>WNFX01000147.1_pt1 | contig 103510 bp, 109 predicted proteins | sample 5400111 | NCBI WGS metagenome assembly WNFX01 (sample SAMN13153363, study PRJNA577476) | soil metagenome | isolation source: 40 cm soil or saprolite under grassland replicate 1 | place: USA:California | collected 2016-06-15
CATTTCTCGAATTTCAGGATTAACCTCTGAGCTGACAAGTTGTGTGGTGAAGAATTTGCGGAAACCATGAGCAACTGCAATATTCTTCTTATCTATTCCGCACCTATGACATAAATCATAAAGCTTCCAGTGTATTGCAGACTTATCAATCTGTTTTTGCTTGCCTGGATTTCTTACATCGAATTGCTCTCTTATTAGAATAGAATCGTCATTTACTTTTTCACCATATCTTACACGCATGTCTAAATAGGAATCTATCGCTTGTCTACATTCGGGTGTTATGAAAGTAAAGTACTCTTCATTTGTATTTTCATATACTACAAGTTTTGTATCTTGTAGATGTCTCAATTTTAATAAAGGAATGGCACCTTTTCGAATTCCTGATGATGCCAATAACAGAATAATAACACGAGCTCTTTCGTCTGCTATTTCTAGCAACTTTGAAATTTCTTGATGTGTATAGCTTCTATCATTTTTAACTTTTTTATTTTCGGGTGTAAATTTACCTATTTTTCTTCTATTGCTTTACGATTATTAAATTCGAATGAACTTTCTCCTGCAAATTCAAAGTATTTTTTTAAGTAGGTATTGTATTGTTTTTTTGTTTCTTCACTTCTGCAACTTTCTAGGAAAAATTCAACTTCGTTCAAATTCGAATAATATTACGATATACCGGTATAAAAATGTGGTATATGCTTAACAAAACGAGGGTTTCATTAAGATATCTAATAGGATTAATATTATCTATAACGTTTAATTACCATCTATTTATCAAATCTGATTGAATTATCGCGGGGGTTGTAGAGCCTGGCCAAATAACAAAAGTTTGGATACGCAGGACTTAAGATCTTATAAATGGGGGATCCTGTCCTTCAGGGGTTCGTGGGTTCGAATCCCACCTCCCGCATCCACAGTTTGAAAGGCGCTTCACAAGGTTACTATATTATGTATTCATCGACCAGTTCATTTAAAAATTAATTATGTTACTAGTAAATTAGCATTTTAACTTTATCACCATTTTTCTAATTTGTCCATGTTCTTCTAGTTGGTATCCACAAGTGGAAAAACATGATTCTTTTACTTGGAATTAATAAAATAGATCAAGGTTCATCCAATACATTATAGATTGAGAATAATCGTAATATTATTGTACACGCATAATTTCAAGATAATGATTTAGCGCATCTTGCGAATCCTAAAGGGAAACTTTATGAATAATTATATATGAAAAAGTATTCCATAAACTATGGATATTAAACCATCAATTGACATGATTTCTGCAACCTATGGGAAATTACAAATTAATGTTAACAAGTATAAAGAAATCATAGACAGACCGCTTACTGCTTCTGAAAAAATTCTTGTGGGTCATATTCATGATTTAGATATGAAGAGAGAAATTCAATTTGGCTTGGATTATATCTTTTTAGATCCCGATAGAGTTGCGCTGCAGGACGTAACAGGTCAAATGACACTTTTACAATTTATGCAGACAGGTCTTGAGAGGGTAACTGTCCCCACTACCGTTCATTGTGATCATCTAATTCAAGCTAGGATTGGTGGTGAATCGGATACCAAACAGGCGCTCTACGAAAACAATGAAGTATACAAGTTTCTCGAATCAGCTTCAAGAAAATACGGGATCGGATTTTGGAAACCGGGTTCTGGAATTATTCATCAAGTAGTGCTTGAAAATTACGCATTTCCAGGAGGCATGATGATAGGTACTGATTCGCATACGCCTAATGCAGGTGGTCTTGGTATGATTGCAATAGGTGTGGGAGGTCTTGATGCAGCGGAGGTAATGGCAGGAATGTCCTGGGAGCTTTTATATCCAAAACGCATCGGTGTATTCCTGACAGGGGAACTCAATGGATGGGCTTCACCAAAGGACATTATACTCTACGTTGCTTCAAAACTCACAGTGTATGGGGGAACAAATGCAATAATAGAATACTTTGGTCCTGGAGCGAGTACCATAAGTTGCACAGGGAAAGCTACTATTACTAACATGGGTGCAGAAATAGGGGCTACTTGTTCAATATTTTCATATGATAAGAAAATGGATATATATCTTCGAGCTACAGGACGTGAAGAGATTGCCGATCTTGCAAATAATTACAGAAATTTATTTACAATAGATCAAGAAATAGAAGCTGAGATCTCCGAAGACAGAGAAAAAGCGCATGACTATTTTGATCAATTAATTGAGATAGATCTCTCTAAACTTGAACCTTATCTTGTTGGACCTCATACTCCAGATTTAGCAAGGCCCATATCAAAAATGGCCAATGACGTTGAGAAGGAAAACTATCTTGATACCATTTCCGTAGCACTTATTGGAAGTTGTACAAATTCATCATATGAGGATATGTCAAGAGCAACTGATATTGCTGAACAAGCAAAGTCAAAGGGAATAAAAGTAAAGGTTCCTCTCCAAGTTACTCCGGGATCTGAAATGATTCGCGGTACGATAGAAAGGGATGGTCAAATGAAAGCGCTAAAAGATATAGGAGCAAATGTATTAGCGAATGCATGTGGGCCGTGTATTGGCCAATGGAAAAGATCAGAGCTGAAGAAGGGAGAACCTAACACCATTGTGACATCTTATAACAGAAATTTTCCTGGACGTAATGATGGCAGAAGAGAAACAATGAACTTTATTGGAAGTCCGGAATTAGTAATAGCATTAGCATTGGGCGGAAGGCTTTCATTTAATCCTTTAATTGATGAATTGGTAGCCAGCGATGGAATAAAATTCAAACTAACTCCCCCAAAAAAAGCCCCGGAGATTCCACAGAATGGCTTTGTCAATAATAGGGAAGTTTACCTAGCACCTTCTCATGAGTCTGACGGTGGTGATGTAATAATCGATCCTAATAGTTCCAGACTACAAAAATTGGAACCTTTTTGTCAATGGGATGGAAATGATTTTAAAAAGATACTGATTCTAGTAAAAATCAAAGGAAAGTGTACAACAGATCACATATCTCCTGCTGGTCCGTGGTTAATGTATAGAGGTCATCTGGATAAGATAAGCGATAATCTTCTTCTCGGTGCAATCAATGCGTTTCACCAAGAGGAGATTGGAAAGGGCAAAAACATTTTCAATAGTAAGATAGAATTACTTGCGCACATAGCACGTGAATACAAATCAAGAAAAATGAAATGGATAATAATAGGAGATAATAACTATGGCGAAGGAAGTAGTCGAGAACATGCCGCAATGACCCCACGCTATCTAGGTTGCTGTGTAGTAATTGCCAAAAGCTTTGCAAGGATACATGAAACAAATCTAAAGAAACAAGGAATACTTGCTCTTACTTTTACAAACCCTACAGACTATGACAAGATATTAGAAGATGATAGGTTGAGCACATTAGACCTTAAGAACTTTCAGGAAAATAAACCTATTAAATGTGTTATACAACATGGTAACGGTACTGAAGATGAAATCTTGCTCAGGCATTCGTATAATTTATCACAGATAAAATGGTTTAAAGCTGGTTCAGCGCTTAATTTGATCCGTACGAAGTAACTATTGTTAGCATAGGAGAAATCTTGACTCATCTATTTGCCTTCCGTTTACTAACCAGCTCGATAAACAATCTATGCATCCTAGAGTCTCCAGATAATTCAGGATGAAATGAAGTGCCAATAATGTTTTCTTGTTTTACGGCTACTATTTTCTCGTCAAACTTGCTGAGTATCTGAACTCCTGGGCCTGCCGAGATTACAGAGGGTGCTCGTATAAAAATTCCTCTAAAATCACTCCCTATACCCGATATATTCAAATTCGATTCAAATGAATCATGCTGTCTTCCAAAGGAATTCCTCTCTACTTCAATATCTAATGCTCCCAATAATAACTGATTCTTATTGCCCACAACCTTATCATAGGATTTTTTTGCCAAAACAATCATTCCAGCACATGTTCCCATTACAGGTATTCCTTCTTGGAGGATTTTTCTTATGGAGTCCAATAATCCATTCTTAAGTGCAATTAGCAACCCCATTACAGTACTTTCGCCCCCCGGGATAATCAAACCATCAAGTTTCAATAATTCTTCTGGATAGCGAACAGAAATTATCTTTCCTTTCAAATTCATTTCTTTAAATGCATTATTTGTAGCCTTGATATTCTCTTCAATATCACCTTGAAGACCTAGTACTCCGATTAGTAATTCATCATTCATATCGTGGGACCTCTTTCTTGCATCTTTAAATCTAAATTCTTAATATCAAGACCAAGCATAGATTTTCTTTCATCAATCATTTTTTGTGCCTCTAAAACTGTTTTAGGATCATCGAAATAAGTGGTTGCTATAACAACAGCTTTTGCTCTTTCCAGGGGATCTTCTGCTTTGAATATGCCTGAACCTACGAAAATTCCATCACATCCTAAGCTCATTAGTAATGCAGCATCTGCGGGAGTAGATATTCCGCCAGCAGCAAAATTTACGACCGGCAATCTTCCAAGCCTAGCTGTTTCTTTAACTATCTCAAAAGAAGATCTTATCTCCCTTGCAATTTTAATTAATTCTTGATTATCGCCATTGTCATGAATTCCTTTTAATTTTTTCATTTCATTATTTATCATTCTTATATGAGTCACGGCCTCTGAAACATCTCCTGTTCCGGGTTCACCTTTTGTTCTAATCATTGCAGCACCCTCTTCTATTCTTCTTAGTGCGTCTCCTAAATTCTTGGCACCATTAACAAATGGTGTAGTGTAATTCCACTTCCATATGTGTCTACTTTCATCAGCAGGGCTAAGTACTTCGCTTTCATCCACCATATCGACCCCTATCTCAACTAGTATACTGGCTTCAGACGAATGTCCAATTCGGCACTTTGCCATAATTGGTATACTCACAGAATCCAATACTGCTTCAATCACCTTTACGCTAGCAGTTCTAGCAACTCCACCAGCATGTCTTACGTCATAAGGAAGCTTATCCAAGACCATGACTGCTACTGCTCCAGCGTCTTCGGCTATCTGGGCCTGCTCTACATTAGTTACATCCATAATTACGCCATGTTTCTGCATGTGAGCAAAGCCACGTTTTATTAATGTTGTACCAGACAAAATTTCTTTGCTGTTAACTGTTGAAACCTTGATTCCCTTTGATGCTGAATATGAACCCACTTGCGATATTGTCATCTACTATTTTTTCAAATCTGCATTATTTAGGTATTAGTTTTGCTGTAAAATCAAGACGTGTCGGATTTACTCCATTTTGACTTTGTCTAAAAAGCTCTGAAACGACCAATACTCCTGAATTTGGCCAAGCGTAATTACTCTAAATGATTAAGTTAAAAATTGGGTTGAGTGAGACAACGAGTATCTTGTTTAAAGAACATATACAGTATAAATAGAGAATAGAACTAAATAGACACTGATTCTTAATTAGTGTCGAATTTATGATAGAACCTCTCGACAAAGCTATTCTAACAGCAGTTTATGTTTCATCACTTGATTCAGAAATTTTGCCATTTGAGTATCTAAAGGATAGAATTACAATTTCAGAAGATTCGTTTAAGTTAAAAATTGACGAATTGATAGAAAATGGTTTTGTAGAAAAATCTGATTCACTTAAGTTAACTTTCCTTGGAAGAGGTTTACTAAAAATTGTATTGATTGGCGGGGTGTTTGATATAGTGCATCCCGGCCACATTCATACATTAAAAGATGCAAAAAATCAAGGTGATATATTGATCGTAGTAGTTGCAAGGAGTTCAACGGCACTTAAAATAAACAAAAATAGAAAAATATACCATGATGAATATCTTAGAAGAGAATTAGTTTCATCAATTAGATATGTAGATTATGCAATCATTGGGAGGGAGGGAACATTGTATGATACTGTAGAATTTGTAAAGCCTGATATTATCGCATTAGGATATGATCAGATACATACTGAAAAAGAAATTGCTGTAAATTGCTCAAAGAGGGGCATAAGTACAAGGATAATTCGGCTGAACACTCCATTTCCAGGATCTAAAAGTGCCCAAATTAAAGAAGAGTTAGGCCATTCAATTTATGATATATGATTCAGTTCTATTCTTGGACGTCTGTAATGTTACCTTAACATTGTCACCATTTTTCAAATTCATAACTTCTTTGACATTGATTGGGGCTATAATTTCTAACATGTCCTTATCATGATGAGTTCGTTCAAGAATCAGCAAGTCGGATTGAATATCTACTCTGCCATTGACAGCTACAGGGTAACACTTGACCCAGCCGTAAGTTCTTTTAGAATCGCTAAAGCCATCAATAAATTGATAACCAAATCCTTCAATTTTTTCTCTATTTTCTAACGACAGTGGATCAACTATTCTAATGTTAAGTGTACCAGGATAAGGGATATAGCCAATTTTTTTTTCAAATTGCTTGCGATATCCTTCTAGACTCATATAGTACTTGCCTTCTCCCATTCCAGATACCAAAATACCATTAAAATGAACATTTCCCGGCGATAAATTTATTGCCATATCGAGAAAATCTGACATTTTTTTAACAGACGAAAGACCTTCGTTTGTTACTCTGATCATATAACCGTGTCCTTTTTTGATACGTTCTACATATTTCAGCTCTTCCAACTCCAAAATCACTTTTGAAGCTGCTTGTTGGGACTTGTTTATCTCTATTCCAATATCGGTACTAGTAAACTCAATAAAATTATCCTTCGCACCCTTGACCAATAGTTTAGCTAATATTATTATGTATTCAGACTTTATTTCTTGCATCTTATTCCTTAGTTGCCAATACCTATCTCATCAAAAGTTCTTACTGTGATTTCTGGTGATTTTTTTAACTCGGCCATCCTATGTCCAACTACGTACTCGATACCTGCCCGGTATGCGGCATCAATTAGTCGTTGCGTAATTATGCCATCCATAACCAGAAATCTAGCACCTTCTAAAGAATCTAATCTTTTGATTATTTCTGAGACTGGAATCTTTAACAACACTTGCATAGAGTTATCTAATATCATAGCCTCCAGTGTTTCGTTGATTTGTGGATACACTTCTTTAACAGCTGTAGTTATTTGTGGATCATCTTTTACTTTCTCACCATTATTAAAATTAGAATTATCTTGATATGATGAATTATTGTTCTCATAGATTTTTGATTTTTTAATGCTCTTTTGATGCTGAACAGGTGCCTCATACTGCTCGCTCGTAGGTTCAACTACATCCTTAAGGATATCAGAAATCTCCAATGGAGTACATTCTTCAACTTCTTTTCCAGTCGGAGCTCTCAAGACTTTATCAATCTTAACCAGTCCTTGCAATTCTTTTAAAATCAAGTCAGCCGCCCTATCTCCATCTAGAAATGCGATAACTTTCTTTCCCGATGTTAAGTTCGTAATAGTTTCATCAATTTTAGCTCCTTCGATAGCAATAGAATTATCAAAACCTGCGCGTAAAAGGTTAATCACATCAGCCCTTCCTTCAACAAGTATAATGTATGGTGAATCGAACACGCCAGTACCACATGCTAGTTGAGCTTTTCCAAACGTGGTTAGTTTTCCAGGTTTGCTCGCATCATATACATCGCGCAACATTTCTTCTCCTTCACTAATTGTCTTTGTTGCCCATTCTTGAATTATTTTCTTAGCTCTGTCTACAATAATTTTTTTCTTAATAGCTCTTATATCATCTATTCCGACCAACAGGAACTTACCCTGAAATGGTCCAACTTTATCTATGCTTTCGATAGCGGCGGATATAAGCGCAGCAGTAGAAATGTCAGTACTCATAGGAAGCAAGGCGTCACCTTTGGTTGTATTCGATTTGGTATCAACATTTACCTCAATTCTACCAACCTTTGACACTTTCTGCAACTCGTTCAGATTCATCTCAGGACCTAGTAATCCCTCAGTCTGGCCAAATATTGCGCCAATTATATCGGCCTTTTCTACGATCCCATCAACTTCAAATTTAAGTTTAACATGATATTTTACTATACCAGTATTAGGCAATTTCAAACCCTCATATTTGTAAATACGATGGTAAGCTTATCTAGCTTGAATATAAGTGCTTTGACATGTCAGGAAATAAATTTTGGTGTGTTTTATGGTGTTAACCCAAATTGGTTTATGTCTAAAAATATGCCATTCTCCTTACAACTGAGAAAAATATTTGACCAGTTCTTTAATAATTATTATTAGTCAATTCAGTCATACTAGACGAAAACTTTGCCTGTTGGATAATCTGTCTCAAAAATTATGAAATAATAAACCTACATTCCAAGAAAAGATTAATTATGTGAACTAGAGTTCACGTACTAAAGTATGACTGATTGGGATCTTATTACTCCAGGAATAGGACTTACATCCATTGGTATCGTTGGGGTTGGTATATCACTTTCTGGCATTGCGCATACATTTACAGAAGGAATGCATGCTGTTAGCCTTCTTACTATGTTTATAGGGTTGATATTTCTGGCTTCTGGAATCTTCAAAGACGGATTCCCGACATCAGGGAGGGCAAAATCTGCAACTTTTATTACATTAGGTTTCCTTGTCACATTTGGTTTTGCGGCTGCAATTACTATTAGCACCAGAATACCAAGTATCTTTGCTTATATTGGACTTATGTTAATAATTTCAATACCTGCTACAATACTTACTGTTGCCTCATACAAGAGGACGCCTTACTTCAAAGCAATAGCAGTAATATTTGTAATTGCAGCAGTTGTTGGAGGGTCTACTTTTTATGTATTTGGGCTAGTTGCCCCAAAAGCCCAACAAGAAGAAAATATTGAAAATACAGCAACAAAGAGGAATGAAACCACTTCTGTTAGAAATATTACAAATCCGGTGAAAGCTAGTATTCTTCCTGGTGCCTCTGCCCAAGGTAATCCGAGTTTTGAACCAAACGATATAAAAGTTCCAAAGGATGGAGGAATTGTATGGAGTAATAATGACAATGTTCCTCATACGATAACGAGTTCAATAGATGATGGTAAAACTTTTGATTCAAAGATCATAAAGCCGAAAGGTACTTTCATTCTCGATGCCTCGAAACTTAAGGAACCCAATTATGACTATTTCTGTACTATACATCCATACATGAAAGGAAAGATAACAGTAGGCTAAACCACACCCAGATCTAACTTACCAAATTCGTTCCCAAAAAAATATAATATTAAGTTATACATAGGTACAGTAATGTCAATGATTGCATGGGAAAATTGATCAATAAATGACTGAAATAACATTACTAATGACTGAGACCCAAATTAATTCTATAGTCTGTTCCACTAGAGAAGACCTTCCCAATGAGTCTTGTTCCCTTCTTTTAGGAAAGATGGTTGGTGATGAATATAATGTAAAAGTCTTAAAAAAAATGAGCAATATCGCCAATTCGCAATACTCGTTTAATATAGATCCAGATGAACTTATGAAAGTCTATCAATCAGCATCTAAAGAAGGGCTGGACATTATAGGGATATACCATTCCCATTTAGTAGGGTCAAGGCCTTCATCGACTGACTTGAGTTATATGCGAATTAATCCTGTAATATGGCTAATTTACGAATTATCCAATTCAAGATTCAAAGCGTACATGTTAATAGATGATAACCTGAAAGAGGTAAAGATCAAGGTTTCTACGGTGTAAGTCTGTCAGTATCCCGCGGATAGAGGACAACTTCCCGAATGTTTGTGGAATTAGTAATTATCATCATAAATCTGTCAAAGCCAAGACCAAATCCAGAATGAGGTGGCATTCCCCATTCAAATGTCTGCAAATGATCGGAAAAACTTTTTGGGTCAAGTCCTTTTTCAACTAATTTATTTCGTAGCCTTTGGACATCGTGTTCTCTGGTTCCACCAGAAACAATTTCTAAATTGCCATACTGTAAGTCAAATGACCTTGAAAGTTCAGATTTTTTTTCATGTTCAAGTATGTAGAATGGTTTTAGTTTAGTCGGCCAATCAACTATGAAATAAAAACTTGGATAAATCTCGCCAAGTTTTTTTAATGCGGGATCTGAAAGGTCGTCTCCAAATTCTAGTTTTTCACTTAAACCTTTTAAATCCTCTAAACATTTTTCATAGCTAATCCTTGGAATCCTATCAATCTTGATTTCTTGTTTATTGTAAAATAGTGCCATATCTTTTTCACGATGAGCAAAAAGATCGTTTATGATAGAGATAACTAAATCTTGTACAATATCCATAATTTCGCCATAATCAAGAAATGCAGCTTCTAAATCAACACTCACAAATTCTGAGAGATGTCTTACCGTGTGGGATGGTTCGGCTCTAAAATATGATGAAATTTCAAATACTCTTTCAAGAGCTAATGTAAGTTGTTCCTTGTATAACTGTGGACTCTGAGCAAGGTATGCCTTCTTTGAAAAATATTCAAAACCAAAAAGATCCGCACCTCCTTCAGTGGCACTTCCTATTATCTTGGGGGTATTGACCTCAACAAACATTCTAGAGCACAAGAAATTGCGAATCAAATTAAGTACAAGAGATCTAATTTTAAAAATACTAGAAATATGATGATCCCTCAAATCGAGAGCTCTGGAATCTAGTCTCTTGTCCATTGAGGATTTGACCCTTCCCGTAGGATCAATCGGGAGTGGATTTACAGCTCTAGATAAAAGTTTTACACTTTGTACTTTGACTTCAGTCTGAAAACTTGCTGCTTTACTATCTTGAATACTTCCTGTGACCATGATAACACTTTGTCTTGGTATTTCTCTAAAATTAGATAATATTTCTCCAGCAAGAACACCTTGAAAATTTCCTGTCATATCCCTCAGTGTTATGAAACCAATTTTTCCCATATCTCTAAAATCCTCAAGCCATCCAATTAGTGTTAAATTTTGGCCAATATTCTCTTTGTTGACAAATGAAGCAAAAGTTCTGTTCATGATATTTTCATTTTGCATATTTTCACTTTCCAGAAATTTTAACGACAAGTTCCATGTTTCTTAGCACATTAACGATTTTCTTTATTTTTTCTATTGTATTAAAGAATTTTTCATAATCTTTTCTTTCTATAGTAACCTGTGTTACCGGGTTGCCATCTGGTAACCAAATCATGTTAGTCTTTAAAATTCTTGTAGGAAAGAAAAGATTTTCTAGGAATCTTCTTATCGAGCTGTTTGCTTCCACAAACCATACTTTTCCGTTAAATTCTTTTTCAAACGAGTTGATTAAATTGTCATTAGCGTTTATGTGACTTACATTTGAATCCTTTAAAATTAGTACATAATCCTCATCTATCTTTTGTGAACTAATTAAAGTAAATTTATCTATATCTTGATTCTTATGGGAAAGTTTGATAAGTTTGATGGAACATTCTACGTCAATCTTAGTTAGCTCCCCATTTTTCAATCTGCTTTCACATTTTGGGCACAAAACACCGGTCTTTGCGTCAAAAATGCAAATGGGTACTTTCAACTAATCATCAGATTTTCTAACATTTCTACCATATATATGTCCAAGAGGTCTTGATTATTATTAGAAAATAACTTTAGATGAAATAGATACTTATACGGTTATGACCAATAAATACGTATTTGGATCTTACTCTATCTGCAGAGAATTTGAAAGTTTACTATTTCTCAGAATTTGGTACAATAAGAGCAGTAGATGATGTTAGTTTTGGAATTGGAAAAAATGAATCAGTCGGAATTGTCGGTGAGTCTGGTTGTGGAAAAAGTACGCTAGGAACAGCTCTCCTACGATCAGTTCCATATCCTGGCAAAATAGTTAGCGGCCAAATTATCCTGAATGGTAAAAACATTTCAAAAATGTCAGATGATGAATTTGATAAGAAGGTAAGATGGAAAAAAATTTCAATGATCTTTCAGGGAGCGCTCAATTGTCTTGATCCAGTCTTTACTATTGGATCACAAATGAAGGAAATTTTGCAACAACATGGGTATTCGAATGACTATTCTGAAATAATAGAAGAATCTTTGAGCAATGTACTATTGGAACCTAGTATCGTAAAAAAATATCCACACGAATTGAGTGGGGGTATGAAACAGAGAGTTTCAATAGCAATGTCATTGTTATTGAAGCCCAAGATATTGGTTGCAGATGAGCCCACCACTTCTTTGGACGTTATGGTTCAGTCTCAAATTATTAATCTTCTGAAAAAACTAAAAAAAGATCGTGATATGTCAATAATTTTCATTTCCCATGATCTAGGAGTTATCTCAGAAGTATCAGAAACTATAGCTGTTATGTATAGAGGGCAAGTGGTTGAAATGGGAAAAGCATATCAAATATATAAAAATCCAAAACATCCGTATACTGAAAAACTTGTATCATCAATTCCCAGTATGAAAAATAAGCACAGTAAACTTGAAATTTTGACCGAAAAAACAACAGATCCAACAAGAAAAGAATCAGGATGCAAATTCTATGACAGTTGCCCTTATGCAAAAGAAAAATGTCTTAATGATCCACCGGTAATAAAATATCGAGATGGTTTTGTTCGCTGTTGGTTATATGAATAGGATTTAACTTATCTTTAAGATAAATTAATACCTGTTTTATCCACCTAAGCCTTTTTGCTATTCAAGACTCCTGCTAAAACCCGAATCATAAGAATTTTAAACTCCATTAATTTAATAGATTACGGATTATGAAAATAACAGTTTCTGCAATAAAAGCGGATATTGGTGCCATTGGTGGCCACACTAGACCTAGTGATAAATTGATAGAAGCAGTTAACAAAGTAGTAAAGGAAAACTCAAAATTATTACTTGACTATTACATAGGATATACTGGTGACGACATACATATTATTATGACTCATACAAAAGGAACAGATAGTAAAGAAATTCACAAAATGGCATGGGATGCTTTCACAGAAGGTACCAAAATTGCAAAGGAACAAGGTTTGTATGGCGCTGGACAGGATTTGCTGAAAGATGCCTTTTCTGGGAATGTAAGAGGGATGGGTCCAGGAGTAGCTGAGCTGGATATAGAAGAAAGACCCAGTGAGGTATTTTGTGTTTTTGCCGCAGACAAAACAGAACCAGGTGCCTTTAATTTCCCTCTCTGGAGAATGTTTGTAGACGCAAGGAGCAGCACAGGCCTTTTGATAAACGAAAGTTTAGCTGAGGGTGTTAAATTTAGGATAATGGATGTTATGACAGGAAAAGTTGCAGGTCTAAAATTATGGGAAGATAAACCAGAATTAGAAGCAGCTTTAATGTATCCTGGTCGATACGTAGTACATTCAATTCTTTCATCTGATGGGGAACAGATCGTTTCTGCATCTACTGACAGACTACATAACATTGCAGGAACGTATGTGGGTAAAGATGATCCGATTACTATCGTAAGAACCCAGAAAAATTTTCCCGCAACCGAAGAAGCAGGAAGTGCATTCAATGATCCTCATTATGTTGCAGGCAATACAAGGGGCAGTCACCATATGCCATTAATGCCAGTTAAGCTCAATTCAGCAGCCAGTTTGAATTATGCAATACCAATAGTGTCATGCCTTGTATTCAGTATGCACAATGGTCTTCTTACAGGTCCCCATGATGGTTTTGGAACAGCAGATTGGGACCTTCAAAGGATGTGGGCATCGGAAAGAGCAATGATAATGCGCAATCAGGGATTTATACACCCCGCAACTCTCGTCCCAGAAGAGCTCGAGTACAACAAAGGTTATGAAGCTAGACTAAAAAAACTGAACAGTAAGTTTCAAGATCTTACCTAAAATTTTGTTATGATTACTTTCAATAAGCCCTTAATAATAAATCTCAAAAATTATTCTGAAATATCTGGAGATAATTCAATAAGAATTGTAGAAGATGCAAAGAATGCAAGACTGATGAATCATGCAGATATTGTTGTTGCACCGCCACCGTCAAGCATCTTGGCCTTGTCAAAAATTGCCATACCAATTGTAAGTCAGCATGTAGATGACGCAGCTATTGGTACAACAACTGGCTTTATTGTACCCGAAATTGTAAAATCCTATGGCGCAGTAGGTTCGATAATTAATCATAGTGAGCACAAGATAGAGTATTTGCAGATCAAGAGTCTAGTCAAACGCCTCCGTGATTTGGAAATGGTATCGATTGTATGTGCAGCTGATTTAGATGAAGTAGAGAAAACATCACGACTATCTCCGGATTTCTTGGCCATAGAACCACCTGAGCTTATCGGAAAAGGTGTCGCTGTTTCTAAAGCAAATCCTTCAATAGTTAGGAATTCAGTAAAAGTAGTAAAGAGAGTTTCCCCGGCAGTTAAGGTCATTTGTGGGGCGGGTATCGTTGATAAATATGATGTTGAAAAAGCGATTGAACTTGGAGCAGAAGGTATCTTAATTTCTAGTGGAATCGTGAAATCCTCATCATGGTATGATAAAATACTGGAGTTAGCTTCAGTGTTAAAATAAATAAATTAGGAAATAAATTTTGGAAGAATTGGAGCTTTAAACACCAATTTCCTTGGCTATTTTTACGATTTTTTTACCGTCGGTAGTTAGTCTGTTAAACACTTTGTTCTTGACGGTCTTTCTATCTACTAATCCACGCTTTTCTGCCTTAAGGAGCAACTTGTGTCCATATCCATAGGCGCCCAACTTTGTTAATAGTTCTCTAGTTGGATATTCCTTTCCGGAACCGATTGTCTTCAGTAACTTTACTAGTGCCTTTTCCTCAACAAGGATTTTTAAAAGTCTTGTGTCTTTCATCGCATATTAGTAAATATCCCTAATTATATAATCGTTATACATTAGTAGATACAAATTTTAATAATTTTGACATCAAAATAGGTCATATAGTATCTAGTTAAGGATATATAGAGAAATTCCCTCTTTTAAAGTCCATAACGTTCTATTTTATCATACGTTTATATTGTAGGTAAAGTCAGTTAATGAGCAAAATAGGTAACTTAAAACAAACAATAGGAATCTTGCAGTTTTCGATAAATCGATGCAATTAATTTGTTGAATTGTTTAGTATTAAAAGAAATTAAATGATAGAAACTATCTGCAAAGATAGTATTAGGGAAATGTTATTCTGACTAAATTTTTTTGCTTCAAATTTTGAATCCAGGCATTGAAAAAATAATCAAATTGGATTTTACTAAAAAATCGGTAAAGTTATTTCCCTGTTTCCATTGGTGATTAACTGTTCGATTTAGTAGTTCCAAAATTTAGTCATGTTATAAAACAAAACATTTAAAGATTCTTATTTAAAAAATAAAAATACGATTTTTCCTAGGAAATATACTTATATCTTATATTTTATTTTATTTTCTAATTAAATCCTTATTTTATAACGATTCTCTGAATTCTAGAAAAACTATTGATAATAAAAGATTCTGCTAACTAGGAACTAACAATGGCTTTAGAAAATGGAAAACAGATTCAAAATGATGAATCCGGAAAATCACAAGTGACTGATAGAATTCAATGCAATCAATGTGAAAATTATACGTTGGTTTTAGACGTACTTTCAAGTGAATATGTGTGTAGTTCCTGTGGATGTGTTTCTAACGAAAAAATCTACAACAATGATTTAGCATATTCTGAAAAAGGTGAATATAAGGATAAATCTCGTATCGGTATGCCAGAATCTTTAACAGTTAGTCATAAGGGTTTGTCCACATTAATTGGATTAAACGACACCGATGGAAGAGGCAAAATGTTAGATCCAGCACAAAAGGAAACGATTCAGAGATTAAGAACATGGAATAATAGATCTCAACTTAATGATTCGATTTCAAGGAATCTTGATAAAGCCCTGAAATATTTGAATAATTTTGGTGACAAGCTCTATCTAAGTCAGGCAGTTATGGAAAATGCAGCATATATTTATCGTAAAGCTGCAATACGAAAGTTAGCGAAAGGCAGATCTACAGTAGCGCTCGTTGCGGCAGCGATATATGCAGCATGTAGAGAGATTGCAATACCAAAAACAATATCAGACATTTCGTATGTATGCAATATCCCAAGTAAGGAAATTATGTCACATTACAAATTGATCTTGAAAGAACTTTCCTTAAAGATTCCTGTTATTCAAGGAATTGATTATGTAACACTTATTTCAAATAGGTTGAGACTTACTGAAAAAACAAAAAGAGAAGCGCTAAGAATCTTTTCACTAGTACAACATAGCAGGATTTCAATCGGAAAAAATCCACGCGCTTTTGCAGGAGCAATCATATACATTGCGTCACAGGATTGCAATGAATTTTTGCGACAGGTTGAAGTCTGTCAGGTAGCGGATATTTCTACAGTTTCTTTAAGGAAAAGATGTAAAGAAATAAAAACAATTTTAGATGGTCAACAATGAGATATTCTGAAAAATTATTAATTATTTTTGCATATTTATGATTTTTATTATTTTTTAAAATAAAATCCTTCAATGTAAGGCTCCTCAGCCAACAAACAAAAATGTTATAATGCCTTTGTCTGATAGAAATTATAAATAAAATGGTTCTCGAAAGATGTTCGATAATGGTAAATGGAAAAGTTTGTCCCTATCCTCCTTCACACATTGTTTCCGTACAATTAGAAAAGGAAGAGTATATGATAGGTCTGGTTTGCAGCAAACACATTTTATTGATGAAACAGAAGGCAATTTCATTGCAGAAATTGGGAAAAATAACCAACGGAAAAATAAATTTCCAAAAAATAAAACCGGTAATGACGGATTGTGTTCTTAATCTAAAAAAATAGGAATTAACAATCGTGTTTACAAGTATAAGAATCATATATTTTTTTAAAGTAAAATTTAATCAAACATTAGTTAATCTTTTTTTATGAAACAAAAATTCAACTAGAAAAATAATATAAAAAGTTTTTCTAATTTTTGTAGTTGAATGTTGTCATTTAAGTTTCTATTTAATACTTTCATTCCAGTTATATTGCATAGTTTCATCTAATTGGCAATGAAAAATAGGAGTAAATACGGAGTCATAGCCGCTATATTGAAATCTGCGATAAGAGAGGAGACGAAGACTAAAATCATGTATAAAGCAATGCTAAGTAACGACCAATGTAGAAACTATATAGATTCCCTGTTGAATTTTGGTCTAATCATGGAACAAAATAATGGAACAAAGATGGTTTATAAAGTTACAAATAAAGGAACTGCATTTTTAGATTATTATGATCAAATGATGCATCTCTTGCCAATGTCTTTGGACGAGAATTCTGAAGAAGGATACTACAAGATAGTAAGCTATAAAACATGATACAACTGGATCTGGGGCATTGAATTCACAACATGTACTCCAAATAATGCTGAAGCAGGAATTGAGCATTTGAAAAAAAGAGTTCCACAATTTAGGATAAATTTTAATTGAATATCTGCTGCTGAATAATATTTTTCTACATTGTCATTTGAATTTAGAAACAAAAACGAAAGCTCAAATTTTTTCTTAACGAATTTACAATAATCTTCAAGATCAGAATAAGTTGAGATGAAACTATCCAAAGAATTTGATTCCACCATACAAACTGTTTTTCCTTTTCCTTCAAGTTTTGCAACTGTTTTACTTATATGCTTGTAAAAACCGTCTTTTTGTTTTAATTGACCTTGCATTCGAATTTCGTGTGATCCGTAAAGTTGATCTAAGGCAAATAACTTTGAATAATTGTGAATATTAGATTTGTATTCAAGTATTAATTTATCTCTGATTGTTGAGTCTAAAAGTAAATTGTAATGTTTTCTTGCAAAATTATATAACAGATCGTTTAGAAATAAGAGTACTATATCATTAGACAAAACATTATCCTTTTCAACTGTTACTAATCCATTATGTGGTAAGGCACTCCCCAAGTATTTATCAAGATCATCATATCCTGTTTGCAATATTTGTTTTGAATAATTTTTTTCCTTTGGGATTTTTTCAAGTTTATTTATCTTAAATTCTCTTGGATCATAGCTGTCAAAGCATCTCAATATTCTATTTTTCAGGGAAAAGAAATAGAGGGACCTCTTAATTGGAATTCCTCTCAATTTTCTAAGAAATAGGCTTCTAAGTCGGATTTCGTCCATATATTGGTAATTCAGCTCCAGAACTCCGTCTACTATAGATTCTAGACTTGATTCTACTGATTCTTCACTAGTAAATATCAATTTTGCCTGGGCTCTTTCCCTCCAAGTCTGGAGTACTCTTTCATTGTTTAGTCGTGCTTCTCTATCCATCAAAGAAGCGACCGAATCCCAACTATCGATTATTATCATAGGGTTCTTAACATCCATCAATTGATTTGTTACCCTCTCAAAAAGCGATTCAGGTTCGTCGAGGCGCGCATCTTCAAAAGAGGAAAGATTTGGACTAACCTCCTCGTTATCAATATCTTTCGTATCTTTAGTGAATTTTTGAAGCCATGGATAGTGTTCAACTAATTGTTTCGGGGATGACCTGGTAGAAATATAGAAAAAATTATTCTTTACTTTCAAGGAACGTAATATACTAAGCGAAAGTGTAGTCTTTCCACTTCCCGGCTTGCCCTTGATAAGTAATGAATAAGTGTCATTTTTCATAAATTCTCGAAGTTCATAGGGAATATCAAGAAATTTATGATTTGATTTATAATTAACTATATTCTCCATTTTGTTTTTCATTGATTTGACATTATTCACACTTACAGATATTTAATAAATTTCCTAGAATGTTATTCTTGATTTAGTTTACACATTTATCGAAGTGATATCTAAGTCAAATTATTTCAATGACGATTATAAATTATTAATCACGGCAGTATTTGATTCAAATTTTCTGATAGATTTTTGGAACCCTTGCAACTATAATTTTTTTTTGCAATTTCATTAATTTTTAAATGTGAACTACAAAGAATTTGAAAAATTCTTCAATACTTTAAAATAAAGTATACTGGTGAAATTGGACATGGTAGTTATTGAAGTTGAGAATAATGTTTCTTCCTTGAAAACTCAGTTATTGGTAGATTGTGTCTTTACAGATGAAGTTTCATCCTTATCGCTGTCAGGAATTACGCTTGACTTTGATCCATTAATTCGAGAGATTATCGCCTCAAAAGAATTTAACGCTAAAAGTGGTTCAATATGCCTCATTCATAATAATGCTGGCTCCAATATAAAAAGGGCTTTACTATTAGGACTTGGTGATAAGAAGAATTTTAATCCAGAAAAAATGAGGAATTTGATTGGCAAAGTTGTCAATAAATCAAAAGAATTAGGAATAAACGAATTCGCATTAATCCCATTTAAAAATATGGATCAAGATCATCTTTCAGCTACGGTAGAGGGAATCAAGTTGTCAGACTATTCATTTAATAATTATAAAACTGATGAAGATAAAACGGATTTAAATCAGGTTAGAATATTAATAAAAAATGATTTAGAAAAAAATCAGAATATAATCCATGATTCTACAATAGTATCTGATGCAGTAATATTTTGTCGCAATTTAAGCAATTTGCCACCAAATGATTGTTCGCCTAAAGATCTTGCAAATTTTTCAGTGAAGCTATCAAACAATCAAAAGGTGAAGGTGAGAATCATTGAGAATGGAGAGATGGAATCATATGGATTAGGAGGTATTTTGGCAGTGGGGAAAGGAAGTTCGAGCTCACCAAAATTAATAATAATAGAATATTCAGGCTCAACAAAAAACGAAAAACCAATAGTAATTGTTGGAAAGGCAGTTACTTTTGATACAGGAGGAATTTCAATCAAACCTTCTGAAAAAATGGATGAAATGAAATTTGACAAATGTGGAGGATGTAATGTATTGGGAATCATGAAAGCCGTATCAGGTCTAAATTTGGATAATAACGTAATTGGGATTATCCCTTCGGTAGAGAACATGCCTTCTGGAAGTTCATACAGACCTGGTGACATAATTAAGATGTATAACAGAAAAACTGTAGAGGTGTTAAACACTGATGCAGAGGGTAGAATTATCCTTGCAGATGCACTTGCCTTTGCCGTAAAAACTTTTCAGCCCAAAGCTATCATTGATATGGCAACTTTAACAGGGGCTGCAATAATTGCGCTGGGTACAAATGTAGCGGCCATGATGGGGAATGATAAAGAACTGGTAACGAAAATTATTGAATATTCAAATCAAACTGGGGAAAAAATATGGGAACTTCCGCTATATGACGAATACAAGGAACAATTGAAAAGTTCAAATGCAGATATGAAAAACATTGGAGGTAGATCGGCAGGAGCTATTACTGCTGGAGCATTCTTATCTAACTTTGTCGATGAAACTCCTTGGGTACACTTGGACATTGCAGGTACAGCATGGAATCAAGAAGGGACTCAGGAAAAAACATACAACCCTAAAGGGGCTACAGGTTTTGGCATTAGAACAATTGTAAAATACATTAGGAATAATAATTTGAAAAAGTAAGATAGGACATTTTCATGTAGCCAATATTGGTGATATCATTGCCTGTTCTTCGAACCAAAGAAATAATTGATCTACTTAATTCAGAGGATATCAAATGTAGAATTGGACGCTTTGAGTTTGATGTACCTCCTCGATACAAGCCTTACTATGAGAAATGGTTGGCGAATAGAGATGGATTTATTTGTATGTTATCTGGAAACATTGACTTTGTTGGCTCTGAAGATATTGTAAGAATGGGACCGTTCCATAATGTTTATTGTCTTGTCCAAAATCAGCATTTGATTGAAAATGATATAAATCATCAAAATCTTCTGAATTCCAGGTTATACTATACATTAACAAATGGAGTCGTCAATGAAGTAGGTTGGAGTGGTAGCATTTTGGCTGCTAGATTAACGAGAGACCAGCAGATTAATAATTTCTTAATTCGGAATTTATTGTCCGAAGTGTCACGATCAATATCTGTTCGAGTAGTTGATTTTGCATGCCTTATAGAATGTAGAATATGGCACCCTAAAGAATTTGCGTTTCTCTATGGAATTTTGGACAATATAGCGATGGACATTAGAGATCTACTCAAAGACATACATGTCGGAGAAAACATCAATCGCTGATATACTGGACTAATGACATACCTACTCTTAAAAATTGTAAAGTATAAAAATGCCAGCACTGCTGCTTCCCAACCACTCACGTAGATCAGTAACACAACAGCGATAACAGGTTTGACTTCCGGGTTCGGAATGGGACCGGGTCGCACCCTGTTACTATGGCCGGCTTAGGAATACTAAACACTAAGGGATAATTTAACTTTACGAAAAATTGATTAAAAAGAGGTCAGTGCTGTAAATTTTGCTCCTTAACAATTATAATAGATTCTTTTATATTTATTAATGAAATTACGTATGAACTCTAATTCGACTCACAGAGTGGCAGTATTGGACGAAGAATTATGTCAACCAAAGAAGTGTGGCTTGGAATGTATAGTATATTGCCCCGTTAACAAGACTGATGGGGAGTGTATAGTTCAAAGACCGGAAGATGGAAAGGCGGTTATTTCCGAAGAACTATGCACAGGTTGTGGAATTTGTATCAAAAAGTGTCCATTTGATGCGATAGTAATAGTTAACCTGGCCAAAGAAATTGGAGAGCATAAAATACACCAATATGGTATTAATTCATTCAGACTTTATCACATTCCATTACTTAAGAAAGGTGCAGTAGTAGGACTTTTGGGAAGAAATGGAATCGGAAAATCCACACTTTTAAACATATTATCTGGAAATATCAAACCAAATCTTGGAAATTATGACTCTGAAGTAGGATGGGATGAAATTATAAAAAATTTTCAGGGAACAGAATTAAAGCCCCATTTTGATAAAATTTCTTCGGGTACTTTAAGAACATCAATCAAACCTCAAATGGTTCAAATGATTCCTAAGGCGTTTAAAGGTACCGCACGAGAGCTGTTGAAAAAGTATGACGAAAGAGGATTACTTGATTCAGTTGTCGACCAATTATCTCTAGGCAATTCATTAGACCACTCTCTATCAGAACTGAGTGGTGGAGAATTACAAAGATTGGCAGTAGCTGTTGCAGTCAATAAAGACGCAGATTATTATTTCTTTGATGAACCATCGTCTTATAATGATATTTATCAGCGTCTGGCTGTTGCAAGAACTATAAATCAACTCGCAAGTGATGGCAAAAGTGTGATGGTTGTTGAACATGATTTGACACTTCTTGATTATCTTTCGGATTATATCCATATATTATATGGTGAGCCAAGTGCATATGGAATTGTTGCTCCAATACAAGGAACGAGGGTGGGAATAAATGCCTTCTTGGATGGCTTTATTCCGGCAGAAAATCTAAGGTTCAGAGAAAAATCATTTAAATTTGATGGCTCGAATGTAAATGAAGAGCTAATATTAGATAGCCCCCTGACTAAGTTTTCTAATTTAACAAAGTCATTTCCTTCTTTTAAATTAAATGTTTCTTCTGGACAGATCAGAGAAGGAGAAATAGTCGGATTGGTGGGAGCTAATGCATTAGGAAAGACAACGCTTATGAAAATGATTGCGGGTATAGAAAAGCCGGACAGTGGACAAATAGATATTCAAACTACCCTATCGTATAAACCACAATATCTGCAAAATGAGTATGATGGTAGCATTGGATCCCTTTTAAGTACGGCATATCACGGACCAGTTGAAGATTCTACAATAGAACAACAAATTATTGTCCCTATGGGCATCAAAAAACTTTATGACAAGAAGGTCGGTACATTGAGTGGCGGAGAGTTACAAAAAGTAGCCGTTTGTTGCGCACTCATAAGACCTGCAGACATTTATGCTCTGGATGAACCTTCTGCTTTCTTAGATGTGGAAGACAGGATCAATATTGCAAAATTTCTTCACAGATTTGTTAAATCACAAGGCAAATCTGCAATAATAGTGGATCATGATATGCAACTAATAGATTTGGTTGCGGATTCATTAATGATCTTTTCAGGAAGTCCAGGGGAAGAAGGATTTGTTGGCTCCCCGGTAAAGAAAGATATTGGAATGAATCAGTTTCTTGAGACTCTATCAATAACATACAGACGCGATGAAAATACAGGGCGTCCTAGAATAAATAAAGTTGGGGGAAGGTTGGACAGAGCTCAAAAAGATTCTGGAGATTATTATAAGAGAGCTTGAATGATTAATCAAAAATATGACAAAAATGTTAAAAACTGTATTGGAAAAAAAACTCGAGGTTTCGGAGCTTGATAAGCTATGTTCCTCTTTTGATATCATAGGTAACATTGCTATTATCAAAATACCAGAAACATTATCTTCAAAAAAGAAACTAATTGCCGATGCATTAATTGAAGAAGTTAAAGTAATAAAAACAGTATACGGCCAAGTATCAGGAATAGAAGGTGATTATAGATTGCGCAAATTGGAATGGTTATCTGGAGAAAATACTGCGATTACTGTATATAAGGAACATGCTTGTACTTTTAAGGTAGATGTAATAAATACATATTTTTCACCCAGATTATCTACTGAAAGACTGAGGATTTCGAAATTGATTAAACCAAATGAAGTAATCATAAATATGTTCGCAGGAGTAGGAACATTTTCAATTATAATATCGCATTATAACAAAACCTCTAAAATTTATTCAATTGATTCCAATCCGGTTGCTTATGAGTTATGTAAAGAAAACATCGAGATCAACAAATTAAACAGAAACGTTATACCGATTTTAGGTGATGCAAAATTGGAAATAACTAACAAACTTAAAGGAATAGCCACAAGGGTCCTAATGCCGTTACCAGAAATAGCAAGAGAATTTGTAGATACGGCTGTAAGTTCACTTGCAAATAATAAAGGAGATGTACATTATTTTGCGCATGTGAGAGCAGACAATAAGAAAACAGCAAAACAGAATGGAATTAAGGACACATCTGAGGCGTTCAGTAAATTCAATCACATAATTAACAATATCACGGTAGTAAGAGAGGTAGGTCCTCGATTTTATCAAATAGTATCTGACGTTGAAATAATTTAGTATTTGTTCATTTATCGCGAGGTGCAGTAGCTATTGTGTAACCCATCCATACGAGTACTGTCATCAGAATTCCTACAATAACTATTAAAGTTATTTTTATCACAAGAATATCCCATCCGGTAAATAATAACAAATATGAAAAGAGTATGAAAAAAACTGATGGAACTACAAGTAAAATTAATCCAATTAGTTTATTTTGTCTCATACCATTTGTCGCACTATTATTAACTCTGCTCATTATAATTCTAATGCCATGAGGTAAGCATCTTCACCATCTCTATAATATGATTTCAATCTTGACCTTACTTTAAAATTCAATTTTTCGTACATCTTTATTGCTGGAGAATTGCTTACCCTTACCTCCAAGTAGATCTCTTCGTTCCTTCTTGATACAAGCCCATTTATTGCTTCTTCCATTAGGATAGTCCCTACTTTCTTACTCCTGTGCTCTTCCAATATGGCAATAGATACAACATGTCCTTTCTTAACAAATCCCAACTTTCTAAAATTTGAAAATCCGAATTCAATCTTGCACATAACATATCCAATTATTTTCCCCTCACATTCTGCAACAATAAATGCTTCAGGTAATTCCTTGAGAATTGACTCAAAAAAATACTCGGTGTAATGTTCAGGAAGTGAATTCAAGTTTATTTGTATAACTGAATTTAGGTGTTCTTGGCCACACCTATAGAAAAAATAATCTCCATTTTTTCGTAAGCAGCTTTGCAAATTATCAAATAGATGATATTTAATTATTTTAACTTTAGGTTTGCGTGGTTCATCATTTATTATTACCAGTCAACCTTATCATCATTCTTGAATATTGCCACGTTTGGATCTTGAATGATGGATATCCTATGACTTTTGCCATTGATATCAAGAATATTTTCAACTGCTTCTTGAATATTTGAAAATATCTTAAATCCAAATATATCCTTCAAGTAATACTTCGGTAATGAAGAAAGAATTGCCATGTTATACTTTTCTTTCAATTCATGAATAAACATATTATGCTCCATTCCATCAATATAGATAGATTCCTTGTAATCTTCCAATTTTAGTTCGCCATATGCAAATTTTTCTATGCCTCTACTTCCAAAACCCTTAGCATTTTCAGAAATGAGTACAACTATCCCATTTTTCTTGAGAACATGAATTGAATTCCATAATTGATCCAGTGTAGTTGATAAAGTTAAACTTGAATGCGTGTCGATATTTGTGCCTATTATTAGAGATTTTAATTCCTGAGGATTTCTTATAGAGAGTTGATTTAGATTTTCAATGGCACTCTGGTGTGATTGAATTATGTCTCCATAAAAAAGGTTGTTTATACCGTAATTATTTGAAATAATTTCAATAGCTTTTGCTTCCATATTTTTAGAAAACTTCTCAGCAATTTCATATGGGGGTCCCTTTTCCCCAGGATGAGGCAGGTCGTCTTGTCTTGAATGGAAAGCTTCATTCATTTTTTCTTGCTCAAATTCACGCAAGAGATTTGTGGGTGTGCCACCATATCCAAAAAAAGGATCCACGTTTGCTTTTGAAATAAAGATAGTATTTTTCTCTTTTGTGTGATTAAGGGAATTACCATTATTTTTTTCAAATAAACCAATATTTTGACTTTGTATTTTGTTTGATAATATTTTCCGTGATCTTGCACTAGATTCAATCGATAATTTAACACCTTTACTTCCAGCTGCTGAAGAAACCAATTTAGAGATAATTTGAACTGTAGAATTGGAAGTGTCTAGAGGAACGAGAGTTGTGTTTTCAGCGATGGGGATAGATTCAATCTGTTGATCTAAAATTTCATTGCTAAGTATGTCAAATTGTGAATTTTCAATAAGTGAAAGATTCTCTACTTTGAGATCTAATATAACATCGGTACTCCCATAATTTAGCCACAGTTCTGGCATGTTCGAATCAGATTATCGAGACATAAAAATACAGAAAAACAAACTAGCCTTCATAAATCATTAAATTCTTTTCTTCAAGCAAATCATGCAGATTGTGCACTGCTCTGTATACTTCTGATTCTTTCTTAGCACCTGTACAAACCAATTTTCCACTCGCAAAAAGGAGAATAACGGTCTTTGGATCGAGCATTCTGTGAATTAAACCTGGAAATTGTTCTGGTTCATACATACTGCGAGGTAAGACTCTTGCAGCCAATTCTAAATGAATTTTGCCACCCAAACTTGCTGAAGCTACGATATTTTGAATTTCTATTTGTGGTTCATTTTCGATAGGGATACTGCCCTTCCTTAGTTTTTGGACTACATTTTTTACTGCCTTAATTGCCTGTTCTTCAGATTTTGCTCCAGTACATACCATTTTTCCAGAACTGAAAATCAAAGTTGCAGTTTTTGGTGATTTTAGTCTAAACACAAGTCCTGGAAATTGATCTGGGTGGTATTCCACATCTGGAAATATTTGAGTTATTAGATTAAGATTTACAGTTTGATTGACAGTCGCAGAAGCAACAACATTCTCAATGCTAACAATGGGCTTGGTCTCAGGCATACTAGCTTGGCTTTATAAATGGTAGAATATATACATGTTTGGAACCATCACAAACTGCTGTTTTATTGCCATAATTCGATAACAAGGAGAGTCCAATGAATTGTGAATCCCTCGTACAGAATACTATAGCAATTTAAGTTCTGAAGTTACCTTATCTATTATTACTGATGGGGCAGGACCAATCCCAATACATGTTACAGTCCCTGTTGGAATCTGTGTTAGCCCCCTATCCTGCACTATAACAAGAGGAATCAAGAGTTTTTCGGCGTCAAATTGTAGTTTAAGCAGTTCTTCTAAACTGTTTACTTTTACAACTATCTTGGGTTGCCCTTCATTGAACCAATTATTTAACCAGAATTTATTTGATTTTCTAGATTGCTCAACTCCAAGTACTGCGGCGTGACCAACTTGAGCTGCTATTTTGCCTACTCCCATACGTAGATCTTTTCTTACAACAATGACTTGTTTAAATTCCACTATAGTTTAGTTAATAAAAATGATGAATTAACTGTTTCCTTGTTGCCTACTGAATATTATGATGTCTTGATAGCGGGAGGAAGCATCGCGGGACTCGCAACTGCTAGGGAATGTTCCTCTAATGGAACGTCTACAATTGTAATAGAAGAAGATCATGAAATTGGTACTCCTGAACATTGTGGAGGGATGGTTAGTCTAGGTGGACTACAAAAGCTAGGCGTCTTGCCTGATTCAAACAATTTTCAAAATGCGATTTCCTATGCAAGAATTTTTTCCAAATCCACTAGTTTTGAATTAAATGCAGAAAAACAAAATGTCATAGTTGTGGATCGTAGAGGGCTGGACAAACAAATTGCCAATCAAGCAGAAAAAGCAGGTGCCGAAATTCGTGCAAAATGTTCATTCAAATCCTTTTCTAAGAATCAAGATAGATATATCGTAAAAACCTCAGAAGGAGAAATTGAATGCAAATACTTTGTTGACGCAAAAGGGTTAGGCTCTTTGAGAGATGCGACCAAAGATGGGATATTGGCGTCTGCTCAATTTGAAATATATGCAACATGGATTGAAGGCCAAACCGTAGAGATATTTTTTGACTCTGAAAAATATCCTGGCTTTTTTGTTTGGATAATCCCATCTGGGGAGGGAAAAGGCAAGATTGGTGTTGCAGGAAAGGGTATAAACACATCACTGGCATTAAATGAATTCATAAAATCTAGGGGCAAAAAATATTCAATAATAAGGAAAATTTTTGCTCCGATATGGATTGGTGGACCAAGGCCATCTTTCATAGCTGACAGAACATTGGTGGTAGGTGACGCTGCAGGGCAGACAAAGCCAACAACTGCAGGAGGTATTTTTAGTTGTGGAATGGCAGGCATTCTGGCGGGTAAAGCAATTTCTAAGGCAATCGAAAAAAATGATGACCAATTATTACACGAATACGAAAAAAATTGGAAATCAATGTTTCAAAAAGAATTCAACTCTATGCTATTTGCAAGGAAAGTATTAGAGAGATTGGACAATAAATCTATTGATGAAATTTTCTCTTCGTTATCAAGAAAGACCATCAAAGATGTATCTAATTTTTCTGATTTTGACTTTCATTCAAGTGCACTGGATCTTTTTCTTAAAACAAAAATAGCTACGAATTTGACAAAAATACTGATTGGAAACGAATTGCGTAGGATTTTCAGTAGTTAAAGATCAAATTTGAGTAGTAAAAAAATGCTTGAATTTACTATAGAGCTATTTACATGCAAAGATGATTTATCAAAGTTATGAGAACATTCAAGCAAAATATAAATTCGGATTAATTGAATGTGGTTTTTATGTCAAAATCATTACAATTGCCAGTTTGTACATCTTGCAATCGACCAATTATAGCAAATGATGAATGTGTGAAATATTATTGTCCTAATTGCGGTTACGTTTTGATTTGGAGATGTCAAAGTTGTAGACAATTTGCCAGGACGTACAAGTGTATCGGCTGTGGGTTTGAAGGTCCATAATCATGACTAAGTTAGTTGCCAGGATTAACATTCTACCTTCTGAATCCGACACAGATATAATGTCAATTCCCAAATCTCTAGGTGAATCACTTCCAGAGGAATTAAAAATGATAGCCCATACAAAAGAACCAATTGCTTTTGGACTGTACTCCATTTTAGCAGATTTTACATTAAATGATTCAGAGGGCCAGATGGAATTGTTAGAAGAATCAATAAAAAAAATAAAAGGCGTTGGTCAAATTGAAGTGGTTAATGTCAGCAGACAATCGGTTAATATAAAATAACCAAAGTAGCCCTTTTTAGCGTAGAAATTTTAATTTTTAAACTTATTATTTGATATGTTGATCTAAAACCTATAATAAAATAATGAATCAAAAGCAAGCGAAATAAAAATAATGACAAGATATGGCGCTGTAATTTTATACGCTTTCCATGCAAAGTTCGGGTTTGGGAATTTTGTTAATCTATAATGATACACCAGCATTAATGATCCTGAAATTGCCGCAGTAATAAAATATAGTGCACCTAAACCAAGAAAATATAGTGATAATGAATATGGTAACAGAATTGCGGTGTTTGCAAAGATATATCCTGCTGTCTTTTCGTTACCTATGAGTACGGGTAGCATGGGTACTTTTACACTTTCGTATTCCTCTCTTGTCTTAATTGCAAATGACCAAAAGTGTGGAGGTGTCCATAAAAATACCAACCATCCTATCAGGAAGCCCAAGACATCTATAGATCCAGTTGTTGTTGCCCATCCGGCCATTGAAGCAGCGCTCCCTGCAAAGCCTCCTACAACAATATTTGAAACATTTGAGCGTTTAAGCCATAAAGTGTATACAATTATGTAAAAAAATATCCCAAGGGCAATCATTCCTGTAGCTATTAGATTTAAAGTCAAAAAGGAGATTATTATCGAGCTTGCGCATAATATGTTACCATAAATAAACACATTTCTAGGATTTAATCTTCCGGACGGTATTGGTCTCTTAATTGTTCTAGACATGATTTTATCAATATCGCGATCCAGATAATGATTTAGAGCGCTAGAACCCATTGAAGCTAACGATCCACATATTCCCAGAAATAGAAGGTGATAGAGCGAAATATCCCATGAAGTTAATGGGGTTGAATCAAATCTGGTTGCAGCTAGGGAGCTTGTTATTGCTGTAACAACCAGTACAACTACGATTCTTGGTTTTGATACTTCTATGTAGTCAGATAACATTCACAGCTAGTGTAATGTCTTATTTGTAGCATTTAACTTATTCGCTATTCGATTCACGTCAGCTAAATCAGTTCGACTGCACAAGTTGAATTTGGTACCAGTATTGGTGTATTGTGTGTCGGAAATGAAATAAATGGTTCATAATCTATTATTCATGACCCTAATTTCTGGGTCAGATTATATGGAAATTTTAACAGAATTGGGAATAATAGAAAAGAAAATTTGCCAATATTGAAATGTAAAACTATTGTCGCATAGTAATATAAGCAAAGTAATTGGTTCAATCAATACTAAATTTATTCCAATAAACAACTATGGCATTGGATCACAGTCTTCAGAATCTATTTACTATGAACAAAATTGAAGTACTGAAAATATAACTTGATTTTAGCATTTTAGCGGATGATATTCGTATTAGAATACAAGTTATCAAGCATACTAATTTCCTATGCCAGAACACAGAATTCCTAAAGATTTGAAAATCAAAAGACCTTGTGTCAATGAAAGCCTTAAGACTTAAGATGGCTAGAACAAATGCCGGCCCATAACTTACAATATTCGATGTGATTTATAAATCAGTTAGTTATTAATCAATGCGGATAATGGGAAGAAGAAAAAGTACATCAAGACCGCATAAGACGAGAAGAACAGTAGAAGGGAGATGTCCCAAGTGTACCACAATTGTGAGGTTTAATGTAAGTGGATCCGTCGGAAATGAGATTTATGAATGCATAGGATGTAGGTCCAAATTCCCTATTGATGAATTATAGAGCAAGTCGTATTTAGACAAGGATTTAACACATAAACATCCCTCGATAAATAGAAATGGACCCTAAGATAGATTACGTAGACAAAGTTTATCTCTATAGTAGTGGAATGTCTTCAGAGCTGGTAGAAAAAAGTATAACTGTTTTGAATGAACATGGCGTAAATCCTGATGATATAATAATTATTGAGTCTCCGGAAGGAGTTCCAGAAGGCTCAATTATTATTACAATATGGCCGCATTACCTATCGGTGGCAAAAGTAAAGAAAGTGAGAGAAGGCTCGATATATGCCCCGCAATTATTCAATATCGATATATAATATCTAACAGACGTACAATTGACAATTAGCTCCCATTCAACACCGTTACTATTTGAGTAAAATTAAGTCTTAAATTTTAATTAATGTCGTCCTATGTCAATTGTTTTAGATTTACTAATAAGCGAAACAAGGATATCTTGAAATCCTAAAATTGCAAAACTAATCTAGATGCATTTTTACCATTTCATTAATTCTATTCTTGGATACGGCCCCTATAATCTTGTTTAATAATTTACCTCTCTTAAACAAGATTAATGTTGGGATACTAGATACACTAAATTGTCTAGCAATTAATTGATTTTCATCAACATTTATTTTTCCTACAGCTAATTTACCTGGATAATCTCTACCAATCTGATCGACAATTGGAGACATCATTCTGCAGGGGCCACACCATGGAGCCCAGAAATCAACCAACATTAGTGGAAATTTATTGATTGTTTCAAAGAATGTGCTGTCGGATAGAGTTATTGGTTCTTTAATAGTTTTCAAAAGTTCCTTTTCGTTTACTAATTGTTGTAGCTCTTTCATCTTCTTTTCGTTAATTAGCTTAAGTTCTTCATCTTCCAATTTATGATATATTTACAATGAGCCTTGACTTCGTTTATTATATTTTTTGATTTGTTAATTCAAAGAACTAACGATATCTAATTATCCGAGATGATTCAAAATATTTTCAATCTTGTGTGGAAAAACGAATAATCATGATGATAGAACCAATTCCGAAATTACGGATAATGAGGTATTAAATAAGGACAGCAATGATGATGGTGATGATGTAAGAACCAATTCCGAAATTACGGATAATGAGGTATTAAATAAGGACAGCAATGAGTGATGATGTAAGAACCAATTCCGAAATTACGGATAATGAGGTATTAAATAAGGACAGCAATGATGATGGTGATGATGTAAGAACCAATTCCGAAATTACGGATAATGAGGTAATGAGTAGAGAAGTTGAATTTTTGAAGGAGGAACTTGCAAAGGAAAAGGAATTCTCTGAAAGGAATTTATCAAAACTTCGATATCTCATGGCAGATTTTGACAATTATCGGAAACAAATTGAAAAACAGATGGAAGCAAAAATTGAAGAAAAAAGGGGTCAACTTTTCATAAAGATACTCAACATTTATGATGATTGTATATTAGCTCTTGAAACTCTAAAAAATGGTAAATATGATTCTACGGTTATAGGAGGTATAAAGGGGATTATCACAAACTTTGAAAGATTTATGAAGGATGAGGGTTTGGTGGAAATTGAAACTATGGGTACCCCCTTTGATCCAAACATTCACGATGCAATTGGTTTTGTATTTAATGAATTGGTTCCCGATAACACAATAATGGAAGTGATAAGGAAGGGATACTTACTAAACAATAAAGTTTTAAGACCATCTTCCATCATTTTATCTAAAAGAACAGTTACAAATAAAGATATCAATGTAAAAGATAAGGAGTAGGGAAAATAGATTATGGGTAAAATTATTGGAATAGATCTTGGAACAAGTAATTCCGCAGCTTCGGTCATGATTGGAGGAAAACCAACAATAATACAGGCTGCAGAAGGTACATCAATTGGTGGAAAGGCTTTTCCATCATATGTAGCATTTATAAAGGATGGCCAATTGCTGGTTGGCGAACCTGCAAGAAGGCAAATGGTAACCAATCCAGAGGGTACCGTAATAGCAGCAAAACGCAAAATGGGAACCGATTTCAAATTTAAAGTGTATGACAAAGAGTACACACCCCAGCAAATATCCTCTTTCATATTACAGAAAATCAAAAGAGATTCAGAATCATACATAGGCGAAACTGTAGACAAAGCAGTGATAACCGTTCCAGCTTATTTTAACGATAATCAGCGACAAGCAACAAAAGATGCTGGTGAAATTGCAGGTCTAGAAGTTGTAAGAATCATCAATGAGCCTACTGCGGCATCCCTTGCTTACGGACTGGATAAAGTAAACAAGGACTTGAAGATTATGGTATTTGATTTAGGTGGAGGAACTTTAGATGTTACCATAATGGAAATGGGAGGTGGTGTATTTCAGGTAAAGAGTACTTCTGGAGATACACAGTTAGGTGGTACAGATATGGATAATTCGATTGTAGAATATATTATCCAGGAATTTAAGAATCAAAGTTCTATTGATATCCATAATGACAAAGCGGCAATGATGAGAATAAAAGAAGCAGCTGAAAAGGCAAAAATTGAGTTATCTAATGTTATGACCACAGAAGTAAACTTACCATTTTTGACTTATGATGCATCAACTGGTCCCAAAAATTTAGTTATGACCCTTTCCAGATCAAAATTGGAAGAATTACTAAGGCCTATAATTGAAAGATGTAGAACTCCTATGCTACAAGCAATCGAAGACTCAAAACTAAAGCCTGTTGACATTGACAAGATAATTTTGATAGGAGGACCTACACGTATGCCGATTGTGAGACAATTTATTACTAGTGTATTGAATAAGGAGCCTGAAAGGGGTATAGATCCTATGGAAGCCGTTGCTATGGGAGCAGCTATCCAAGGGGCTATCATCGCAGGAGATGTAACTACAGACATTCTCTTAGTAGATGTCACTCCGCTCACATTAGGAGTTGAAGTGCTTGGAGGTTTAAAGGAACCACTTATCGAAAGAAACACTACTATCCCAACTAAGAAAAGCAAAATCTTTACCACTGCTGCAGATTATCAAAATGCAGTAACAGTGCATGTAGTGCAGGGGGAAAGATCTATGGCATCTGATTGTGTTTCGTTAGGCATGTTTAATTTGTCAGGAATTCCTCCAGCTCCTAGAGGAATACCCCAGGTAGAGGTTACTTTTGACATCGATGCAAATGGCATTCTAAATGTTACTGCTAAAGATTTAGCTACTTCCAAGGAAGCAAAAATAACAATTTCTGCAAATACCAAATTATCTAAAGAGGATATTGAAAGACTGAAGAAAGAGTCGGAGCAATTTGCCGAACAGGATAAAAAGAAGAAGGAAGATGCAGAAATAAGAAATGAAGCAGATAATCTAATTTACACTGCAGAAAAATTAACGCAACAGGACTTGAAAGATAAAATTAGGCCTGAACAAACAGAAAAAGTGAATAGCGCAGTAAAGGAATTAAGAGAATCTATCTCATCAAATAATATCGAAGAAATTAAAAAGAAAATAGAGAGTCTAAAAAATATCGTCGGTGAAATAAGTACAGAAGCCTATAGAGCTGCAGGATCCCAGCAAACTACTTCATCTCAGAATTCAGACAGTGCAAATCCAACGTCAGACAGTGCAAATCCAACGTCAGACAGTGCAAATCCAACGTCAGACAGTGCAAATCCACCTAACGCTCCACCAGGGCCTGATTGATATACAAGAGCAATCCTGAATTGAATCCCGTATTTTCAACTAATGGTTTTTAACAATGTCTGCAAAGCGTGACTATTACGAAGTTCTTAATGTGGAGAGGAATGCTACGAAAGAAGAAATCAAAAATAAGTATAGGAAATTAGCCCTTCAATATCATCCTGACAGAAATAAGAGTCTAGGAGCAGAGGAAAAATTCAAGGAAATTTCAGAAGCTTATGCTGTTTTGTCAGATGATGAAAAAAGAAAAAAATATGATAAATATGGCCATGTGGGGTCTGAAGAAGTCTTCAGAGGATCAGAATCAAATTTTGACGAAATTTTCAAAGATATTGGGTTTGGTGGAATCAGAGATATTTTTGAACAATTTTTTGGAGGTGGTTTTTCTGCTAGGAATAGAAGTGATCCCTTTGGATTTGGATTTAATTTTGGAAGAACAAACAAGGGTGAAGACACAGTAGTTGATTTGTCACTCTCTCTCGAGGAAGTTATTAGTGGAAAGAATGAGACTATTGAAGTTCCGTCTTTAGAAAAATGTTCAGTATGCAATGGAAGTGGTTGTTCCCCTGGGACAAAAACTAAGAAATGTACATCGTGTAATGGTCTTGGACAAACCAAAAGAGTAGTTAATGAAAATAGATTTTCGACTTTTGTTACTGTCGAAACGTGCAGAATGTGTAGAGGGGTGGGAGAGATCATTGAAAGACCATGTCGAAATTGTAAAGCATCAGGCAAAGTCCCTGCCAGAAAAAAAATACAAATCGAGATACCGCCAGGGATCGAAGATGGAATGACACTGCAGTTAACTGGTAGAGGAATTTCTTATGAAAATGAGTATCCAGGAGATTTGTTTATCCGAATTCATATTAAACCTCATCAAATATTTCAGAGGCTTGAAAACGGCAATATACTTTATTCTCTAAAACTCAAATTCACAGAGCTAGCATTGGGCACAGAGGTAGTAATACCCACGCTGTATGGGAGTGAAAAGTTCAAAATCCCTGCTGGAACTCAAATAGATTCCATTTTCAAATTAAGAGGAAAAGGGATACCAATGCACAATCAGCGTTCTAAAGGGGATCAAATTGTGAGGATAAAACTCGACATACCGACAAAACTAACGGAACGACAAAGATGGCTAATTAAAGAATTGGATGATAGAAAAAATATGTAGTAAATTTTCGCCTGTAATATTTATATTTTAATAAGGTAGGATAATACATATGTCGGCTCCATTTGATGAATGGTTTGGACGAAGAAGAACAAATTCATGGTTTCCCGATGTAGACTCCATGATGAAAGAAATGGAAAAACTAATGCAAGAAGCTGTCAAAAACATGGATCAAAATCTTCCAAAGAACCTCATAAGGGAACGCAAACTTGATGATGGATCTATTGTACGTGAAATGGGTCCAATAGTATATGGATATTCTTTTAAAATTGGTGAGGATGGCAAGCCAGTTGTCCGCAAATTTGGAAACCTGAATACTTTCCCGAGTTCTTTGAGTGGCAGGTTTTCAGTTAATGAACAGAGAGAACCGGTAGTGGATATAATAAAAGATGTTGATAAATTGAAAGTTATTGCAGAATTACCCGGTGTTAGTAAGGGGGATGTAAGGATCACTGCTAATGAAAATTCTTTGACTATAGAATCGGTTTCAGGTGAGAGAAAATACAGCAAGAAAATAGAGCTACCTGATCAGATTGATCCGTCTTCAGGTAAATCAACTTACAAGAATGGAATTTTAGAAGTAATATTCAAGTTAAAGAACTCAAAAGACTACGGTGTTTCGATCAATGTGGAATAGGTTCACTTATTTTTGTTGCCAATATCAATATAATTTGTTATTTAAAAATTGATTTTGTAGCGTACAACTTAATTTGTATTATTGAAATTATTTATTCATGAACGCAGTAGAAGCCGTTGAAGTAACTAAAAAATATAAACGATCATTATCGTTTGCCATAAGCAATATCTCGTTAAATATCAAATCAGGAAGAATTTTCACATTACTTGGCAGAAATGGTGCAGGGAAGACTACATTCGTAAGAATTTGTGCAACACAATTATTACCAACTTCAGGAACCATTACGATATTTAATCATGATCTTATTAGAGATACAGAAAAAATAAGAAATTATATTTCTATTGTTCCGCAAGAAGGAAGACCCCTTCGCGCTCTTACACCATGGGATCATGTGTATTATTGGCTGAGAATCAGAGGAATGGATAAAGTTGAAGCGGCAAAGAGAACAAAAAAGATTCTTCTGGATTTTGAATTATATGATGTAAGAAATAAACTTGCCATGTATCTTTCTGGAGGAATGAAGCAAAAAATACTAGTAGCGATGGCCATGGCTACAGATTCAAAGTTACTTTTTCTTGATGAACCCACAATTGGACTTGATCCTGTGTCTAGACGTCAAATTTGGAAAGCGATTAAGGAGAAAAAAGAGAGTGGAACAACCATCATGCTAACCACTCATTATATGGATGAGGCAGAAATACTGTCCGATGACATAGTTATCATAGATAAGGGTATTGTTGTTGAACAAGGTACGCTTTCAGACATTCGGAAGAATATTAAAGAAAATATCAAGATAGAGATTTCGAAATCAGGCATGGATGTGGAAACATTAAAATCATATGGCTCCGTAGTTGATACAGGTGCCGATACACTAAGATTATTCACATTTGAATCCAACATCCAGGAATTATCAGGCATTGCAATTAAGAGAAATCTTTTTTTTAAAGTATCCCCCATTACATTGGACGATGTGTTTGTATCTCTTGTAGGGACCGAACCTAATAATTCCGATTCCGATTAGGATTCAGATCGGAATTACTAGTATTTCAGTAAACTGCGGCTACTGCATTCTTGAGTATGGTATAATATTGCGTCGGCTTTAATGTTCCATTTTGAAGTAATACTATATTGAAGCTGGCGGTAGGTGCATCATTATAATCCCATTTCCAAAATGCGGAGCCACTTACGTTTTCCTTCTTAAATGATTGCAGCATGGCAACTGTATTATCCTGGTTTAGACCGCTCTTTGTGGGATCAAGTGTAAATAGACCATTAACTTGAGTTCTTACTACATTGTTCCACTCACCGATATAAAGCGGAATACCGGTCAATGCACGAGTTTTCAAGAAGATGTCAAATCTTTGTTTCTGGTACTGATCCCTGTCTGGAATTCCATAAACACTTATTTTAAACATGACGTTTTCCTTGTTTGTAGGAGCCATTTTAGCAAGATTCTCTGGTGACAAGTTTATTGGTCCTTTAAGGTCTACAGGAACATTCATACTATAAAGAATTGATTTTTGAGTTACCGTCCTTAGTTCATCAGTCATGAATGAATTGAACTTTCCAATTTTCGCCCATTCATCTACAGTATCTACATGAGGCTCGCTCAAGATTTCGTATCCGAAAGTACTAGCGTGTCTGTCGAGTTTTGTAACTACTTTTTTCAGAAAGTCTGATTGTAATTTCCATGCATCGTTTCCTTGTACGTCCTTAATTGATCTATCCCAAAAATTACTCCACCATGTCTTTGCTGGTTTCTCTACATTGCCACCCCCGTCTTTGGGATATAGAGAATTATTCTCAAATAGAGCTACTGGAAATCCAGTTCCCCTCTTTTCAAGCCATGACGAAGTATGCCATTGGTGATTGTCATAAATAACTTTAATACCATACTTGTCCGCTGCATTTGCTACTGCATCTAATTCTTTCATGAATAACTCAGGATTTTTCTCATAAGCTTCCCAATAGAACAAGAACCTTACATGGTTTAGTCCTGCTTCTTTTATAAGCTTAAAACTCTCATCGAAATAATTTGCTGGAGGTAGCGGAGTAGCCTCTCTAGCTTGTTTTTGATTTACATTCGCACCTTTCATTACTACACCAACCAGCGTATTGTCAGGAGCAGATGACTGTGCAAAAGCAAAGATTGCCCCATTTGTCATAAATAAGATCAACACAAAAGTAAAACCAAATAAGACTGATTTTGTGTGTTTGGAATTGACCATGGCAATTATAACCTAATTGAGTTTATATATATATTATGAATTGTGCTTCCTCTTAGGTGGTTATGACGCATTAACCAAAGTATTTTATAGCTAACTAATTCCTAAAATTATTATTTGGGAGTCGAGTCATATGCCAAAAAATACATACCTTTGTAATTTATTAATTGGAGTTAATTAACAATATGTCAGTCCTGATGGGTGATAATTATTGAGGCGGAACGTTTTAGCTATCGGACTCATAACTTTATTAATTGGAGTAACGATAATTTCAATTTCTTCAATACGCGTGCCTGATCCTCTTCACTCTACAAGTACTATGTTTAAGGGTATAATAGATAATAAAAGTAGGACGATCTTAGTTCTTAACGATGTTCAAAAAGGAAAAAACATATCTTTATCCATAATTCCATACAATTCTTTTGACTTAATTAATATAAAAATAATAAACCCAAAAGGAACATTAATGTTTGATCAGAATTCTTCACAAGAATTCTTTTCTACACTAGCTCCTACAATTAGTGGTAACTATTCGGCAGTCCTATTTAATCTCAATAATCAGGATATTTACACGAATAGTATGTTTGGAAATTCGATCCTTTTTGATAGTAATAAACATCCAAAATTTGAAATTTACACTATATTCAGTGGAGTAATTATTTTCCTGATTGGTATTGCAATTTGTATTATTTGGATAACTCTAAAATTTTTTGAGATGTTAAGAACGAAAACAAGATACAAACAACTATCTTGACATGAGTTAGGTGCGTTCCATAGCAGTTATTTAATTCGAGCGGATGGCACAAAGCAAATTGCGCTTTCAATCGTACGATGATTATAGTATTAACTTTGCAACGATCAATACATAGCGTAGGAGATTCAAAATTTTAATCACAGTAGATCTGAAATAAAGGGTGAATCACGATAGATAATAAATTTCGTCATATCAAATCTATTACATGTTTTTATCTTTAGATGTTTTGATGTGTTCCATCAATTTTGTCTGGAGTATTTTACTAACCTTTTCACCATCAATTTTTCCTCTAAGGACTGCCATACATCTTCCCATTAAAAGACCAACAGCATCAAATCCTTTTTGAGAAATTATCAGCTTGTTTTCGTTTATTATTATATTTATGGTATCATCGACAAAATCTTCTGTTATACTTTCAGTTCCAAATGATTTTATGGCTTCATCAATAGTGTTAATCTCTCGTTTTAATAATTTTTCTAGTATTATTGAAATCGATTCCTTTGATATCTTTGAGTTATTTAGCTGCATAAAGAGGTAAAATAACAATTCTTGAGTAAGAATTGAACTATCATATCCCTCTCTTTCCAAACTAACTAAATCCTCTGTAAGTTTAGATATTATGAAAGATGGGCTGATTGACGTTTGTGATACTATCTTTTCAAAAAGAGAAAAATATTGAGAGTCAAAAATATTTTCTGCCAGCGTCTTGTTAATGCTGTATTTGTCACAGATTTGTTGTATAACTACGTTCCATGGTTGAGGAATATTTTTAGATAACTCTTTTAATTTGATACTATCAATTGAAATGTATGGAATATCCGTTTCAGGATACATCCTAGAAGATCCTGGTCTGGGCCTGCTAAATACAGTATTGCCGTCGAATCTAACAGAACGAGTTTCAGGAACAACGCCAGAGAAACATTTTTTAATTCTATTGGCCAATTCAAATACCACAATATTGAGTAGTACTGCCGATCCACCTACCAATACAAAAGCGTCATTTTTGTCCATTTTAAGAATTGAGGATATTGAACTGACATCTTCGCTACTGATTCCATAGTTTGGTAATTCGTCTGAGTGAAAAATTCCTCCTATTCCATAAGTTTTTACAAGCTCGCCTAATTCTTTGCCCAATCTAATTCCTGAATATGGTTCAAAAGATAACATTCCTTTAAAACCTCGCAAAACAAATACTATGAATCTTGAATTATCATCACCAAGGATTTTCTTTACTACCTTTGAAGATGATTTTTTTAATGATTCTGTAACATCCGTAACACTATCCATGATTTTTGTGTCATTAATCACATGTTTTCTTAACTCTTTTGCGATCTGATTTAGTCCATCTTGTCTTTTTGTTTCGTATTCAATAACTAGTGCAAGCTGTGAGAGCTGTTGTACACCTTTCACTTCTACAACAGGTCCATTATCCACCGAAATGTTAACATCTTGTCGGATACTTCCCAGTCCTCGTGCGACTTTTTTGGTGGTTCTTAGCAATCGTCCAATAGTCTGAGCTACATTTGCTATGAATGTTGGAGAATTGGAGATAGGATCTAGGGCTATCTCAATAAGAGGTATTCCTAGTCTATCTAATGAATATACCTTCTTGTCCTTATTATTCGAATTATGCTTGCCAGTATTACTCCCGTTTATTATTCTAGCGGCATCCTCTTCTAAACATATACTCTGTACGCCTACTCTAATTCCATCAACATCAAGAAAACCGTTTCTACCAACTAGTATTGTTCTTTGAAATCCAGTGGTATTTGAGCCATCAATTACGATTTTCCTCATTACGTGTAATTCATCTTCAATGGCACAGTGAAGAGCAAGAGCAATTGTTAATACTATATCGAGCGCTTCCTTGTTAATCATGTGTGGAGGCTCATCATCCGATTCTACCAAGCAGTTAGAATATTTAGACGATTGATATTTTACAGTCTTAATTTTCTTTGATTCAAAAAGTGCTGCTTGGTCATAAGATCCCATTTCACTTTGAGTCGGACGTAAGTTCCTTTTAAAAGTAAAATCATATTCAGTAGAATCAATTATTTTGCAGTTACAGAATAATTTGTTTTTTGAATCTAATTGTTGATGAATTTCCAGGCCAACCTTTAGTTTAGGATTAACCGAAAGCTCATTTTTAACCAATATACGAATATTAGAACAGAACCTTATTATTATTATTATTATTATTTACAATTTGTTAAGAAATCTTTAATTCCGCGGTTTAATCTATACCAATGATTCATGATAATAAATCATCTCACCTTCTTAGTATTATCAATTTTTCCAAAAGGTACGGTAAGAGATGAGACCACCTTTTTCATACTGGTTTCAATTTTAGTTGCTTTAGTTATAGCAGCATATGTAATGAGAAGGCGAAGAAATAGACAACCGCAATGACCCAATTTAAGATTGTGAAAATTCTCAATTCTCATTTTCTGATAGTTAGACAGCAGTTAATTTTGTAAATTGTATCTATCTTAAATCCTAAACTTTGAAACCTTAGTTGATCCAATTATATTTGTAATTTCGTTTTTTAAAGAATCAATATTTATACCAAAGTATTTGCCACGTGAATTATTCAACTTATTCAATGCCCTTTTCAGAATAGAGATACATATCACTTGTTCTCCTTTTTGGTAATGTACTAAAGCGGCGGCAACGAGTATAATTCCGTTTAGTAATTCTTTTTCATTCCCCCGTGTGTGCTTCCATGTTCCTTCAAGAACTTCATGGGTTTTCCAATATTTTTCATTGTTGAAAAGTTCCCGAGCCAATTTTATTGACTCTTCCTTGTCTATATCCTTTTCAACAATGCGATCAATTTCTATAACCGGAGCTATCATGGAAAGTTGGGATTTTATTTTTTCAAGTTCGGAAAAACTAGCTATACTAATATCTAGTTCAAGAAAATGATTTGCGATCCTTACATCTCTAATGATAATTTTGTCTTCCTGTAAGGTTTTTCTAGATAACGAAAGGATTGAACTTGCGTCCTGGGGAAAATATTTTTTGTTCCGAAGATATACCATGTATCTTAATAGTTTATTCACCAAATCCTTTCACAACATATTCATGGCGTTTCTACACACCACATTTATTGGGATGTAAGAGGTAATTTAATAGTATATTGATTGATTTCCTGTTGGATTGCGTATGACATAAAATAAATTTGTATTCTAACTAGAATTTCAACATGAATTATTAAATATAAATTAATAATAATTTTAGATCCGGTCTGATATTTGGGATTATTCAACTAAATTCTAGGTGATTAATTCTTAAGGATCGTGAACAAATTTGGTGTTTCTTTTTTCATCAAGCGTCCGGGAGCTTGGCAGTCTTAGACATTCCACTATTTTCAATTCAAAATCATCAATAAATTTTCCCCATCCCCACTTGGATTTACCTCGGGAATACTTTCTATGGGTATGACTTCCCATCAAAGTAATGCCCACTTTACTCAATTTTTCTTTGTTCTTGATAAATTGATTCATAATTCCATATGCTAACATTTCTCCTAATTCTGGTAGGGCCGATATAAAGATCATAGTATTTCCCAATCCTAACCGCATATAGTTAATTGAATTTGAGTCGCTATTAATTATTTCATACTTTACGTTACTAGAAATAGATATTTCATTTTGTAGATCGCATAGATCTTTGTCAATCTCTATCCCCACAGAATGAAGACCAAGTATACTACCACAATATATCAATCTTCCATCACCCGATCTGATATCTATAATGTTCTCAAAACTAGATCTTTTGCGACAAGAATCATGATAAGAGCAGAGAGACCCCCATGTTGGAAGAAAATGGTTGATTACTTGTGTCATATTTTTAGAGCTTAGCCAAAAATGATTTATATCTCCTTCAAATGATATGCATGGAATATTAGAAACTGTAAGATCCCGTTTTTTATAATATATCCTGTTGTATTTAAAAACGTATGCAATTTTTCAGCAAGTGATTTATCAAATACGTCTTGATGATTTGATACAGGGATAAGTTCTCTAATATGATTGAAGGTTGGAAACTCATCAATGTATTTGTTCTTGAGATTAAGCAAATACTGTGCCAAATACCTATGATCCAATTAATTTTCACATCAAGATATCGTTAATAAAGTAACTGAAATTACCACGTATCATAATAACTTCCAGTACTTGTCCTATCTGATTGGTCACAGTTTGCGGGTAGAATTTCAATTAATCCATTTTAGCCCAGAATTTTATAATCAATTTTGTACAATCTTTTGATAGTTGCTTTAGTTTTTATAAAATTCGAATAAAATTGGACATATATTAGATGGCTGCTGAATTTAACCTGATAGATAAGCCATATTCACTTCATCAAGTTTTGTAGAATACTTGGAATTTCAGCAGGTCTCTTCGCCACAGGAATGTTTACTCTTGAGAAACTTAAAATTTTTGATTCCGCAGAACCATAATTTCCATAAATGATTGCCCCTGCGTGTCCCATCCTTTTTTCCTTGGGCGCAGACCTTCCTGCAACATATGCTACAACTGGTTTATTGAATTTCGTTTTTTCAATATACTCAACAAGGGATTCCTCAGCGTCTCCTCCTATCTCGCCAACCACAACAACTGATTTTACTTCATCTTTGTCACTTATTAGATCAAATGCTTCTATCAGGTTTGTACCATTAATCGGATCACCGCCAATACCTAGTGCGATTTTTTGTCCTATCCCAGCTTTTGATAAATGGAATGAAACTTCATACATTAAAGTTCCACTCCTGGAAAAGACTGCAGTATTTCCCTTCTGAAATGGTTGTGATGGCATTATTCCAACTTTCATTATTGTTGGTAATATTACTCCAGGAGTATTTGGTCCTATTATCTTGGCACCATTAGTTTGGGCATATTCCAACGCCTCGATGGCGTCACGTATTGGAACATGTTCTGGAATTGCTACAAGTAATTTTATCCCATTGTCCACTGCCTCTTTTACGGCAGCCAGGAAGAATGGGGCAGGAACAAATATTCCTGATATCTTTACATCAAAATTCTTGCTAGCATCCTTAACGGAATCAAAAACAGGTATTCCCTCAAATGATTGACCTCCCTTTTTCGGAGTTACACCTGCCACAATATTTGTACCATATTCTCTCATTAATCTAGTGTGGACAGAACCAAAATTACCCGTCATGCCCTGGATTAAAACTGGTTTCTTACCATAATCAATATCATTAGGTTTGCCTACGAGAATATCGAAAATATCAAATTTTTCAGACATTTATTTACTCAACCCAATATAGTGGACTAATGATGAAATTGCTTCTTCGACTGTATCATAAAGTTTTGCATTGCTATTAGAAAGCATTTGTCTAGACTTTTCTGATTCCGCACCTGAGATTCTAGCATAAATTGGAACGCTAATCATACCATTCTTATATGCATCAAGGATAGCTTGAGCGACCAGGTCAGTCCTTACAATACCGCCGAACAAATTTACCAAAATCGCCTTGACCTTTGATAATTTGCTTATCACCTCTATTGCTTTGTAGATTGTTTCAGTTGTGGCCCTTCCTCCAAAATCCAAAAAGGCGCCCGATTTTCCACCAGCGTCATTAACGACATCCAGGGTGGACATTACAAGACCCGCGCCATTGCCTATTATTGCAATGTTTCCATCTAATTCTACAAAGGAAAAGCCATTTTTTTCTGCTTGTTCCTGCAATTCAGAAATTTGGATATATTTTCTTAACTCAGAATGCCTAAAAAGTGAATTATCGTCAATTATAATTTTTGAATCCAGGGCGAGACAAGTCCCATTTTTTAGTATGGCAACAGGATTTATTTCTGCTAATTCAGCCTCTTTTTCCTTGACAAGTTTAGCCAACTTTGTTACTAACTCTGCGAAGGTAGTAGCTGTTACACCACTTAGACCTAGGTTTTTTGCAATATTTTCTGCGACTGATTGTGATAGTCCGTTAATAGAAACATCTTGGATTACCTTGTTTTCTACACTTTCAATATCCATTCCTCCCTGACTTGAAGAAATTAATGAGTAGGTTCTTTTTCCTCTGTTCAGGAACAATGACAGATAAAGTTCCTTGTCAATATCTACGACCTCTTCAATCAAGATAATTTTTGGGCGTTCTCCCTTTACTACTTTGTTTAATAGCTCTGTAAATTTTGGTGCAAGCTCTTCCTTTTTCGTGCACTTTAATATGGCGCCTGCCTTTCCCCGCCCTCCAACAGTTAACTGTGATTTAAGGACTACAGGGAATTCCAGTTTGTCTACAATTTGATTCAATTCTGACTGATTTTTTGCAAGATATGATTTTGGAACATCAATATTGTATTCAGAAAACAATTCTTTTCCCTGGTATTCTAATAATTTCATTCAGCAAGAATCTGAAGCCTATGGGGTGACTTATAATCCTATTTAAGTAAATAGTCAATCTTGAAAATTTATATATCTACTCCTAAATTCGTATTTTATGGCTGAAAAAATGACTGCAGTATGGCTTATCATTTTGACCATAATTGCATGTGCTGCGGTACCTGCTATTATGATATGGTTGACCACAACACCCACTTCGTCACAACCTCATCTGCTATATGGAATCACTCATATTCCATTTGGAAATAACTTTTTTGGCTTTTGAAATATTGTTATTAATGTTTCTCACAACTTTCCAATAATTACTAATTAAAATGTAGAGATTGTATTGCTGTTTGTTATGAAAATTTAAACGAGTAATAGATAAAGGTGAGGGATTAAAACATAGTAATTATGACAATTGCATTAAAGGTGCATCCATCCTTCTTCAGGGAATTTGCAACTAAAACGTGGGTTTCTCCGGCTGATGTCATCAAGGAATTGATTGAAAATGCCTTTGATGAAGATGCGACGAGGGTTCTAATTACTATACATAGCAATAATTCCATTTCGATTGAAGATAATGCAGGAATGGATGAGGACGCAATTCAAAAGTTTTTGTTACTTGGTTCACCACACAAGAAAGTTGATTCTATTTCACCCAAATTAAAAAGGGTCAGAACTGGCCGATATGGAACAGGTAGGCTTTCATTTCTAACATCATTTGAAAATATGAAGATTAGGACTCGAAAGGATAACTTCAACAAGTCATTTTTGATTGATACAAAATCACTCGATGCACTATTTACAGGCAAGTCTGATTTAAGAGAAACAAGAGAACCTCAGTTGTCTAGAGATGGAAGCGAGATAATTGTTAGTGATGCCAAGGCACTTGTGGATGAATTAAGATTGATAAAAGAAATTAGAAAATTGGCAGTTCTAGGAATTTTTCTGATGCTCAACTAATAAGGTTTCCAGAAATACAGGGTCATAAAATACCAGTAAATCTTGATAGAGGAAACATAGTTGGCGAAATAACTGTTGCTCGCAGACCATTAACAGAAGACGAGAGAGGGATTGCAGTTATGGTGGGAAGTCACATTGTTATGAGAACCCTATTTGGTTTTGATACCAAATTACATAGAGTTACAGGATTTATAAGATGTGATTCATTAACTTCTAGATTTGCTGACAAATCTGCGATCATAGAGGATAAAGAATTTGAAAAATTTTCAAGCGTTATGAAAAAATTCATAACTGATACGGTCATACCCAATCTAACTCTCTATGAAGACGTATTAGTAACGCGCGGAGAGTCAAAAATATATAAGCAAATAGATAAAGTTCTAGGTCAGGCCGTTATTGAAACTCTAGAGCCTTATGAAGAAATAGAAGGATTTGAAATTGTAGAAACCAAGAAAATAGTTTCAAAACTTAGTAACAAGTTACCGTCAATAACTGCAGAAGATAATTTGTTCAATAATGCAGTAGAAGATGAATATAAAGACATTACCAAAAATGAAACGAGGGGAGCAAGAGATATCGCAAATGAAAAAGAAAGAAATCAACAGGGCTTAGAGATTGAAAGTAATATGTCAAATGTCTATCCGTATAGTGGAAGTAATGATAATCAATCGTATGAAAATGTGACAATTACAACTCAGGTAAAAAAACCATTAATTAAAAAAACATTTGCATTGAAAAAAATTGGATATAAAATCATTCCTTATGAGGATGAGACCGATTCAAGGTATAGCTTCATCAATGAAAATGTAGTGTTTGTAAACAAAGCTAATGGAACCTACAAGGCTGAATCATCAAGGGGGGATGAGTTCCTATTAAGGCATATTATGAATATTGTAGCACAGGCAGTTGCAGAAGCAAGACATCCTGAAGGTAAGGAAGCATTAGAATTACAAAATAGGCTAGTTTCAGAGGCAATAAGGATTCATGACACATTTTTAACTAAAGCGCCGTGAATGATTCCCACAGAAAGAAAATAGCGACGAAACGACTAAATCTAACTACATTCACTAGTATCCAATCATATGGCCTTTCAATTCATGCCTGGTGCTACTACTGTAGGGTTAACTTACGAAAGTGGAATTACCCTTGCAGCTGAGAAGCGCATTTCATATGGGAATTTCGTAGTAAATAAGAATACTAAGAAAATATTTCAAATAACAGATCAGGTCGCTGCTGGATGTGCAGGGATGGTTGCTGATATGCAGGTTCTAACAAGACAAGTATCGGCACTTGCAAAAATTAGAAAATTAGAAACAAGGAGGGAAATGGCTACTAATTCTATTGCTAAATTAATGTCTGTAATAATGTTTGAAAGAAGATTCTTTCCATTGTTGACACAGGTAATTGTTGGAGGCGTCCAGAATGAACCTCAGATTTACACCCTAGATCCGTTGGGTTCACTTCTTCCTGACAATTATGCAGTAGTAGGGACAGGTGCAGAATTAGCATTGGGACTAATAGATGCCGAGTACAACAAGAATATGTCTCAAGATGTATCCAAGAAACTTGCTCTCAAGGCAATTAAATCATCAATACAAAGAGATTCTGCGAGTGGTGACGGTATTGATATCTTGACGATATCCAAAAAAGGGATTGAGGAAGAATCTATTAATTTATGATTTGAGTTATTAATTGTTAAAAAGAGACCAATTTGTTTGAACTCGTCAAGTGCGAATAGATTTTTTCATTTCCCAATAAATATCTCCAATATGATGTACATTGTTCAAGATAACTCCCTTCTCCATTTTTCTTGCGTTCTCATCATTGACTAATGATATACATACTGCGAGTTCTTTCTTGTGAGTTTGATCTTTTACGAGCACGATTTGCGATTCTTTGAATGTAGCAAAATTAGTAATTCCAGGTCTCATGATATTAGCTCCGTTACATACAAATTTCACTGCATTCATATCAACCTCTACTGATGCAAAGTAATCCAATATCTCATGCTGTACCAGATGAGGGATTATGAGGTCAGATGCTAACTGGATTGCTATTATTTTGTTTCCTACTAAAAGACGTTTATTAGAATCTATTACGTAGGCTTGTAAATTTTTCACCTCTGTGAAGGAATTTGTTGGCCAGGTTTTGTTAATGTGGTTTTTTATGTCCTGTATCTCTCTCTTTGATAATGAATGCACCTTCAAGTATTGTTGTTCTTGTTTGTCAATTATTTATTAATATCCATGTTTTAATGTTGTGAGATTCTATTCATGAACATACTTTTATCCAGTGAATTATTCTAAAAATTTGATAAATTTGTCAGATTGAACAAAATAATATCAACACCATCAATATGAAAGTAGCAGATATGAATATCCTTCTGTTAGTTGAATAATACTATAAAGACTAGAAAACTAAATGCAAATGGCAAAAGTTTGGATTAATTATTTTCAGATTTTTCGATGATGCGATTTATTTGATATTTTTTTCAGACGTTCTACACCATTTATACTGTGTATTACTTTTAATGTCTGTTCGGTAACGAGATATTGCCATTTGATATTTTTTATCATTCTCCTCCTAATTTCGGTTCCCGATAAATCACTCCGGTGAAGTAGTTTCGGTTTTATTACAGTAATATTTCGTTCAAGAAAAAGGAAACTTGTAAAAGCATTATTGGTAAAAACAACATCATATTTGGGTACTAACATATCGACATGATGAGTCCATGTTGAATGGACACTTGTATCAGGAACAGGGATTATCAAAGTTTTCTTACAGTCAATTTTGGGATCAGCATTGAGTGATTCCTTTATCATAGATATTCTCTCTCCTGCTGTAAATGGATTCCCCATCTCATGACTTGCCTGAGAACTACCAATAATAATAATAAGTTCATCAATTTTTGAGAATGCAAAGTTAATTGAAGCGAGGTGACCCAGATGGAATGGTTGGAACCTGCCAATGAATAAGCCCCTTGACAAACTGGTATAAAATATAAGATGAATAATTTAAATTTTGAACAAAGTAACTTAATATTTATATTATGTTTGAGGAACAAGAGAAATGTGGCATATTTAGAAATTCATAATTTGTCGGCCAACATTAATGGTAAAGAAATCCTAAATGATCTTTGTCTTACAATTGACAAAGGTCAGGTTCATGCTATAATGGGTCCAAATGGTTCAGGTAAAAGCACTTTAGCAAACGTTATCATGGGTCATCCCAAGTACTCTGTAACATCTGGAAGGATTTTGGTGGATGGAGAAAACATAATTGGATTGACCACAGAGGAGAGAGCTAAAAGAGGTTTATTCTTAGGCTTCCAATACCCCACTGAAATCCCTGGTGTTGGGTATAGTCATTTTTTAAGGAATGCGTACAATATATTGAATAAGAGCTTAAGTGGAAAACAAGAAAACAGAGAGGTATTTTTAACTGTAAAGGAATTTCACGAATATTTAAAAAAGAATCTAGACAATGTTGGTCTTCAAACGACATTTTTGAGCAGATATCTTAATGAAGGCTTTTCTGGAGGAGAGAAAAAAAGATCAGAAGTTATGCAGATGCTTGTACTGAAACCAATAATTGCAATACTTGACGAACCAGACTCAGGCCTCGACATTGATGCAATTGAAGCCGTTGCAGAAGCAATAAACATCCTAATTTCTACTGGAGCAGGCATAATAATCATCACACACTATGCAAGAATTCTAAGGTATTTGTCAAAACTTGATCAAGTACACGTCATGTCAAAAGGGCAAATAATAAAATCTGGCGGAAAGGAGCTATCCGAAGAATTAGAAGTTAAAGGGTACGGATGGATAGGTTTGGATGAAGATAATACTGCCTGAGATAGTTCAATATTATTGATTTGGCTTATTTGTTGTTTGAGATTTAATTTTTAGGACGTACGGCCTTGATAATATTGGCGCCATAATTGTTGTAATCCAACCAATTGTCACCGTTATAGAGAATATAGTTGAATCAATAATACCAGAAGAGAATCCTATAGATGCAATAACTAGCTCTACCATCCCTCTTCCATTCATAAGAAAAGCAATAACATAACATTCCTCCTTTGAGAATTTAATCAGCCTTGAACCAATGTATCCTCCTCCTACTTTAGAAAGTACAGCTGTAATAGTCAGTATAATGAAAAAAGGGAGCATATTGACAATCGAATCCATTTTAATATCAATTCCTATAATAGCAAAAAATATAGGAGCAAAAAATCCAAAAGTTATTGCAGAAATTATTCCATAAACTCTTTCAAAATTTTCTTTCCTAATAATTTCTTTGTAAACAATTAATCCTGAGAAGAAAGTGCCTATTATAAAATGCAGGCCAATGACTTCCTGTGCGACAACAGATACCAAAATTGTAGAGATTAATAATATGCCAAAAGCAGCTTCCCTTGTATGCAGTTTTTCAAAAAAGTATCTAGCCCTGTTTTGAAGCCAAATGTTAGCCTTTCTAAATAATATGTCAATGAGAAATATTCCACCAATAAATAACGAAATCTTGATTACAGAATTTGTAACCTCTTCCAAAATATTTACCGGCGCACCATTGGCTTCGTGCAATTGCAAGACAATTGATAAAATAACAAGCGAAAAAATATCGTTAATTACGGCGGCAGTTATGACAGTATTACCTAATTTACTTTCTAAGATTCCAAATTGCATTAAAACAATTGTCGTAACCGGAACAGCAGTTATTGATAGTAACAAGCCAACGAACATTGATTGAATTGTTGCAAGACCAAAGGAATATGCTACCGCAAAGCCACTTGTGAAAGGTATTGTAAATGCCATGGTTGACAAAATTGCTGCGTGAAATCCAGCTTTTCTTATTTCTCTTGGATCCATCTGCAGTCCGGCAAGTAACATAAGAAAGAAAACGCCTAAATCTGAAAGAACACTTAAACTCGCATTAGGAGTTATCAAGTTCAAAACGTAAGGGCCAATTATTATTCCCGCAGCCAACTCCCCGACTAGAGGAGGCATACGCAGTCTTTGGCAAAACTCACCAAGTAGTCGTGCTGCTACTAGGATGATAACAACGCTAACGAACAGCTGCTCTGTGGCCATGATTTATCAGATTTACTCTTACTAGATTTATCCTTTTGGAAAACTACAGCTTAATTCATTTTTAATTATTCACGATACTTTTTAGGTATTATTGCGGTGTTCAATTACTTGGTTTCTGTATCTTATGCATGTCATTGAACAAAATTCAAATCTTGTTGACAATCTATGAACACCGTCGTAAAAAGTAATTGGTCGCATGAAGAAATTAAGAATATCAGAATCTAAATAATATGTTTCTTAATATAATAACAAAAGTTTTTTCTAAAATAAGTTTCTGAAAATTAATAAAGCATTAGTTCAAAGTATAGTATACTTTTGTATATTTATCAGCAGAATACCTGTCTTCTATATGTAGTATCATTTAGAATCAACTAATTTTAAGATTCATTCATATCAGGTTTTGATTTGGGTTCAAACTATGATATTTACGTCACTATAGGACATTTGGAAAATCAATTCTCACGCCACAAAGCCTTTACTTTTGCTAAAAACACAAAACCTACCAGATATACTAGTTGAATTAGGAGTCCTAATTCAATTGACCATTCTTTTGGTGTTGCTATTCCCATAATATTTTGGATTATCAGAGATGCATGAGTAGTTGGAACGAAATAGGAAGCATATTGCAGTTCAATAGGTAATCTATCAATACTGTAAAAAACTGGTGGCAGAATTGCAAGGATGACGTTAACAAATGATATGATTTGCGAAACGTTTCGCATGTGTAACATATGGGAAGAGAGAAAAAATCCCATAGATGACATGGAACCCCACACAAGGAACGCAGTTACCAATAAGAGAGGAATGTAGAATGAAGATAATAAAAAAAAAGTAGCTAATGAGATTAGCACTAATAGAGCAGGCAGTCCAAATAGTATTTGTGAAATTGCCAATCCCACCATATAAGTAATTGGAGATACAGGAGAAGCAACAAAGACATCCTGAATTTTGTATTCATTTTTATAAAACGAAATATCTTGACCTAGCGATAACCCATATCCAACCAAGGCCATTACCAAACTGCCTGTAATAGACAATGGCAAATATCTTCCATTACTAACAATAAATAAAATAAATAATAGAGAGAAAGGACTTATTGCAGAAAAAATCAAAGATAAAGGATTTCTCTTTAACCAAAGAATACCTGTCAAATAAGCAATAAGAAAAGTTTGCATTAACGCCGTTTTACTTTTCTCAATAAACATGCCTTTATGAGAATGAAAAATTAGATAAATTTATTCATTTAGGTATCACGTACCATATTTATTAATACTAGTATCTCAGTAAACTTGTGCAAATCCTTTTTCTTTTGCTAAAAGAACTCTCTTCAGAAGTGCAAAATACCATTACTGAAGAAGGAATGTCTAACCAATCTTACCTTCCAATAAAAAGATACGCTTCCTGATTTAATCGACATATAGAATTTCCACAATTGCTCAACTTTAAACCTTGAAATACATAATATCAGCTAATTATTCAAAATGATAGTATATGTTACTAGTAGGTCTGTATTGTTGATTATTGGCTTAACAATGATCACTTTATTGCGAGGTTAACTTTACTCGTTAGGGCAATCTCAAGTATTAGCAGTTAATTCCAGTTCTAGTTCAAAGAATGGATCAAAGCAGGATATTTGTAGAATAATACCTGATCTGAGAAGTTGACTTCGCACGGCTAGTGATTATGTTCCTATGCTTCCTAGCAACCAATATACTTCTATGATTAACAATACTCTCTGACGCCACTGATAGTGTGGAAGATGCGAGAGGCTTGCTCGATTATAGGTGAACTTTAGTAATTACTTTCTAAAATCTGTCGTTTGTGTTTGTCCAAATTTCATCTTTTTATAAAGCATATATACGTCTACTATTTGCCAAATCCAGTAACCGGCTCCTATTACCCAACTGAGAGGAAATGGAACAAACCATGGAACAATAATCCATATAGCAATTCCAACAATCAAAATAATTATTCCTCGTTTTATAACCCCGAGATAGATATGGCCGACACCCGAAACTAAGACTGCAAGAAGAATTGTAATTGCAAGACTTTTTGCCAATATTAGAGAGGAACTCGTATCTTGTTAATAGGAATTAGAACAGGAACAGATTTTTTTGACTTAAATTTTCTGTATTACTTCAGTAAGATGCATGCCGTATGATAGAACTAATGGATCTTACTAATTAGTAAAAATCATTAACCGGCAGAGGCGTTATGAACGCGTCTTGGACAAGAAATGCTCATTGTCCTCCGCCAGCATCTATTATTACACATTAATGGATAAAAGGTTTGTAAGCAATTTGGTTTAGAAATCGAAACCTGATGCTAAGTTTAGTGAAATTGTGACCATTGAAGATTAATTTAATTCAGATTGTTCTTTTCATCAGTAAAATCAGTTAATGACACTTGTTTTCCTTGTTTGTTTGGTTTCCGGATTAAGTTGGGTCAATTCTCTAATTCTAATTGATGATTTATTTTTTGTATATTTACATTTTCGTTTTAATGATTAAATATGAAAATTAAGAAATTATACCCATTTTGTGATCTTATAGGTTGTATTGAGTTGTAAAATTATAAAAATGTATTTTAACACTTTCAGTTCAGAAATAAGGATTATACTTTAAGTTGTAAAGGTGTATTGTGTGCACAATTCAATCATAATAAAACATTGCTTTTTTGTGTTCACTATACCTTCTAGAAAATTCTTTATCTATCTCTTCACTTTTAATGATTTCGCCTCTTCGTCCAGGTGTCCGCATAGCTTGCTGATTAACCAACTTTCTTTCATCTTCCAATTCGGTATATCCTAGATTAGTATCATAGATTTTCTGTTTCATGGTCCTTAGATAGTTCGTGTATCTTTCTCTAAAGTCATTTTCTACATCTGAATATACTTGAGCAACCAATTCCGTTCCGTCCCCCATTATATATACTTCTCACACTTATAAGAATGCATTGTTGGACAAAACTGTAATTTTATAACTCAATAACCTGTTATGAAAAATTCGACAAAAACTGGGGCTTATCTTCGAAATTCTAATTAACGACTGGCGGGAGGTACAATGTTTTGATGTTGATGGATAAAGCAAATACTGAATCCAACTGGCTAAGCGAATCTTTACATAAAGTGGAATAAACCATGAAAAGATAGCAATAAGGATCATAATTGACACGTTGAGATGATTATATTGATAATCACTATATATTAGATGACATAATGAAGTTGCTCAAATGGAAAAATTATGTCAAACATGTAACAAAAACGAAATAGAAGTATATCAACTGGACTTTGAAGGCTGTTATGACTGTTGGATGAATCAAACGAGTCCTAAGATTTCTCACTGATGTTAACTTTCTAGAAGGCAAAAACTTGATCTAATTATCCGATTCAGAAGATTAACAATTGGGGTCAAAATTAATTGGTGCAATGAGACACTGGGCATGACTATAAAATTGTGGTGTTTGAAATTGTATGTTTGTCAAGTTGAAAAAATTTTCAATTAATGAATCCAAGCCTAAAGATCTTAATCGTCAGTTTGAATTGTCGTTTGGGAGTTCAATAACTCTGATGTATCGTTCATGCAATACCAATTTGAAAGCCTGTGAACTGGCACTAATTTGGAAATTTTAACTCAAAATTGCCAAAGCTGCTTTTCATTTATGTAGGTTTCATTCTTCGAAGAAATAGTCCGCTTTAAAATAAGGTCTAACTTTTCCGCAATTTGGACATTTTTCTAATTGCTCAGTGAAATTTGTTGCTTCAAACGACACCGTATCTTGTTGATAACTTGCAGGAATTTTTTCGCCGCAATCCTTACACTTTATCATCAGCATAAGAAAGTATCGGTGTTACTAATTTAAGTGTCTTTAATTTAGGAAGTTTTATTTTTGTTAAAAATAGAGATAGCGACATTTCAGCAAGCATAATAATAATACAATTATTTAGAAAATTTCGTGGTATGGCGGACCAACTTACACCCCTAAGCATATTGTGTATATGTTCTGTACCCTGCCTTATTATCATCAGCAAACTATAAAATAATTTCAATCATTATATTAAGTGCGTTGTGGGCCGAATGGCAGAAAGGCCCACATGAGCCACAGATGATTATGTGCCTGCACCTATTACTAATGTCGATTTCTTCAACATAAAATAAAAAAGTTTAGTCGAAAATTACTAGAGAATAGAAGACTAGCAGAGGCGTTATGACTACATCTTGAACAAAAAACACTCATTGTCCTCCGCCAGCATCTACTATTACACATTAATGGATAAAAGGAATGTAAGCAATTTGTGACCTCCAGAGATGAAATTGTGGTTGATAAAATATTATAGACAAAATACCTAACAACCAAAATAAAAATCATTGTCAAAAGTGTGGGAATGGAATGAATTTGTATGTTCAGGATGTGGAGAAATAAGTTGCATAATATGGGGAATATTCCATTTCGTCTAGGTTTTACTGAGATTGGTCAACAATATTTGGATAAAGCAAATGAATTAAGTCCCAAGTATAACAAAACGATACCAACTAGGTCTTGCATTAGTAACCAATAGTGAATGCACTTAGTCCTCATATTGGAATGATATAATATCAATATTGTGATAGGAATACATAACATTAATTTAAAATTTGTATCACTTCTATAAATAGGAACGTGAACCCTATCATTAGTTTAGGTTCAGTCTCTCGTGCCATTTGTCCTCAGAAAAGGTAGCATTGCTTTTTCTGCAGATTTTCAAGAGCATCACCCTTTTGAAGCAATTTTGGGAGTTTTGAATCAGTTGAATGCTCTAAAACGTTACCTCTATTTTTGTAACGGAGGCAAAGTATTAGATTGATCTTTATCAGTTGTTTTAACATATTGTAATTCTTTATCATCGCAACTTGTAAGAAGTCCATTGGGACCATAATAGCATGTTTGACAATATTTTTCTCCCAATATAGAGCCAGGAATCTTTTCTCTCCAGCAACAAGTCATGCTTGAGGTTGATGTGGGCGGACTTATGGAACAATTTCCAGAATTTTTAAAGCCCTCCCGCATGGGTGCGGCAAAAATATTAGATGTAGAAGGCAAAGTAAGAAGAAATGACACGAGAAGAAGCGTCGCGGATGCCAACAAAAGTCGTTTTAGCTAACATCCATGCCATTAGATAATTATGTTATTTATGCTTTTTAGTAAGCTACTAGAATGTCTAAATTCTTTATTGAATTCGACCACATTTCTATAAAAGATTACAACCAGATATTTATCCAAATATTGTTCTGGTTTCTCCAGTAGAGATAGTTCCATTGAGAGCAAGTTTCAATAAGGGTCCAAATTTTTTGCCATTATTGTTACTCCTCTTTAATACCAGTTCTTTTTTCTATCACCATCCGTCTCGCACCAATGGACGTAATGCTCTAAATAATACTTCACTAATTGCCTGTCATGTTGTTCACTCACATAAGATAAACATTGTCGCTGATGCAGCAATTGCTGCAGCCCGTTAATTCTTTCGATTTTAAATGCAGCTTTCGAAATTTTGACTTAGATTAAAATATCAAGTATTATCATTGCAGGGGGAAAAATTTAAGTCAGCAGTTACCTGATTTGCGATACTATAATTTATGGAACATTATTTTCATGAACTAACCCAGAAGCATATTCACCATTATTACCTGGACCTGTTGCATAATCTCTCGTAGAATCATGTTCTTTACAATCTTTTATGTAAGGTCCATTGTATTCGCCCCACTTGCTACTATTTTTGAATGTTGAGTATTTGCTTTTGCATCCACCGGAGCTACAAATACAGATGTGGCAATAATTACAAGTGTTCTTGTTACTTTGATAATTAATATCGCTGTAGGATTTGAATCCCTAGAGCTTGTCATACGAACTTTAAGTCAAAAAGAAAATGTTATAGATCATTTCTAATATGATATCGGTATCAAATCTCATTAGTGTGAACTACGCTAAAGAAACTAGAGATTCTAAATCCTTTATAGAGTTCAAACAGTTTATTCATTAATTCTCATGATTTGGATGCAACCAATAATTTGTACCAAATCTCGACAAAATCTGGTCTACCAAAGAATTTGTTTCTCTTCGATTTGAATTTGAAATTAACTAATTGGAAAATGATTTCTGAGGCTAATCATATCTTATTATGAATTCGTCAGAATTTCCCAGATACTGCCCGTACTCCAATTCCACATCGTCGACCCTTGCATTCTCAGGACCCATCTTACTCCACTCTACAACTTCATTTACATCTTCTTTGTTTCCTTCAACCAAAGCTTCCACATTTCCATCTGGTAAATTTCTCACCCATCCGATAACACCACTCTTCTTTGCAACCTCTTGCATATTAAATCGGAAATAAACTCCTTGAACCTTTCCCCTAATCAGTAATCGAACTGAAATCTTTCGTTCATCACTTGAAGTTGAATTATTAGAACGTTTGGAACTCACAATATTTTTCTGTATTGTGCTATTTATTATATATTCAGTCAAGAAATCAGTTACAACATTGCCTATGTTTGAATAAATTTCGCAATAATTTAATGCCTGATATCAGTTAAACCTTACATCTATATATTCATGCGATATGCATAATTCCACTATAAAATGACGACTAAATTTGGCTTTACCCAAGGATTAAATATTGCCAGACTAGGTCTGGATGAAATACAAATAATGACAGCTTGTCAAATTGCTGATAGAATCGATTTTGATTCAATTTGGTCAATGGATCATTCAAACGTTCCACAATGGAAAAATGCAGTTGTCAATGATGCATGGTTATTACTGGCTGCAATCGGTGCAGTTACCAGAAATGTTGAGTTGGGAACGTGCGTAACTGATGCAATAAGAAGACACCCCTCAACTATTGCACTCTCATCAATTACCTTAGACAGATTAACCAACGGTAGAGCAATATTGGGTATTGGTGCAGGAGAAGCGCAAAATGTAGTTGATTTTGGGATAGAATTCAAAAAGCCAGTGACCAAATTTAAGGAGCAATTGGAAGTTATAGAAAGGCTTTTCGATTCTGACCCAGATAATAGAGTAAATTATACTGGAGAATATTATAAACTCGTTAATGCATGTTTGCAAGCAAAAAGCATTAGAAAACCCAGGCCTCCTGTATACATTGCTGCGGGTGCACCGAAAACATTAGAGTTGTGTGCAATTTACGGCGATGGTTGGATACCAATTGGGTATACTCCTGCATTGTTTAGACACCATGCGAACATAATAAAAGATCATGCAAAAAGAATTCAGAGAGATATAAGCGATTTTCAATTCGCAAACGACGTAGACGTATATTTTACTGATGATGGCGAAGAGGCATGGAATAAAATGAAAAATGCAGTAAAAGTAAGTTTATACAAGCCAGAATTATTGAAGGTTCACGATATACAGCAAGACTCGGAATTTGATTTCCGCCGGTACTTTACAGAATATGCCATGAACAAGCCAGAGTTAATGGAACAAATGAAAAGAGCCGCGATGCAAATACCCGATGATGTTGCAAGAAGTGCAATAGGAGTTGGTAAACCTGATGACGTAATCGAAATGTTAGAACGATTTATTGAGGCAGGAACAAATCACTTTATAGTTAGATTTTGGGGAGATGGATACTTCAAAAATATAGAATTATTTGGTAAGAAAGTAATTCCTTATTTTAGAGAACAAGAAAAATAATTTGCCAATGCCGGTGACATAATTGGAGTAAAGGTGTGGATGCACATTCTGATATCTTCAAGAATTTGATTTATCAAAAAAAGCGTCAAGTTTTTCCGAGGTATTTCTCTTTCCCTGGGAATAAATAAGCGGACTTGCATCAAACCCCATTTTACGAAGGTCACCTGCAAAATGTTCAGCAAAACCATGAAAAGTATAAATTTTTTCAGGGCTGCACCTTTTGATTACTGTTATTAAATCTCTGTAATCACAATGATCACTTAAGGGTAAACAATAATCTAATCCCAATGCAAATTTGTAATATGGCTTTACGGCCCATCCACTGAACCCAATTGATAAAGCACCATATTTGTTTTTGATATATTTTAGAAATCCATTTTTGCACGAGCCCAAAGGAGCTATGAGCAACCATGGCTTGTACGAAGATAGCATATTGTTTTTTTCTGCGTCTGAAAAGGTCACGTAATTGTACATATCGACCCCAAATTCTGAATAAAGTTTGTTCATCTCGTGTATGGAATCATGTACAATCAATGGTTTCCAATGTCTGAAAACATTTGTAAGAATTTGAGCCTTGCCCAATGTGTATCCTAGCAAAATAACAGGTATACCCTGATGATACATTTCTGAAATTATCAAGTTTGTCTTATGAATAGTACTTTCAAATCTTGGAAAAATATAATCAGCGTGTCCAAAGGTGGATTCTATTATGAGAATTTTTGCGTGTGGAATAACTGCAGGATTCATAAATGCTCTTTTTCTTATCGAAATGTCACCAGTGTAATACAAATCATCTTCTATAAGAAGTCCATTTGAGCCCAGAATATGTCCCGTATCTAGCAGTTTGAATCCATGCTTTTCATACGTATCACCATACTTGTATCCACGATGCATTGCAATTTTATGAGTAATTTTTGATGTAATTATCTTATTACTGTACTCTCTAACATTTTTGTATAAATGATCAGTATGTGCATGTGAAATAAAAATGAAATCAGAATTAGGTTGTTTATTTGGATCCAGGGATATTTTTTTACTTTCATTATCCACTGTTATGCCATAATTGTCTACTGATACATTAAACATCAGTCTCTCTGATTTTTGGACAGTATATTAATATTAGTACTTGAGAAAATTTGTAAAAGAAATTTTTTATTGGATTAATAATTACTGACCCTTGGTTATTATAAATATTTTCAGAAGTAAAATTTAAGTTATGTTAAATTTCTAATTTTGAGTAATGATACTGAGTAGATATTTGCATATTTTTTTTATTATTAGTATACTTTCGTTTATTGTTTGTCTTGAAACCTTCATTTTACAGGGCCATAGTGAATTTAGGTCTTATGCATTTGGGGCAACTTCTGCTACCAATCCATCAAAGTCCGCAGGTATATCTATTAATGCGGAAGGAACAATAAACACAATTTTATCTTCGCCAGTTAAATACAATAACACAAACACTGTTAATGATATCAATACAAATCTTTCCTCAAATTATCTCTTAGGAGGAAAATGGAGGATCGACATCCAAAATGATAATGTTACCTATTTTAAGACCAACTTTACAATGATTAATACTGACGGAAATGATATTCATTTTCATACAATCGTTTACAAACCAGCCGCAAATGAACCAATGGATTCGGGTACACAAAATAGGTTAGGATTTGTTTTTAAAATTAAAAATAACAACACACTAGGTTTTGATTGTAAGGTTGATATATTAACCAATGGAGTCCTGGAATGGGAAGATGTCCCTATAGCAGTATCACTCATAAATGAAAAAGTAATATTGATGGATATTAATGATCAAAAAACTGGAGGTCATTTTTTGAACAAACCAATCTATGGCTTGACAAATTCTGTAGATGTGATCCAGTAATGACTTCTATATTATAATTTGCTAGATTACGACTCGTGTTAACCTATGTTAGTATTGTATTTAACTTTCTTTTATAGATACCATTTTTTATTTCAAGTGCAATTCTTCTACCCATACTCATGCCATTTTCAAACAAAAGATTAGCATATTGAGATCCCAACATATACAGATTTGTTCCAGCGACGATTCTAGCAGAAAATTCAAATGTAATGAATTTTGCCTCCTTAGTATATACTCCTTCCAAACAAAACGGTCCGGGAATTCCCGGTGGTACAAGTCTTTTTGATGCTCTTACAAAATTTTCACCCATTTGATAAACTTCTTCAAGAAGTGATTCTCTTAGGACCAGAGGGATATTTCCAACTACGTTATAAGTAGGTTCTATTTCAACATTAAGTTGATGTTTTGAAGGAATGCGGGAGATTCCATCAATGTCTGATTCGTATCTTCTATCTACACCCATGAATTCAATGTCTCCTGAAATTGGAGAATAAAAGAAATGAAGGAAAACTGGAACTCCTTTTACATATTCCTGAATGTAAAGTTCATTCTCATCAGTAATAACATTATCATTCAATAGTTTGTTGCATCCTTCCTCAAAACCCTTCTTATCTGAAGCAAGAAAATAACCTTTACCACCAGCAGCGCCATGCAGCTTTACAATACATAAATCATTAATTTCTTCTTTAGATTTTATGGCTTTTGGTATTTGTAATTTTGATTCTACCATCAGTTTTTGTTTTAGACTTCTATCTGCTTCCCATCTTAGGATAAATTTATTACCAAAAACAGGTACATTAATATTTTCTATTTCGTCTGAACTTAAACTCGATATTAGAGTACCGTGAGGGATAAAAATAGACTTCAATTCATTTAATCTGTTTTGAATACTCGGTTCTAGAATATCTCTAAACTTATCAACTAATATGACATGATCAATAAAGTTGAATCTACTGTATACATGATACCTCTTCTTTTCGGTTATCAGTAATGTTTTGAATCCTTCATCCTTTGCACCTTTTAATACTTGAAGTGAACAATGAGATCCAAGAGTACAAATGATTTTTCGCAAATTAACTACCATAAATGGCTAATACGATTAGGAAATTAATATCATTCGAAATTTCGTTCCTACAATAAAACAAGATGATTATTTGGTCGAAAATGTAAGAAATTCTGCAATCAATTTTATAACAAAAGCGATTCCGCCTACAATACCTATTCCCAAAAGCACCAATCTAAGATGGGTCATATAGTCGTCTTTGCTTGTTTTTTTTGCAAGTTTTAATGTTTGAATTATTTCCAATATTTTTTGTTGTACTATAGACAAAAATTCACATTTTATCCATTAATGCATTATTTGAATCTATCGATATCGAAAATAAAATCAAGTTGATTGCATATGTGCAAACTAGGATAAATTTGACAACAAAGAGTCTCTATATAACTGCCAAAAATCAAAAAATTACCAAAGGGAGAACCCACTTTTGAATTATCCAGGACAATTATAAACTTAAAATTAAGATGTTAATAAATGATGCGAATTTTTCTTATCATTGCTAATTTTTTCCATAAATGTCATATGATATTATATTACATTAGTGCGCAAACAAGGAAACAAAATTTACTGTGAAAATTTTTATATCAGACGGTATTTTAAGTATGTTACTCAAATCAGTAAGAAGATTTATTCAATACACATATTTTTCATGTTTATCTCATTAACTTAGTGAGGGAATTAAGTAGAAAATTTACGATCTTTCTCAGTCCTTTGCATCTCTACAAATGTTTCAGTATTTTGAACTCCTTCGATTTTGCCAATTTGTTTTATAACAACATTATGAAGTTCCTCAAGTGTAGTAGCACTAATAGTCACTAATATATCGAATCTACCAGTAACTTCAGAAATTGATATTATCTGAAATATCTTCAACAAGGCAGTGTGGATGTCCTCCTTTAATTTGGGGTCTCTATTTATTCCAACAACGGCCTTGACATTTATTCCCAAAAGAGGTTCATTTACAATTATTGTTGATTTCTGGATCAAATTTCTTTTATAAAGGCGTTTAATTCGGCTATACAAAACTGAAGAATTTATTGATAATAATTTACTCAATCGAGGTATTGAAATATTAGCATTCTTAGATAGTTCTGACAATATTTTCATGTCTAATTCGTCGAATTTTTGCAATATCTAGTCAATTAGAACTATGAGTATTAATAAATGTAATTTTTGGTATAAATTTTACAAATGTGCATAGATGCGTACTTTGTATTCCAAATGGTGATCGGAGCATTAACCGAATCTGTCTTTTGTCTCTGGACGCGAGATACAAATAATTTGAAAATTGTTATTTAGATTTCTTGCCACCATTCTAAATTTCACTAAGTCGATTCTCGAAATAAGTGTAAAACAAACTATATATATTTAATAAGTGATATTTAGGCTCACCTAATGCTACTTCCATCAGAAATTGAATCCAAATTATTAATCCCCGCGGTAAGAGCAATCTTATCGAAGGAGCTGGTGAGTGGGAAGGGTCTAAAAGAGGAAGAAGTGGCCAGATTGCTAGGAATTACACAAGCTGCTGTAAGCAATTATCTACGAGGTACACGCGGTGATAATGAACTAATCTCAAAATTAATATCACAATATGAAATAATGGGCATGATAAAAGAAATTAGTGACGATCTTTCTACAAATAGAGCGTATACTGCAAAAACTTTATCCAAATTTATCGCATTGTGCAATTATATGCGTTACTCGCTAATCATATGTGATGCTCATCATAGTCTTGAAAGTAACATAGATGAAAAAGTATGTGAACAGTGTAAGGTAATCTTGACTGGAGCCGAACAGTAGATAACTGAATAGAATTACCTCCTTATTTTCCTCTTTGCGTATGAATCATACTCAGTACAGTTGAAATTACTTCGGCCCCTTTCAATGTTCCAATGGATCCTTTGCTTCCCCATGATTCGGTAAAGCGTTGACTTCCGTCACTTTTGATACCATTTCCCGATACCAACAATGGAATTGGATCATCAGAATGCGATTTTTTAATACATGGAGTTGAGTGGTCGCCCGAAATAACTATCACGTAAGGTTTATTTGCATTTTTCAAAAATTGACCGAAGAAATTTTGATCAATTAATTCGATATTGGATTTTTTCCCCAGAGCATCGCCATCGTGTCCATATTCATCAGGTCCTTTTATATGAACATATATGAGATTATAAGATTTGAGAATTTCTGCAACCTCTTTTCCTTTTGTTTCATAGTCATCAATTTTTTCTGAACAAAATAGTTTCATCCCTAGAATTTTGGCTATCCCAATTTCTACAGGCATATCAACCAAACAAGAGCAAGAGATGCCATACTTTTCGTTAATAGGTCGAAGTGAGGAAATGCTATTGCCGGCATCGCGCAACAGGATTACATTCATTGGCTTCTTTTTCTCAGAAATCCTATTCAGATTTATTGGATGTTCCTTTAGAAGAGAAATGCACTTTTGAGTAAATTCGTTCACAATCTTGGCCGATAATATTGATACTTCTGAATCATCCTCAGACTTGCATTCCTGGACCACCATACTCTGGACGTCAGTTTTAGCAATACCTATGCCATTAACTTTACTATATGCAGGATCAGTATTTGTTATTTTATCAGAGAGATATTTTTTATTGTGTCTAAATTTAATAATAACACGGTGTGATATAGTTGGTGTTATTTCGACTGAAACAGCGGGATCATTAAATTTGATATTATCTTCTAGAAACGCACAGATATCGCTTGCTTCTTGTTTAACAATATCGCGACCTGCACGTCTATCAATTATTTTATCTTTAGTTAATGTTGCGAAATTACCTCTTAAGGCGAGATCTCCATCACGAAAATCAATCCCACAACCAATTATTTCTACGATTCCCCTTCCCACGTATTTTTGTCCCTGAAAATTGTAACCGAGCATGTTGAATACCGCAATATCTGATTGGGGTGCTATTCCTTTTCCTACGCTTATTACCTGGCCCATTTTCCCATTTATGGCTAAAGCATCAATATTTGGAGTACTGGCGGCCTCCAATGGAGTTTTCCCATTCAAACTTGGACTTGGGAGGTCTCCAATTCCATCTAGCAGAATATACAAAATTCTTAAATCTCGATTAACAGGCATGTTGGAAGAGATAAAAACCCATGATTTATCTGTAATGTCAAGATATCTGGGATCTCATTTTCGTCAAATATCCCATACAAAGGATTAAAAAGAACTTTTGAATTAGGTCTTTAAGACAAATTGAGAATAATGGCTGTTGGGAGTAGAATTTTCGTAACGAGCTTTCAACTTGCTGGCGTTGAAGGCATTAAAGTTGAATTGTCTTCCGAAGCATTACAACACATCAATAGCCTAGATACTGCTAGTGATGTTGGACTTGTACTCATCAGTGAAGATATAGGAAAGGAAATCAGGAATCAACTTACGAGTATTAGAGCTAAACGTCCTATTCCTTTAATCTTTGAATTACCGGCACCTGGTAGTATCAAAGAAAATGTGGATTATCGGGCTTTACTAAAGCAGATTTTGGGTGTATGAGCATATGCTTTTCTGATGGCAAATTACACGATAATTTTAATGGGTTTACTTTGAATCATTTTATCTTTCAGAATCTTCGATTAATGAATACATTTTAATATGAAATCTATACAGGCTTATACTCTATCTTTCGTAAAAAACCAATGATATCAATTGATCATATTAATAATACTAGGAATTATATTGGCAATCAATTCAGCAATCCTTGCTTGTTGGGCATATTTTCTTATTTGCATTACAAGATCAATTTCCAGGTCTCCAAAATTAGAATGGTCAGCAAACTATAGAATAAAATCAAAACCCAAGGTTAGCATTATTGTACCTGCAAGAAATGAGGAAGAAACAATCTTGAAATGCCTCCAAAGTTTGTTATCCCAAGATTATGATAATTACGAGGTAATCGTTATTGATGATTCATCAACTGATAAAACTTTCCAAATTATTTCAGAGATCTCCAAAGAACATCGTAATTTGATAGTAGTAAAAGCTCCTCCTAGACCAGACGATTGGGTTGGTAAGAATTGGGCGTGTTTTCAAGGTTTCCAAAAATCGTCTCGAGAAATTCTTTTGTTTACTGATGCTGATACCGTACACAAATCTGATGTATTAACTTCTGCAGTTAATACGATGATTCATGAAGAACTTGATGCACTTACACTTGTTCCTAAACTTTTGTGTTATGATATCTTTACAAAATTTACATTGCCCGTACTATCTGTATTCCTACATTCAAGATATTCGCCACTACGTGTAAATAATCCAAAAAATAGGATCGGTTATTTTTTCGGTAGTTTTTATCTTATAACGAGAAAAGCTTACGAGCAAATAGGTACACATGAGAAAGTACGTCAAGAGTTAGTGGAGGATGGAGCATTAGGACGAAAAGTAAAAGAAGAAGGATTGAAATTGAGGTTAGTCAGGGGCGAAGGATATATAGAGGCATTGTGGGCACGCGACCCCCATTCCTTATGGCATGCATTGCGACGCATAATCATTCCTTTACATACACAGCAGAAAAAATCTGCATTGATGGTTACAGCAGCTGTTTTTTTTATTCTATTTGAACCTCTTCTAATTTTGCCTTCTTTACTTTACTTTGCAAATTATCAGTACGGTGAATTTCTTTTGACTGTTAATTTGTTGACAATTCTTCTAATACTTACATGTACCATCGTACAGGCTCATTTCGGTCTCTCACAGAAATCAATTTATGGTTTAGGCTTCCCATTGGGATGTACAGTAGTAACTTTTTGTTTCTTAATATCTGCATTTTATTCAAAGGGAAAAAGAGTAATAAAATGGCGTGATAGAGATTATGTGCTTGATGCAAAGCAGCATCCATTTCACATATGATAAATATGAAAGATGGTTTAGAAAAAGCCAATTACGATTAATTTGATTTTATGCCGTTTTATCCTTTGCAATCCATCATAACTTTCGTTATTGGCATAACTGAACAATTGAAAATTATTGTTGAAACAAATTGTTAATAATAATGCCTTCAATAAATAAAGCGTTGAAATCTCAACTGGATGAATTAGACTTGTCGGCAATCAATGAAATTGCTCAGAAAATACAAAATATCCCGATTACTAAAGATGAAATTTATGAGTTGATAAAACAATATGACACAAAATCCCTATGCAAACTAGCAAAGATACTAAGAGATAATTGTAAAAATGGTCTAATAACTTATTCCAGAAAAGTATTCATAAATTTGGTTAATCTATGTAGGGATACGTGTTCTTACTGTACTTACAAAAAAGAATTGTCAGATTTTGATTTATCAATTCTTACAAAGGATCAGGTATTACATATTGCAAGATTAGGTAAAAGTCTAAAATGTACAGAAGCATTAATTGTGACTGGAGAAAAACCAGAACAAAAATATCCCGAATTTAGGGATTGGTTAAAAAAACACAATTGTTCATCTACTACTGAATATATAGAACAAATAAGCAATTTGATTCTAAAAGAAACAGGACTATTACCGCATACTAATGCAGGTACTTTGAATTATGACGAATTATCGATGCTCAAAAGATCTAATGTGAGTCTTGGATGCATGCTAGAAACATCTAGTGAAAGACTTGCAGGTAAGAATATGCCGCATGAATTGGCGCCCAGCAAAAACCCAAGAGCCAGAATTCGGGTCCTTGAAAACGCAGGTAAATTAAAAATACCTATGACCACGGGATTGCTCATAGGAATTGGGGAAACCTTAGAAGAAATAATTGATTCATTGTTTACTATAAGGCAAATTCATCAAAAATTTGGAAACATTCAAGAGATAATAATGCAAAACCACGTGCCCAAATACAATACCAAAATGAAGAATTTTTCACCTCCAACATATGATTTATTTATTCTTACAGTTTCCCTGGCAAGGATTATACTTCCACATATGAACATTCAAGTCCCACCCAATCTTACCCCTAAACATTATCCCAACTACATTAGTGCAGGTATTAATGATTGGGGTGGAATATCTCCCCTGACAATTGATTATGTGAATCCGGAATCTCCATGGCCTAACATTAATTATGTTAAGGACGCTACTGAAAAAGCAGGTTATAGGTTAGTGGGGAGACTTGCTGTTTATCCGGAATTTCTTTTAAACAAAAGAGATTTTATCTCTAATAATCTTTGGAACTATATATCGGAGTTATCTGATATTAATGGGGTGGTCAAGGTGGAATTAAATTGATGTTAGAATCTATGATGAAGGAGATAGATCCAGTCATTTCGGATATCTTGAATAAATCTCTGGATTCTAAGAATTTATCTGTAGAACAGGCAACCCAATTATTTGATTCAACAGGAATTGAAATGATAATGACTGCAATTGTTGCAGACATGCTACGGAAAAAATATGTTGGCGATAATGTAACCTATGTTATTAATCGGAATATCAATTTTACTAACGTTTGCATCAAAAGATGTGGATTTTGTGCATACAGTAGAGATTTTAGAAATGAGGAAACTTATTTTCTTCCAATAGAAGAAATTGTGAAAAGAGCTGAAGAGGCATGGAAATTAGGTGCAACTGAAATTTGTATTCAAGCAGGATTGCCGCCGAACATGGATGGATTCTTATACGTTGATATATGTAAGGCTATAAAAAAAGAGTTACCAAACATACATATCCACGCTTTTTCTCCCGAAGAAATTTTGTACGGTTCAAATAGATCTGGACTATCTGTTAAAGAATATTTAAGCATGTTAAAAGAATCTGGGTTAGGAAGTTTGCCAGGGACTGCAGCAGAGATTCTTGATCAAAATCTACGTGATTTGATTTCCCCTGGAAGAATTTCAGTATCTGATTGGATTAATGTTATTACCTCGGCACATAAGCTGAAAATACCTACGACTTCAACTATTATGTACGGTCATATAGAAACATCGACAGATAAAGCTAATCATTTAGAATTGATAAGATCCATTCAAAAAGAGACAAATGGGTTTACAGAATTTGTCCCATTGAGCTTTATTCACAAAGAAGCCCCAATGTATAATAAAAATCTGGTAAATGGAGTATCACCAGGTCCAACTGGCCAGGACGTGATAAAAATGCATGCCATTTCAAGGATTATGCTAAACAATTTCATAAAGAACATTCAAGTTTCATGGGTCAAAGAAGGTGCAAAAATGTCCCAGCTACTTCTTCAATCTGGAGTTAATGATTTTGGTGGAACGCTAATTAATGAAAGTATCTCTACTTCAGCCGGGTCTGAATTTGGACAAATAATGAAACCAAAAGAAATTAGATCATTAATAACGTCAGCAGGAAGAGTACCGGCGCAAAGAAATTCAGTTTACGAAATCATTAAAGTTTTTGATGGAAAAGATGGTCATGAATCCTTGTTGGATATGGCAGAAACTTCACAGTTTGGATCTTACGATGAACTCATAAAGCTGGACAAATTTAGATACAAAAATACCAAATGAAAAACCGGTTCCCTAATTTTGATCTGGACCTGAGATATTCCAGGTATCGCCCATTTATCTGATTAATCGTAAATTTTACATCTACTTAAATTGGTGTCGGGTAGTGTCACTCGCCTTTTTTTTAGATTTATATTTTTCAGTTCGACTTGATGACTCTCAATGGTAACGAATGATTAATGAAAGTATGAAGATAATTCAATTTGTTAGTTAGTACTGACAATCGTGTTGACGACATTTGTAATTAATTTTACATTACATTTAAGAATCTCACTAATCCACAATAGGAATATTTGATAAACCTTGGAATTTTGATTTCTGGCAGAGGTAGTAATATGGAATCAATTCTAAAATTTCTAAAAGAACACGACGGATCTAAAGTCCACCCAAAAATAGTAATTTCCAGTAAACCAGAAGCAGAAGGTCTCGAAAAAGCTTCAAAGTTTGGAATTCCCACAAGTGTGATCTCAAACAAATTAAGATCATGGGAATTTGATAAGGAAATAATTGGCATATTACAACAATATGATGTAAAGCCTGATAATGGGCTTGTTTGTTTGGCCGGATACATGCGTATCTTAAGTTCAGAATTTGTTAGAAGGTACAAGTTAAGGATCATGAATATACACCCATCACTATTACCTTCATTTCCTGGCCTTAACTCCCAAAAACAAGCGTTGGATCATGGAGTAAAAATAACGGGGTGCACAGTTCATTTTGTTGATGAGGAATTAGATTCAGGGCCAATTATTGCACAAAAACATGTGGAAGTGTTAGAAACTGATACATACGAAACACTTTCAGATAGAATTCTTGAACAAGAGCATATATTATATCCTTATTGCGTAAAGCTTTTTTCTGAAAAAAGGTTACTTATTCAAGGTAGAAAGGTAATCGTTACTCAATAGCGTATGAAATCAAGATCATTAGAAATAAGATACAGTAAAGCAAAAAAATGACATTGTGAAATTTTAGAATATTTGAGTAAAATAATAGATGGAATCCTAGTATCTCAACAAATAAAACAGACGATCAAAGAAGATGTATCAGCTTTAGTAAGTAGCGGAATACAACCGTGTCTAGCTACTATCTTAGTGGGAAATAATCAAGCTTCAGCAACGTATGTCAAGAATAAACAAATTGCGGCAAAAAGTGTTGGAATATTAACTAAAGATTTTAGATTATCAGATGATATAATGCAAGATGAGTTGGTCAATACAATAAATGAGCTAAATCGCGATGAAAGTGTCCACGGAATACTTGTCCAGATCCCTTTGCCACAACAAATTGAAAATTCAGTAACTAATATGGTAAATCATGAGAAAGATGTCGATGGATTAACTTCGTATAATCTAGGACTTCTCCTGGAAGGTACTCCAAAACTCATACCATGTACTCCTCTAGGCATCATGGAATTATTAGATTTTTACAATATTGATGTTAATGGTATGGATATCGCAATCATAAATAGAAGTAATCTAGTTGGAAAACCTTTAAGCATCTTACTAATGTATCGCGATGCCACAGTAACAATTTTTCATTCAAAATCGAAAAATGTGCAAGAAAAATTAAGAAACTTTGATTGTATCGTAACAGCTGTTGGAAATCGTGAAAATTTTATTCTCAGAGGTAACATGGTCAAAGAGGGTGCTGTTATTTTTGATGTTGGAATTTCAAGAAGTAATGGAAAAATTCATGGTGATGTAGATTTCGAATCTGTTTCAGAAAAAGCAGCTTACATAACTCCTGTTCCAGGTGGTGTGGGTCCAATGACTGTGACAATGTTATTGAAGAACACCGTTCTTGCTACTAATCTCATCAACAAAATTAACCATAGTTAAGATGGCGAAATTAACCAATCAAGAAAAGAAATCAAAATTAAGAAAAGAGATTCTATACAAGAGAAATTCTCTAAGTAAATTTCAAATATACTTGAAAAGCAAACTAATTCAAAGTACTCTCATTAGAACGACCGAATTTATTCAATCCAGAACTGTTGGGGCGTATATTCCTATCGGCTCAGAAGTTGAAACATGGGATATAATTAATTACATCTTGAAATCAGGAAGGATTTTATTGTTACCACGAATTGTGAAAAACGATATTCGTTATTATATTGTGGAACAGAATGATTTCGATAGCAATTTATTTGACATAAATAGATTCAAAATTAAAGAACCAAAGAAAACAAATGGATATGTAAATTACATGGATCTCTTGATCATTCCGGGAATTGCATTTGATTCTTATGGGTATAGAATTGGATATGGTCATGGCTATTATGATAAATTTTTGACGAATGCAAAAAATTCAAAATGCATTGGCCTAGCATATGATTTTCAATTAATGAAAACTCGTTTACCGAGACTTCCACATGACAAGAAAATAGATATGTTAGTTACTGAAGGGGGATTTCATATATTTAATGCCTTTTAATGCAATATCCTTTCTGTAGTATTCTTCATTTTCTCCCCAGTGTATTTGAGATGCGACAGAATAGGATCTATTTTTGGCTCCTTCAAGAGTATCATCCAATGATGTAACTGACAGAACTCTGCCACCATCGGTAAGTATTTCTCCTCTCGAATTTTTCTTAGTACCTGAATGAAATACATAAGTATCGTTATCGTTATCAAGTTTTATATCCAGTCCATGAATAACTTTTCCTGATTGATATTCTCCGGGATAACCACTTGAAGCCATAACTACGCAAACTGAATGTTTATTCTTCCATTTTATTGGAGGCATAGAGTCAAGTCTTTCATCCATGGCTGCTTCCAGATAGTGCAATAAATTAGAATCCATTATTGACAAAATAGATTGACATTCTGGATCACCCATTCTAACATTAAATTCTAAAACATAAGGTTCATTTGATCCGCGCTCTATTATAACTCCTGCATATAGAAAACCTTTGAATTTAATTCCAAGGTTATTTAAGCCCTTTATTGTCGGTTGCATTATTTTCTCGGTAATCTTGTTACCAAGATTTTCTGTAATTAGAGGTGTTGGAGAGTAACTTCCCATTCCACCAGTATTTGGTCCTTTGTCTCCATCCAATATATTCTTGTGATCCTGACTTGATGCTAATGGTATTATCGATTTTCCATCGCATATAGCAATAATGGAAGCCTCATCCCCATAGATCCTGTCCTCTATGACAATCTTATTGTCAGAAGTTATGAATTCATTATTAACAAAGATCCTGCGTACGGCTACTTCTGCTTCCCCATCATTCTCGCATACAAAAACACCCTTACCAGCCGCTAGGCCATCAACTTTAACAACAACATTTTTTGAGGATGAGCGGACATATTCTATTGCCCTATTTGGATCTGAAAAGATTGAAAAAGGAGCTGTTCGAATTCCCGTGTTACGCATAAAAAGTTTCGCGAATACTTTGCTTGATTCTAACCGGGATGCATTTCTATTGGGACCAAAAATAGGTAGTCGGCCCCTTTCAAATAAATCAACAATTCCTAATGAGAGAGGCTTTTCAGGTCCTACTATAGTTAAGGAATTATTCTTTTTTGCAAATTCAAAAAGTTTCATTATATTATCAGATTCTATGTCGATATTTCTTTCGGTTCCACCATTTCCTGGAGCAAAAAAAACTTTTTTTTCCGTATCATTTGAAAGCTTCCATCCTATCGAATGTTCTCTTCCACCAGAACCTACAATCAAGATGTTATTATATTGTGTCAATTTCTATCACGAATAAGATTCTAACACAACTGTGCGACTCAACCTAGACCAATTTTTTCGTTACGAATCATCAGAAAATTGTCATTGACCACTGACTTTACAAAATCATAATATTCTGAATCAGAAAAGTGAACCATGGCAACTCTTGAATTTGTTTTTTCTTTAATAAAATCCAAATGATAGCACATGCCCTTGCCAGAAAGTGTTCTAAAATAATAATCGTCACATGAGCAATAACCCAAATCTAAGTCTATCCAATATTCATGATGCTTTCCAACTATGGTCCAGATAATTTTTTTGCTGGGTTCAAATAGATGACATTTGAGTGATGGAAATATCGGTGACATAGCTCCCATGCTTGATTATTTTTCATGTGGAGATCCGCTTTATAAATATGATTTCTCCCGATTCAATTGATTCTAACAAGAGAGGATCTTCAACACAATGACCCAAATGATTCATGTGGATTCCCTTAATATCTTGCAGTACGACACAAATTGAACCATTGGAGATCATGAACCCCAAATCGCCTCTTTTAAAGACAGATTTCTGTTTTTCGGCCCCTACGTTTAATCCAGTTTCCACATATCCTATGTTATGCCCCAAAAAATGCAATCCTCCTGAGAAGGGCAATATTTTAATCATGTTCGAAAAAGTTATTGGTGAAAGATGACGAACAAGTTCTAATATCACTTTCCCTTTTCCAATAACTTCAAATACTATACGGATCCTCGAGACGGTGTTTGGTGTGCTCCAGCTCATTTCTATTTCTAATTTACTTTCTAGGTTACTATTAATTTGTTCATTTATTAGCAACATTTAATTATATATTCACTTTTTTTGGTTTTATTCTTGATTTTAAGACGTTCTAGCTCTGGAAAAAATAAGGAAAAAAAACTGCCCAAAGTAAAAAACCCGCCCAAAGTAAAAAAGGTGGAAACAAAGATTAAAAATTCGCAACAGAAGGAAAAGTCAAGAAAAAAAACCAAAATTGAGATAGTAGAATCTGTTGAAGTGGAGTCAAAGAGCGGTAGGCCTAAAGACGAGGTTGTAGTTTATCCGGAAATGGACTTTCAGTCAAGGGAAATAACACCTGAAGACAGCCAAGTTTTGATAGGCCCCCCCACATTAACCCGATTTGAACGTGCAAGAATAATAGGCGCTAGGTCCTTGCAACTTTCACTAGGTGCTCCAATTTTGGTTGAATCGTCAAACAAGTTTAACGACACTCTACTAATCGCCGTTGCAGAACTGGATGCTAAGGTTCTACCTATTTCAATTCGAAGAATATTACCGAACGGATTATATCAAGACATACCTATAGATTGGTTAAAGTAAGTAGAAAATTAATTAAGATTCATCAATAGCGAAATTGATGATTTAATATATGAACGGCAACTTGTGAGCAATTTATGTTGAATCAAGTTAGGAAAATTTAAATTTCGATATTTTACAAGTGTATGAGGGTCAAAATTCCTACAATTCATAGTAACCACATAGGCCTTAATGCAATGGCCATTTTAGAAGATGGTACAACGTACCGAGGTACAGGTTTTGGCTATCCTAAAACTGTTGGCGGTGAATTCGTTTTTAATACAGGTATGATTGGTTATGCTGAGACTTTAACCGATCCTTCCTATAGAGGGCAAATATTGTGTATGACATATCCACTCATTGGAAACTATGGAGTACCGAGCAAGTCCATTATGGACAACTATGGTTTACCAAAATATTTCGAATCTGATAGGATTCAAGTTTCCGGGTTAATAGTTCACGAGCTTTGCAATGGGGCAAGTCATAGAGAATGTGATAAAACTTTAGATCAATGGTTATATGATGAAAGAATACCTGGAATATGTGGAATTGACACTCGCGACTTTACAAAAAAAATAAGAATAAAGGGAGTGATGAAGGGTGCACTTTCAGTTTCAGAAAATCAAATAAACCCAAAGGATCTATTAGATACGATTAAGAAGACAAAATATGATGGATTTAATTTTATGTCTCAAGTATCAGTTGATGAAACAACCCAATATGGAGATCCTTCCTTAGAACCCATAGTATTAATTGATACTGGTACTAAATTTAGCATCATTCGTAATATTTTGCGGCTAGGCTATAGAGTTATTCGTGTTCCATGGAATATATCCTTTAGTAAGATAATTTCATATAAGCCAAAAGGTATTATTATAAGTAATGGCCCTGGGGATCCAAAAATGTGCAGCAGTACGATTGAAACAGTTCTTAAATTATTTAATTCACCATTACCAATGTTAGGAATATGTTTAGGTAACCAAATTATTGCTCTTGCTGCAGGCGGTGATACGTATAAGTTAAAATTTGGGCACAGGGGTCAAAATAAAGGTTGTACTGAAGTCGATACTAAGCAAACGTTTATTACAAGTCAAAATCATGGATACGGCATAAAATCAAACACTCTTGATAAGACGGGATTCAGAACATGGTACATTAATTCTGATGACAATACTATTGAAGGTATCAAACATGAATCAAAACCTATAATCGCAGTACAGTTTCATCCCGAAGCATCTCCCGGTCCTTATGATTGCATACACATATTTGAAAGTTTTAAAGATCTTGTTGAACAGACTGAATCAAAGAAAAAGTCTATTCATGGTGGTAAAGTTAATGGAGGTGGGAAAATTTTCCAAAGAATGAAACAATAAAGAAAACAATAGTGTTGGGGAGCGGAGCAATAAAAATCGGAGAAGCGGGCGAATGTCAGAAATTCTGACCGCCAATTTGACTATTCCGGTTCGCAATGTCTCAAAGCTTTAAATGAAGAAGGAATTAAAACCATCCTGGTAAATCCTAATATAGCAACCATTCAAACTGATACAAGATTCGCTAACAAGGTATATTTGTTACCAGTGAATGGATATTATATTAAACAAATAGTAGAAAAAGAGCTTCCTGATTCAATAATGTTAGGTTTTGGTGGTCAAACTGCATTAAACTGTGGGGTATCATTACATGATGAAGGGATTTTAGATAAATATGGAATACGGGTATTAGGTACTCAAATAAAGAGCATAAAGGTTACTGAGGATAGGGAGCTATTTAAGAATGTTATGATAAAGAGTAACGTTCCTGTTCTTGAGAGTGCTCCAGCATATGATTTGAGAAAAGCTTTGGATGTCGCTGCTAAAATAGGCTATCCAGTAATAATTAGGGTTGGATATACTCTAGGAGGTAAGGGAGGAGGAGTCGCATATAATGAATACGAGCTTCAGGAAATTGTGCAACGTGGATTATCTTTAAGTTTAGTAAATCAAGTTTTGATTGAAAGATACATTGGAAGCTGGAAACAAATAGAATATGAAATGATGAGAGATAATTCGGGCAATAGCATTGCAGTCTGCAATATGGAAAATGTTTTAGGAATGAGAGTTCATACTGGAGACAACATAGTAATAGCTCCATCACAAACAATCAATAATGAAGAATATCATAGATTACGCTCGGCTGCAATTAGAGCTATAGAATATTGTGGGATAATAGGGGAGTGCAATATTCAGTTTGGATTAGATCCCTTAAGCGAGTCTTATTGCGCAATCGAGATAAATGCTAGACTCTCGAGATCATCAGCACTAGCAAGTAAAGCAACAGGTTACCCATTAGCCTATATGGCAGCAAAAATGGGTCTTGGTTACACTCTTACAGAACTCATTAACAGCATAACTAAAGTCACTACAGCATGTTTTGAGCCTTCTCTAGATTACGTAGTTCTAAAAATGCCTAGATGGGATTTCAGAAAATTTGAATTGGTAAACAGAAGGATTGGCACAAGTATGAAATCAGTAGGAGAAGTAATGGCAATTGGCAGAACATTTGAAGAGGTATTACAAAAAGCAATTAGAATGACTGATACGGGAAAATTAGGATTAATTGGAAATGAAGAAAATGCAAAGGAGGAATTAGAGTTGATTGAGCAAAAATTATTGTATCCAAGTGATGAAATATTGTTTGATGTAGTAAATGCAATGAGATTGGGTGTTTCCATTTCTAGAATAAGTAAACTTTCAGCAATTGATTCATGGTTTTTGATAAAAATAAAAAATATCTTAGATTTATATGACAAGTTACATGAGATCGATGTATCTGATATTTCTGAGAACTTAATGCGGGATGTAAAAAAATATGGATTTTCAGATCTGCAAATCGCAAAATGTTTCGGTTTGAAAGAGATCAGTGCAAGAAAATTAAGACAAAAATTAGGTATCAATCCAGTAGTAAAACAAGTAGATACGCTAGCTGCAGAATGGCCCGCCAAAACAAATTACCTTTATTTAACATATGGGGGGAACAAAGATGATATCGCTTTTAAAAAACAGAAAAATTCTGTAATGGTATTAGGTGCAGGACCTTATAGAATAGGAAGTAGCGTAGAATTTGATTGGGGAACAGTCAACATGGTCTGGGGTCTAAAAAATAATGGTATAAAATCTGTTTCAGTCATTAATTGTAATCCCGAAACAGTATCTACTGATTACGATATATCAGACAGGTTATATTTTGAAGAATTATCGCTAGAAAGAATTCTAGATATATATGAAAAGGAGCATCCGATTGGAATAGTTACTTGCGTTGGAGGACAGACGGCAAATAATCTTGTTCCTAAATTAGGTCAACTAAAAGTACGTATTATTGGTACTGATAGTGTCCATACTGACATGGCTGAAGACAGAGAAAAATTTAGTCGATTACTTGATACATTGAATATAAAGCAACCTCCGTGGAATAAATTTACAAATTTGGATGGGGCAAAAACTTTCTCTCAGAATGTGGGGTTCCCTGTTTTAGTAAGGCCATCATATGTCTTAAGTGGTGCGGCAATGAAAGTAATTTGGAATGAAGAGCAATTGGAAGGATATATCAATCAAGCATTCCAGATCAGCCCTGAGCATCCAATTGTGATAAGCAAATTCTTTCAGGATTCATCCGAGATTGAAGTAGATGCAGTATGTAACGGAAATGACGTGATCATAGGCGCATTAATTGAGCACATAGATAATGCGGGTATTCATTCCGGCGATGCAATGATGTGCATACCACCATGGAGATTGAACAGACAAACAATGAATACAATAGTAGATTATTCTAACATGATAGCAAGAAAATTAGAAGTAAAAGGGCCCCTTAACATTCAGTATTTGGTTAAAGATGATGAAGTATATGTAATAGAGGCAAATATCAGAGCTTCAAGAACTACTCCCTTTGTCTCAAAAATAGTTGGTATTAATTTGATTTCTTTAGCAGCTAAGGCTATTATAAAAGGTAATTTACCTAGCAGACTTAATGAACCATGGCTTAAAGTTAGTGGCTTTGGGATAAAAGTACCTCAGTTTTCATTTATGCAATTAGACGGTTCCGATATAGTTTTAGGAGTTGAAATGCAATCCACTGGCGAAGTTGCTTGCCATGGTAATAGTTTTTATGATGCTCTATCAAAAGGCTATGAAGCAGCAGGATATAATTTACCACTTTCTGGCTCTGCTCTGATAACGATAGGTGGTCAAAAAAATAAGGAAAAAATGCTTTCATTGATTTCACTTATAAATTCCATGAATTTTAAAATACTAGCAACTGAACATACAGCTGAATTTATCAAGAATAATGTTACTGCAAATGTGGAAGAAGTTTACAAGATAAGCGAACCAATAAGGAAGCCAAATATCTCAGATCTACTATATGACAAAAAAATAGATTTTATAATAAATATTCCATCAACCTCGACAATAGAAAAGTATGTTGGAATGCTGGATGATGAATATCAAATTAGAAGAAAAGCTGTTGAAATGGGAATCCCGGTTCTCACAACAGTGGAATCCGCAATTTCATTCATACATTGTTTAGAATGGAGAAACAAGAATAAACCATCAATAAATCCATTGCCTAAATATAATATTCAGTAAAGACAACATTAAAAAATTTCCCTTAAAATATTTTCGTTCCCAATAATGGTTCCATCTACTGAAACTACTAAACATTTATCTATAATATCTTCTTTCAATATTTTCTTTAAAATAGGTGAATTAGTTTTTTTATTTTTCATTTTACTAGCGCCATAAATATATTTATTAAATGAGGGTACTAATACAAGATCCAACGTTCCGTTTCTACTTGGAAAAATTACTTCTTTTTTTACTTTTAAAAAAATCCAGATTTTTTGTCCATTTAAAATATTGTTTTCTCTGAAAAATGTGGGATGTAAGTGTCCCATAATGATCTTATTAATATTGGATCTAATCTCTGAGGGAAAAGTATGTCCATGTGTTAAAAGAATATCGCCTAATACCATCCCTTTAACTCCGATTAGATGTATATTGTCAGGTGTAATCAATCTGATTTTTGCATCATGATTTCCAGGAATCAAGTATACATCACAGTTTTCAGATAATGAATTTAGAAAATTAGGAATAATGTTCCAATCTTCCTTTCCTACCTTATAGATATTATTTTTTATGTCACCAAGTAAGATAATAGAGTTTACCTTGTTTGATACAACAATATCTGTTAATTCCGTTTCAATCTCTTTTATAATATCATACCAATCAATAGCAATATTACTTTTTTGTAACCAAAAGGTATTACCTATATGCAAATCGCTGACCACCAATAGTCTCTTAATTTGATTATCATCAAATACATCAATCAATAAAGCTGGTTTATTTTCAACTATATTGATTTTACTCATTATATACATTACAATAAGTTGTAGTACATTAAAAACGTTAGATTTTTCTTTATAAAACCAGTGATAGGATTTTCGAAAGTTATTGTAATTTAATCTTAATTTCAAATAATAAATCTAAAAAATATGTCCTAGTGGAATACATAACTATTAAAATAGTTAAGACCTGCTAAATAAGATTAATACTATGAATTGTAACTTGCTGGTAACAACTTTTAGAAACAGGGAAACTGATGCCGCTGATGAATTATTCCTGTTGTTAAATATGCTTGGCGATAAGGGACCTGCAATTGAAATTACTTCAATATCGGGTATTATTATAGTAAATACTCTTCTAGATCCCTTTCAAATAGCAGAACATTGTAGAGAAATAATTTCTAATGAACCGTGGAGATTTAGATATGTTCTAAGGATTATACCAATAGAAAGGGTTTGTAGAGCAGAAATTATTGAAATCCACAATGTCATCAAGCAGTTAAGCAAAAAAATTTGCGAAAATGAAACATTCATGGTCATGATAGAAAAAAGACATACTAAATTACATTCCAGAGAAATCATTTCTACTGTAACGAGTGATTTACAAATGAAGGTTAATCTAGATTATCCAAAATGGATAATCTTGATCCAAGTCTTGGGTAAGCTGGCAGGTGTTTCAATTCTCAGATCAAATCAAATATTTAGCTCTGTGAAAGAAAAGATTTCATTGGATTGAAATAGGATACATGAAAAAGTGAAATTATATTTCAAATAGCGAGGTTCGGAATCCCATTATGAATCAACACAATGTTACATGTTAGCATGAAATTGTTCGAAGCTATGAGAATATATTTCAATAATAGTACCAAATGGATCCTCGCAAAAAACTACGTTGTGGTGTTTTTCTTGGTTTAATTCCCAAATCTTACTAAGCTGCCTTCCACCAGTTTCAGAAATCTTTCTTGCCAAGTCTTCTAGGTTTGGTTCGGTGATAGAAATATGAATAACACCGTTCTTCATATATTGAATTTGTTTATTATCTTTAACTGATTTTGGATCAATAAATTGGAATATTTCAAAACCAATGTTATTACTTGAAGACATCCAAACCAATTTTAATCTCTTAAAGTCGGCTCCAAAAATATCTTTCACCATATTACCTATTTTTGGATCATCTGCATTAAGCTCGGTGGGACCCCTCACTACTATAAAACCTAACACTTCTTGATACCAATTCAAAGCTTTGTCTAGATCTGGAACACTAATTGCAATGTGATTAATCGCCTTGGGATATTCACTAAAATTCATACTGTAATCATGATTAGACTATATAATAGCATCACTGCTACAGAGCGAAGTTCACTTGTCTCAAAGCCTTTGCAAGCACAAGGTCTAATTCCCTAGAAATCCGAAGAACCGCCAGCACTATATGGACTTCCTTTGATGCTCACTACGAAATCTAAATCATTTACGTGCTTTAACAGGTTTAGGTTTAGAATATGACTCACTACCATTTTTGTTCCTTGAAGATAAAATCCTGGTGCCATGCCTGTAACCTTAATTACTCTCTCTAATTTCTTGGGTATTTTGATCTGGTTTAAGGATAACTTCTAGGGTATAGATGTTATCTCTTTTTGCTTTTTGATCAAAAATTAATCTAACAACAAGTATCGGATCTACCTTTGGAAATACCGTTCTGATAGCATTATCTGCTTCAGTAATTCCCTAATAACATCCACCACATTACTCATTTCTGAATTACTTCTACAATGATAAAATATATTCTTATGTTTTCAAGAAGCAGGAATTTTACAGGAATTTGCTGAGTAGACGTATTCAAAATATTGCCAACTGAATATCAGGGAAGATAAAGATGAGAATAAAAATATACTGACCCTGCACAGTGATTAAATGCCTTGGTAATCATGACTGTTTGATCGATTTATGTAAGTCTTATTATCTATGTTACCAAACGAAGTACGAGGAGGATGACATTTCCGGAAGATGTTAACAAATCAAAGTTACAGTGGAGTGTAGCTGATAAAAGATTAAGCCTGATTATAATAGGAGCTGTGATTGCCGTGGTAATATTTGCTATCTGGTTGTTTTTTAGATTAGGCACAAATAGTGCGTTTGATGATACTGATAGATATCTAGCTGAAGGTTGTTATTCATTGAATTCAAAATGGATATGTCCTAATCCATAGTTATTTAGAATCCCCGAGAGAAGGAGAATTTCGTAATTTTAAGTATCCACTCCCTTTTGGAATTTCTAAAAATGCTCTAGAAAGTTTGAGTTATCTTAATATTTCAAAATGCAAACCATGAAAATTACATAAGCGTATGAGCAGCTCTAATACACTTTTGATGTGATGGTCAGAAGCGTTTATTTCAGATTTTAAAACGTTGATATATTCTAGTATTTTGGAAGCATTATGTTTGTTCCTAATTAATGAAAGTTTATACCGAAGTGGTCGAGATATTTCTAAAGTAACATAATCTTTCATACATTTTCAGTACTAAAAATGAGTATATAAGTTAATATTGCAAGTTACCTTACAATGAAACAAGCGCTGCCTTTTCTGTCAGTATTTTTAATAATTCTTTTCTATTAGACTTGTTATATGGAAATTTTAGTCTTTCACATATGCACATCATTTTTGCTTGTGTTACCTTCAAAAGAGATCTATTATGTTTGAAAAACAAATTACGAATATATTTTGTCGAATCAATAATGGGTCTTTTAGTTTCAGAAAGTAATACGAAACATCCAGAACCATTATTTTTTATCCCACCAGCCTCAATTGCTTTACTGACTTGATTGCAACAAACTAATCTCAATAACAATTCCATTTCCAACCTTTTTGTAATCTGGATTTTCCTCTTATTGGATTCTAAAATAATCTTTATCACTTCAAAGATATGCCTTTTTCCATAAATAATGCTCGGATTAATACCCTGAATCATAACATCCGGGAACAGTTTTCTAAATGTTTCGATACTTGTCCCTATATCTGGTACACTAATGTTCTCAATGCAGACAATTGATATAAAAGTTGAATCTATTTTATATAACGGTAGAATACCAATGTTTTGAATCTTTTCTTTCATATCAAGATAAGGTTTAGTGAATATTAAATTTGATTAGCCACCATGAACTAGATTAGCAATAGTTACTGTATCACCAGATTTTATTTTTTGATCAGTACCAGATATTGATAAATCTACTCCATTAATTAGAATCAAAAGATTTTCTTTATCAATATTATTTGTTTTATTGATACTTTGATTAAGTATAGAAAATATATTTGATATCATAATTTCCTCTTCGTTAATTATGATATTTTCTTTACCGCAACATTTCTTAATGGATCCCAATAGTTTTAATGTAATCAATTTTTTGTTAGTTAACTAATAATCAAGTCTGGTCAATATCTTCTTCGATTTTCTTATTTTGCTCTTTTGTTTGTTTGTTAATATATGAGGCTATATAACCTGCTATTTGATTCCTTAATTCTTTTGATCTAACTTTTGCGATCTCATCAATTATTTTCTTATTTTGTTGAAAATCAACATTGAATTTATCAGGATACTTGTTTAAAAGTTCTGTTGAATGTTTTTTAACCCTATTCAATATCAAAGACTATTCATAAAGGCTATTTTATACTTTCCTTAATGAGGATACCATATTTAGATACTAGTCAAAAAATAGAATAGAATTTTTTTTAAGTGTATCTATCACACTCTTGGGAGCTAAGCTAAGAATTTCTGACATGCTCCTTACAACACTCATTAGAACCGAGGAAGGTAGCGTGATCACATTCTTAAAACATGATGGATATCGTACTGGCCCATCAGTTTCAATTAATACTTTTCTTTCATTTGTTAACTTTAACAGATTTTGTTTTTTTTTAGAATATACTATCAATGGACCATAGGAAATATACAAGCCCATATCAAGAGATTTTTCTAATTGTGGTTCAGTTCCATCAAACCAGTGAAGACATACTTTTTTCAAATTATATGTAGATAACATATTCAGAACTTCATCCAATGAATTTCTAGAATGTATTGAAACAGGCTTGTCATACGTTTCTGCAATGGTTAACATTTTATTGAATACTTGAGCTTGTGATGCTTTTGTATTTTCTTTTTGATTATAATAGGCTGGATCCAATCCAATTTCACCAATTCCATTAATACTGTCTAGATGCAAGGTAACAATTTCTTCAAACCTTGAAATATTTTCGCTTGCAAATTGCGGATGGATTCCAATAAAATTATAGACAAAGCTATGAATATTTTGCTGATTGAAAAGTTTTATTGCCTTTAATGAAGTCGAAATGTTTACTGTTACTGAACACGCTTTCATATCCATCTCTCTTAATGTAATCAGGATTGACGATAAAAAATTGTCATATTCAGTATCAGTGAGATGAATATGAGAATCGTATAACTGAAATCTCATTTCTTAAATTAAGCTTAACAATATATTAGCATCCTATCAAGTTACATAAATCGAAAAGATACATCATGTGACTAATTCTATTCGTCTTTTGTCTTTTGTTATCCAACTCACCCTTACTAATCCAAATATTTCCAAATCAAGTAACGTTTTGTTTAAATCAGCTCCTGTTATTTGTACTCCATCTTTTTCCAGATTACTTAATAACTCATTATCTGACAAATTTCCTACCTCTTTTATTTTTTCTAAAACAGTATTTCTTAAAGGATATTTCAAGTATTTCCACCAAATTCAAAACTTAAGTTTATGTAGCTATTTGGTTTATTTTCATATTATAAATACTCTTCTAAAATATTTGAGATATTGAAATTAAGAAAGGACAACTCTGACATAGCATCACTGAAAGGAAATCAAAGTAATATAGTCAGAAGCCATCATTGTTAAATTGATCTTATAATTAGAATAAAAGTCAAGGATAGTATTAGCCTACTATGTATTCTGTTCTTTATGAAGGATGTTAAAGTGAATTGCGTGATCTGAATTTCTATGATCTGCCAAGATATACTATGTTACTAATTTGGACTGGAGATATTTTATAATGTAAGAGGGAGGTAAAATTAGATAATTACTATATTCAACTTAATTATCTAACGTCTTGAGAGTAAATACATATCTAGATCCTTCAAAGTCAGTTACTCCTTGTCGTTGCCAATTCACTTCATAATTGTGGGTAATATTTTTACCTATTATGCTTATTTTCCTTGGAAGGTCAGCAAAGAGCCTTTCTACTTTTTCAAGATTTTTTGTCATTAGTACGGACCTTCGCTTTTTCATTAAATATTTAATTGCAACATTTTTGTGGAGGTATCCAGATGCCTGAATTTTTTCCTTTCCTATATCGATTATAAATTCACGCTTAGTCAATATTAACAGCTTTCTAATTTTATTAAAAAGCTTCATTGTCAACTCTATTAGAACAATTTGAGTGAATTTGATCACGTCCCCCCAGATTTACAATTCGTCTTTCGGCATCAAATTATAACAATTTGTAAGTTTTAGTACAATTGGTAGAATATCAGATATACAAGAAAGGTTTATTACTTTTGGAACACATACAAAATATATGTATCCTCAGACTTTTTCTGTGCCCCATGCGGTTAAACAGATAATTGGTTCTAACATATTATTCTTTCAAGCGCTGAGCACGGGAATAGCAAACTATACTGCGTTGGCGCAAAAGATTAAACCAGAAGTTGAAAAACTTACGAGGTCTGAAGTTAATATTAATACTCTAGTAGTAGCAATTAAAAGATTTGCGGATTCTTTGGATGAAATCGAATACGAATATCATCCAGTTTTCGATGGAGTCAGAATGACTTTAACGGGGAGCATTATAGATATTGACTTTCAAGAAGCCGATGACGTTTACGGAGTTTTGGATGAAATATTTGAATTGGGCAGTGGGTACAATATGTTCAGAACCAATAACCAAATTCGTCTATTTGCGGAGGATATTAATGAAGTTCGAAACGTGTTTAAATCATCTGCCAAGGGGACCAGGGGAGAAATAAAAGATGGGCTTTCCAAAATCACAATAACAGTTCAATCAGATAAAGAAAATATGTACGAAGTACTACCAATTGTTTGTTCTATATTATACAACAATCGCATTCCATTGTACAATGCCTTTTTCTCGCAAAATGAAATAATTTTGATTTTAGGTATGAATGATGCAGCTAAAGCCTATGAAATCATAAGAGAAAAACTAGCCAGACCAAACTAATATGGTTCATAGATCGTGTTAAAATAAATTCGCAGCAAGATTCTGAATTGGTCTCGATTATCTATAGTATTGAACCGAAACTTTCTCTCCCGGCTTACCTTCTCTTTGAGCTTTAATCTTTTTCACACCTTCCTCAATGTGTCTCATCATTACATGTGCCTCCGATGCATGTCTTGCAGCTTCCTCCGGTGTAGGATATTTGGCCAAATATTCATGTAAAACTAATGATACTGCAGTATTAATCACAGAACTGGTGTCAGCACCACTGAAACCATCTGTCAATTCTGCAATTCTGACCAGGTTAACATCTGATCCAAGAGGCTTATCTTTACTGTGAATCTCTAATATTTTTTGTCTTGCTGATTTATCAGGCAATGGAACTAACAGGATTTTATCGAATCTTCCAGGACGTAACAGTGCAGTATCAATAATATCAGCTCTATTTGTCGCAGCCAGCACCACTACTCCAGAAAGGGATTGGATACCATCTAATTCTGTAAGCAATTGTGACACGACTCTTTCTGTGACCATACTATCTCCACCCATACCTCTAACCGGAGCAATTGAATCTACTTCATCAAAAAATACGACACATGGAGCTGCCTGTCTAGCTCTTCTGAAAATCTCTCTGATGCCACGTTCTGATTCTCCTACCCATTTACTCAACAGCTCAGGTCCCCTTACGCTAATGAAATTCGCTTCAGACTCTGTAGCTACTGCCTTGGCCAAAAGTGTTTTACCAGTCCCTGACAAACCGTGCAATAAGAGACCCTTAGGCATAGAATGTCCTAGTTTGGTATAAAGTTCGGGAAATCTCAATGGCCATTCTACAGCCTCTTGTAATTCACGTTTAATATCCTCTAATCCTCCTATTGCGGACCATGGAACATCCGGTGATTCCAAATACACCTCCCTCATTGCTGAAGGTGTAACCTCCTTTACAGCATTCTCAAAGTCTGCTCTGGTAACTATAAGTTTGTTCAAGACCTCAGGGGATAGTTTTTCGTCCTCCAAATTTAACTCGGGTAATAATCTTCTCAGACATTTCATTGCAGCTTCTTTACAAAGATATTCAAGATCAGCTCCAACAAAACCATGGGTGACAGCAGCCACTTTATCTTGTTCCACATCCGTATCTAGCGGCATATTCCTTGTATGAATTTGCAATATTTCCAATCTGCCACGTTTATCAGGAACTTTGATCTCAATCTCTCTATCGAACCTTCCCGGTCTTCTAAGAGCTGGATCTATTGCATTTGGACGATTTGTTGCGGCAATTACAATAACCTTTCCTCTTGCCTCAAGACCATCCATGAGAGATAATAATTGAGATACGACTCTTCTTTCTACCTCACCAGTAACTTCCTCTCGTTTGGGAGCGATTGAATCTATTTCGTCAATAAATATTATTGAGGGTGATTTCTCCTTTGCTTCCTTGAAAATTTCTCTCAATCGAGCTTCGGATTCGCCATAAAATTTACTCATAATTTCCGGTCCAGAAATACTAATAAAATGCGCATTACTTTCGTTCGCAACTGCCTTTGCAAGCAGGGTTTTTCCTGTTCCTGGTGGTCCATATAATAATACACCTTTTGGAGCTTCGATACCCAATTTTTCAAATATTTCAGGATGTCTTAATGGAAGCTCTATCATTTCTCTAACTTTTTGGATTTCTTCTTTTAATCCGCCAATGTCTTCATAAGTTACTTGAGGAACGCCTCTAAGGGTTTCGCCTTTTTCTGCGATATGAAATATTGTTTTTTGAGTAACCAGTACCGCATCTGATGCAGGTGTTACACCAATTACTTGAAATGTTAGTCTACCTCCAAAATAAGGAACCATGACATTGTCGCCTTTAATTAATGGCACACTCTCAAGGGCATCGGCAAGGTAACGTTCATCAATAGGCGGAATTGCTTCTAATGGTGCAACAATTACTTTCTCTGCAGGAACGGCTTTTATCTTTCGTACAATTACTGTGTCCCCTATTGCCACACCTGAATTATTTCGCACCAGGCCATCTACTCTAACTATTCCTTTTCCCTCATCAGAAGGATAAAGTGGTAGACATTTTGCGACAGTTCTTCTTTTTCCTCGTATTTCGATAACGTCTCCAGTAGATGCAGTCAACGAGTCCATTGAATCATAATCGATTCTAGCCACTCCACGACCTACGTCTCGAGTGTATGCTTCGAGAACCTTCAGTGAGAGAGTGTTTTGACTCACGATATCACTTACTATCGTACCTATCTTTATACCTTTGTTGAGGATTACTCTTTACAAATCGTAGTAAACCAAACATCAAACAAAAATTGTCTATTTTTCTAGCGTAATCTATATTTGCAAAAAAAGCTTAACCATGTCAATCTTAACGTCATGACAAAAAAATAATTGTTGACAATAGGATCATGCTAACAAACTGCGAGGCAATTCTTATTCTACCAAAAGGTTAAAATCACGAAATACTTTAATTTGATTCGACTGTTTTTGGGCAAAAGACCATTAGTACGTAGAAGGGGAAAAGGAGGAAAACAATTTCAATCCATAAAGACAGGAAAAATTGTACCTGCTAGATATCCAAATTTACAATCATCTGAACAAAAAATTGGTTCGATAGTTGACATAGTTCATGAAAGGGGGAGAGATGCACCTTTGGCAAAAATTCAGTTTGATAAAGAATATAGCTATTTGCCTGCTCCTGATGGCATGGAAGTTGGAGAAAAAATCCAGATTGGAAATAATGTGGATTTCAAACCAAACAACATTTTAGCATTGGAATCAATTCCAGACGGGACCACTATTTGTAATCTAGAGAGGAACATTGGAGATGGCGGAAAGCTTGTAAAGTCAGCTGGATCATCTGCCCTAGTGTTTTCTCATACGTCTCAGGGTGTTTCGATAAAATTACCATCAGGGAAATTTACAACTTTGAATGCAAAGTGCAAGGCAATGATCGGAGTGGTTTCAGGTGCAGGAAGAAAAGAAAAACCATTTCTGATAGCAGGAAATAGAGCTAAATACATGAAGGCGCATGGTAAGCTCTATCCCACAGTAAGAGGAATAGCACAAGCGGCAGTTTATCACCCACATGGTGGTGGAAGACATCAACACGTAGGTCGTCAATCATCAGTGGGAAGAACAACACCGCCTGGTAGAAAAGTAGGGAACATCGCTCCAAGAAAAACGGGTAGAGGCAGAATAAAAGAAAAACATAAGTAGAAAATCTATATCCAGAATTTTTTTTAACGTTACTCTTAATGGTAATGTGAATCAATTTTTAGAACATGAAAATGCAATTCAATAAGCTAATCGGGCTAATGCAAAAAACTCTTAGTAAGAATAATCTTATTAGGCCTACTGCCTTAAAGAACTTACAAATCCAAGAAAATGGGGACCCATTCAAAATATTAATTGGAACAATACTATCGGCGCGTACAAGGGATGAGATAACAACTAGGGTAATTAAGTCACTCTTTTCTGAGTTTAAGAATCCATATGAATTATCTAAAGCAAATTTGAAGGATTTAAAAAAAGTGATCCAGAAAATAGGATTTTACAATGTAAAGGCAGCTAGAATAAAACAGGTATCAGAAATTTTAATAAAAAAGTATAACGGCAAAGTTCCATCCAATTTAAGTGATCTTATTGCATTGCCAGGAGTTGGTAGAAAGACTGCGAATTGTGTGCTTGTATATGGATTCAATAAACCTGCAATCCCAGTAGATATTCATGTTCATAGAATTTCCAACAGAATTGGGATTGTAAATACTAAGCAACCTGAGGAAACTGAATTGATCTTACAAAAATCTGTGGACAGGAAGTATTGGATCAGAATAAACGAAACTTTTGTTACATATGGTCAAAATATATGTTTGCCAATAAATCCAAAGTGCAATGTCTGTCAATTGACAAAAATATGCAAATATTATAAAAAAAATACCTAATCTCGTTTTTTAGTAATAATTAGATACAGTACAATTGAGCCAATACCAATCATCACTATCAATGGCATATAGTATAATGGTGATTCGGCAGGATTACCAAAAAGAATATCAAATGAAATTGTACCGCCGTTTGAAGTGTTTGACTCATTTAAATTATCTTTACCGTATATAGATATTGATCCAACAATAAAATCATTTACTGAAAGTTTGTCAATTATGATTCTCTTGCCATTAGTTATAGTTAGACCTTGATTATTTGCGTGTGCTACAAAAATCGGCTGGTCTCGAGACCAACCATCTTTATCTCCTTCATATACTCTAATGTATCCTGTCTCATTTGTATTAATAGCAACCCAGAACTTTCCAGTTTTTTCACTAAACATTGCTAATTCTATGAACTTTTCACTTGGGAAAGGCTCTTGAATTTTTACTACAGTTTTAGCATTTTCTGAATTTGAATATAATAAATTGTTCTGAATTGTAAGTTGCCAATTCGTTGGTATGGACTTTGAGAAATAATAGACGAATGGTTGTCTTCGAAATGCATTAGTTGCCTCAGAATCGACAATAAATCTTTCAGAATTCTTTGTTTTGACAATGTCATGAACACCGTTTTGTCCATTAATCGACATTACAGGATAAATAATCAAAAAGACTACAGGAAATATCAGTCCAAGTTTCAATGAAGGTATCAAATTTCTAGTCCACTACAAATGGTTTTTCTGATTTAATAATCAAGTCTGATATTTCTGGGCGCATTAAATGTTTTTCTGGTATTTGACCTGAATTTACCATTTTTCGAATCATAGTTCCACTTAGCTCTTCTTTTGATTCAATTCCATGGGGACAGGTTTTTTCGTTAGCGAATGACATGCATTTCTTACAAAAGTAGAATGATGGAAAGAAAACAGGCTTGATGTCCAAATCAGGATATTCGTTGAAAATTTCCTGGGCTGCAAATGGTGGATAATAGTCTCCTAAACCAGCATGATCCCTGCCAACTATGAAATGAGTACATCCAAAATTTTTTCGCATAATTGCATGATGTATAGCTTCACGCGGACCTGCGTATCTCATTAACGTATGGATTGTTGAAAATAATACCCTATTTTTTGGAAAATAATTCATGATTAATGATTCGTATGCATCAATTATGAGAGTATCAGTAAAGTCTCCTATCTTTTTTTTGCCTATTAGAGGATTGACAAACAATCCATCATAAATGTTGAGAGCTGCTTTTTGAAGCATTTCATGAGCAACGTGTGGCACATTTCTAGTTTGAAAACCTACAACTGTTTTCCATCCTCGTTTTTTAATTTCAGAACGCGTTTGAGATGGATACATCCTAAACTTTTGTATTTCATCTTTTTCTTTCATCCTAAAAACTCCTAATTCTCCACCGACCAAGAATTCTTTCATCTTAAATAATCTGTTTACGGCCGGATGATTAACGTCTGTAGTGCCATACACTGCAGCTGCGATTTCGTCTTTATTATATCCATATATGTCTTCAACATGCATTATACCAAATTTTTCTCCACCAGAACAAAGAACAATATCCCCTAGATCCTGCATTTGGGTGGCAATTTTTTTTTCTACGTCAAGAATTATAGGTATGGTCCATGGAATGCCGTTTCTCAATCGTCCTTCTTTAAGGACACTGACTAAGTCATCTTGATTCATAAAACCTCCCAGAGGACTAAAAACACCTGTAGCTATATTTTCTGCATCATTTCTTAGATCTGAAGATACTTCAAAAGACCTTAAATCTTCATTATTTTTTTCAACATATTTGTTTATTAATTTACCACCATGTGGTAAAATTAAATCAGTTGTCAATGATAATTATTTACCTTCTTTCCAGTGCAAACCACATTCTTTGTGAGAATCATTTTCCCACCACCACCTTCCTGCCCTACGGTCTTCACCTTTTTTTACAGCCCTCGTACATGGTTCACATCCAATACTTGGATACCCTCGATCGTGTAGTTCGTTATAAGGAATTTTATTTTTATGTATATATTGCCAAATTTCATCGTTTGTCCAGTCGGCTAATGGATTTAATTTAATGATATTATGGTTTAAAATGTCAACTTCTATCTTCATTATCTTGTTTCTAGTTACAGTTTGTTCCCTACGAAGCCCAGTAATCCAACAGTCGAATTGCTTTAAAGCTCTTTTGAGTGGTTCAACCTTTCTGATATTACAGCATAGTTTCCTATTTTCTACACTCTCATACATTAAATTCATTCCTTTGTTTGCGACCATCTTTTCTACATCGCTTGAATTTGGAAAATACACGTCAACTTTAATGTCATACTTTTTTCTTATCTTATCAATAAGATCATAAGTTTCCTGGTTTAGTCTTCCAGTATCCAAAGTAAACACCCTAGTTAGATTCCTATTAATTTTACACATCATATCAATTAAAACAACATCTTCGGCACCAAAGCTGGACGCCAGTACCATCCTATCACCATATTTCTCAAACGCCCATTTTATTATCTCGGGAGTAGATTTTGATTCAAATTCTTCCGCCATATTTCTTATTTCGCTCATAAAAGCATCATCTGTCCTACCCTTATCGTGATTTATCTGCATTATTTTTAATTTGATCAAAATAGGCTTATAATTATTATTCTTTTTATCAGTTTAATTCAGTAAGACAAACTAACTTAAATAATACATGGAGGGTTTTTAGTTCATTAGGAAGATTCATTATTAGTGTTGTATATTAGGGATAAGTGGTGGTTATAGTTTTTGGCTCATGATTTTTGGCAGAATATATTCAAATATCAGAATCTGGGCTTTGATCCAATTGGATGGATATCAAATTGCTCCAATGAGGTTGATAGTTTCTCATTAGGCAAATCATTTGAAAAGATAAAACATAATTCATGGGCCAACTTGTCATGGTTTGATTCTTTTTACTACAGCGGAAAAAACCCGGATATTACAAGGAGGACATACAACATCAATGAATCAATCTCGGATGAATTAAAAAATAAGAAAATTATTTCTTTAATGAGAATACATAATGAAGTGGCAGAAGATTATCAAAGTTTATCCAATCTTTTAAGTAATTTCTTTGGCAAAAAACCACCTAAACACCAATTAAAAAAAGTGGTACTCTCAACTACATCGCAATATGATTCACAATTTGGATTGGTTGATTATATTGATACGCATAGAGGAAATAAGCTGGGATATACCGCAGTAAATATTTCGTCAGGAAAGTTAATAGATCCTGATGAAGAACCAGATTCAATAGTAAATACTTCAATTGCACTGGCCTCCGCCTTGGAAAATCTCTTGTTGCTTGGTTGTACTTCGGGTTTTAAATTAATACCAATATATGATGCACCAGACGAGAATTTACTGGACAAGATAAGAACAAATAATGACACGTTTGCAGCAAAACATAATTTATTACTTGATGATTATAGTTCACTCAAATTAGGAAAATTATTTTTTGGAGCAACAGCATATGCTCACTCTACCAAGGAATTACCAGTTAGATACGATCTCATTCAACCAGGCATGGTATTAATATTGACTGATAAATTTGGTTCATTAACTCCATTGAGTATTTATACAATAAATCAGATTGGAGAAATGAATTCTATAATAGGTAATCTTGAGTCTATTGATATTAACATCAAGAATGAAATAATAAAATCATTAACCCAACCTAGGTTTTCCTTAGGTAAAATAATTTCAAAGTATTGTCCTGACTTTGGAAAAGAAATTGATCCTAATATAAATATAGTTGGTGTATATCCTGTTGGTTCAGATGGGATCTTGGCACTAATCAATTTGGCTAAAGTTTCAAATACACATTTAATGATAAATGAAGTCCCTATAAAATATGAGGATCTGGCAAAATTTGCTACAGATGAATTTCTTGTTTCAAATTCAACTGCGTCTATCAATGGATGTCATTTGATAATTACAAGTGAAGATTTAGCGCCAACTATTTTGGAAGATTTAAGGAAACATAGCTTTAATCCGCAAATAATAGGATTTGTTACTGACAAGGAACGGCCAATGGTTACTATAAATAATAATATAAACAAATACGTTGCAGCAAAACATATTACATCTCTTTTCAACATTTCATCTTAAGAGTATTATCAACACAAGACACTTACAGATTTAGAAATATTTTATTATATGATAAAATAGTAAAATAATATGAATGCTGATACTGCAGATAACTGCATATTTTGCAAGATTGCACTAAAAAAAATTGATGCTAGAATAATTGACGAGAATCAAAATGCCATTGCATTTCTTGATGCTTTTCCATTGACGCTAGGACATACCCTGGTTATCACAAAAAAACATTATGCAAAATTACAAGAAACTAAACTTGATGAAGTGATCGATTTTTTTAGTCTAGTGCACAAGATAATACCTTCTATAGAAAAAGGTACAGGTGTGCAAAGTACTCTGATAGCTATTCACAATGGTAAAGATGCGGGACAAGATATACCACATTTACATGTACACATAGTACCAAGAAAGCCAGGTGATGGCGGGAGTGCAATCCATTCTATGTTTAATTCAAAACATAGATTGGGAGACGAGGAAATGAATAGCCTTCTGGAGAATATTAAAGAGTGATCATACGGACAGCATTTTCATGCTATTTCCTACTTAACCTGATCCAGTCTCATTTTTGACTGTATATTGACAAGTTCCATTAGGTTATTTAATGTGAATTTTGGAATCTCGTTTTGCGTTAAAGGCTCCTGTAAATTGAATATGGAGTTAAGTCTTATTGTGATCATTCCCAAAATATTTGCATGTTGCATATATCTATCAAGTCTGTCATCGATCATTATACATTCTGTTGCTCGCTTTTTCATCATTTCTAGAACCAACCCAAGGATTTCTTTATCATGTTCTGTGTTTGAACCAAAAGAAAGAATACAACTATGGAAGTTTTTGCCCAAATCATGAAATTCCAAAATTTTCAATATTTTCTTATCCTGATTGGCAATTATTCCTATCTTAAAATATTGGCAAAGAATTTCTAGTGTTCTTATTGCATCGTCACGGAGATACACAAAATGTTTTTCTGCAAATTCAATTGATGGAAGAAGATATCTTAAGATTATTTTTTCATATCCTTCTGGCATTAAAACCCTACAAATTTGTATAACTAATTCTACAATACCACCATCTACTACTTTTCTATTCTTAATGATATCCTCTTTAATTGCATTATAATTTCTAAAATCTATTTTAGCTCCAAATTGATTTAATAAGAATAATAATCGAGAATCAATATACGCATAAAAATTTGTTTCGTCTATTAATGTTCTTCCGACTAGGAATATAAACTTCAACATAAAGTATGATTAAATTTAGTAGTGCCATGTTATATTTTATGCCAATAATCAGAACCTAATTATTTTGGATTCTAAACATTCTTACCTTTAATCTCAATATATGATACTCTAAGTAAAACAAAAACTAGAGAAAAAATTGTTACTGCGGTAGATAGATGAATTGCAACAATAATTGGATTTAGTTTGCTAGATACAGTTAAAATTCCCATAACAATTTGGGCAACAATTAATGAAGTAATAATTATTACTACCATTTTGTTAAACTTCCAGGAACTTTTCCTAACAAAAATTAGAGATACTCCAGTAAAGACGGCCATAATTATGGCTACAAATCTATGAAAATGTTCGTAAAAGAATTTTTCTGAAGGAAACCCAAAGCCATTTGGACATAATGGCCATTCAGGGCAGGATATTCCCTTATTTGAAGAAGAAATGTAAACACCAATTAACATGGTAGCATAAATCAGACTTAAAGAGATAATGGGCAGGGTTAAATTTAATATCTTGATAATTTTCATGTTTGTAAATTATTTATCATGATCGGTTTACTAAATCTTGGGACTTTGTATCAGTAGATTATAATTCGGGCCAGAATTTATTGAAACTAAAGCAATGGTATTCATAGTAATTCTTCATCAATTATCTTAATTTTATCATCATAACTAGTACAAGAACAGCCCAAAATCAAACATCTGCCTACGCTAAAGAGAGACCTCTTTCCATCTCTATTCACATCAAGTTTATGGGCTACGTAGATATGACCGCAATTATCGCAATTCACAGACTGTAAGGGATGAGTCTGTTATTAACTTTATCAAGTCCATTTAATTCCAAGTAAATGAGAGATATTTTTTTCAGTTCTGTTTTTATATAATACATAGACAATCTATTACAGAATGTGGGGATAATTAATGGAGATTAATGATTTCATTTCTACTTTACCAAGATCAGTTATTAATGGTAATACTATTAGATTGCCAGATAATGTATTAAGAAAAATCTTTGAACTTGCGAGCCTTAATAAAAATGATATTTTTTATGACTTAGGTTGTGGAAATAGCAATGCAATATACATTGCTTCTCGGGAATATAAAGTGAAGAAAGCAATAGGTATTGAAAAAAGAAAGATTGCAGTAAGAGAGACATTAAAAAAAACTCGAGGAATAAAAAATGTTGTGGTCATTAACGAAGATATAAGAAGAGTAGATCTTTCTGATGGTAATGTATTTCTGTTTTGGTTTCATGATGATAAAATCATAAAAAAGATGACAGATAAATTTACTACAGAATTGAAAGATGGAAGTAGAATAATTTCTATTTGGTCGCCACCAGATTTGATTTTACCAGATAAAATTGATTTTCCCTTTTTTGTCTCCCAAACACCATTCAAGTTTGCAAATAGTATTGAAGAACAAATCAAGGCTGTTTACGGTCACAAATGTCTAGATTTTACAGCTGCGTGGTTGCTAGGGGACAAATATCTGGAAAGTTTGGAAGTTGTACCAGCGAAGTACAAGAGATTTCTCAACATACTTTACAGTATGATAATTTGGATAAATGCATGGAATATGGAGGTAGCATGTGAAGATCAAATTCCTCCTCCCGTCGAATCATATCTAGGGATCCTAAAAACATTCTTCAACATAGATCTATCATCCTTAATTGAAAATTCACCTAGTTAAAATTACTTGATAAAGTTCATTTGTAATTCTTAATATTTTCTACCATCCAAACCATCCTAATTTCTTAAAATACCAAACCATTACTAATGAAGGGATTATAGCAATTAATAGTAAAATTATAAATGAAGTGTACGGACCAAGAAAAACTGGAGTGCCGGTTGCTATCCCACCAGGCAGATTTACATTCATCCCATAATATGCACCAATTACAGTTGCAGGAATGGAAAGAGTAAAGAGAATTGTAAGTGTTGCCAGAATCTTATTTGATTTCTCTGTACTTAACATGAAATCGGTGTCCTTAAAGATTTCAATAGTTTCTTTAGATTCTTCAAGGACTTCAAGAACTTTATCAGTATGATCTTTAACATCGTCGTAATAATCCGTCAAATCTTCTTCGGAAAATTTTTGCATTTCTTTGCTTAAGTCTAATATGATTCTCCTTAACGGTACAACTACTCTTCTTAGAGTTGTTATCTCTCGACGCAATAATGATATGTCTCTAGCCACCGCAACTTTCTCATCGAATACCAGATCTTCTATGTCATCCAAATTTCCCTCGAGTTTCATTAGAACATGTAACAAATCATCAACCATGAGATCTATAATACTATGTAATAGGTAACCTGATGAAACTCCCATGAACATTTCCTTTTGTTTTTCATTCTCCTTACATAGGTTGAACATTTCAAGAAGGGGTTTTAGTTCCCCTTGCTGTACTGTAATGAGATAATTAGGACCAGCAAATATTGCAAGTTGAGTCGAACGCGGAATACTTTTGTCTTTATCCACTGTTGGAAAGTGGAGTATTATGAAGATATGATCTTGATATTTATCAATTTTTGCTATTTGTATCTTAGAAAGACAGTCTTCAATGTTTAATTCATGGAATGGGTACTTACCTTCCAACATCTTTAATTTTTTTCTAGTAGGTTTTTGAATATCTATCCATGTCAGATTCTTATTTGTAATTGATTCAAGTTCAACAGTATGTTCAATATTTGTCATCTCCCCTCATTCTTAATTATCTTTAAAATGTTGAAATATTCTATATTAAGATATCTAAAAATCTAGGACTACCACAAAATTAAGTTAAAATAATACAGAATTATTTTATTTCCATGGCAAAGGTAGTTGTAGGAAAAACTTCAGATATTCAAGAAGGTAGGTTAATGCATGTAACGGCAAGTGGAATGGAAATAGTAGTAACAAAATTAGATGGAAATTACTATGCAATTGACAATACTTGTACTCATGCAGGAGCAGAACTTCATGAAGGACAATTAAACAATAACGAGTTAACATGTCCCTGGCATGGAGCAAAATGGGATATTAAAACAGGAAGTTTGATCTCGTTTCCCCAAAAATTAAACCCGCTGCAAAGTCACAGGCTCTTCGTGGAGAATGACACATTATTTATTGAAATATAGTTCTTCGAATAAGACTGAGTTTATAATTTGTTGGATGTGTAGTTTTTGAGTTATCAGGACGTAATTAAATCAAACCCATCAAATAAATTACTTTATATGAAATCTTTACTAGATTACGATATAATTATTCAAATATTTATTTTGTAAATGATGATAAAACAAATGCCAGTGAATTATTATTAATCGTGATCTCATTTTTCTAAAATTGGTTATTATCGTGGAAACAATTCTCATTGTATATGGGGATCATTAATTTTGGAATATGAATATCTCTAAATTCAATAGGACTGCTGGTTTTTTAGGAATTATGGACAGTGAAGAATATTAGCTTTTAAGGTTAGGAAAATTGTTAGATTATTGTGAATATGGAAAAATTCTATATCAATGATTTTGAAGTAATTCAAGATACTGCACTTTCAACTATCAAACTTGAACTTTTTCAATTTCTCAGTTCATCTACAATGATCGTTACCTTTGTAATCCAGATATTGCAGGTAGTATGAGACCATTGTAGAAGTGTTAATACGGTTTTATCAATTTCGAGTAAAAAATTATTGATTTATATAGACTTGTAATAAATATGCCATAACTGAATCAAAGATATGAAGCTTGATGTACCGAGATTTACAGAGAGATTTGGATCAGTAAGCCTGCATGGTGTTCAACGTGTATATGAATTAGACTCTGGACATAAGAACAAGCATGCTAAAGCGGATTCAGAGGTAATTCGTTCTATTGACGACGAAATAATTTCGAAAATAGAATCAGACATGTCTATTGTAATTCCTATAAAAGGAGAACGTTTGAAGCTTTTAGAAGGAGTCCTAAGCGGTATTCCTCATGATTGTTTGACTATAATTGTATCAAATAGTCCAAGAGAACCAATCGACAGGTATAAACTGGAAAAACAAGCGGTTGAGCAATTTAACAGATTCACAGAAAAAAAATCAGTAATTATACACCAGAAAGATGCAGGTCTTGTCAAGGCTCTAGAGGAAGTTGGATATACTGACCTTTTTGATTCAGAGAATAAAATACGTAATGGCAAAGGAGAAGGGATGTTTATTGGTATGCTCCTGTCCAAAATGATGGGAAAGAAATATGTAGGATTTGTTGATTCTGACAACTATGTACCTGGGGCGGTGAATGAATACACAAAGATATTTTCATCAGGCATTGCCTTATCGAGCACGCCATACACAATGGTTCGTGTATCATGGATATACAAGCCCAAGATTTCTGAATCGGGTGTACGATTTTCCAAGTTGGGCAGAGTATCTGAGATGACAAATCAATTTTTGAATTTCATGATATCATACTATACTGGATTTGAAACTGAAGTTATACGCACTGGAAATTCAGGAGAGCATTGCATGTCTATTCAATTGGCGGAATTATTGACCTACTCCTCTGGTTTTTCTATAGAACCTTACGAAATAGTTAATTTGTTGGAGCAATTTGGTGGAATTACACCGCCAGAACACAAGGATACTATGGAAAAAGGAGTTGAAGTGATGCAGATTGAAACACGTAATCCACACTTTCACGAAGAAAAAGGAGATTTGCATATTAAGGAAATGTTCTCCCAAGGGTGGGGAAGTATTTTTCATAGTAAGCTATGTCATCCAGAATTGCGTGAAAAATTAAAAGCAGAGCTAATTTCGAGGGGAATTTTAGAAAAAGTAAAAGAGCCTCCACAATTACCTAAAATGAGACCCTTTAAGGATTTGGATATTTTGAAATTTGAGAAAACATTGAAAGAACAAACAACCAGTCTTACAATATTTGAATAAAATACTTGCTTAAACCAATATATTGCGCGATTCAAAATTAAACTCCCGTGAATTCAAAATACACCATGATGTAGTCTATTAGTGATCTACAATATTACAAGTTTCATTTTTCATTATTTTACGTATGATGATTAATGGAATTCCAATCAAAATCGGGATGGTAATTGCAATAAATAGAGTTTGAAACGGAGCAAGTGTAGAGATTGCGGCACTTGTACCAAATCCAACCAAGACTGAAAATAAGCTACCTGCACATGTTGGGCAACCAATGAATAAACTGCTAAATACACCGAATGTTGAGACAATTGAAAATTTACTTCGGGATTGATCCCTAAATAGCTTGACAAAGTATACATTTAATGCAAAATTAAAGCCAACAAGTACTGAGACCGCTATTGCGAGCATTAAATTTGAAGGGATAATCAAAATGGAAAACATGTCCGTTAATGCTATTGTTATCATTGGAACATATCCAGGATAATTGCAACATAGTGTAACAGAAAGAGAAGGGGCAGCACTATTTTCAACATCAGCATGATAAATAAGAATTTGAGATAAAAAACCAAAGAAAATCCCATAAACAATAGAAGAAATAACAAATATTTTCCAGTAAGTCTTGTTGGTTAAAATCTTGCTAATATATCCAAGATAACTGTGCTCGGGTTCTGGTTTCAAAGATTCAGAGTAGAGTATCAAGTATGATCCATATCCAATAGCTGCTAATGAAACTAATATCAAAATAATCACGGCAATTGCTAAATTGTACAATTTTGTTATGTCTGTTAACGATTGATGTGAACTAAAAAGTGAATAAAGCACGATTGCAACTACCATAGAAAAGATACTGATTGAAATGACTCGTATGCCTATATTTCGCAGCGAGTTATAATTCTGGAACATTGCCAATAACCAACAGGTAACTTAATCTATGAAAAGCCATATTATCTATATTAAGTTAATTTAAATAATTGTAAAATAGGATCGGATAAATCAATCACAATTGCCCAATTTGGATAAAGTCTAAATTTAATGCCATATAAAAATAAATATGGGCGAAACTTTCGCTGATGAAGGATTTGTTACAGCCTCAATAAGCTTTATTGGTTTCGTTGATAAACTCGGTCTTGAGGGACTTCTTACTTTAAAATCAGACGATGGAAGAGAATTTCCAATACGTGCGTTTTCAGGGGAAGTTGCAAGACACATACTAAGGTTCAAAGAGGGAGACAAAACAACCATACCCACTATTTATAACCTAATTGAAGAAATATCATCTTTACAGGATTTACTTTTAGTTGAAGTTAGAATTTACAGGAATGGTCCAGTATTAAGGTCTAATCTTTACTTCAAAACTAGGAAGGAAATCATTACCTTAAGAAATTATCGTGCATCTGATTCTATTGCATTAGCCGCATTTTTTGATGTACCTATAAAGGTTAGAAAAAATTTGTTTGAAGAAACTATAGAACGCTGAACTGTATGACCTACATGACTATTGTGAATAGTTTGTTGTAGTTTATTGCCTTCTTAACTTCCATCGCAATCCTGCGTCCAACACCAAATGTTTGACCATATGAATATTTCGTGTATGGAGACGTTGTAGCCATTATTGGATTTCCAGGAACTCTGAGCGAAACATCATATACTACTATTTCTAGTTCAGGAGTAACAATACTTTGTAGAGAAAATGGTCCTATTATCCCAGGAGGATATTCTTTTCTCACGGTTTCTGAAAATTTATCACCGAGTCGAAATATTTTTTCTAGCATAGATTCCCTGACGCTTGCAGGAGTATGGCCTATTTCGATATGTTTTACTTCTATATCAAACTCTAGCTGCTGTCTTGCAGGGATAGCGTTTAAGTCATTAAGATTAGTTTGAAGTCGTCGTTCGATACCTAAAAATTCAGTTTCAGGAGTTAAAGGTGAGCAGAAAAAATTAAAATTAAAATATGTGCCCACAACGAATTCTTCGATCACAGATGACTCTAGATCTTCACTTGTGATGAGTTTCTCCCTTATCTTATTTTGAGATTTTTCCAAATAATCTTTTTCTGAGCTAACCACAAAAAAAGCTCTTTCCAGTTTACGTCTACCCTCTTGAATCTTCACTATGGCTAATCCATTGATCTCAGAATAATTTTTGTATATCTTTGGGTGAACAATTTTTGCTTGTTCTAATAAAAAGTACTGATTTTTATCATAGTTCCGTTCTTCAGCCCTGAATAAGTTCCTATTTCCAAGTATCGGCAACATTAAATCATTTTCAATTGTATTGTATCCAACATATGCAGTGAATGCCCTGTGAGGTACCATTATTGCATTAATTTCTCGGAGTTTGTCTTGATTTTCACTGAAAACTAAATCTGAGAATTTGTCTACCAAAATTATTTCGTCCGCTAGTCTTTTGAATCTCAAGTATGGTAATTCTCTTCCTTTTTGACATATGCATACTGTTTTCAGACCTTCATCTTTTGCACCATCCATTATTTCTAACGCAGAATGACTGCCTATAACTGCCAGATGTATATTTTTTAAATCGTATTTGTTCACAATCTCAGAAACTGTATCAGTGCCAATCATGTTTATGCATGCAGAAGAGAATCGTTATAAATAAAATTTTCCAAGAAAAATAATCTAAAATTTAGAATAAACACATCATTGAATATTACTTAAAATAGATTTAGCTATTTTTTTCTTTATTAACAGCTCCCTCGATAGCTTTCCTAAGATCGTCATCATTTTTATTTGTGTAGTCTATTCCTAACGATTCTGCTATCTCTTCGAGTTTTTCACGTCCAACCTTATCCTTATTCCGGATTTGATCTAGTTCTCTTTTAGCTTCAATCCTTGCTTTTTCATATTCTGCTGTTGCTTTTCCAAAGGATCTGGCCAATTCAGGAATTTTTTTAACACCAAAAAAGACCACCACGATAATAACTATGATGAATATCCACTCATATCCTAATGGTACTTGCAAAATCGCACTCTGGATACCATTCATGACTAAAGATAGATATGGTTGAGATTTAAATGTTGATGGTATTTATTAGCTATTCATTGTGTTGCATCATGTTCCTTTCTTCTAATCATGACAACACCAATAGCGTAGAGTGCAATCATTGGTAGTGCAACAAACCACATGGTGACACCACTTCCATCTGGTGTTATCACTGCACCAAAAATTGTTATGATTATTATTGCATATCTAAAGTTGT
>WNFX01000316.1_pt1 | contig 102468 bp, 89 predicted proteins | sample 5400111 | NCBI WGS metagenome assembly WNFX01 (sample SAMN13153363, study PRJNA577476) | soil metagenome | isolation source: 40 cm soil or saprolite under grassland replicate 1 | place: USA:California | collected 2016-06-15
CCCGCGCCGGTCGCGATCTTGTTCTCCCGCAACACGTTGTGCGGATAGAGCCGGAGCTTCAGATGGTACGCCGTCCCGGCCTTCTTCGCGATGTACCGGTTCGCGGAGATTCGCGCGGATTCGAGGGCGATGTGCCGGACTTGGCACGCCTCCCGGGCGACCAGGTGGATCTTCACCGGGAACGTCGCCCGGAGGTCGCCGATGTCGAACTGGCTGATCCGGATGCCGGGCACGCCGCCCATGTACTCTTTCCGGGTATAGGCCTGCCCTCGGATCTCTCGGTACATGCTCCCGGGTTTGCGCGTCATAACGGGCCGGCGTCGAAGAGCCGGGCCGTATATAATGGTTCGCGGCTCGGGACCGGGACTCCGATTGCAGGTTCTTCGACGGATGGGATCCGACGCGGTTGCCGGAAAACGTTAAGGGTGGCCGGGCGTGTGGCCCGCGCGGGCCCATGCTCCTGGTGAAGCTCGGTGGGAGCGTCCTCACGGACAAGGCGCGCCTGCGGACGCCTCGTCGCGCCGCGATCCGCCGGCTCGCTCAGGAGCTGGCGGCCGTCCGGAAACCGGTGCTCGTCGTGCACGGCGCGGGCTCGTACGGCCACATCCTCGCGCGGAAGCACCGGCTGAACGAGGGCGGCGCCACGATGGCGAAACGTTCCGCCGCGGCCCGCGTCCAGGCGGACGTGAAGGCGCTCGATGCGCTCGTGATCGACGCGATGATCGACGCCGGCCTGGCCGCGGTCCCGATCCCGCCATCGGCGGTCCTGAGCCTCGACGACGGCCGCGTGTCGTCGATCGACCTCACCCCGTTCCTCGAGTTCTCGTCGATGGCCTTCACCCCCGTGACGTTCGGCGACGTCGTGCGCGACGTCCACCGCGGCTTCTCCGTCTGCTCGGGCGATCTCATGATGCTCGAACTTGCGCGCGCGTTCCGCCCGGAGCGGGCGGTGTTCGTCGCGGACGTCGACGGCCTCTTCACCGCGGATCCGAAGCGACGGCCCCGCGCGAGGTTCCTCGAGACCGTAGGCCCCGCAGAGTTCGGGCGGATCGAGTTCACGTCGTCCTCTCGGACCGACGTCACGGGCGGCATCGAAGGGAAGGTGCGTCGGATGGTCGAGATCGCGGCCCACGCCGGCGAATGCATCCTCGTCAACGGTAACGTAAAGAACCGAGTCCGGGATGTCTTGCGGGGCCGGCACGTCGTCGGCACCCGGGTGACGCGAGGTCCGTAGATGGCGGAGCCGTCGAAGACGGAGCAGCGCAAGGCGGAGCACGTGAACATCATCTTGAACGAGAACGTCTCCGCGGAGTACAACTACTGGAACGACGTGCGCCTCGTCCACCGCGCCCTCCCGGAGATCGACCTCGATGACGTCGACGTCGGGGTGAAGTTCCTCGGGAAGAAGCTCGAGGCGCCGCTCATCATCTCCTCGATGACGGGGGGCTTCGGCATGGGGAAGGAGATCAACGCGAACCTCGCGAAGGGAGCGGCCGAGGTCGGCGTCGCGATGGGCGTCGGCTCGCAGCGTGCCGCGCTCGAGAAGCCGGATCTCGCCCCGACGTACGCCGTCGTGAAGGACTACGGCATCCCGCTCGTGTTCGCGAACCTCGGCGCGCCGCAGCTCGTGCCGCAGGAAGGCAAGCGCGCGTACGGCGTCGCAGACGCGAAGAAGGCCGTCGAGATGATCGACGCGGACGCGCTGATCGTCCACCTGAATTTCCTCCAGGAGGTCGTCCAGCCGGAGGGCGACCGGAGGGCGAAGGGCTGCCTCGCCGCGATCAAGGCGCTCGCCTCCCGATTCCCGCTCATGGCGAAGGAGACGGGCGCCGGGATCTCGCGGGACACGGCGCAGCGGCTGAAGGCCGCAGGCGCGAAGGCGATCGACGTCGGCGGGCTCGGCGGTACCTCGTTTTCGGCGGTCGAGCACTATCGCGCGCGCAAGGAAGCGGCCTCGCTGAAGGAACGCCTCGGGGCCACGTTCTGGAACTGGGGGATCCCGACGCCCGCGTCGATCCTCCTCGCGGACGTCGGCCTGCCGCTCGTCGCCACGGGCGGGGTGCGGACCGGCCTCGACGCGGCGAAAGGGATCGCCCTCGGCGCCACGATGGCGGGGATGGCGAAGCCCATGCTGGAGGCCGCCAAGGTCTCCGCCGACGCCGTCGTCCAAGAGCTGCGCGCGGTGATCGAGGAGCTGAAGGCGGCGATGTTCCTGACCGGCTCGACGTCGATTGAGGAATTGCAGGACCGCCCGGTGATCGTGAGCAACCCGACGGCGAGTTGGCTCGAGGCGGGCGATGCGTGAGCCCGCGACGCGCCGGTCCGTCGAGGACTCGGAGGGACGACTCGAGTCCCTCCTGAAACCGTACCGGGATCTGTCGAACGCGCAGATCGTGGCGGTCTGGGAGGAATACGCGGCGGAGCACCCCGCAACCCCCTTCCCATCCACGAGTACGATGCGCGAGAACGCGCGCCTGTTCACCGCCGGAAAGAGGTACCGGTACGCGCTCGCCCTCGCCGGCTACCGCATCCTGACGGGCGAGCGGCCGTCCCGCGGACTCGAGCGCGCCGCGACGTGGGTCGAGTGGTACCATCTGTACACCCTCTTCCTCGACGACATCATGGACGAGGATGTGCGGCGCCGGACGGTCCCGAGCGCCTGGGCGACGAACGCGAAACTGTACCGCGGCGCCGATGGGAATCGTCCGGCCGTCGTCTTCCGGACCCGCCGACATCGGTACGGTGCGTCGCAGGCGATCCTGGATGCCCTGCGCCTCCGCTCGCTCGGGGAGCGCGCGATTGAGGGAGCGGTCGATCTGCCTCCCGCCGTCCGCCTCGAACTCCTCTCCGAGTTGACGTCGGTCGACCTCGTGCTCAGCGATGGCCAGGGTCTCGACATCGACTTCGAACGGATCGGCCGGATCCCCGAGGCCGACTACGTCCGGATGAGCGAAGCGAAGACGGCGCGGCTCTACCTCGGGGCGGCGGCCACCGCGGCGGTCGCGGCCCGCGCGTCCTCGGAGGACCGCGCGGCGCTCGAATCGTTCGCGCGGCACTTCGCGGTCGCCTTCCAAGACAGGGACGACCTCCTCGGCGCGGGCGTCGTGGCCTCGAGGATCGGTGGATCGTCGGAGGGAGACATCCGTCAAGGGAAACGGACCCGCCTGTACGTGCTCGCGATGCAGATGCTCCGACCGGTGGATCGGGCGGCCTTCTCGCGGGCGTACGGGCGCGGTCCTCGGACGACCCGCCGGGACGTGGCGACGGTCCGTGCGTTCCTCCGCGCTGACGTCCTCGAGGAGGCAGAGGAGCGAATCGCGGAGCACATCGCGGCGGCGAAGCGCGATCTGGACCGGCTGCCCTCGAAGGATCCCGAGGCCCGCGCGCTCTTGCAGGCGCTCTTGGAGGCGCAACGCAGCCGCGTCCGTTAGTCCTCGAGGCCGTGCGCCGTAATCCGGAAGCTCGCGCGGCTGGCTTCCTCCTTGTGCCGGTGCTTCTCGAGGACGGCCGTCCGGGTGCTGGTCCCCGTCCGCTCGAAGCGCACGATCGTCTTCGCGTTGTGGCTGAGCATGTGGCCGCCCAGCGGCATGTACCGGCCCGTGTCGATGTCCGTGTACACCTGCGACGTCACGACGACGGGAATGCTACGCTGGCGCGACACCCGCAGGAGCCGCGCGATCTGCCGCGTGAGGCCGTACCGCTCCTCGCGACGGGTCTCGTCGCGCATCGTCAGACGATAGTGCATCGTGATGCTGTCGATCACGATTAGCCCGACCTCGGGGTTGCCCTCGGTCATCTTGACGGCCTTCTCGATCAGCTTCTCCTGCTCCTCGAAGCTGTACGGTTCGGAGAAGAGGATGTTCTTCAGGACGACGTCGAAGTCGTCTCCGCAGATCTGCCGAAGCCGCTCGAGCGAGACGCCCTCGGTGTCGATGTAGATCGCCTTGCGTCCGGCGCGCACGACGTTCCGCGCGAGCTGCAGGCAGAAGTTCGTCTTCCCGCTCCCCGCCTCCCCGTGCAGGAGCGTGATGCAGCCGTCCTCGACCCCCCCGCCCAAGAGGTCGTCCAGGGCGCGGCAGCCCAGGGCCACCACCTTCATTGCGAGGACAACCTCGTGACGCGCTTTAATTCTTCGAGGCGTCCGGCGGCAAGGCGGAGAGGAACGTGCCGTCCGAGGTCCAGACGACGACCGCACGCGCGATCCGGTCCGGGGGTGGCGGGGTCACGGGACGCCCCTGCCCGCTCTCCGGATGGATCGCGATCGCCTCGCCGGGCGCCGGCCGCTCGATGCGCGCTTCGAATCGCTCCGCGTCGAGCCGCCGCGCACCCCGCACCTCCTTCGCCTTGAACCGGCGTTCCTCGCCGGATGCGAGATCGCGCAACACGACGAACGGCCGCACGGCCACCACCTCCGCGAGGCGCGCCTTGTGCCGGACCACGTCGCCGACCTGGAACGGAGGGAGGCGGACGAGGGACGTGACCCGATAGACCTCTCGACCTTGCCGTTGCCCGAACAGCTTCGGGGAGGAGGTCACCGAGCCGCCGAACGCCTCCGCGATGTCGCGCGCGAGGTTCTTCCCGAGGGCGTTCGCGCTCACATAGAAATCGAGCCCGCCGTCGAGCTCTTCAATCCGCGAGACGAACGCGCCCTCCTCGGCGCCCCGATCCACGCGGGCGGCGACGAACGTGCGCATCGCCCGCACCTCCGCCGGCGTGAGTTCGCGGCCCTCGCCTCGGACCTGCAGGATCCCTTCGTAGTACCGGCCCCTCTGCTTCTGGCACGTGTCGCACAGCGACGGCTTGATGCGGAGGCGCGTGCGGAACCCTTGGACGGACTCGAGGTCCTGAAAGCGGCCGAGGGCCTTGACGGTCAAAGAGAGATTATTCGCGTCCTCCTCGCGCGCGACGAAGGTGAAGCTGACCCGCTCGAACGGTCGCTCGGCAGGGATGCGTTCGCGGAGCAATCGCATGGTCGCGAGGTCCCGATCGAGCTTCGACCAGCCGGACCGGAATCGCAAGGAACCGCAGGAACTGCATCGGTCGACGTCGAGGACGTCCGGCGGCCACACGACCGGATGCTTGCGGGTGAAGTCCTTCGCGCAGAGGCCCTCGTAGGTCGGGCCTTCGGCGCCGCATTCGACGCAGAACATGTCGCGGTCGGTTCGTACGGTGCCGCGCTACTTAAGGGCTGGCGTGGCGGAGCGACCCCGATACCCGAGGGGAAGGCCATAAGTATGCGGCGAGAGGTCGCTCCATGTCCATGGCACAGGCGCGCTCCTGGTGGCGGATGCGGCAGATCCGGCACCGGGATGCCGTCGTCCTGTCCGTGCTCTCTGCGTCGTTCCTGCTCGAGGGAGAGATTAACGAAATACGGACCGCCTACGACACGTACATCGCCCCGTACGCGGGCCAGCCTCAGGTCGTGCTGAACGTTGTCCTCACGGTCCTCGGATTCACGACGTCCTTCGGCGGGGTCTTCGTCCTGCTCGGCGGGCTGCATTTCTCCTGGGGACGTGTATCCCGGGGGCGGTTCCTCGTCGGCCTCGGCTTGGGGGTGAGTCTGCTCGGGCTCATCAGCCGGCTCGCCCGGGCGACCCTTGCAGTTGGCACGCCAATTACGGAACTCGAGCGGTTCACGGCGGGCTTCACGGGCCTCGGCGTCCTCATCGGAATCGGGAGCCACGCGCTCATGGGCCAATACGCCTTGATGATCAAGAAGCACGCGAGGCGGGTGTGGCGCCGCTGGCGGAAGCCTGAGCGCCCGGGCCGCCGGCCAACGGGTTCCGAAGAGCGCGTCACATCAGGACGAACTGGGCGTGCGGCACGCCGTTGATCCTCAGGATCCCGTCCTCCGAGACGAACCCCGCGCGCTGCGCCGCCTCGACCGTCTCGCGCCCGACGAAGTTCCCGATTGTCGCGAGCCGAAGGTTGGAGACGAACAAATCCTCGCTGACGACGTCTCCTTCGTAGAACCTCCCGATCTCGATCTTGAACTTCCCTTCTCGGAACGTCTTCCCGACGAGGTCCGCATCTGCCGCGGCGACGAGGGTCTCCTTTCCTCGGTGGTACACCTTCATGCGGATCGGCATCGACCGGACCGCGGTCACAACCTCTCGACGAGCTTATACTTGTTTTTCGCGGGGCTGTAGATCTCGCCTTCCTGCGCCCATCGCTTCAGCCACGCGTCGACCTTCGCCGGCGGTATCCCGCGCTCCTGCGCGATCCTCACGATGTCCTCGTAGTCTGCTACGCCTTCCGGCCCGGCGAGCTCGCTGATGATGTCGCGGATCGAGATGATCTGCTCCCGCTGGGACTGGCTTATGCCGGTCTGGATGATGTCGATGTCGAAGCGGCCTTCCTCGCCCGCGACCTTGCCCATCCAGTACTCGACGATGTGGACGGCCCGGTCTGCATCGTCCGCCGTGACGGCCTCTCCGAGGCGCAGGCGTGCACCCGCTTCCGCGAGTCGGATGATCGCCTCGAGCTGGCGGGGAGTGATTGGTACGCTCGACCCCGCCGCTTCTCCGGTCTTCCGAATCTCGAGGTACTTCTTCTCGATGATCGCCATCGCCTCATCTGTCATGACCGGGTAGATGCGCTTGGCAAGAGCCACGTATTTCCGGAGGAAGTCCGGGCTGAAGTGAGGCGTGTAGGGTTCTTCGAGGTCCCGCGTTTCCTCGGTCGGCGCGCCTGTTTCTCGCCGTCTCGCAATTTCGCCGACGCGATGACCCTTCAGAATGTGCTCCGCGAGTTCGCGATCCCGATCGGCTTGAGGACGATCGATCATGGAGAAGATGATATCGAATCGACTGAGTAAAGCTGGCGGCAGATCGATTTGTTCCGAGATGTACTTGTGCTCATCGAACCGGCCGAACTTCGGATTCGCGGCCGCAAGTACTGCACATCGGGACTGCAGGACCGCTGTGATTCCCGCCTTCGCCACGCTGATTCGCTGCTGCTCCATGGCTTCATGAATCGCGGATCGGTCCTGCGGATTCATCTTCTCCAATTCGTCGATGCACGCGAGTCCGAGATCAGCCAGGACGAGCGCTCCTGCCTCAAGCGTCCAGCGACCCTCCCCGAATTCGTCGCGTACTGCCGCCGCGGTATTGTGGACCAAGATCCCGTTGGCCACGAACGCATGGGCATCCTTCACTGTAAGGTCGAAGACCGTCTCTCTTGGGAACGACGATCGGACAGAGACCTCCTTGACGGGTTCCCATCGGATGTCGCCGGACGCGAGCAAGCGGAGGAATTCGATTCGGCGAGGGATCTTCTCGATGCGGCGCAGGAACGGTGCGATCTCTGCTTCGAGATCCGGAGCGACTTCTCCTTCGTGTTGCCCGAGAAGCTTCGCGAGGCGTTCCAACACGCGGACCGGGATGCGCGGTGGGCGCCGACTCCGACGGTAGAAAGCATCGTGGACTCGGTGAGGTGGCAGGCCTAGCGCGTTCGCCACGCCGACGCCCGTAATCCCTGAGGCACGGATTGCCTTCGGAATCCTACGTCGCAGGTCGGACCGCAACCGAATCCGGACGCCATCGTAGGCTCCCCCGCGATACGCGGCCTCGAGCCCGCTAGCATGACTGAGAAGGGATTCCCGCGTTGCGGCCATTTCGCCGTACTCCAGGGCGAGACCTCCTCCCTGATGTGCTCCGTACGCCTGCGATGGGGAGATCGCCATCAGCATCCTGACTTCCCGGAGATGGGGACCTGCCCCAGAAATCAGGTCGAGGTTCGAGTGGGGCCTACGTGCATCGATCTTCTCGAGGGTCGCGTGTTTTTGAGGATGATTCATGCCGATGTCCTCGCGGAATCGGACGATGGACGCCCAATCGCGGATGTCCAGAACGAACTGGTCGTGTCGCGTCACGATGGACTTTCCGTCGGCGCGCGTCGATGTTCGCCCCGCGACGCGCCGGACCCGAAGAGATGCATGAATTCCAAAACGAAGCAAGGCAAACTTCACCCCACTCGCGAGGGCCTCGCTTGCCGTCGTCAGCGAGACACATGTGTCGCCTCCCTGCCGGACGTGAATCGTGCCATCCGTATCGTAGAGGCCGCGGAGATAGGCGGCCAAATTGGAGGTTGGTCCATTGAGCAAGAATCCGGGGAGCTGCAGGCGGTCGGATTTGGGCGAGCACGGTACACCGAGTTCCGCGAGGAGGGACGCCACGAGGCGGCTATGGAAGCGGACCGTCGCCGCGCGCAAAGACGACTGGGGAGTGAAGTCCGTCCTAGCGCCGAACAAGCTCCGGACAAGCTCCGTGTAGATCCGAATGAGCACCGGATTGGAATTGCTGAAGCGGATCGAGACGCCTTTCCAGGTCCCCCGCTCGACGCTACCATCCCCCGCAATCAATCCTGCGAAGTAGGCCAAGTCCTCGTTGATCCGCTCCGGTAGCGAAATCCGATGTCCACCCGCTTGAGAAAACCTGCGAATCGAGTGCACTACGACTTCATCAGACACACCGGCGGCGCGAGCGGCCGCAAGGAAAAGCGTGAGAGGAATGGCGTGGCGGCCTTCCCTCCATCCGTGGTACACCGAGTCCTCCGAAAGCATGAGTCGGACGGCGGCCTCGCGGAGCGTCCCGTATCGAGCCTTGAGCCCACTTAGGATTGAATCAATCACGGTCGGCTCGACATCGACCACGATGCGAGTGGTGATGCGAGTCAGGAGAGACAAGATAAGAGGCGCAGGTGCGTCCGAGAACGTAAGTCGATTCGAGGTCGCGACACGTAGGCCTGGACGGACGAACCGCGCTTGAATCCATGATTGTCCCATCGCGTGATCAACGAGGACTTTCGTCGCGGGCGTGACGGTCAGCGAAAGTCCGGACGCGGTCGTAATCCGCAGCATGGCGGCGGGAGGCTTCAGGCGCCAGACCGCCTCGAGTGAGCCCATCGTCGAACGGTGGCGCTCGTCGAAGGTGACAACCCCTCCAGCGGCGACAGCGGTCTCGATGGGCCGTTCGAGTTCCGCGGTCCCGAAGTACGGTCTCGCGATATCTTCGATCGATTGGATTCCGCGCTCCGTTGGGATGAGACTATCCGACGCGATGCACAATCCGGCGGCGGTGGCTGCTTTCCCGGTGGCATAGATTCCGCGGGGCGACAGGCGACTCATGTACGAGAGCAACTCGCTTTTTCCGACTCCGGGATCTCCGACCATTAACACGTGCAGGTCCCCCCGGATCCTCCGTCCGTCCGGCATCACCTTCGGCACGCCGCTGAACAGTTGGAGTGCGAGGGCCTCTTTCTCCACGTGCATCCCATACATGGACGGAGCAATCGAGGCGGTAATCATCCGAAGGATGTCGGGACTCGACCCCGCCTCGCGGATGAGTCGTGCGTCCTCTTCCGTCACCTCGATCTCTTCGAATTCGACTTGCTCCTTCTCGACGGAGTTGACGTCCATGAAGATGTCGAAGAGAGTCGACTTCGATCCCGGTCGTCCCTTCTGGACGCTCCGCAGGATCCCGCTCATCACGATGCGCTCCCCTGGGGTGATACGGCCGGTGAGATCGTCCTCGACGTACAGCGTGAGCCGTTGCGGCTCCTGCCCTCCCCGGAGGCCTTCCGGCGATTCCTGAATCTCGAGCTTCTGCGTGTCGAGATACAGGGACGTCTCCGTGAGGAGTTTGAACTTCGTCGCGCTCGCCGATCGTTTGCAACCGCCCTGTTCCTCGTAGCACTCGAGCGGTTCGCGGAAGTTCTGTCCATCCTGGGGCTCCTTGATGATCGTGCCGCACCGGAGGCACTGGAACAGCGCATCCGTGACGCGCGGACGGACTTCCGTGGACTTGCGGACCAGTCCCTCGACGGCGATGTACTGTCCGAGGTGCTTCGCGCGGAGGTCCCGAATCGGGATTCGGCGATCGCGCGGAAGGGCTCGAACCCGGAGATGGATGAAGGCCGCTTCCTCTCCCGGCGGCACGAGGCGACGGATCGCCTCCTCGCCCGCCGCGAGGACGTTCAACGGGTGCCGCAACAGGTAGATCGCCATGTCCGTGTCGAAGCGGTTCATCTCGTCGAACGCGACCGCCAGGCTCCGCTCCTCCGGATAGCGGTCGGCAACGGAGATGATCCTGGAGAGGTACCCCATCTCTTCGAAGAACTCCTCCCACTTGGCGATCAGTTCGTCTTGCGGAAACTCGACGAGCACGCCTCTCCCCCGGCTCGGAGGCGGCGCAGCATCGGGGACGGTCATATCGTTTCGAGTCTCCCTTCCACTGTCGCCCGCATCACGCGTGATTCTAGGTCCGGCCGTTTCCACTGGAGTTCGGACGCTGCGACAGAGCGCGTCATCCGCACGGCGAGTAACCGCACGAGCGGCAACGAACGCAGCCGTCGGCGCGCTCGAGGGCCGCTCCACATTCCGGACATTCGACTCGGAGCTGAACCCCTTGCGGCCGGAGCGAATCCGAGGACTCGGCTCTCGGGGGGCGCAGACTCCTCACCCATCCGAGTCATACGACCTCGGCCCATTAAAGGGGTCCCGGGAGGGGTGTGCGAAAGTGCCGAGCCCGCGCGAAGCTTCATTCCGAGCGACGCATTTCCCTGGATGAATGGAGCTCCCGGAGGAACTCGCCGCGCTCCAGCGGTTCCACGGACACCTCGGCGTCTATGTGACCCTGGGCCTCCGCATGGGCGCGATCGGGAAGCGGCGGTTCGGTCACTACAAGGGGCTCACGGCGACCGTCCGGAGCGAGCCCGAGCCGCCGATGCGGTGCGTCCTCGACGGAATCCAGTTCTCCAGCGGCTGCACCTTCGGGAAAGGGAACATCTCCCTCGAGCCGGCGCGCGAGCCAGAGGTGACGTTCGAGAAGGACGGCAAACGCCTGCGGATTGCGTTGAAGGCGGGATGGCGCGCGCGCATCGACCGGGAGATGTCGAAGGAGAAGGAGATCGAGCAGTCGCTCTTCTACTTCGAGATCCCGGAATCCGACGTATTCGAAATCGGAGAGGGCTAAGTCGGACCGCCCGGCGGTTGCTGGAATGCGTACCCGCAGTAGAAGCACGTCACGTCGATCGCGTTGACGGTCGTGCCGCATCGCGGGCACATTTTCGTCGCGGGGGCGATCCCCGGCAGACCGATCGGGGGCGCGGGCGGTGGCGCCGGGGCGACCCGCGGTTGGTTTTCTTTCTTTCGAGCGAGTAGCATTCCAAGGATGAGGAAAGCAACCAGGACGAGGACGATGATGGCGGCGATGCCGATGGCGAGGGACGAGGGTGCCTGCGGTGGCGGCGCGGACTGCCGCGTCAAGCTGAACGTTCGTTCCAAGGAGCCCCGCAAGCCCGACGGATCGACGACGTCCAGATGGAACACGGCCTGGGCCACCTCGATGTCAGGTGCCGTCCAGGTAACCGAAGTCACCCCGGCCGCGCCTGTGACGAGCGGGGTTGTCGCGTTCGCGATTGTGACGTTCGCCCAGACGGGCAACTGGGCCGCCGGGACCAAGTCGTCGGACATCGTCCACGCGAAGGTGATGATCGAGGCCGCCGCGAAGGTCTGGCCTTCCATCGGAGATTGGATCGAAACGATCGGGGGCTGGTCCGTTGCGAAGATGACGGGGAAGCACGTGGACATGAACGGACCCCAGTTCCCGGACGTGTCCAGTGCATCAATCCATGCGCACGTGCTGCCGACTCCGACCGCGAGGTCGCCTTGCCACGAGACATTCTCCACGGAAGAGTCGAAGGCTCCATCGACGGCAATCATTGCGAGACCCGTTCCCGAATCCGTGGGAATGGGCGCTGGTGTCTGCAAGAACAACTCGGCCGCGGCAATTCCGCTGCCCCCTCTGGCGCGGTCGTCCGCCGTCGCCGTGAACGTCGTTAGGAATCCTGCGCCCGGCGGCCTCGGGTCCACCCGCACGCTCCCCGCCCAGAGGATCGGGCCATCCGCATCCCCGCCGGGTCGCTCGATCGCGAACGTCGTATCGGTCGAATCCGCAGCGGAGAGGGAGGGCGTCCCGTCGTCCTGCGCCCGGATCCGGAGGAGATAGCGGTCGCCGTTCGGGACCGCTCGGATGTCCCACGTGAAGGAGCGGTCGCCCGGAAGCGGCGTTGCAATCGTCGTCCATGTCTGGCCGCCGTCCGCGCTCGACTCGAGCGTGAAGCCCGCGATGCCGACCCCGGATCCATAGGCCGTGGCGCTCCAGGCGACCGCGATCGAGGAGCCGGAGAAGACGCCGCCCGGCGGCGAGGTGATCGCGACGTCCGGGTGATCGCGGTCCAGCGTCGTGGCGGACGCGCTGACGAGCCACCGCAAGGACGCGTCGAGGATCGCGGCGCGGGTCGTGCTCCCCAGATTCAGGTTCGTGAGCGTCGAATCGACGCTGGTGAGCTCGAAGGCGAAGTAGACCAAACGGGACGGGGTCCCGCTCCAGACCCCGACGCCCGAGGTCACGTTGGCGGACGAAGAGACCCACCGAAGCGCATCGGGTCGGTTCTGCTGACACTGCGGCGCGGGCGGCGACGGACTCACCACCTGACTGTCGGTCCACACCGTCGTCGCGGTTCCTCCTGCCGCGACGGGAGCGAACTGGTCGTCCGCCCCGCCATCTCGGTGCGGGGTGTACGGGACGCCCGCGCCATAGGCGCCGCTGATCGGATCGCCGTTCACGCCTTTCACAGCCCCGATCGACAGGGGATCGCAGTCGAACGTCGCCTTGAGGACACCCCCGACCCACGCGACGGTCTCGGGGGTCGAGAACGTCGAGTCGGGGCTCGCGAGCGCCCACGCGGAGTCGTGGGACGAAACGAGGAGGCGTCCACCTCCGTCGAGATACGCCTTCACGAGGGATCGGGACGATGCGTTGAAGGGCGGGTACTGTTCGAGGCCGACCTGCCAGATCACGGCGCGACGCGATTGCAGGAGGGCGAGCGGCGGCAGGCCGAGGTCCGCGACGCGCCAGAGGGACCACGTCCACGCGTTGTCGTTCAGGGCCGCCGCGTACGAAGCCTCCCGCTCCGGAGGGAACGAATCGCCCCCGATCACGAGGAGCACGTCGCCGAGCGGAGCCGTGCGGAACGCATAGGCAAGGCCGCCGTTCGAGTCCGTCGTCGCGTTGCCGAGGCGGGTCCGGGATTCGATGGCGAAATAGTACACGGTGTCCGGGCTGAGGGACGAGAGCGTGATCGCGTGGTCCAGAAGAAGGCTGGGCGCGCTCGCGTTCAGGTTCAGCGAGTCGGGGCTCGTCCCGTACCGGACTTCCCCGCTCGCAGGCACGTCCGTTGCCCAGCGCAGGCTCGCCGAGAATGTTCCGATGTCCGTCGCCCGGACGTCGTGGATCGTGGGGCCGCTCGCGAGGACGTGTGCAAGGGCCGTGCTCGTATGCGGAGGGGACGAATCCTGGTACGCTGCCGTGATCGTGTCTCCCTCCCGGACTTGGAGGACGCCGTCGGGGGCCGCCGTACCAAAGGCGGTGCCGATCGTTCCGCGCCAGAGCTCATCGGGGACGGCGCGCGTGAGGGACACGTTCTCCCCCGCGGGCTCGATGCCCGAGGTGATGTGCACCACCGCCGAAGACGCAGCCGGGTCGTCGACCGCGATCCGGATCGTGTCCGCCTCCGAGTACGCGACCCGATCCAAGGTGACGCGGCCGTACGAGGGGTCGAGGCTCCCCGACGCGACGAGGGCGAACGGCTGCGGCCCGACCGGGACGTTGGAGCCGATGACCCGCACCTTCCAGTCGCCCGCGATCGCGTTCTTCAGGATCACGGCCTCCTCCACGTTCGTCGTGTCGAACGTGCCGCCGGCGAGGGACTGCCCCTGCGCGAACGGCGCGAAGTTGTTACCGCGGTAGACGGTGCCATCGGGCGCCGTCACCAAGAGGTCGAGGTCGTTGATGAGGGTCTTCGCGGCCCCGAGGGTGCCCGGGTAGTCGTTCCATGCGAGGACGAACTTGATGCGCCCCGGGACGGCGACATGGAAGGTGTACGCCCCCTCGTCGCCCGTGAGGAGGCCGTCCGTCCCGTCGACGACCTGCGTCCGGAACGTGTCGCCCGCCGCGGCGATCGGCAGGACGTTCGAAAGGAGGACGCGTCCGAACCCTTGCTCGTTGTTCGGCCACGTGTCCGCCGACGACCGCGCGACGGTCCCGCTGCCCGTGACCTGAGCGCCCGAGGCGATCAGCATGGCGCGGACGAGCGCCGCGCTCGGGTTCATCACGTTCGCGGGCACGGGCCGCGCCGCGGGGTACCAGCCGTCGACGAAGTATTGGCGGATGATCGCCGCCGCGGCGGACGCCGCCGGCGTCGCATAGCTCGTCCCCGCCCAATGAGCGTCCGCGAGTCCCGTCCCGCTCAGCGGGTCGCCGTCGGACATCGCCGAGTCGCCGTCGAAGATCGTCACGATGGTCGGCTCAATCCGTCCGTCGGAAGCCGGCCCGCGAGCGCTTTGCGGGGCGAGGTCGTTTTGATCGAGACCTCCGCCCGTGTCGGGATTCCACGCCCCGCCGACTGAGACGATGTCCTTTGCCGTCGCCGGCGTTCCTACGCTGCCGGGACCGCACGCCGTGACGCAGTTGCCCGCCGCGAACAGGATCGTCATGTCGGGGTGCGCCCAGACGAACGCATCGACCATCCGCGCCTGCACGTCGTACACGTTCGTGTCCGCGCCCCAGCTGTTGCTGTGCACTCGGACCGGAGCGGCGGGGTCGTTATAGACAAGGCCCGGAGGCCCGAACAGATTTTCGTAGTTCTCCGGGAGGTAGATGAGGCCCTCGTTCGGACAGACCGCGAGGCCTTGGAATCCGCCGACGTCTTCGAGGTAGATCTTCCCCTGCAGCGCGTCCCCGTCGTTCGGAGACGAGCCCAGGCCGTTGTCGTTCCCCGCGAGCGTCGAGGCGACGCCGGTTCCGTGGCCGTGATCGCAGTCCTTGATCGACCAAGGATCCCAGGGGCCGCCCCCACCGGGCCACGTGATCTGTTCGGTCAGGACGCCCATGTTCAGGTAGCGGACGACCTTGCGGCGGCTCATGTCCGTCGTATTGTAGATGTCGCCGATCGTGATCGCCGCCGTCGAGTGACGGAACGACGCGCCGTCGTAGTCGAGGCCCGTGTCCGCCATCCCGATCACCTGGCCGCGCGCATCGAGCCCGTACCACCAGTACCGATAGTCCCCGGTCCCGTTCGAGAACGTGTGATTCGTCTGGATGACCCAATCCGTCTGCGCGTTGAGCGCGTGCACCCTCTCGACGACGTCGATGAATTCGACGGTGGGGAGGTCGGCGAGTGATCGCAAGAGGCCGGCGGGGATTTCCGCGCGCACCCAGCGGAAGTCGCTGCTGCCGAACGAACCCAGCACGCCGCCGTCGCCGCCGGGCACGCCATGGTGGGCGAGCCACGCCTCGATTCCCTCGGGCGCTTCGCCGGGGAACACGACGATCCGGACGTCCACGGACCCCGTGGTCGGCATGTCGGCCCGCATCTTCCACGATGGATCGAACGGACCGACCCAGTCGACGAACGGGAGGGACGACAACGCCTCCAGATCGTGCGGCGAACCGCGCACCACGAACGCGTCTTGCGGGAGGTATCGGAGGACGGTCGCCCCGCTCCCTTCCAGGAGAGGTCCCCACTCCGCCTTGATCGGCGCATGGAAGTGGACGACCCCGATCGCATGGCCGGTCGCGTCCAAGGTCCACACGGGCCGACGGGAGACGAGGGCCTTGACATCGACCGGTCCGTTGACCAGCTCGAGGACGGACGCACGAGCCAACTGCTCTGCGTGCCGACCTCGGAAGGCGAGTTCGTTCAGGCTCATCGCCGGCCCGCGCGCGACGCGGTAGGCACCGTACGATTCGAGGAGCTGCGCCCCCGCGTCGCCGATTTGAGCAGCAGTCGCGTCCGTGCGGAACGTGAGGAGAGGGCCCGTCGGCGGGGCCGTTGGAATGGGACCCCGTGGACTCGTCCACGGAATTTCGATCATGACGACGAGGGCGAGCGCAACCGTGACGAGGAGACGGAAGCGACGAAGGACCGTAAGCGCTGCCTCCTGGCTCGCGTTGGGGGCGGGGGGTTCCGCTCCGATTCGCTGGGATGCCACGTGCCGCACATTAGGCTTTTGGCCCAATTCTCGGCGGGCCTTGACGCATCGTCTTCATCGGGCGACGAGTCGAGTTCGGACGGCCCACAACAAGCTCCGACGCGATGCGGACACAGACGAAAAAAGAAAGGGGGAGTAAGAGGGAGTGGGGTGGCGCAGTGCACGTCCTCGATAAGATGATTTTTGCACTCGGTCTGTGAGCAACATTTCGGCTGGAAACGTTTATTTGTTATCCGGTTTGTTACCACGTTGAAGGGCGGGGAGCCGATGTTCGTTCCAGAGAGGAATCTCAAGGACCTCGTCGTCTCGTACATCCGGGAGCGGGAGCGGTCGATTAGCTCCCTGACGAAACAGCTCAGACAGGACGGCTACGCCTTCCATCGACTCTTCGTAACGGGATATCTGAAGGCGCTGAGCGACCTCGGCGTGCTCCGGGAGAAAGAGATCCCGCCCGCGAAGGTCTACACGACATCGGCCCATCGAGCGGCGAACCTCTACGAGGCCGTCGGTTCCCGGTGCCGGGATTCCGCGCGCGAGGAGACGGAACAGGTGCGACTCGCGATCGGCGTCCTCCAGAAGCTGTTCCGACGTCCCATCTTCCTCCGGGAGTTGCGGGAGTGCGGCTTCGCCGGCGCAATCGATGCGCCGGCGGCCCCACGCGAAGAGCGGGACGAGGCGCGACGCGGTCTCATCAAGGTCGGCTTGCAGCTCCCGACGAACGAGCCCGCCTACACGGTCTCGGAGCGCCGCAACGAGTTCCGCGACGAGATCCTTCGAGAACTCATCATCGATCGATTCGGCCTCGGTGGGCTGGTCCTCGAAACGAAGCAGATGAAGTTGACGGAGCGTTGAGCGAGGGAGCTAGGCCGTCGAGGTGGATGCTCAGCTCCGACGCCGGGTGACCCGAATGCCTCCTCGGTCCCGCACTCCCGCGAGCGTTGGTAGTCCGCGGTTAGGCTGCTCACTTCCGTGCCTGACCCGTTCCCCACGGTCGGGACAGAGACCACCGCTCTCCAGCTGCGTTCCCTGCCGCCTCCAGCCCCGCGGGACAGAACCTCAACGTTGGCATCCGGACCAGCGCCAGACTGGGAGCACCGCCCCCGACTGTCACCGCCCCATGAGGACGATTTGGGTCTATAAGCGGACGCCCGACCCGCCGGTCAAGCCTAGCGGCGTTCTCAACCGACGCAGCCTATATAATCCTTCGCGGGTGGCGGTTCTGCATCAAAAACGATTGTCTCGTCACGAGGTCATCCTTCATCGGGGGAGGAGAGTCCGAAGTTTCTCGTCTTCGGTCTAGTTGGGCTAGTCCCTTTGTCCTCGTTCATCGTCCCATCCTCGTCGCGTGCGACGCAGCTGTCCGCGGTTCCGATCGCGGTGGGGTCCCGCTCCACAGCTTAGCAAAACGGTTAAGGGGTCAGGTCCCAATCCTCGCTGGGGCGGGGATCGCGTTGAAAGGGTTTTCGTTCGCGTTGATTGTACTAGTCGTGGCATCGGCGCTGATGGTCCCGCAGGCGACCGCTCGCGCGGGTACGGATTCGGCGGTCCCGGCGGTCCGTCCCAATGCGCACCCGGCGTCCGTCGTGCCGTTCTTGCCGAACATCCGCATCACCGACGGGTCGTCGCCGTTCGCCTGGCAAGTCGAGCCGACGATGGCGATCAACCGTTCCGGGACGATCTTCGCCGGGTGGAAGGAGACGGACGGACCGGAGGCGGCGGGACTCCGGGTCGGTTCGTCGTACTCGACGGACCAGGGCCAGACGTGGGCCCCGAACATCCTCCAGAACCAGTCCCATCCGAACCGGGGGTGCCACAACTCGGATCCCTGGATGGCGCTCGGGCCGGACGACCGCGTCCATTACGCGTACCTGGAGTACGATTGCGGCTCCTACTTCAACGTCCAGAACACGACCACAGGGACTGACTGGGGGACCGTGCACACCGTCGTGGGGAACGGAGGCCTCGTCGACAAGGACGCGATGTGGGTCGATCCGAGCAACCGGATCTATGCGATCTGGGACGAAGGCAACGTCCTCGCGGTGACATGGTCCGACAACGGCGGCGCGACGTGGAAGAAGCCTTTCGTCAATCCGCAGGACTCGGCGAGCTCGAACGTCCTCGGCACGGTGATCGAGACGGCGGCGAACGGGACCGTGTACGTTGTCTGGTGGGACTTCAGCCAGAGCAACATCTACTTCGACTGGTCCTCGGATCGCGGGACGACCTGGCACACGGACAAGCGAGTCAACGATCGCGACGGGTCCGCGTCCGGCGGAGGCTGGCAGCTCTCGATTCCCGCGATGAACGTGGACCAGAACTCTGGCGCGATCTACGTCGCGTGGCCGGACATGCGCAACGGGAACCTGGACATCTACATGTCCGGATCGACGGACGGCGGCCTGACCTGGTCCGCGAACAAACGGATCAACGATGCCAGCGGGTCCACGACGCAGTACATGGTCGATCTCGCGATCGACAGCCACGGCACCGTCCACGCGGCGTGGGAGGACCAGCGGAGCGGCGCGTGGAACATCTACTACTCGAACTCCACGGACGGCGGCGCGACGTGGGCCGCGAACCTCCGCGTCAGCTCGGCGGACACCCCGGGGTCCTACAACCGACCGGGGGACTACTTCGCGATCGAGGCCGGGCCGAACGATTACATCTACGTGATTTGGACGGATGGCCGCGGCGACGACTTCGACATCTACTACGCTCGAAGTCCCGGGTTCCCCGTTGCGACCGTGACCGTGGACACGGATCCGGCGGGATTGCCCGTCACCGTCGATGGCGTGACGGCGGCGAGCCCCGAGACCTTCAATTGGACGATCAACTCGACCCATTCCCTCTCGGTCTCCTCCCCGATCCCGATCGGTCCAGGGTCCCGCTACATGTGGCTCTCATGGAGCGACGGTGGAGCGATGACCCACGACGTGATCGCCGATGCGGACCGGGTCCTGACCGCTCGCTTCGTGAAGCAGCATCAGGTCTCCGTCGGCACGTTCCCGTCGGGCCGGACGGTTTTGGCCGACAACGTGTCGATCGTCGCTCGGACGACGTTCTGGTGGGACGACGGCGTGCTCCACTGGCTGGAGGCCCCTCCGCAGCCGGACGACACGCCAGAGGCCCGGTACGAATGGCGTTCGTGGAGCGACGGGATGGCGAGAGCCCACTCCGTCGCTCCGACGGCTCCCCTCTCCCTGACGGCGACGTTCGTCGCCGAGGCGACCCTCCACATCGCCACCTCGCCGGAGGGGCTTGGCTTCTTCCTCGACGATGTCGAGTACAATTCGTCGCAGACGCTCTGGTTGGAGCCGGGGTCGAGCCACTTCGTATTCGTTCCCCCGTCACAATCGGCCCCCGGGGCCCGTTACACGTTTGTGGAATGGAGCGACGGCGGCTCCTTCGCCCACTCGATTCTGTTTTCAGGCGCGATGAGCTTGGAGGCGAGGTTCCGCACCGAGTTTTACCTGACGGTCACGAGCCCCTTCGGAGAGGCAAGCGGTGGCGGCTGGTACGACGAGGGCACGATCGCGTTCGCGAGTCTGAGCAGCACCTCGGTTCCCGGGGCGACGGGCGTCCGGCACGCGTTCGTCGGTTGGACGGGGGATGCAGGCGGCGCTGGGGCGGTGTCGGACGGCATCCTGATGGACGGACCCAAGAGCGCAACCGCCGCATGGCGGACGGAGTACCACGTCCAAGTCGACTCGGACGTTGGGACCGTTGAGGGGACCGGGTGGTATCCCGCGGGAGAGACCGTTCACCTCAGCGCGCCGGTCGAGAGGACGGAATCCGGTTCCACCTATCGGTTCGCGGGCTGGACCGGGAGCGTCACATCCGCGGAACCATCGATTACGATCGAACTGGTGGGGCCCATGACGGTTCGAGCGACGTGGGAACCTGCTGGAGGCCTCGGAACCCTCTCGTCGTCGGCGACCGTCATCGGTTTAGCGGTCTCGGTTGTCGTTCTCGCGGCCGTCGTCGGTCTCCTCGCGTGGCGTCGTCGTCGGCGACGGGACTGAATTCCTCGGGAGGGCGGCCTCCCGCCGCGCTTCTTTCGTCTTCTTGTACCGGCCGTACGTCGACAGGAGCAGAACTCCGCCGACGAAGAAAGCACCCGCGGAACACACGAGCCTCCACGATTCGAGATCGGCGCTGAGTCGCGCGGTGACGTAGAAGTTGATCGACGTCGCGATGATGAAAACGCCAATCGCCATCGGGGCCCAGACGCCGAGTATCGTCCGGACCCGCTCGATGTTCATCGGCTCATCAAGCGGATGATCGCTTCGGCGGGCTCGCCGCCGCATTCCTCGAGGGCCTTCCGGGCCTCCTCCTCGGAGACGCCGGCCTTCTCCGCGACGAGCTGCACGTCCTCTTCGGGGATCGAGACGGCTGCGCCTTCCACGGACTTCTTCGCATCGGCCCGGTCCCGCACGATTGGCTCGCCCACGACGGTCCAGATCTTCTGACCCTGCGCGGTCATCGCGGTCACGTTCGCGTCCCGGATCACATATTCCTTCGAGGCGGTGCGGATGATGACCTCCTCGACGCCATCGAGTTCTTCTTGCTCGATGCCCATCCGCTTCATCGCCTGGCGCATCTGCCGCGGGTTCACGCGTCCGCCCGGGATCATCGAATCACAGCTGAATGGATGGTCACGAGTCGGATAAAGGTTCTGGGAATTCGACCTCTCCATCGTATGTTTAAATAGCTCAGGGTCCATCGAATTCGCAGTGCGCGTCGCCGTCGTCTTCAAGGATCGGTGTCAGCCCAAGCGCTGCCATCTCGAGTGCATCGCGTTCTGCCCGCCGCAACGGACTGGAACCGAGGTCATCTGGATCGATCCAGAGACCACGAAGGCCGCGATCAGCGAGGAGACCTGCATCTCCTGCGGCATCTGCCTACCAGCGGGGATTCCCATCTCGACCGATTCCGGTGTGACCCCCATCGAAGGTGTCGCCCTCGGGGATCGGGTCCTCACGCATCGCGGACGGTATCGACCCGTGACCGCGCTGCACACTCGGATGTACACGGGCCGATTATACCGCATTCGGATCACAGGTCAGCCCGATCCCCTCGAGGTCACTGAGGAACACCCAGTCCTCGCCGTGCAGCGGAGACCCATCAAAGGCGGGCGACGGCTTGAGAAGGGCCGTGGCATCCTTAGGTGGGTTCGTCCATCCGAGCTGAAGACGGGCGATTACCTTGTCAAGCCGAGGGTAACCACTGCAGAGATGTCGGGGTCTTGGGACGTAGCCATTCCAATGATCTTAGGACGCAGTAACCATCCTCAGTGGTCCGAGCAGTTGATTTCTCTCCCGCTGACGGCCGAACTAGGCAGGATCGTGGGGTACTATCTCGCGGAAGGTTCAGTCAGTCGAAGCAGCGTCGCGTTCTCGTTCCACGAGAAAGAACAGAACTATCGGAACGATGTTCGACGACTCGTCCACCGAATCTTCGGCTATCGAGGACACGAAACCCAGAACACCGGCCGCGGACGCGGGGTGCGGTTTGACTCGGCAGTCCTAGCCCGAGTCTTGGGTTCTCTCGGGAGAGGATGTGATCAGAAACGGATTCCACCGGTTTTCATGACGGCACCTCCTGACGTAAAGGCAGAACTTATTCGCGGCTTCTGGCGTGGCGATGGACATCGCGGCTTCCATGGCGCCTACTTCGGCCTCGTCACCACATCCGCTCACTTGGCGTATCAAACCCAGGAACTCCTCGTGAGTTTGGGAATCGCCGCGAGCGTAACCTCGTTCTCGCCTGTTGGTAAGCGTCGCACCTATCACGTTCTTGTCACCGCCGAATTTTCTGAAAAGATGGCGCGGCTTCTGGGGGTTCAGGTCCGCGACAATCGAAACCGATGGGCGAGCCACTATGCATTGGACCACGAATTTGCCTACGCCCCTATCCGAAATATCCAAACCTTGGACGTCAGCGACTTGCAGGTTTTCAACCTGGAAGTGGAAGAGGATCAGACATATACGGCTGCAGGAGTGGCCGCGCATAACTGTGTCCGCAAATGTCCGTTTGACGCCATTCGAATCATCGGGCTACCGGAAGCCCTAAAAGAGGATTTGGTCCACCAGTATGGAAAAAACGCGTTCCGGCTATTCCGACTCCCGGTCCCGAAGAAGGGCGAGGTCATCGGGCTCCTTGGGCCGAACGGAATCGGGAAGACGACGTGCGTCGGCCTGCTCAGCGGGGAACTCGCCCCGAACCTGGGTCACTATCGACGCAAGAAAGCGTACTGGGAGGAAGTCCTGGACTACTTCGCCGGCACAGAGCTCCACGACTACCTCGAGAAGATTGCGAACACGCGACTCACGACGGCGATCAAGCCGCAATATGTGGACAAGTTGAGCAAGGTCTACAGCGGCCGCGTGCGAGACCTCCTGACCAAGATCGATCGTCGCGGGCGGCTCCCCGAGCTCTCCGCCTCCCTCGAACTGGACTCGTTCCTCGATCGAGACATATCGCAACTGTCCGGCGGGGAGCTGCAGCGGATGGCGATCGCCGCGACGATGCTCAAGGACGCGGACATCTACTTCTTCGACGAGCCCTCGTCCTACCTCGACATCTACCAGCGGCTCCACGTCGCGAAGGTCATCCAGTCCTTGTCGAAGGAGAAGTACGTCGTCGTCGTGGAGCACGACCTCGCGGTCCTCGACTTTCTCGCCGACACCGTCTTCCTGATGTACGGGGAGGAGGGCGCCTACGGGATCATCGCCCAACCGCGGCCCGTCCGCACCGCGATCAACGTCTATCTGGGCGGCTATCTGAAGGAGGAGAACATCCGCTTCCGCGACCGCGAGATCCGGTTCGACACGCGGCCCCCGCGCGGCGACTGGAAGGGGGAGACCCTCGTCACGTTCGACGAGCTCACGAAGCGGTTCGAAGACTTCAAGCTCACGGTCCGCCCCGGCCGCCTCCGCAAGGGGGAGGTCGTCGGCGTCGTCGGCCCGAACGCGACCGGCAAGACGACGTTCGTGAAGATGCTCGCCGGCCTAGAGGCTCCGACGACCGGGGGCGTCAAGGGCAAGTGGCAGGTGTCGTACAAGCCGCAGTACCTCGAGTCCGCCTACGAGGGCACGGTGGGGGAGCTGCTCCGGAACACGGTCGGCAAGAAGGCGGAATCGGGATACTTCGACTCGGAGATCCTCCAGCCCTTACGACTCAAGGGAATGACGGAGCGGGACGTCTCGACGCTGTCCGGGGGCGAGCTGCAGCGAGTCGCGATCGCGCTCTGCCTGGGTCGGGACGCCGATATCTACCTGATCGACGAGCCCTCCGCGTACCTCGATTCGAACCAGCGCATGGAGGCCGCCCGGACGATCCGCCGGGTCATGGAGAAAGAAGCGCGGACGGGCCTCATCGTCGACCACGACGTCTACTTCCTCGACATGGTGGCGGACAGCCTGATGGTCTTCTCCGGGGATCCAGGCCGCCACGGGCTCGGGGAGGGGCCGTTCCCGATGCGCGAGGGGATGAACCGGTTCCTGAAGATGGTGGGAATCACTTTCCGGCGGGACGCGGACACGAACCGGCCGAGGATCAACAAGCTCGACTCCCGGCTGGACCGCGAGCAGAAGTCCGCGGGCGAATACTACTACGCGATCGAAGAGGCCGCGTGAGCGGCGTGAATCAGGCGGATGACGGGAGAAGGCGTCCCCTCCCGTCCGCGACGGGCTCGCCCTGCTCCACGATCGGCTCGCCTCGGAGGTAGACGGCCAGCGGGAAGCATCCCTCCATTCCCTCGAAGGGCGTCCAGTCGCACCTAGCCCGGAGTCGCTTTGCGGTGATCCGCTCGACCCGGCGCGGGTCGACCGCGAGGAGGTCCGCGTCGCTCCCGATCTCGATGGATCCTTTCCGGACGCCGAGGAGTTCCGCGGGCCGGGTGGCCGTCGCCGACACGAGCCGTTGCAGTTCGATGTCGCCCGCGCGCGTGCGACGCATCAAGAGCGGAAACGCCGAGCCGACTCCGGGCACCCCGGCGGGCGCTTCGTCGAACGGACCTTCCTTCTCCTCGAGCGCGTGCGGAGCGTGGTCGCTCGCGACGATGTCGCCGCGGCCTGCGCGGAACGCTTCCCAGAGCGCTTTGCGGTCCTCGGGTGATCGGAGCGGCGGATTCACCTTCCCCCGGGCCCCGAGCGGCCGCCTCCAATCGAGGAAGAGATGGTGGGGGGTCACCTCGGTCGTCACGCCCGGAAGGGCGGCGTCCAGCGCTTCCACGCAGGTGACATGGGCGACGTGAACCCTCGCGGATCCGGCGACCGGCGCAAGGGACGAGATCGCCTTCTGCTCGGCTTCTTTCGGCCGAGCGGTTGAGTGACCGCGGAGATCGCGGCCCGGGTCTTTGGCCAACAGGGACGGATCCTCTGCGTGGACGACGACTAGCTTCTGTTCGCGTCCCGCGGCGTCGACGACGTCCGGGACGGCTTCCGGTTTTATCTGGAGTCCTCCGGTCGACTCTGCCAAGTAGATCTTGAAAGCGGCCGCGTCGGCCAGGGATGAGACGACCCCTGCCTCCTGCGGCGCGGCGTAGAGCGCATAGTCGACGCAAGCCCGTCCCCGCAAGACCGAGATCTTGTCCTCGAGGATTCGATGCCGCGTCACGGCGGGTCGGGTGTTCGGCATGTCGGCCACCGTCGTGACGCCGCCGATCGCCGCGGAGCGCGTTCCGCTCGGGAAGTCCTCCTTGTGCGTGAGGCCCGGATCGCGCATGTGGACATGGAGATCGACGCAGCCCGGGAGGATGACCGCCTCCCCGTGATCGATTTCCTCGTCGCCACGCAAAACCCGCTTGATCGCCGCGATGCGTCCGTCCTCGTCGATGCCGAGGCTCAACGGCTCAAGGCGACCTCGATAGAAGATGCGGCCTCTAAGGACCCGCATGCGCCGCCCCCAGGTTCCGGCGCACGACGGCCCCGCGCGGTTCCACCTCGCCGAAGACCTCCGCCTGGAACTTGTAGACCCGGGTCTGCGGGTCGAGCCATGCATCGGCGAGCAGGCCCGCCTTCATGCACGCCTCCGACAGGAACTCCGAGGCGTCCCAGGCGTACTCCATTGCGACCTGCGGCAGGAGGAGTCCCCGGTACGGGCCTTGCGCGATGCTCAGCCCGTCCACGCCGACCGTGAGGTGTTTCGGCAAGTCCTTCGGTCTCTTCACATCGATCAGCTGGGGGGGAGTCAGGATGCTGACCTCGATCGTGATGCGGTCGACCTCATCGGGCCCGAGCCGAGGGAACCGCGGGTCCTCCGTGGCGCCCTCCGCGCCCTTCTCGATGGACTTCACGAGCGTGAAGAACGGCTGCGGGTATCCGATGCACCCGCGGAGTTCGCCGCCCGGATGCGTGTTCAGCGTCACGAACGCGCCGGACTTCTCCTCGAAGCGTCGAGGCACCTCGAAACCGCGCTTCTCGCGTCGCATCACGAACGCCTCGAGCGCCTCGCGCGCGATGCGCACGGCGAGTTCGCCCTCCCGGTCCGCGTACTCCATTCGCTTCCGCAACCAGGGCACGGGCCTTAACATTGTCGGCGTGGTTGCGCGCGTCGTCTCGGGAGGGAGCAAACCTTTTATCGCCCGCGGCCGCATTGACGCCATCGCCATGCGGGCCCGCATCCCCGTCATCGAAATCATGACGACGGTGCCCGTCACGATCCCGGCCGATGCGACGGCCGCCGAGGCGGCGACGATCATGCGGGACCGGGACATTGGCAGCCTCGTCGTCCTCGAGGGCGGCAAGCCCACCGGGATCGTCACCGAACGGGATCTCGTGACGAAGGTCGCGGCGTCGGACCTGCAGCCGAGCCGTGTCGTCGTGAAGGACATCATGACATCTCCGATCGTCGCAATCCATCCGCACGAGGAGGTCGCGGAGGCGGCGAAGCAGATGTCCCAACGCAAGATCCGTCGGCTGCCCGTCATCGAGGAGGGAAAGCTCGTCGGCATCGTCACGGAAAACGATATCCTCCGGATCTGGCCGCAGCTGATCGAGGTCACGCGCGAGTATGCGCGGGCGGGCCTCGAGTCGCAGTTCGCACAGGGGATCGAGGGGCACTGCGACGCCTGCGGCGTCTATTCGACGAGTCTGATGTGGGATCGCAACTTGCTCGTCTGCCCGGAGTGTAGGGGCGGATAATTTCCTCAGGTTCCGTCGCGTTTGCGGTTAATGGCATCTATTGGACAACCACGACCGCAACGAACTCCACTCCGCATCCGCTCCTCCCGTGCGCATCCCAGGAGCCCTGGGATGTCGTAGAGGGGACTCACCACATCACAGCGGAGGGCACCGGGGTGGAACCGTACACCCCTTGGCCTCCTCATGGGAGGCCGGGTTGGCCTGTTGGCCTGTTGGTCGTCGGACGGTGGTCTTCCACCGGAGGTCTCGGTGATCGATCCTTTGGCTGGTCGTGTCTATGGAAGTATCGGTGGGAGGTCGGCGAAAGTGAAAATCCGAATGAAGCGGCCGTCGATCGGACCTCGGAGACGGGCGCAGCGGTCGCTGGACGGATGGAGCTGTCGCCGAATGAGTATCGGAAACGGTTCCCGGGCGACTCCGTCCTCACAACCTTTATAGTCCTGTCGCAGGTTCGTGCGGCTCCGTGGCCCGCCTCGTGAAGATTTCTCAGCAGGAGCTCGACTCCGTCCGGAAGCTCTACGAGAGCGTCATGTCGTATGCGTGTCACGGCCTCTTCTTTCGCGAGGGGATGGTCCTCGCCGAGGAGATCACCAAATCGTTGTCGCTCGGGGAGGATCCGCTCGAGGTAGGCAAGCGGACGATCATCGAGCGCGGATGGGCGGAAGATGTGCTCTTCACGGAGGCCGGAGCGCGGGTCCGGGGCTCCATCGAATCGGCGACGGGGGCCGAGATGGAGACGTGCCATCGCCTCCGTGGGATCCTCTCGAAATTGCTGGAAGCGAAGACGAAGCATCGCGTACGGCTCGCGGAAGTCGAGTGCATGAGCCTGGGCGCGCGGGAGTGCGTGTTCGAGCGGGAGGGGGGCGCGTGACGGCCCTGGTCGACATGGTCCGCGCGTTCAAGGACGTGACGAAGGCCGAAGCGGTCGCCGTCATCACCCGAGATGGGGGCGTGGTCGCCGCGGCCCTCCCTCCATCCGTCTCGCAAGAGACCTTTTCGATCATGTGCGCCGCCATCCTCGGAGCCGGCATGACGGCGGCGACGGAGCTTGGCCACAGCGCGCCGGGCCGCGTCCTGCTCGAGTCGGACGATGCGACGTTGCTGATCCAAGAGGTCGGTCGACGCGGGATGCTCGTCGTCGTCCTGCCGCCGGAGCGCGCGGTCTCCGACCTGGAGACGGCCGTCGCCCGCTTCGTGCAGGCGGCATCGAAAGATCTGGATTGAGACCCGAGAAGCCTTTAATGAGTGTCCCCGCCTTGGCGGCGCGGGCCCGTGGTCTAGTGGCTATGATGCGACTCTTACAAAGTCGAGGTCGTCGGTTCGATTCCGACCGGGCCCACCGACCCCCCACTGGCGCATCGTGACCATGGCGGCCCGACCGGGGTTCGGTTCGCGGTCGCGTCGCTCAGGGAAGGCCGCTCCGTCGTTTCCGGTCCACCCTCACTGCCGGTAGTCCTCCGGGCGGAAACCGAGATCGACGCGGATGTCGGCGAGGCGGCCGAGGTTCGTGCCATCGAGGAGATGGACCGTCGCCTCGTCGACGCGCAGGAGGTCTTGGTCGAAGAGCGGCCCGATGAACCGCGCACGGACGTCGTTCACGGGCATCCCACCGCACAGCTCGTTGAAGGACGGCACGACGATCGCCTCGCGGGGCAGCCTCGGATACCGCCGGTGCTTCCGCAGGAACGGTACGCGCAACCAGCACGGGACGATCTGGCGGGAGCCCATCGCGTCCCGGAAAGCCGCGGCCGGGTGGTTGTGGCCCATGAGCAGCACCTTCGCCTCCATGACCTTCTTGTAGGGCCATGCGTGGCCGTGACAGAATCCGACGTCCGCGACGCGGAACCCGTACGCGGGCTTGAAGCGCACGTTCCTCGGGACGATGTTCTTCAGCATCCCATCGTGGTTCCCTTGGGCGACCGTGATTTCGCGAAACCCCGACGCGAGGTCGCGGAAGAAGACGTATACGTCACGTCGCTCGCGGGAGGCCATCTTCGGGACGAGGTGCTTGACGTCGCCGAGGATCGCGAGCCGCGAGGCCCCGCGGCGGTCCGCGACCTCGAGGATCCGTCGTCCCATCGCCTCCGCGCGACTCGGGATGCGCACGCCTTTCTCCCGGAGTTCTTCCTCCAATCCGATGTGCAGGTCGGCGACGACGAGGATGTCGTCCGCCATCAACGCCGGGACATCGGGAACGGGCTCGACGTCCACGGTCGCTCCACGGTTCGGTTCCGCTTAATGGTTGCGCGCCGACGCAGGGCCGAGGAATTCCGCGAGCACGCGGGCGATGTTCTCCGCGACGTCGACCGACGTGAGCCCGTAGCTCTTCTCCTTGAATGCGAGATCGCCCGCATGTCCGTTCACGAAGGCGCCGAGGCGCGCGGCGTCGAACGGCGCCATCCCTTTCGACACGAGTCCCGCGACGACGCCACAGAGGACGTCTCCGGTCCCGCCCGCGGTCATGCCCGGATTCCCGGTGTAGTTGAACTTCAGCCGCTCCCCGTCCGTGACGATGTCGACCGGACCTTTGAGCAGGATTGTGACCCCGAGCGCCTTCGCGGCCTCTCGCACGATTCCCGCCCGTTCCTCGGGCGGGTCCGGCAGCGTCGTTCCGGTCAGGACCTTGAACTCCCGCGAATGCGGCGTCACGACGACTCGCTTCCCCGCCAACGCTTTCGGATCTGTAGCGATTGCCTTGATCGCGTCCGCGTCGATGATGAGCGGCAGGGAGGCTCCCCGGACGATCTCCCGCACCGCCTCGACGGAGCCATCCGCGTCGCCGAGGCCCGGCCCGATCGCGATCGCATCGGCCTTCGTCGAGAGGTCGAGGATTTCGCGCGTGTCCTCGCGGAGGAGTCGGTGGCCCACGAGCGGATGCACGATGAACGTCGGCGAGTAGCCCGCGACGACCGCTGCGGCGACATAGGGCGTGGTGATGTGTACGAGGTCCGCGCCGGCCCCGAATGCGCCGTACCCGACCAGGGCGGGCGCGCCCGTGTACGGTCCCCCGGCGACGACGAGGACGCGGCCGTTCTCTCCTTTGTGGCTCGTCGGCTTCGGCAGCGGATACAGGACGAACTCGCCCGGTCCGATCGTCGTCGCGATCTTCGGCGGGATGCCGATGTCGACGATGTGGATCGTCCCGGAGTTCTCCGGGGCCATGCCCTCTTTCGCGTCGTGCAACGCCACGGTCGCCGTCGGGTGGACCGAAAGGTCCGTCCCGAATCCGCTGGGGACGTCCACGCTCAGGGTCGGCTTCGCCGAGGCGTTGAGTTGGCGGACGAGGGACGCGAACGGCTCCCGCAACTCGCCGGACACGCCGATCCCGAGGAGCGCATCGACGAGGAGGTCGGCGCGGGCGATCGCTTCCTCACTCTGATCGAGTCCCGCGAGGACTTCCACGTCCCGGAGCCGCTCAAAGTTCGTCCGGGCCTCGGGCGTCGTGAACTGGTCCGGAGACCGAGCGAGCAGGACGGTGACCCGCGCATCCTTCGAGAGGTGGCGGGCGGCGACGAGCCCGTCTCCTCCGTTGTTGCCCGTGCCGCAGAGGACGAGGACGTTCTTCCCCGTCGCGCGCATATCGGCCCGGGCGATCTCCGCGACCGCCTTTCCGGCGTTTTCCATCAGCTCCAGGATCGAGACGCCGAAGTGTTGCGCGTTCCGATCGAGGACGCGCATCTCGGTCGCCGAAATCATCGGGCGCGCATTCGGGCTGCGCTAGTTAAGCCTTGCCCGCGCGGTTAAATCGGGGTGTCCAATTCTCGGTGCCGATGGATCTCGGTCCGCTCCGCCCGTATTCGTGGGCGCTCGTCCTCGGCCTCCTGGTGCCCGTCAGCTGGATCCTCGACCTCGTGCTCGGTCCGGGGGTGGGCGTGTTCGTCGTGGCGGGGATCGCGATCGTCCCGCTCGCCTGGTTCCTCGGCCTGGCGACGGAGGAACTCGGGAAGCACGCCGGCCCCGGCATCGGAGGCCTCCTGAACGCGACGTTCGGGAACGCGACGGAGCTAATCATCGCAATTTTCGCGCTGGCGAGCGGACTGACGGAAGTCGTGAAGGCGTCTCTCACCGGGTCCATCGTGGGCAATCTGCTCCTCGTCCTCGGCGCGAGCATGCTCGCGGGAGGGTTGCGGTACAAGACTCAGACCTTTTCGCGCGAAGCCTCCGGGATTCAGATCACGATGTTGGTCCTTGCCGTGATCGGCCTCGTGATGCCCGATCTCTACGTCCTCTCCGCCGAGTCGGCGGGCGGCGTGAGCGCCTTGACCCTGCAGGAAATCAGCGAGGTCATCGCCGTCATCCTGCTCCTGGCGTACGGATTCGGCCTGCTCTTCTCGCTTCACACGCACAAGGACATCTTCAATCCCGTTACGGAGGTCGAGGAGCGCCCGCGATGGTCGAAATCGTTCGCCATCGGGGTGCTCGTCGTCTCCACATCGTTGGTCGCGGTCGAGAGCGAGATCCTCGTCGGTTCGTTGGAGTCCGCGAAGGCGAGTCTCGGCCTCACGGATCTGTTCGTCGGCGTCATCATCGTCGCGATCGTCGGGAACGCGGCGGAGCATGGGAGCGCCGTCCTGATGGCGTGGCGGAACAAGATGGAGCTGAGCGTGGCCGTGGCGACGACCTCGACGACGCAGGTCGCCCTCTTCGTGGCCCCCGTGCTCGTCTTCATTTCGCTGCTCTTCGCGAGCCCGATGACCCTCAACTTCGAGATTTTCGAACTCGCTTCCTTGGTCCTTTCGACCGCCGTCGTCGCCGCGGTGATCTCCGACGGCCGAAGCAACTGGTACGAGGGGGCATTGCTGGTCATGGTGTACGCGGTGATCGCGGTGGCGTTCTTCTTCCACCCCGCCCCCGCGTGAGTGCGTGGCGGTCGCCCGCCGGAACCTCGCACGCGACCCCGCGGCCTGGCCTTCGTCATTCGACCGTCAGGTCTTGAGCTTCCGGCCCAGGCGTCTCTCGACGGCGGCGACCTTCGATTCAATTTGCCGAGACGCGCCCTTGCGGTCGTCGATCTTGATGATCGTCGACACCCGCTCGGAGTCTTTGGCGACGGCCTTGTGGCATCGCGCGATGAGCGCGAGGATGTCGTCGAACTTCCCCTCCACGACGGTCCCCATCGGATTGAGTCGATATGAGAGGCCGCTTCGATCGACAATGTCGAGGCACCGTGCGACATGCTCGCCGACGCTGACGCCCTGGCCGATCGGCGTGATGCTGAACTCCGCGATCGTCATCGAGGGACCCCGGCAGCCTCATATGCCGACCGCTTCTTGCAACTTGCGTGGCGGTCGATTACTCGCGCCGAGCGGCGGAGTACGACCGAGGCCGCGCGGACGAGGTCCTGGATCGCGAGTATTGGCTTCGCGGTCTCTGGGAGGTCGGCCGAATTCGCCCGGGGCAACGGGTCCTCGACCTCGGGGCAGGCACGGGCCGGTTTGCGCGATTGCTCTCCGAGACGAATGTCGTTGTGGCCCTCGATCCGTCCCGGGAGATGTTGGGCGTGGCCCGCGGAAAGGGGTCGTTCGGCATCGTGCGAGGAGAGGCCCATCGCCTCCCCTTCCGCGCCGATTCCTTCGACACGACGATCGTCGTCATGGTGCTCCATCAACTCGCCGATTTCCGAGGCGCGCTGGCGGAGGTCTCCCGCGTATCCCGCAGCGTCGTCGTGGCGACGAGCGACATGGCCCGCCGCCGGCTCGGAATCATGGAAGAGGCCTTCCCGAGTCTCCTGGTCATCGATCGCGCTCGCTTCCCGCCCGTCGAGGATATCGTCCGCGCGCTCGAAGCGACCCGGTTTCGTGGGGTGCGGATGGAGAACCGTCCGTGCCAACGTGCCTTGACGTCCGCCCAACAGATCGAGCGCGTGCGCCATCGGTACCTATCGACGTTCGATCTGCTCCCGCCCGGGGAATTCGAGCGGGGCCTAAGTTTCCTCGAGGCGGAGTTGCCGCGCCGCTACGGCGATCGGTTCGAGCTGCAGGATGAATTCACTTTTCTAACCGCGACAAGGTGAGGTTCGCGGTCTCCGCGCAGGCGGGACAGAAGTCTCGCCCTTTGCGGTCCGTGTCCGCGAGGGTCTCGGAGAAATACATCACGCAATCCGGATTCCCGTCGTGGTGGCCGAGGCCCAGGGTATGCCCAATCTCGTGGACCGCGGTCTTCGCCGTCCGTTCGACGAGTCTTTCCTCCCCGTCACCGCCGAACATCGAAAGCGAGACGACCGCCCATCCGCCCGCGATCCCGGCGTGGCCGAAGACCCGTTTCATTCCCAACTCCGGGTCGGACAGCTCGACGTCCGTGATCGCGACGACCCGGTCCGCGCCGGGGGATCGGCAGAGTCCCTCGAAGGCGGCGGCCCGAACCGGTTTCGGCAGCCGTCCGAAGGGCTGCTTCGGGACGGGCTTCGGATTCGCGATCCGCACATCGCCGAACTGCCGCAGTTGACCGCGCAGCCGTTCGAGTACGGAGGGAGCGACCTGACCGACGGGCTGCAGCGTCAGGATCATCCTTTGACGACCCCGAGGGGGACCATCCGGGCGACGATCTTCGTGAGCCCCGCGCCCTCCGCGACCCGGACGACGTCCTCGACGTTCTTGTACGCGCCCGGGGCCTCCTCGACGATGCCGGCGCGCGACGCGGCATGCAGGTAGATGCCTTTCTGGTCGAGCGACCGGACGACTTCGTTCGCGTTGTAGGTCCGAGTTGCGGCCTTCCGGGACATCTGGCGGCCGGCCCCGTGGCAGCTCGATCCGAACGAACGCTCCATCGCCGTCGGAAGGCCGACGAGGACGAACGAGCAGGTGCCCATGTCGCCCGGAATCAGGACGGGCTGACCCACGTTGCGGTACTCGGCCGGCGTCTCCGGGTGGCCGGCCGGGAATGCACGGGTGGCTCCTTTCCGGTGGACGACGACCTTCCGCCGCTTTCCGTCGACCTCGTGCTCCTCGATCTTGCCGATGTTGTGACACACGTCGTACACGATGTCCATGCCCAGTTCGTCCGCGGGCCGACCGAGGACTTTGGAGAACGCGTTCCGCACGCCGTACGTGATGAGCTGGCGGTTGTTCCAGGCGAAGTTCGCGCCCGCGCACATCGCCCGCCAATAGTCTTGGCCTTCCTTCGAGCCGATCGGCGCGCAGGCGAGCTGGAGGTCCGGGAGGTCGAACTTCTCGCGCTTCACGACCCGCTCGCAGATCTCGATGTAGTCGCTCGCAATCTGATGGCCGAAGCCCCGCGAGCCCGTGTGGATCATGACGCAGACCTGGCCGACCTCGCCGATTCCGAGGGCTTTCGCCACACCCTCGTCGTAGATTCGGTCCACCTTCTGAATCTCGAGGAAGTGGTTGCCCGCTCCGAGGCTCCCGACCTGGACCTTTCCCCGGGTGATCGCCCGCTCGCTGATTTTCGAGAAGTCCGCGTCCTCCAAGCAGCCGCGGGCCTCGATGCGGTCCGGGTCGTCGGGCCATGCGTAACCTTTCTCGACGGCCCAAGCGACGCCCTCCGTCGCAAGCTTGCCGAGGTCTTGGCGGGAGACCTTCACGAGCCCTCCCTCGCCAACGCCACTCGGGACGTTTTCGAAGCAAGCGTCCGTGAGCGCCTTGATGTTCGGACGGACTTCCGCTTCCGTGAGGTCGGTGCGAAGGAGACGGACGCCGCAGTTGATGTCGAAGCCGATCGAACCGGGGGAGATTACCCCGTCGTCGTGATCGAAGGCGGCGACCCCGCCGATTGGAAATCCGTACCCCCAGTGGATGTCCGGCATCGCCATCGACTTGCCGACGATCCCGGGCATCGTGGCCACGTTGGCCACCTGCTCCGGCGCCTGGTCCCGACGGAGCTGGGTCACCATCGACTCGTCGACGAAGATGAGCCCGCTCGTCCGCATATTCGGCTTGTACGACCGCGGGATCTCGTAACGGAACTCGTCGATTTTCTCCAGGGGGCCGCCCCAGCCGTCGGACATGCGCACCGGGAGTGCCGCCTAAGGCCCGAGCACACATAAACGTTCTTGCCTCTCGCGAGAGCGTCGCAAGCCATTTGGTCCGCTGATGATCTGGGACGCATTGGGTTGGGGCGCGCTCCTAATCCGGCCTTCCCCGCGGCACGTTCCGGTGGGCATGCGAGACCGGAGCGTCCGGGCTCTGGTTCCCCGGGAGGCGGGAGGAATCGGGGACGCTCGCGGTGCGGCGGGCGACCGCCGCTCATCGAGAGGTCCCGCGTGCCTCGCCGATCGCCATGATCGCCTCGCGGATCAGCCGTGCCGCGAGTAGCGCCGTCTGCCCGAAGTCCCAAGCGGGGCTGACCTCGTTCAAGTCCAACCCGACCAGGTGGGGCGCGAGGAGGCCAATGAGCTTCTTCACATCGAGCGACGCCAGCCCGAACGGTTCGGGGTTTCCGACGGCGGGCGCGTACGCCGGATCGACGCCGTCCATGTCGATCGTCAGGTAGATCCGGTCGCGGTTGATCGCCTTGAGGGCGCGCCTGACGCCGGCCTCGATCCCCCGTTCGTGGATGTCGTACACGCTGACGTAGGTGAGCCCGAGTCGTTCGAGGTCGTCGCGTTCCTCCCGGCTGTACGACCGCACGCCGACATAGACGACGTGTTCCACCCCGACGTGGTCCGCGATTCGACGCGCGCTGCACGCGTGGGACCACTTCTCGTCCAGGTACGAGTCCCGAAAGTCGAGGTGCGCATCGATTCCCACGACGCCAACGTCCTCGGGGAACGCGCGGACGACGGCGGGCGCGAGGCTGTGCTCTCCCCCGATGACGATCGGGATCTTGCCGGCCCCGACGATGTCCGAAGCCCTCTCCGAGACGCCTCGCACCATCTCCGACGGCGGTCCGAACGCCGGCAGGTCGCCGAGGTCGGCGACGGGCACGTCGAGCAGATCCCGCTGGTGGTCCATCATATACGTCTCGAAGTTGTACGACGACTGGCGGATTGCCTGCGGCGCGTAGCGGGAGCCGCCGCGGAACGAGCACGTGCGATCGTACGGCACCCCAAACAAGGCGATGCGCGCCTCATCGTACTTCGCGACGGCGTCGGCGAAGCGCGGGACGGCCACGGCCACGGAACCCGTCGTCCTTATTTGAGCCCGACTCCGCTCACTGGGCCGAGAGCTTTCGGCGGCCGAGCGCCTCCAGGTACATCGTCTCCTGACCCGGCCGGATTCTCCCCTGGAACTCCCCGGTCACCGGGAGCTCGAACGTCTCATACGTCGCGAGGTCCATCAACTGCGCCACATTGCCGTGCATCGAGAGGACCTGGGCCTTCCGCTTGTCGATCATCGGGACGCGGACCTTGTGCGTCACCGGATGGACGATCGATCGCTTCTGACCGTCGAAGATGCCGATCGCTTCGAGCCTCGCCTTCGCTTCGCCGTGTTTCCCCGGCTTCGACATCTGGACGCTGATGATCTTACACGGCTCCTCGTCGATGACGACGTAGCGGCCGACCTTGAGCTCCCGCATCTCGGCCTGTTCCCACGACATCGGGATTCCACCGCTGCGATATGGCTGGGCCCTTAAAACGTTTCCTCAGCGTCGCGATTGTTTCTGTCGCGCGCGGTGTTCCGGCGTGAACCGCCGCTTCGGCCGGACTGGTTTGGCGGCCTTTCGTCGGCGGACCTCCGCGATCGCGTGCTCGAGAGCTTTGACCAACTCCGGCGCGATTCGCCGTTTCGTATACGCGTCCGCCCGCGCGGCCATCGCAATCTTTGCGGCGAAGACGCGCGCGATGGCGCCCCGTTGCCACGGGGGCGCCCCGTGAATCCAAGCATGTTGAAAGAGCACGCCGTGCTTCGGCGGCCGAGCGCCGGTCCTCAGATGGCGGAACAGGGCCCGCTCGGCGCCGAGGAGCTGGATCGTGCCCGACGGGAGGCGGGCGAGGTCCTCGACGGTCCCCGCCAGCGCGACGAGTCGCGCGGCGATCATGGAACCTGCGACCTCGGAGACGTTCGGCGCGATGTCGCGGATCGATGCGTCCACGTAGGCCTCCAGCGCCTTTCGCTCCGCGGCGACGGTCCGGGCGAGGGCCGCAAGTCCTTTGAGGTTCTCCTCCTCTCGCGTCCCGAGTTCCGCGCCGACACTGTCGCGGTACTCGAGCGGCATGCGCTCCCGCCGGCCGTGTTCAGCGATCAGATCGAGGTACTCGCCCGCATCGACCGTCCGAGCCAGCTCCGGGAAGTGCAGGCCGTACCACTCCCGCACGCGTTCGACGATGAGGTTCCCCTGTTCCTGGAGATCGTCCAGTGCGCCGACCGCTTGCCGGAGATGGTCTTCCGGGCGGATCGCCTGTCGCATCCGCCGCTTCGCAAGGTCGACCATCGCCGTGTGCAACAGCTCCCTCCCATAGCCGAAGTCCTCCGACTTGAGGAATGGCGGCGACTCCGTCGTGCGGTTGCCGCCGGCGCGTTCGAGACGGGGTTCGACGACGAACACCTCATCCGCGAGGGCCATGAGTTCGCCTTCCTCGTCCAAGACCTTCCAGTCCTCGACGAGCGCGAGGCGGTCCGCGAGGGCCGACGCGTCCTTTGGGAACAGCCGCTCGTGGACGATCGTGTCGCCGTCCAGGAGGAACGATCCGAACCAGGTCGTGAGCAGAAGCACGGGCGTCGGCGAAGGCCGTGAGCGGGTAAAAGCGTATGTCCCTTCTATCGGCGTTTCTTGGCCGGCGTCTTCTTCCGAGGCGCGCCACTCGCCCCCGATCGGAGTTGGGCCGGCTTCACGATGCCCTCTTCCGTGATGATGCCCGTGATGTACTTCGCCGGCGTCACGTCGAACGCCGGGTTGCGCGCGGGGCTCTCTTTCGGCGCGATCGGATGGCCATCGAGGTGGAGCACTTCCTGCGGCGACCGCTCCTCGATTGGGATCTTATCGCCCGATGCCACGTCGAAATCGATCGTGCTCGTCGGTGCCGCGACGTAGAACGGGACGTGGTTCTCCTTCGCGACGACCGCCTTCCCGTACGTCCCGATCTTGTTCGCGATGTCGCCGTTCGCCGCGATCCGATCCGCGCCGACCAGGACGAGGTCCACCTCGCCGCGGCCGAGGAAGGCGGCCGCCGCGCCGTCCGTGATGATCGCATGGTCGATCCCCTCTTGGAGCAGTTCCCACGCGGTGAGCCGTGCGCCTTGGAGCCGCGGTCGCGTCTCGTCGACGTAGACGAAGAAGCGGCGCCCTTGTTCCTTCGCGACCCGCAGCGGCGCCATCACCGTTCCGTAGTCGACGGTCGCGAGGGCGCCCGCGTTGCAGTGCGTCAGGATCCGGATCCCGTTCCGAATCAGCTTCGCCCCGTGCTCGCCGATCTTGCGACAACGGTCGATGTCTTCCCGAGCGTAACGCTCGGCGGCCGCGACGAGGTCGTCTCCCGCCGCGCCCGCCTTTCGCATGTACTCGATCGCGTAGAACAGGTCGTTTCCCGTCGGCCGCGTCTTTCGGAGGCGATCCCCTGCCTCCTTCAGGTCGACGCCTTGGAGGCTCGCCTGCGCGATGCCGTACGCCGCGGTCGCACCGATCGCGGGTGCGCCGCGCACGACCATGTCCTCGATTGCGACGGCGACCTCCTCGAGGTTCTTCGCCTCGTAGATTCGGATCTCGAACGGGAGGTATCGCTGGTCGATGAGCTTCACGAGTCCATCGTCAAGCCACACGGTGAGGAGCTCGCGGGGATCACCGTCCACGGTGACGCGCACACCGGTCCCCCTAGGTTCGGCGGAGCGAGGAAAGGAGGCTCGAGAGGCCGGGGCGCCCGAGCTCCCGCTTCATCTCTCGGGTGAGGGAGTCGTAGTAGAGGACCTGCTGCTCCGCCTTCCCCAGCTCCTCCGAGAGGCGGCGTCGCTCTTCGTCGATGCCGGCGATGGCGTCCAAGATCCGCCGCTCCTTCTGCTGCCACCGGTCGAACTCCTTCTGGGCCGCCTGGATCGCGGACATCTCATCGCCCCGGAACGATGGGGGGCGCGGGCGTGCGTGCGAATGTCGACTCCCTCACGTTCCCCAAGACATCCTTGCAATCAGCCATCCTCTTGTGCACGCGGCCCAGCTCCTTCGACAAGGTGGCCTTCCTGCGATTGAGCTGCCGGATGCGGTCTCGAATCCGGGTCCGGCGGTCGCGCCACTTCTTCTGCTCTTCGAGAGCGAGGAGGACGCTGGAGGGATCCATCGAGGGGGAACTCCAGAAGGTCGACACTATTTAACGATGACGTGTCGGTTCTCATCCTTCCTTCGGCTGGGCTCCCGGAATCACGTATCGAAAGAGGTCGAAGAGGTTCATGGCCTGGTTCACGAAATCCTTGGCGATCCCTTCGCCCGCATCGATGCCGAATACGAGTTCGAGGTTGTCGATCTTCCAGACGCTCACCAAGTTCGCGACGGTCCGATGCGTGGACGCCTCGCTGACCCTCACCTTCCCGACAAGGTTCTCGCCATCCCGGTTGGTGGAGAGCGAGACCACGTAGCCGCGGCCTTCCAGCTGTTTCTTCGCGATCGTCGACATGTCGGTCTTCTCCTCCTTTACCATCGAGGACGCCTCCGGCCGGTGCCATTCGGCTCACCGGTAATAAAGGCTCTTGAGACACGCATCGGAACCGTGCGAGTTCGATGGAGATTTATACCGCGGGACGTTTAGCGGCGCCTCGCGGGCTCGTGGTCTAGCGGTTATGACATCGCTCTCACACAGCGAAGGTCACCGGTTCGAATCCGGTCGAGCCCATTGTCCTCGGACGTCACGCATCCAGATTCGAGGGTTCCGGCTCAGGGGTGCAAGGACGTCGACGTGAGCGCGGCGACGAGGACCGCCACGAGCGCGAGGCCCGCGAGCGGGATCAACATCAGCCACCGCGGTTCGTATCGAAGGTGCATGTAGTATCCGACGACCAAGCCGCCCTTGATGGTCGCGGTCGCCATCAAGATGGATATGATCTCGATGTGCGCGAGCGGGAAGCTGTAGACGGACAGCTCGATGACCGTGACGACCGCAAGGGCGACGAAGACGATGACGTAGGGTCGCTTGGCGTGCGCCTCGACCCCCGGCGGTTCCGCGGTCTCCGTGTCGTACAAGTGGGCACCTCACGCGGGCAGTAGGTAGACGATCGGGAAGAGGAAGATCCACACCACGTCCACGAAGTGCCAGTACAGTCCGACGAGCTCGACAGCCTCGTGGTTCTCCTTCGTGAAGCCGCCCCGGAACGCCTTGCGGGTGACGTACGCCAACGCGAGCACGCCGGCCGAGACGTGGCTCCCGTGGACCCCGGTCTGCGCGTAGAAGGTCGCCCCGTAGTTCGGGTTCACCCCGCCCGGGGCGCTGCTGAACGTGAGGCCTTCTTGGAAGTACAGCTTCTGGTATTCGTACGCCTGGACGCTCACGAACGCGATCCCCAGGATCAGCGTCGCGAGGAGGAAGATTCGGAGGCGTCTCTGATCGCCTTTCTCTGCGGCCGCGAACGCCTCGACCATCGTCATGCTGCTGCAGATGAGGATGAACGTGTTGAGGCCCGTGAGCGGGACGTTCAAGATTTCGTTCGGCGCCGCCCACGGGCCCCGGAAGTCCGGCCCCGGCGTGGTCGTCCGCAAGCGCAGGGTCCAGGACGCGCCGATGATGGCGGAGAAGAACATGATCTCGGTGACCAGGAGCAGCCACGTCCCCAGCTTCCGCGCGCTCACCCGCGGGAACGCCGACTCGATGGCCGTCCCGAGAGCGTAGAACGGGCTCGACGGTCGCCGTATGTCGTCGCGGACCCAGCCGCCCGTGCCGGCGACGAACACGACGAAGCCGACGACGAGGATCGGGATGCTCGGGGTCACGATCCCGACGTATCCGATGGTCATGCCCACGGCGACGATTACGGGCCACCGACTGCCGTGGTGCTCCTCCTCGGCTTGGCCCGCCGGCCCCGGGTGCGCCATGGACCTCGGTCCGGCGGAGAGCAACGTACGAGCCGCTTTAACGTCTTCGGTTTTCCGCGATGTCGGCCTCAGTTCGGACGGAACACCCATGGGTCGTGGGCCAGCGACAAGAAGAGGTCGCGGGACTTCGACCACTCGATCAACCAGTTGGGCACGGGGATCCGCGGCCCATCGGGACCAAGTCGCATGACCCGTTCGTTCCTCCGGGGCCGGATAAATCCATCGCCGTACGTCTTGATTCTAATTCTTAGGACGTAGAACGCCGACCGAAAGACTCGTGATAATCACGCCGTCGTCCGGTCGAGAGGATCGAGGATCGCGGCCCTCGACGGATGGCAACGACGAAACGGCTTATATTCGCCTCCCGAATGCGGAGGGGCCTGGTCCTCCGATGCCCACCGTCCGTCGCATGAAGGGAAAGATGGCTCTGCTGGGGGAGGGCGGCGTCGGGAAGACATCCCTCATCCGCCGCTTCGTCCTCAGCGAGTATCAAGAGACGTACCTGCACACGGTCGGGACGCGGGTGAGTAAGATCGAGCTTGCCGTCCCGTACGGCGCGGACGTCGAGGTCCAATTGGACTTGTCGATCTTCGACATCATGGGCCAGCGGGGGTTCAAGGATCTCGTGCGGGAGACCTATTTTCACGGCTCGCAGGCGCTCATGGCCGTCTGCGACATCACCCGGGAGGACAGCCTGTACGCGCTCAACGAATGGATCCCGTCCGCGCTCGAGATCGCGGGGGACGTGCCGGCGTATATCCTCGTGAACAAGTCGGACCTGGCCGACCGACGGGCCGTCTCGGAGGAAGAGATCGGGAGGGTCGCGGAGACGTTCGGCTCCCCGTTCGCGTTCACGTCCGCGCGGACCGGTGAGTCCGTCGAGGACGCGTTCAACGCCCTCGCGATCGAGATTGTCGATCGGGCGTTCCGGACCGAGGAGGCTCGGGCCGTCGATCGCGGTCTTCGGGAGAAGGTCCTCGAGCTGCTCGCGAAACGCGGCGCGCTGGGGCTTAAGAAGAATCAGTTCTTCGAGATCCTGCGGGGCGTGAACTTCGACGACCTCCAAGCAGAACTGAGGCGGCTCGAAGGCGAGGGCCTCCTGACGTTGTTGTGGGCCGGGCCCTCCGACTTCACCGCGGTCATCACGCCTCGAGGCGCGCAGGCGGGCCAAGCACCGTCGGGTTGGTTCGACGAGTGAGCCGCTCCGCGGAGTGGAGCCGATGAAGAAAGTACAACTGGAGCGCATCCTCCAGTCCCTCGCTCCCGTGCCGCAGCCGAACCCAGAGAGAGAGCAGTACGCGACGCCCGCGGCGATTGCCTCCGAGGTCATCTACGGCGCCTACGGCCGCGGGGATATCGATCGGCGCACGGTGCTCGACCTTGGATGCGGGAACGGCGCGCTCGGGATCGGCGCGAAAGTGCTCGGCGCCACGCAGGTGGTCGGCGTCGATTCGGACCCGGCGGCGATCCGGATCGCGAAGCACAACGCCTCGAAAGTCCACGTCGAGGTCGAGTGGCGAACCGAGGATGTCGCCGACGTCCGCGAGGCCTTCGACACGATCCTCATGAATCCGCCCTTCGGGGCGCAGACGCCGCATGCGGACCGCCCGTTCCTGGACGCGGCCATGCGGTGCGGCCGGGTCGTTTACACCTTCCTGAATTCGGCCGCCGAGGGGTTCGTCCGAGGGTACTTCGAGGCGGGAGGTGCGACCGTCACGGATCGGTTCCCGTACGCGTTCCCGATTCCGCACACTCGTGCTCTTTCGGATCGAAGTAGCGAAGGGATAAATACGGCGGCTCGTCTTTCGTGCGAACCCAAGGGTCGAGCGGATTCCGATGGAACCCAAGATGGTGCTTCCCGGCGACGAGATTGCCGTCGCCGAGGAATTTGAGCCGGGCGATGGGACGTACGAGCGGAACGGACTCGTGTTCGCGGCGACCCCGGGGGTGCTCGAACTCGATCCGGCGAGCCACGTCGCGCGGGTCCGAGCGTTCAATCCGCCGGCGGAGCTCCGCGTCGGCGACATCGTCTACGGAGTGGTCGACGACATCCGCGGGATGATGGCGACCGCGACGATCACCGCGATCCACGGACGCACGCGCCAAATCAGCGGCGAGTCCGAGGGGACCGTCCACATATCGAACGTGTCCGAGGAGTACACGGAAGACATCCGCGACATGTATCGCCTCGGCGACATCATTCGGGCGAAGGTCATTCAGGTGAAGCCCTCGCTCCAGCTCACGACGGCGGAACCGTCGCTCGGAGTCGTCAAGGCGCTCTGCTCGGTGTGCCGCGGGCCGCTGGAGGTTCGCGGCCGCGATCTCTACTGCCCTCGGGACGAGCGGACGGAGCGGCGGAAGCTAGCGGCGGACTACGCCGACCTGAAGCTGTCGGTCCCCGCGGCCGAACTCGGCGGCGGCAAGGTCGCAGAGCGCCCCCGCGGAGGCGGTGAGCGGGAGGGCCGAGAGCGCGGCGGTCGGGATCGTGGCGGCCGAGGCGGAGGCCGGGATCGCTATCGGGATCGCGGTGGCCGCGGACGCGACGGACGCGACGGACGCGGCGGGGGGCGAGGCGGAAGGGACCGCGATCGCGACCGACGTCGGTAGTCCTCGACGAAAATTTCGTGAGCGCCCGGTTCCGATAATTAGCATCAAGAATCGAAGGGAAAGAGATATGAACCTACCCTGTGATAGCAGCGCATCGAGGTTGTGATGGTTCCGTCGAACGAGGAAGTGATGCGGGAATTGCAGCGCCTTCGCACCGAAATCCAGCAGTTGCGCGAAGTGGTCAGCGCTCTCTTCAACGCGGTCTTCGAGGAGACGGACGAGGACTGGGATACGGTCCCCGAGAAGGACGAGTTCAACCTGTACAACTGAGCGGCAGAGGCCGCTCGGTGACGACGCGCGTCTCGGCGTTTTGGGATGGCCCCGCCCGGCGAGACCGAGTTCGAGGGCCTCCGCAAAAGACCATAAAGAGCTCGCCCCTTGCCAAACCCGTGAGTGGACCGGACCGCTATCGGCGACAGACCGTCCTCCCGGAGATTGGACCGGACGGCCAACGAGCCATCTCCCAGTCCACCGCCGTCGTCGTCGGTCTTGGTGCACTCGGGAGCATCTCCGCGGACGTGCTGGCGCGAGCCGGTCTCGGCCGGCTTCGGCTCGTCGACCGGGACGTCGTCGAGCTCGTCAACCTGCAGCGTCAGTCGCTCTACTCGGAAGAGGACCTCGACCGGCCGAAGGCGGACGCGGCCGCGGATCGGCTTCGGAAGGTGAACTCGGCGATTGCGGTGGAATCGCTCGCGAAGGACGTGCACGCGGGGACGGTCCGCGACATCCTTCGCGGTGTCGATATCATCGTGGACGGCACGGACAACCTCGAGACGCGTTTCCTCCTCAACGAAGCGGCGATTGACGCGGGCGTGCCGTTCGTCTACGCGGGCGCGATCGCGACGTACGGGATGGTCCTCGCCATCCGGTCGCCCGACACCGCGTGCTTCCGGTGCTTCCATCCGAATGCCTTGCCGCCCGGCAGCCTGCCGACGTGCGAGACCGCCGGCATCTTCAACGCGGTTTCCGCCCAGATCGGTGCGATCCAGGCGGGCGAGGCGCTGCGGCTGCTCCTCGGGAATCCCCCGTCGGGCGACCTGCTCGTGATCGACGGCTGGCGGCCCGGGATCGAGCGGGTCCACATCGCCCGGCGGGCGGACTGTCCCGCCTGCGTCGGCGGGGCGCGCGAATACGTCGGGGCGAGGCGCGCACAGGTCCTCGCGTCCCTCTGTGGAAGCGACACGGTCTCCCTCGATCCGCTCCATCGAGGCACGATCGACCTCGACGGCCTCGCGAACCGACTCCGCGGCCTCGGCACGGCCCGTCGCGCGGGCGACATCCTCGTGGCCGACGTCGAGGGACGTCGCCTCACGGTTTTCCCGGACGGGCGCGCCCTGATCCGCGGCGTGAAGGACGAGTCCGAGGCCCGGGCCGTGTACGCGAAGTACGTGGGGATCTGACGTGGTCCACGCGGGAGTCCTCCTCCTGAGCGGCGGATTCGACAGCCCCATCGCCGGCTACCTCATGGCCCGGCAGGGGCTCGGCCTCGCCGCCGCGCACTTCTCCCTCGAGCCGATCACGGACGATGCCGCCGAGGTGAAAGCCCGGACGCTATGCGGCATCCTCGGCGTTCCCACCTTGTACGTCGTGCGGGTCGGGGAGGCGTTCGCCGAGGTCGCGCACGCGGCGAACCGGCGCTTTTACTTCATCCTGACGAAGCGGCTCATGGTCCGGCTCGCCGACGCCGTCGCGGACCGCGAGTCGGCAGAGGTCCTCGTGACGGGAGAGAACCTCGGTCAAGTCTCGAGCCAGACCGTCGCGAGCCTCCGAGCGATCGACGCCGTCGCGAGGCATCCGATCATCCGGCCGCTCATCGGTTTCGACAAGCAGGAGATCGTGGACCGGGCGAAGGCGATCGGCACGTACGACGTATCGAAGGGTCCGGAGATTTGCGATCTCCTCGGGCCCCCGCGTCCCGCGACGCACGCCCGCATGGACCAGATCCTGGGAGAGGAGGCGAAGCTCTCCGTGGACCGGCTCGTAGCGGAGTGCCTCGAAGGCGTCGAGCCGGAAAGGTTCAAGCCGAACCGCGCCGCTGGGTCGCTCCCTACGAGCCCGGAGACCGCTAGATGACCTACTACCTCCTCAAGCCGTGTCGGACCGCGACGGCGTTCATTTCGACTCTCAAGAAGCCCGCCCGCGTGGACCTGGCGAGCGCGGCAGAGCGGCTGCGCGAGGCAGGCTGGCGCTTGAGCGACGTAAAGGTGATGCTCATCCTCGAGGGCGAGCCGGAGTTGACCCTCTACGAGAGCGGAAAGATCCTCGTCAAGACGGACGACGAGCGCCGCGCGCGGGAAGCCATCGACCACGTCTACGAGGCCCTGGGGATCGCGGCGCCGATGGCTGCGGCATGACGTTTCGTTATCGATGTCGATAGGCAGCGAGAGTCTATATAGCCCGACCCGAGAATCATCGTCGTAGAGGAGGGCCGCAATGACGACTCGCCGCGCGTTCGCATTGGCGGTTGCGGGACTGATTGTAACGGTCGCCGTCGCATCGCTCGGCGCTTACTCCGCCGGCACGATCAAGATTGGTGTGAGGGCGACGTCGCTTAGCTGGCAACACGTGAACGTCGTGTTCTCGGACATCCAGGTCCATCGGGCGAATGCGGGCAACGCAAGCGGCTGGATTTCCTTGCCCCTCTCGACGCCGCAGATCGATCTCGTCGGGATGGGGAGCGTGACGCAGCTCCTGTCTCTCGACCGCGCGCCCCCGGGCAAGTACACGCAGCTCCGGATCGTCATCAACTCGGTCTCCGGCGTCCTAGCGGACGGGACGCCCGTCAACGTGACGGTGCCGGACGGCGAGTTGAAGACGGTGACCCCCTTCGATCTGGCGGGCGGCGGTTCCGTCACGATCACACTGAATTTCGACTTGGCGAATTCGATCCACGGGGCGGACGGCGAGTGGACTTTCCGTCCCGTGCTCGGGTCGCTCGATATCTCCTAGGCGCCCTCCCGCGGGCCGCATTGTGCCGGTCTCACTCCCCGAAGCGCCGCTGTCGCATCTGGTACGACCGCAAGGCACGGAGGAAGTCGATTTTCCGGAAGCCGGGCCAATACACGTCCACGAAATACAGTTCCGAGTACGCGAGCTGCCATAGGAGGAAGTTCGAGATCCTCTCCTCCCCGCTCGTACGGAGCACGAGGTCCGGATCCGGCAAGTCCGCGGTGTAGAGGCGCTTCGAGAAGAACTTCTCGTCGATGTCGTCCGGACGGACGGCGCCCGCCTGGGCGTCCCGGACAACGTCGCGAATCGCCTGGAGGATTTCTTCGCGGCCGCCGTATGCGACGGCGACGTTGAATCGATACTCGTCATACTCCTTCGTCCGGTCCTCGGCGTATTCGATCGAGTCGATGACTTCTCTGGGCAAGAGACTCCGGTCGCCGAAGACCTTGATGCGCATCTTGTGCTTGTGGACTCGTTCATCGTCCCCGACCTTCCGGAAGTTCTCCGCGAACAGATGCATGAGATGCTGGATCTCCGTGCTCGGGCGCTGCAAGTTCTCCGTCGAGAACGCGTACACGGTTAGGATGCGCACGCCGACCTCAAGGCACCACTCGAGGACTTCCTCCAGCTTGTCCCGACCCTTCACGTGGCCGTCGAGGACGTTGCCGAGGCCGATCTCCCGGGCGAAGCGCCGGTTCCCGTCCATGATGATCGCGACGTGATGGGGAATCGCGGCCTGTTTGACCTGGTGCATCAGGCGGCGTTCGTACGCCTGGTACGCCGCATCACTGATAATCTTCGAGATGTCCGTCGGCATCGACGGGGGCGTACGATTGGGGGCGACCTATTTAGCCGTTCCCGGGACGTCTGGCCGACCCGGCACGAGGTCGTGGCGGTTGCCGCCGACGCTGCAGACACTATCGTCTTCAACCACCTCGCCCCGCCCCGCGCATTTCTGTCGAGATTCTGTGATGTTGGGTTGGTCCACCACGTCACTCCACTACGCATCCGCTCCTCCCGTGCGCCTCCTGGCCTCGTCAGGAGGTCGTAGAGGGGACTCATCGCATCATCGCGGAGGGCACCGGGGTGGAACCGTACACCCCTTGGCCTCCTCGTCGGAAGCCGGGTAACATAAGCCCACGAATCGGCCGTCGCTCCTCCGAGATGCGACCCCATCGTCGCACCCCGGGCCCGTCCGTGTTCTGCGCAGGGCGCGGATGCCGGATCGGGTCACTCGAACGGTGGTCTTCCGCCGGAGGTCTCGGTGGTCCATTGCATGGGTGGGGTTCCCCATGGAGGTATTGGGGAGGTGGGGGAAACGTACGCTTCTCATTGACGTTTCCGAGCCTCAGCCGAAAACCTTTAAGTATCGTGGCCAAGTTGGTGACACCGTCCCTTTCATCCCTTCAGCGTGATTTAGTGGCCTTATCGATGAAATTGAGTGAGTACCAGGACCTCTACGGCAAGCTTGCAACCGCGGAGGACATCGACTTCCTCGCGGAGAACTTCGGCTACGACAAGGAGCTCCTCCTCGTCATTTACACTCAGCGGATCGTCCGGGACACGACCCGGAAGTTCTATCGGGTGAAGGCCCAAGCCCGCCGGCTCGCGTTCATGTGGCAGAACGGCACGAGCCTCGTGGAGATCGCCCGCCGATTCGAATTCCCCGCGATCCTGACCTCGCTGATGGTCCTCGAACAGCGCAAGGTCTCTCGCAAGCAATTCTGGAAGATGATCAACGACCTCGACTCGGTCCGCGACCGCCGCCTGCGGAAGGAGCTCGAGGAGGTGATCCGCGCCGATATCGTCTACTCCCCGGAAGGAAGCGCGCGGCAGTACGCGAGAGGTCGGTGGGGGGAGGCGAAGTTGCACACGTGGCTCGATTCGCGCGGCCTGCAATACGAGACGGAAAAGGAACTCCGCGCGAAGTACGACAAGACGCCGGACATCCTCCTGCACAAGCCCCTCGAGATGAACGGGTCTCGCAAGTATTGGATCGAGTCGAAGGCGACGTTCGGAGATCCGTACGAGATCCGGAGACACATCAAGAAACAGCTCCTGCCGTACAGCGACCTGTTCGGCGACGGCGCCGTCGTGTACTGGTTCGGTCACGTGGACGACCAGATGTACGCGTTGCCCGAAGGCGTCGACATCGTGCGGCCGACGTTTTTCGAGACGCCGCCGATTCCGTATCCGTACGTTCCGGTGACCGAGACCCGGCTCGAGGACGTCGGGCTCGAGTCGGATGCGGCAGGCCTTCCGGAGTGAGCGCGCAAAACGTTTAAGCCACCGCGTCCCATCGTTGCGAAAGTGCCGGAAGAAGAAGTCGTCCGCGTCCGCATGCCGCGGGGGAGAGACGGCGAGATCCTCGGAGTCGCAGATCAGCTGCTCGGCGCCTCCCGGATCCGGGTGACATGCCAGGACGGCAAGAGCCGGCTCGGGCGGATCCCGGGCAAGCTCAAGAAGCGGATGTGGATCCGCGAGGGAGACTTGCTCGTCGTGAAGGTGTGGCAGTTCCAGGATGAGAAGTGCGACATCAAGCACCGCTACACGAAGACCGAGTCCAGCTACATGAGCCGTCGTGGCCTCATCCCTAAGTCGATTAACATCTTTTGAAAGTCCACGGTTCCGTAGCGTTGGGATGGTGGCCTTTGTCGGACCACCACGACCGCAACGAACTCCACTCCGCATCCACTCCTCCCGTGCGCATCCCAGGAGCCCTGGGATGTCGTAGAGGGGACTCACCACATCACAGCGGAGGGCACCGGGGTGGAACCGTACACCCCTTGGCCTCCTCATGGGAGGCCGGGTTGGCCTGTTGGCCTGTTGGTCGGCCGGACAGACCACTCGGACGGTGGTCTTCCACCGGAGGTGTGTAATCCACCTAATGGATGCCGCGCCATCATTGAGACGGAGGGAGGTCGGTGAAAGTGAAAATCCGGACGGACCGGCCATCGATGCGACTTCTCGGTGCACGCGCGATGGCGCGCGGGAACGAGATCCGTCGCCAATTCGCGCCGGGGAAATCCTTGCGCGCCGGCCGACTTGGGACTCTGCCAGAGTGCACAAAGCTCTTAGTCGGGCGGACCGTTCGTTTTGGTGACGATGATCGACGATCGCCGGATGCGGGCCCTCGAGAGCCAGGTGGACGCACTCCGGACGAAAGAGAAGGACTCGGACACGCGGAAGACGTACGAGCAGGTGTTCGATCGCGCGGCCCTCCTGACGATCGCATCGCTGATCGGCGATGGCGTGATTGCGACGCTGGACTATCCCGTCAGCACCGGGAAGGAGGCGAGCGTGTTCCACGCCACGGACGCCGCGGGGCGGGCGAAGGCGGTCAAGATCTACCGAATCGCCAATGCGACGTTCCGGAACATCGCCGTTTACATCGAAGGCGACCCGCGTTTCAAGAAAGTGAAGAAGGCGATCCGGCCGACGATCTTCGCCTGGGCCCAGAAGGAGTACAAGAACCTCGTGCGGATGGACGATGCCGGCACGCGAGTGCCGAAGCCGGAGCGGGTGCTCGATAACGTCCTCGTGATGGAATACATCGGGGACGAGTCGCAGCCGGCGCCAACGCTGCGCGAGGTGGCCCTGGACGATCCCCAATCGACGTACGCGGACGTGGTGGGGAACCTACGGGCGATCCGGAAATCCGAACTCGTGCACGCGGATCTCAGCGAGTACAATCTGCTCTATTGGGAGGGACGCGTCATCGTCATCGATGTCGGCCAAGCCGTGACGCTCGACCATCCACGGGCGGAGGACTGGTTCAAGCGGGACATCTCGAACATCGCGCGGTTCTTCCACCGACGAGGCGTGGACGTGACGCCCGCCCAACTCGAGGCAGCGGTCGTCGAGGACTGACATGCTTTACGCGCGTATCTCCTCGGAGCGGATCGGGGTCCTGATCGGGGCGGAGGGTGTGACGAAGGAGCGGCTCCAAGACGCGACCGGCACGCGGATCGCCGTCGACTCGTCCACGGGCGAGGTGACGATCGACGAGTCGTCGGCGAAGGATCCCGTGCTCGCGCTGAAGGCCCGCGACATCGTCCATGCGATGGCGCGCGGGTTCTCGGAGGACCGTGCCTTTCGCCTCCTCGACGACGACGCGTACCTCGAGGTGCTCGACATCAAGGACTTCGCCCACTCGAAGAACCGAGTCGGGCAGATTCGCGCACGCCTGATCGGGACCAAGGGCAAGACCCGGCGCCTAATCGAAGAACTCGCGGGCGTCGACGTGAGCGTCTTCGGGCACACGGTTTCCTTGATCGGAGGATTCTTCGAGATGGCGATTGCCCGCGAGGCCGTCGTCATGCTGCTCCGCGGGAGCGAGCACAAGACGGTCTACCGGTTCCTCGAGCGGAAGCGCGCGGACATCAAGGCCTACCAGATGGGGTTCTAGGGTGTGCCGCCGTAGCCTTTTAGGGCCCTGGATTCCTTCCTCGTAGCGATGGGCAAGGGGGATGCGGAAGCCGTCCGCGACGGTTACCGGGTCGCGCTCCGGGGGGCGTTGACGAGCCCCGATCCGGCCGCCCTCGTGCGGCTCCGGGGGGAACTGCAGATCGTCTCCCGCTGGCTCGGCGTCGAGCGCCGGGACGACCTCCGTCGGACGGCGGCGTCCGCCCTCGATGCCGTGACCGATTTCTACCAGTTCGGCCTCGAGATCGGCGGGTTCTCGGCCTCGACAAAAGCCGCGGAGTCGGCGAGTTTCTACGACCTCGCGTCCATCGGCATCCTCGCGACCGAGAACGTCCTGACCGCGGAGAGGAAGAGCCTCATGCGGTTCTTGATGAGCGGACTCGCGGAGGGGCTCACGTTCCTCGGAAGCCGGCAGTACGTCGCCGGCAGCGAGGCGGTCCTGCAGGCCGCGTACCGGACGCGCTCGCTCGCGGTGCACGATGCCCTCTGGTCTCTCGCCACGGAGTTCCGGAATCCGAGCGATCTCCCCTCGATTCGCGAGGCCCGTGGGGCGATCGACGCCGTGTTCGCGAAGATCGACGGGCCCGGCGTCCCGGTGGGGACGCGCCTCGGCGCGCTCCTCCGGCTCGCCGCGCTGGTCGCGGTCATCCGCTGCGCGAGCCTCCTCGATGCTCTCGACGCCTTCCGGTGATTGGGTCCGAAAACGGTTATATAACACTCGGGACTAATATGACAAGCGGGACTACAGCGGCCGAGGTGGCGTCCTGCCGAAGTACGTGTACCTGTTCGAGGAGGGCGACGCCTCCCTGCGAGACCTGCTCGGCGGCAAGGGCGCGGGCCTCGCCGAGATGACGCGGCTGGGGCTCCCCGTGCCACCCGGCTTCACGATTACGACGAAAGCATGCAACGCTTACTCCAAGAGCGGCCGTTTCCCGCCCGGCCTCCTCAAGGAGGTCTTCCACGAACTCGCGACGATCGAGGCGAAGGTCGGCCGAAAATTTGGGGATCCGGAGAATCCACTCCTCGTGTCCGTCCGGTCCGGGGCGAAGTTCTCCATGCCCGGGATGATGGACACGATCCTGAACGTCGGGTTGAACGACGCGACCGTCGGCGCCCTTGCCCGGCAGACGGCGAACGATCGGTTCGCGTGGGACGCGTACCGTCGGCTGATCGCGCTCTTCGGCCGGATCGTCAAGGAGGTCGATGGGCGCAAGTTCGAGGCCATCCTAGATGGGTTCAAAGGGCGGACGGAAGGCAAGAGGGATACGGACCTCACGGCGGACATGCTCCGATCCGTCGTCGAGGAATTCAAGGGCCTCTACCGGACCGAAGTCGGCGAGTCGTTCCCCCAGGACCCGGAGACCCAACTCCGCGAGGCGATCGGTGCCGTGTTCCGCTCCTGGAACGGGAAGCGCGCCGTCGACTACCGGAACTTCAGCAAGATCCCGCACACGTTGGGCACCGCGGCGAACGTGCAGACGATGGTGTTCGGCAACATGGGCCCCGACTCGGGGACGGGCGTCGCGTTCACGCGGAACCCGTCCACCGGGGCCAAGGAACTATTCGGCGAGTTCCTGCCGGACGCCCAGGGGGAGGACGTCGTCGCGGGGATCCGCACCCCCATGAGGATCGCCCAGCTCCGGGAGAAGTTCCCGGATCTCTACGAAGAGTTCGCACGAGCTGCAGAGCTCCTCGAGAGGCATTATCGCGATGTTCAGGACATCGAATTCACGGTGGAGCGAGGCCGTCTCTGGATCCTCCAGACCCGGTCCGGGAAACGGTCCGCACGGGCCGCGGTCAAGATCGCGGTCGATATGGCGGGCGAGGGACTCATCTCGAGGCCGGAGGCGATCCTCCGCGTCGAGCCGGTCCATGTGGTTCAGCTCTTGCTTCCACAGTTCGACGAAAAGGCGAAGCTCGCGGCAAGGCGCGAGGGCCGATATCTCGCGAGGGGACTGAACGCCTCCCCTGGGGCCGCCGCCGGCTACGCGGTCTTCGATCCCGACGAAGCCGAGTCGCTCGGTCGCGACGAGAAGAAGGCGGTCGTCTTGATCCGGATCGAGACGTCGCCGGACGATGTCCATGGAATCCTCCATGCGAAGGGGGTGCTCACGGCCCGCGGCGGCGCGACAAGCCACGCGGCCGTCGTCACGCGAGGGCTCGGGATCCCCTGCGTCGCGGGCTGCGAGTCGATCGCGGTCGACTACGACGAAGGGGAGTTCCGCGTGGGCGAGAAAATCGTGCACCGGGGCGACTTCGTGTCGATCGACGGCGGCACGGGCGAGGTGTACGAAGGCCAGATCCCGACGATCGATCCCGACTTCACGAAGGAAGCCGATCTCCAAACGCTCCTCGGGTGGGCGGATGAGGAGCGGCGCCTCCAGGTCTGGGCGAACGCCGACTACCCCCGGGACGCCCAGCGCGCGCGGGAGTTCGGCGCACAGGGAATCGGCCTCGACCGGACGGAACACATGTTCATGGAGACGGACCGACTCGACATCATGCACGAGATGATCCTCGCCGCCCCGGACTACCGACGGGTTTCGGCGGAGGTCCGGACGCTGAAGGCCGAGATGGAGACGGCGCGGGAGGACCGGCGTCGTGCCCTCGAGGACCGCCTCGTGCACCTCGAGCCGAGCCTCCAAGACCTCTCCCGCCGCTACCTCGGATCTCTCGAGAAACTCGAGCGCCTTCAGAAAGGGGATTTCGTCGGCATCCTGCGGGCGATGGCCGGGCTCCCCGTCATCATCCGTCTCATCGACCCACCGCTACACGAGTTCCTGCCGAAGTACGAGACGCTGCTCGTCCAGGTGACGAAGCTCATGCTCGCGTCCGCGAGTCCCGACGTCCTGGTGCGAGCCGCGCGGTCCGACGACGACCATGCGTTCGTCGAGGAGGTCAAGCGGGCGGGCGAAGGGGAGATCGGCCGGGGGATCGAGACGCTCCTTCCGAGGAAGCAGTTGCTCCTGGACGCCGTCGCCGCCAGCCGCGAGACGAACCCGATGCTCGGGCTCCGCGGTTGCCGCCTCGGGATCACGTTCCCCGAGATCACCGAGATGCAGGTCCGCGCGATCTTCGAGGCGGCGTGTCAGCTTGCGAAGGAGGGACTCGACGTCAAGCCCGAGGTCATGATCCCCCTCGCGGGACACGTGAACGAACTCAAAGTGGAACGGGAGGCCCTCGAGACGGAAGCGCAGAAGGTGATGGAGCGGGAGGGCGTCCGGGTGGACTACAAATTCGGGACGATGATCGAGATCCCTCGAGCCGCCCTCACGGCGGACGAAATCGCGAAGTACGCGGAGTTCTTCTCGTTCGGGACGAACGACCTCACGCAGACGACGCTCGGCTATAGCCGCGACGACGCGGAGGGGAAGTTCCTGCTCGACTACGTCGAACGGGGGATCCTTCCCCACAACCCGTTCCAGACCCTCGACCGAGAGGGTGTCGGCGCGCTCATGCGGATGTGCGTCCAGAAGGGCCGCAAAGTCCGGAAGGACCTCGAGGTCGGGATTTGCGGCGAGCACGGCGGCGATCCCTCGAGCATCGAATTGTGTCACGAAATCGGCCTCGATTACGTTTCCTGTTCCCCGTTCCGCGTGCCCGTCGCCCGGTTGGCGGCGGCGCACGCGAAGCTGCGGAAGGACGTCGAGCGGCCCGAGGATCGCTGAATCGCAGGCGGTCTCATGGCGGGCCTCGTAGACTCTCCGTCCTTCGTCTTGGTCCTCGTCGTCTCGGCGTTCGTCCCGCCTCTCGTCTTCATGGCGTGGATCCGGAACACCGCCCGGTATGGGAAGGAGCCCTGGTGGACCGTGCTAAAGGCGTTCGTCGGGGGCGCCGTCCTTAGCGTGCTCGTCGCAATCGTGGCCAGCGTCGTCCTCCTCGTGACGCTCGGACAGGTCGGGTCGGTGAACGACTTTTTCGCGCGGCGGTTCACGGACCCGACGATTGCCATCGGCGCCCTGGTCGTCGCCCCGCTCGCCGAGGAAGCGGCGAAGGGCCTCGGCGTCCGGCCGGGCCGACCCCAGACCCAAGCCCTCGTGGACGGGCTGGTATATGGCGCGGCCGCCGGCCTGGGGTTCTCCGCGACCGAGAACCTGTTGTACGGCGTCGAAGCGCTGGTGAATCCCAACGGTGGGCCGTCCGCGTCCCTCGTGGTCATCGCGGTCCGCTCGTTCTCGTCGTCGTTTCTACATGCCAGCTCGACGGCCGTGATGGGATACGGGCTCGCGAAGAGCTGGCTCACCCGTCGCGCGTGGGCGTTCCTTCCCTTCTACATCGTCGCCGTGATCATGCACGCGACGTTCAACCTGCTGACGAGCCTCGGGCAGCTGTACGCGACGCAGTACGGGGAGGTCGGCGAGACGATTGGCTTCGCCGCCGCGGTGGCATTCGCCCTCCTCGCGATTACAATTGTGCGACTCAAACTGGCCGGAGCGCGCCGGGGGGTGGCGAGGTGATCCCACGCCGCAGCTCGTGATCGGCGGCACGTCGATTCCGGCTTCGAAGATCCTGTGCGTCGCGCGGAACTACGCGGACCACGCGAAAGAGATGGGGACACCGGTCCCCGACGAGCCGATTTTCTTCCTCAAGCCGGAGACCTCGCTCTTGCCGGGAGGGGGGACAATCCTGCTTCCGAGGGAGTCGAAGCGGGTCGAAGTCGAAACGGAACTCGCCGCCATCTTGGAGGCGGGAGGGAGGGATGTCGCCGCCGGCGACGCGATGCCCCTGGTCGCCGGATACGCGGTGTTCTTCGACATCACCGCGCGGGACCTACAAACGAAGGCGCGGAAGGACGGCTCCCCGTGGACCGCGTCGAAGGGGTTCGACACATTCGCCCCGATTTCGGAGGGAGTTCCCGCGAACCGCGTCCGCGAGCCGCACGGCCTCTCGATCCGGCTCCGGGTGAACGATACGGTCCGTCAGGACTCGAACACCGGGGAGATGGTCTTCCGCATCCCCCAGCTCATCGAGGCCGCGTCGCGGATCATGACGCTCGAGCGCGGCGACGTGATCGCCACGGGGACGCCCGCAGGGGTCTGGCCCATCGTGCCGGGCGATGTCCTGGAGGCGGAGATCGCGGAGGTTGGCCGCCTGCGATGCACGGTCGCGGCGCGAAATCGTTAACTATCCCCGACGGCCTGCGAGGCTGGGCCATGCGTTTTCGCTTCGAGTTGGATGGGGAGACCTATTCGAAGAACAAGGAGTCGTTCAAGAGACTCCTGGCCAGGCATGGCTTGCGATGGCGAGGGACGTTGGAGCGGCCGTTCTGGGCGAGCGGGATCGAGCGGGTGACCGCGGTCTTCGATCGCGATCCGGAAAAGGACGCCTTGCGGAGCGCGACCCTGGTCTGGGAGAGCGCGAAGAAATCCCCTCTCCTGGAGGATCTAAAGACCTGGGCGTGGCAGATCGGGGGGAGGGCGGTTGAGGACGCCGCGCCGTCCGCGGACCAGGTGACCGACGAGGTCGAGGCGGCGCTGCGCTCGTGGGACCTCGTCTGGAAGCCGAACGTCGACTGGCTGAAGTCGCAAGGCCGGCCCAAAGAGTGGATCGAGGCCGACGTGCGACGCTGGAAGCAGCGCCGTCAAGAGCGGCGGCGCGAGCTCATGGGGAAAGCCACGGACTAGAGGCTGTCTTTCGACCGGACCTCGAGGGTATCGAAGCAGTCGAAGCAATAGCCTTGCCGGCGGTCATCCGGCAGCAGCACGATCCGTGCGTGGCATCGGCGACACCGCCCCTCCCGGTCGCCGCCATCCGAAAGCCTGCGCATGTCCGGATGAATCTTCCATGCGATCATACCCGCCCCGAGGCGAACCCCGCCGAAGCACGGAGCCGCCGAAGTCTATAAAAACGTTGTGCGGACGCGCGATGGACCGGTGTGCGACGGCTTAATCTGCCGTTCCCTCGTTGTCGTCGCGCGTGCTCACAGGCTTCGTCACATTCGAAGGAATCGACGGCGCGGGGAAGACAACGGTGAGTCGGCTCGTCGCCGAATCCTTCCGTGCGGCGGACCATCGCGTCTTCCTGACGACGGAGCCCACCACGACGTGGCTCGGGGACGCGGTGCGGCGCGCCTACGACGACGATGTCGGTCCGATCGCCGAGTCGTTCCTGTTCTTGGCGGACCGCGCGACGCACGTCGACGAGATTCGTGCTCACCTTGAGAAAGGCGAGTTGGTCCTGTGCGACCGGTACGCCGACTCGACTTACGCGTACCAGGGGGCGCGGCTCGAGGGCAAGATGAGCGATCCCCTGCGGTTCCTCCAGCGTGCGAGCGACGCGTGGATCGTCCGTCCGGATCTGACGCTCCTGCTCCGCGTGCCCGTGGAACTCGGACTGAAACGAATCCAAGCGCGGCCGAATCTCATCCGATTCGAGGACCTCGCATTCCTGAAGAAGGTCGCTGCAAACTACGACCGGCTCGCTCGGTCCCGAAGATTCGTCGTGCTTGATGGGGCGCGCGATGCCGAGGCAGTCGCCGCGGAAGCGGTATCGGCGATCGAGAAGCGCGTCAGGCGGCAGCGACCGAGAGCGGGCGTTTCGACGTAAGCACGGCGCGGGTTAGGAACGCCCGCGCAAAGATCTTGGCCGTCTCCAGGTCGCCCCGCTGCAATTCGACGAGGAACGCCTTGCCGAACACCATTTGAAGGGAATCTTCTACGACGGCGAGCGCCATCATCGGATGGCGTCCTCCGAGAACGACTTGAACGCGGCGCTCAAGAATATCAGACATGATTATCGTTTGGCCATCCAGCAGGTCTACGCTTCGTGGACGGTTCTGTAACGTTTGCGGGTGATGGCCCTAGCGGACCGCCACCGCAACGTCGCTCCGCTCCGCTTCCGCTCCTCCCGTGCGCCTCTGGCCTCGCCAGGAGGACGTAGAGGGGACTCATCGCATAATCGCGGAGGGCACCGGGATGGAACCGTACACCCCTTGGCCTCCTCGTCGGAGGCCGGGTTCATTCAGTGGGCCCACGATTGGGCCGTCGCTCCTCCGAGATGCGACGCCATCGTCACACCCCGGGCCCGCCCGTGTTCTGCGCAGGGCGCGTCATGCCGGATTGGGCCACTCGACGGTGGTCTTCCACCGGAGGTCTCGGTGGTCTATCCTAACGTGGGCGATTCCCATCGACGTTTTGGGAGGACATCGGTGAAAGTGAAAATGCGAACGGAGCTGTTATCAACGAATCTCCGGTGTGCGAGCGCGCCAATCTGTGAACGAGTTCGGGTGACCGCCCCGACCTGGACAAATCTATTTAACTCGACTCCGGGTTATCGCGCCGCGCATGGGATGCACGCATGGAGTCCGCCGCTCATTCTAGGTCTTCTTCCCATCATGGCGACGGATTTGTCGGCGTCATCTACGGCGACATCGGCACGACATCTTTCCGCTGTTCCGTCGTCGATCGGATCGAGCGGAATGAGTTCGTCCAAGTCGAACACGAGACGTGTGGCGTCGTCCTCGGCCGTGTCGACCAGATTGAGCGGAAGACGGACCTGTCGCTGGACCGCGCTCAGCAGCTGAACGACGGCGACCCGGTCGACGTGGAGGAGCGGGTGTCCGCCCAGGTCAGCGTGATCGGGTATCGGGACGACCGCCGATTGCTCCAGGTCCCGCGCACCCCGTTCCGCGCCGGCGAGCCCGTGCGTAAGGCGGAGACCGCCACGATTCAAGAGGTCATCGGCCTCGAGGAAGACCGAAAGCACGGCGCCTATGTCGGGCTGCTGGCGGGCCATGACGTCCCCGTCTTCCTCGACATCAACGCGATGGTCCAGAAACACGTCTCGATCCTCGCGAAGACGGGCGGCGGGAAGTCGTACATCGCGGGCGTCCTCATCGAGGAGCTCATGAAACACCACGTGACTTGCGTCATCGTCGACCCGCACGGGGAATACGCCGCCCTCCGGGACAAGGGGAAACACCCGGAAGGAGCGGCCCGCTTCCGCGTCGAACCGCGGGCCTACGCGGACGTCATCCAGGTATTCTCCCCGGACACGAAGATCAACCCGGGGAGCCGGCCGCTGAAATTCACGCTCAGCAATCTCGACGCAAGGGACATCCTGTCGCTCACGGGCTCCGCGAAGGTCCGCACGCACCTCACGGGGCTGCGGAAGGCGCTGGACCTCCTGCGGCAGGCGACGAAAGACTACACGATCCGCGACATCATCCGCGTTCTCGAGCGTGAGGACGACCCACAGAACGCCTCCTTGATCGACGAACTCGAATACCTCAGCGAGGTCGAGATTTTCGCGAAGGAGGGCACGCGGATCGACGAACTCGTGATCAAGGGCAAGACAACGATCATCAACCTGAAAGGAGTGCCCCCCGACATCCAGGAGCTCGTCGTGAACCGGCTCGCGACCGCGATGTTCGAACTCCGCAAGGTCGGCCGGATCCCGCCCATGATGCTCGTCGTGGAGGAAGCACACAATTTCTGTCCCCAGGTCGGGCAGGTCGCGTCGTCGAAAGTCTTTCGAACGCTCGCTTCGGAGGGACGGAAATTCGGCCTCGGACTCGTCGTCATCACGCAGCGCGCCGCGAAGGTCGACAAGAACGTCCTCAGCCAGTGCAACACGCAGATCATCCTGAAGGTCACGAACCCGAACGACTTGAAGGCGATCATCGCGAGCGTCGAGGGCTTGACGACGGCGATGGCGGAAGAAATCTCCCGCCTTCCGATCGGCGTCGCGATCATGACGGGCGGGGGCCTCCAGATGCCGCTGATGGTCGAGGTCCGGCCGCGGGAGACGCGCCACGGGGGCGAGAGCGTGAAGGTCATCGAGGACTGAGACAGTCCGATGAAGTCTCCCTCGACAAGGGTCACGGGGCGTTGTGCGCGGTGTGATTACACATGATGCAAAAGCCTCACAACGCAAACGTGTCCGTCTATCTTCACCGCGCCGGATTTGGTGCCCCCGCAGGAGCGAGGCAGGGGGGGCATGAACGACACCGTCGTCGGCGAGTCTACCAAGTCTTGGACGACTGGCCAGTTTCGACCCACGGGAAGGGTGTCGGGGACACGACGTGCCATCGGTGGTCGGGACGACCTTAGACCTTCCAGTGTTCGGACCGTGCTTCTGTACGCTCAGGACAGCAAAGGAATGGGTCATGTCGCCCGGACCCTGACGATCGCTCGCCACCTCCTCGCCGCCTATCCGAACACCGTCGCTTACATCGCGACGGAGTCTCCCGTGACGAGCGAACTCCCCCTCCCGAGCCGATGCGACTACGTCAGACTGCCCACTCATTGGCTCTCTTGGGCGGATCATGAGAAAGTTACCCAACACTTGCGCGACGAGCGCGCAAAGCTCCTGCGCGAGATCGCGCTGCAACTGGCTCCGGACCTGGTCATCGTGGATCACGAGCCGGTCGGCCATAAGGGCGAGTTCCGGGCCGGCCTCTTCGCGCTTAAGGCCGAACGTCCGTCGACCAAATTCGTCTTCGGGCTGCGCGACGTCATGGACGATGCGGGCCGGATCCAGGCACAGTGGCAGGAATTGGGAGTCTACGAGGCCCTCGAGACCGTGTACGACGTCATCGCCGTGTTCGGCGAACGCGGCGTGTACGATATCGCAGATGCGTGCGCCCTCCCCGCATCCGTCCGGTCGAAGCTGCTCTATTGCGGATATGTCGTCCGAGAGCCGCCCCGGGTCGCCGGTCGCGAGGTGCGTGGACAGTACGGTTTGTCTCCGGAGGGACCCCTCTTGGTTGCCACGGTAGGCGGGGGAAGCGATGGCTACCCGCTGCTCGCGGCGACCTTGGATGCCCTGGACTGTTTGCAGGCCGCCCACCCGGGCCTCAACGCGATCCTCGTAACGGGACCGCTCATGCCGGCCGACGAGCAACTGGCGCTACGAGGACGAGCCGCGGCAAGGCGCCGGATCCTTTTCCATGCTGACAACTACCGACTCGTGAGCGTCGCAGACGCCGTCGTGAGCATGGGAGGCTACAACAGCGTGTGCGAAGCCCTGTGTGCCGGCAAACCCTTGGTCATCGTCCCGCGCATCGTCCCCAAACTCGAACAGCAGATCCGCGCGGCGACCATGGCGGCTAAGGGCTTGGCCCGTTGGGTCCATCCAAGGGATCTAAACGGGAAGAACCTCGCCGAAGCGATCGACTGGGCGTTGCGGCGCAATCGGGACGCGTATGCGCGACGGCTCCGCGAGGTGATTCCCTCGTTCGACGGCGCCCCGAGGCTCGCAGCCTACGTCGCCCAATGGCTCGGAAATGGTGACGTTCACCGCTCGCCTCCTAAGGATTCTCTGTCGGTGGAGGAAGCCGCATGATCGCCCCCTCTAACGCCTCGATGTCGGAAAGTCCCGCTCGAGCCATGACCGAAGGCCGAAACCAGGACATCCTGATCATCCTGTTGTACGCGCAGGACAGCAAAGGAATGGGTCATGTCACGCGGAACCTGACGATCGCGCGCCATCTCCTCGCCGCGTACCCGAACGCCGTGGCCTTCATCGCGACGGAGTCGCCCGTCGTGGACGACTTCTCGCTGCCGAGACGCTGCGACTACATCAAACTGCCCAGGCGTCTGATCCCCGATGGGATTCGCGAAACGCAAGCCGAAGCATCGGACGGTAAGGACCATTTTCGGGACATCCGAGGGAGGATGCTACGCGAGGCCGCCTTGGGACTGGCCCCGGACCTTGTCCTCGTGGATCACGAGCCCTTCGGGTATCGGGGGGAATTTCGCGAAGGACTCTTCGCTCTCAAGGACCGGTATCCCGACACGAAGCTCGTCCTCGGGCTACGCGACATCATGGACGACCCGGGGCGGATCCGGGCGAAGTGGCGGGAGAAGGGGGTGTACGATGCTCTCAAGGACCTATACGATGGAATCGCGGTGTACGGCTCGCGTTCCCTCTACGACGTCGCGGACGCCTACGGCATTCCACCTCCGGTGATGTCCAAGTTGCACTACTGTGGATTTGTCGTCCGCGAACCGCCGGATGTCGATCCCGTCGCCGTACGACTCCGTTACGGGCTTCCCTCAAAGGGGCCTCTCGTGGTTGCAACGGTGGGCAGCGGCATCGACGGCGCTCCAGTTCTCGAAGCCACCGAAGCGGCCGTCGAGCGGCTCCGCGCGAAGTTTCCCGACCTCCGCGCCGTCCTCGTGACGGGACCGTTCATGCCGTCCGAACAACAGGCGAAACTTCAGGAGCACGCGACGGCGGCCGTCCGGGTCGTCCCGCGGGCCGACAACTTCCAGCTCATGGCATGTGCGGATGCGATCGTGAGCATGGGCGGATACAACAGCGTGTACGAAGCCTTGGTCGTCGGCCGACCGCTGGTGATCGTTCCGAGGTGCACCCACAAGGTCGAACAGCGGATCCGTGCGGAGACGCTCGCCGCACACGACCTGGCCCGATGGATCCATCCGGAGAATCTGAACAAGGGTCGCCTCGCAGAAGACCTGGAGTGGGCCCTGACCCGCGATCGAGCAGCGCACGCGCGACTGGTTCGCGAAGTTATCCCTTCATTCGACGGGGCCGCTAACCTCACGGCATATCTCGGCTCGTGGCTCGGTCGCGCTCCCGCGGGCGGAGGACATTCCGGCAAAGAACCATCCCCGCTGGTGCAACCCGCATGATCCCCATCTCCTCCACCCTGCAACCGGACGAAACGGAGGCTGTCTTAGTTGCGGCGCTGCAGGATCTGCAAGGGACGGGAACTCGCCTCGAGAGGTGGACCGCGGACGATCGATTCACGGAGCACGGCAAGCGGAAGGTCGTTCGGTACGATCTCGAGGCACGACTGCCAGGGAGTCACCGCGTCCAGCGCTTTCGATGGCTAGGGAAGTTCTATGACTCCGACGAGGACGCGAGACGGGTCATGGCGGTGCTCCGGGACCTAGCGACGAACGGGAGCAGCGGCCGGGAGGGCCTCGCGGTCCCGAACGTCATCACCTATCACGCACCCCGCCGACTTCTCCTGATGACATACGAATCGGGCGAGTCGGTCGGCACGGCCATCGCGCGGGACGCCCAAGCGATTCTGGCGGCTCTCGGACGGGCCCTCGCAACGTTGCATGCGCTGCCGGTAACCCCTCCCCGAGTCACATCCCCCGGTGTCCTCCTGGACGATTTGCGGTCAAGGGTCGAGGATCTCTGCAAGCGGTTCCCCGCCGCGGCGGGTGTCTTGCGGAACGAATTCCTCCGGCTCGAACAGGAGGCGCCGCCGCTCCCCGCCGTGGCCTCGTTCGTGCACGGAGACTTCGGGCCCGCCAACCTCCTCTGGAGAAGCGGGCACATCGTCGCCCTGGATTTCGACAAGTGTGCCCAAGGCGATCCAGCCTTGGACCTGGGCAATTTGCTGACGCAGCTGCTCCGCATGACCGTCCGCAAGCCCGAGAAGTTGCACGACTTTCCTTCCGCGAGGGCGATCGTCCTCGACGCGTATCAGAGCTCTTCTCCAAAAGATCCTGGCCTGGATGGGCGGGTCGCTTGGTATGAGCGAGCGATCCTCCTGCGCAAGATTCACAAGCTGCTTTTCAGCGACAGCCAGAACCGGAACCCGGAGGTGAGGCGAAAGCGGGCGGCCGAAGCGACCCAGCTCGTCGATCTCATCTCAGCGGGCCCATCGCACAGGACGCCGGACCGATTCCCTACCGCGAGGATAGAACCTGTGACGGGGACGGGATTTCTTCGTGAGTCGGAGAGAGCGCGACCCGTTATGGTCCGCCCTGAAGGGTTTCCCTTCGCTCCCAGGTTCCCGCAGCTCGCGCTGGCCAGCGACCCGAAGATCATGCTCGAGGTTTTCCGGACCCATCTGAAGCCGGTCGGAGGGAGGGTCTACCGTATCGAGGACTGCGTCCCCTTCCGTTTCCGGTGCCACCCGTCTGCGAAGCGCTGCGTCCTCCAGTACACGCTTCACGTCACGGAGCCCTCCACGGGTCGCCGCTGGGACCAGTGGGTGACGGGCCTCCTGTATGCGGATGAGGGCAAGGCGGAACGGCACTGGAAGCAGATGGAGTCCACGGACCATCCCGGCCGTGAGATTCCCGAGGGCTGGATCACCTTCGAACCCGTGGTCCTCGTCCCGGAGATGCAGATGCTCGTGGAGGTCTTCCCGTTCGACCGGAGGCTTCGGAATCTGAGCCTCGTGATGGGCGGCGCGCGACGCAGCCTCGAGCCCCCGCTCCTGGCGCGTTTGGGGCCGGGCGCCTGGCAGGTCGAGGAGCGGACGATCGAGCCGATTCGATACCGGACCGAGTTGGGGGCCGCCCTCCGGTACACGATCCGCGCGCGGGATGCGCGGACGGGACGAGTCGAGACGACCCGTTGCTTCCTGAAGGTCTACAACCACGAGCATGGGGCCGAAACGTTGCAGCTCCTGCGGTCCCTGTCAAAGGCGCCGGACGACGGACAAAGGCCGTATTCCGTGATCAAGCCGATCGACTATCTGAGCGAGTTCCGGACCCTTGCCCTCGAGGAAGCCCCGGGCCATCCCCTGAGCCAGCTCCTCCTTCAGGGCATGGATCCGGCGGACGCCATGCGCCCGGTAGCGCAGGCCATCGCCGCGTTCAACCAAGATGACCTGCCGATTCCGCGGCAGGAGTCGCGTTCCGACCATCTGGAGGTGGTCCGCAGGGCGTCCAGCCTGGTCCAGTGGGCGTGTCCCGAGACGGGGGCTACCGTCCAGTCGATCACGGATGCGGTCGTCCAAGGACTGGACGAGGTGCCGCCCGGGCCGATACACGGGGACCTGAAGCCGGATCACATCTTCCTCTCCGAAGACCGTGTGATCTTCATCGACCTCGACCGCGCGGCCTTGGGCGATCCCGTCCGGGATCCCGCCCATCTCGTCGCATATCTCCTAGGCAGGCTCGGCTTGGACGCGATGCCTCGCGAGCTGACCCGCGCAGCCGCGGCCGCGTTCGTAGAGGAGTACTTCCGCCGGGTCCCGTCGTCGTGGCGGGAGCGGTTTCCCCTGCACTGCGCGGGCGCTCTCATCGAGCTCGCGAGCGGGTTTTTCAGCCGGCACGAATCGGGATGGCGCGATCAAGTCGCGGAGGCCGTCGAGGCGGCACATCACGCACTTTCGGATGGGTTCTGGTGAAGAATGCTGCCAAACCTTGACGTCCCCAATAACGGCCCGCCCTTGGGGCCTTGGCAGTTGTCCACGGAACTTCCCCAAGATCCCGCGTTGCCCGCCCTGGGGGCCTTTCGAGCCACGGGACTCTCGGGAGCCCTACCCGAGCTCGCGCTTTCCGATAGCCCCGTCGAGCTTCGGCTCTGCAACTACGTCGTTGGGTCCCGGGCGACGTTCGAGGCTCGGGCTGGGGACCGCCGTTTCGCCATCAAGCTTTACGCGGACGATCCGTCTCTCGAAGCGGATCTGTACCGAAGGCTCGCTCGCGTCGGTCTTGCCCGGGAACATGGGCCCCGGGCGCCGCGCTTGCTGGCCTCGGACGCCCGTCTCCGGGTCTTGGTCCTCAGCTGGTTGGAGGGGCCGACCGTCCATCATCTCGTTCGAGAGGGAAAAGGGGTCCGCGCCGGACAGCTCGCCGCCTCCTGGCTCTGGCATGCCTCCCGGCGACGCGTGAGGTTCGGGCCGCCGCGCGGCCGGGGACACATGCTATACCAAGCGGGCGTCTCGGCGGGGGCTCTCGGTGTCGTCCAACCCGCGCTTGGGGCTGACGCCAAGCGGGTGGCCAAGATGCTTGTGCGCGCGCCGCTCACGGAGGGCCCCCCGACTCTGGTCCACGGGACGTTCTACGCCCGCCACATCTTGGATTTGGGCGACGTCCCTGGAGTGATTGACTGGAATCAGTTCGGAGTCGGTCCGATCGAAATCGATGCCGGGATGTTCCTCGCAACGATCTCTCGACTCGCGCTGCGCCACGAGTCGTTCGCCCGCGAAGCCGAACGGACGAAGCAGTCGTTCTTGGACCGCGCGCGAGGGCTCTTGGACCTTCGAACCTTGGAGTGGTACTGGGCGGCAGGACTGTTGCACCTTGCCGCGACCGGCTTGAAGACCGCCCAGACTCGAGAAGTTCCGGGAGAAGCCCCCGCGATTCTCGAGGAAGCGGGGCGGCATGCCCGGTTCGCCACGGAGGGCTTTCCGGATGAGGCCCGGGAGATGCCGACCCTCCTCGCGCGGTTTCGACTGGCCTTCCGCTCCCGATCCCCCGCCCCGGCCCTCGCCCAGAGCGGCCCCGTCGATCATATGCGACCGAACTCCCCGGACGCCCAAAGGTCCGACCGGAAGGAATAGCATGAAAACCAGGACTGACATTCCCGACGACCCCGCGCTCCCCGCGCTCGGGGCAATCCGATCGGCCGGGCTTGCCGCCGCGCTTCCGGAAATGGGGCTCGATGGAGGGCCTGTAGAACTCCGGTTGTGCGGCTACACGCCGGGCGCGCGGGCAACGATCGAGGCGCGGGCAGGGGATCGTCACTTCGCGGTCAAGGCTTACGCGAAGAATCCCGTCCGGGAAGGTGCGCTGTACGAAGCGCTCGGTGCGGCGGGGTCGGCACCCGGCTCCCGGATTCGCGTCCCGCCCCTACTGGCCCGGAATCGCAAACTGCGACTGCTCGTCATCGGATGGCTCGAAGGGCCGAGTGTTCCCCGGCTGATCAGGGATGGACGAGGCGAGCGCGCGGGATATGTGGCGGCCCGATGGTTCAGGCAGGCCGCCTCGCTCGACCTGCGGTTCGGGCCGCGACGTGGCGCCGCTCACGCTCTGCGCATGGCGAACCGAGGGTTTGCGGTCCTCGGCGCCGCCGATTCCGGACTCGGAACCATCGCCAGGGCGCTATCAAGAAAGCTGGTTCGGACGCGGCCGCGGGATGGCCCGCCGCGTCTCGTGCACGGCACGCTGTACGACCGCCACGTGCTCGACCTCGGCGACTGCACCGGCGTGATCGACTGGCAACGCTTCGGGCGCGGACCCCTGGAGATGGATGCGGGAATGTTCTTGGCCACGACTGCGCGGATCGCGTTGATGCACGGGCATTTGGCGGGGGAGGTCGCGCAGGCCGAGGAGGCGTTCCGAAGAGGAACTGCAGGCGTGTTGGACGAGAGGGCTCTCGTCTGGCACCAGGCGGCGGCGTTCCTCCGGCTCGCTTCGAAGCCGGTCAGCCGTGCCGGAGGCGAGCGGCTCCGGGCCCGTGGTGAGCTGGACCCGCGGGCTGCGGCGATATCGCGTGCCCGGACGCTCTTGGACGAAGCAGCCCTTGTTGCGGAACCGGTGTTCCGCGACCTCGAGAGAGTCCCAGGACGGATTCGCACCCGCTTTCCGACCTTGGAGGCGCGTCCACAGGCGCGGTTCGAAACATTCAAGGACGAAGCGGAACCGTCGACGGAGAGGATTAAGTGACCGCACGACGACTTCGCGTTTCGCTCGGGGCAGGCAATGTCGGGCTGTGTACCGCCAATGCCTTCGCCAATCAAGGCGGGCTGGTGTGGTAAGGTGACGGCCCTTCCCCGAGAGGATCCGAGTCCCCCGGCCCGACTTGCCCAGTACAAGGCGCTCATCACGGCCGGCGGCATTGGGACGAGACTCCTGCCCTTCTCCAAGGAGATTCCCAAAGAGGTCTTTCCGATCATCGCACGGAATGGCGACGGTTCCCTCCAGCTCAAACCCGTGATTCAGGCAATCTTCGAACAGCTGTACACGGCGGGCATCCGGACCTACTACTTCGTTGTCGGGAAGGGCAAACGGGCCATCGAAGATCACTTCTCCACCGATTTCCGGTTCTTGGAGTATCTGAGCAAGAGAGGGAAGGTTTCCGAGAGCCTGTCCGCATTCTACGAGAAGATCGGGTCGTCCGATCTCGTGTTCCTAAATCAGATCGAGCCACTCGGATTCGGCAATGCGGTGCTCCTCGGACGAGGCGTCGTCCGGGGTCCATTCCTAGTCCAAGCCGCGGACACCTTCATCCTTTCCGACCACGACGATTGGATCGACCGCCTGGCGACGATGCACCAGAAGTACAACGCGGCGGCGACCCTCCTGTTCCATGAGGTCCCGGATCCGAGGCAGTACGGCGTCGTTGAGGGCGATTTCCTCGAGGAAGGAGTCCTCCGGATCGCGTCGGCGGTGGAAAAACCGCGGGAGCCGCGGAGCAACTACGCGATCATTCCAATCTACCTCTTCACGGACGTGGTCTTCGACGCCCTCTCCGGAATCAAGCCGGGTTTGGATGGCGAGTTGCAACTTACCGACGCAATCCAGAGGCTCGTGGCCCAAGGGAAGTCGGTCATCGGGGTCGGTCTGAGAGAGGACGAGCGCCGCTTGGATCTCGGCACCGTCGAGACGATGGTCGAAGCCTTGAAGGCGTCCCTCGCCGACGCGGTTGGGGAAGCAAGCATGGAGCCGGAGGGTGCGGGAACGCCATGGATAGCCGCCCCGCCGCACGAACCAGAGTCTGGTCTCGCGGATCTGCCGCGCAAGCCCGGACGCTCCGTGGCCCAACTTCCGTCTCCGAAGAGGGCAAGGGGGCGAGCCGATCGCCCGTAAATGGCGGTGACCGCATGAGCACCTATGAGTCACCCGGAATTCTCGGCGGCAACGAGCGGCCGCCTTTCTACGCCGAGGTCCTTCGACGTCTTCGGGAAAACAAGAAGATGATTGGACGCACGTTGAAGGAGCTCCTCATTGCCCTTGCCATCGAGCACTGGATTTTCCTTCAGACGCGTTTGGTTCCGTCCATCGTCATGCTCCTCGCGCAGGGAATTCCGTACTCGGAACCGATCTTGCCCTACTTGGTCGATCCTGTGGCATTCTACTCCTTGATTGCAAGCTCCCTTATCGTCGTCCTTTCCCGGATCCTGATATCGAGGCGTTGGCAGCGCGGGCTGGAGCCGCAACAGCGGTCCACGCTCTCCCGGATCATGTCTTACGTGAAGCCCCACTGGCGCTACGCGGTCGCAGTAGGGGCCGCAATCGTCACCTCGTCGTCTCTCGAGCTCGCCCCTCCGTGGATCTTGGGTATCCTCGTCATCGACAGGGTGATCAAGAACGCAGAATTGGGGCTCCTACCATGGGTGGTGGTTCTCATGGCTTCGGTCGTCGTCGCCAAGGGGATCGCCTCGTACGCGAAAGATTACCTCAGCGCGGTACTCGGCCAGAAGACGATTCACGCGCTCCGGTCGGATGTGTACAGGGACATCGAACACCTCCCCGTGGCCTTCTTCGACTCGGCCCGTACGGGGGAGCTGATCTCCCGCGTGGTCAACGACACGAATGAGATGGAGAAGGTCCTGACCGAGGACCTCGCAAATCTGGTCGCGAATGTGGTCCTGGTGGCCGGGGCGACACTCCTTCTCTTCCTGGTCGCACCCAGCTTCGCGATTTTCGTTGCGCCTGTCGCGGTGCTCATCGTGATCGTGGTGAACACCTTCAAGCGCGCGATTAAGGCCTCGGCAGCCAAGATTCGTGTGGCCTTCGCGGAGCTCACGGCGAGAGGCGTCGAGGTCCTTTCGGGGATTCGGATCGTGAAGAGCTTTCGGATGGAGGAGCGAGAAGCGCGCGAGTTTCACAATCGCTCGGTAGCAATCGCGAGGGCCAAGGTGAGCCTGGCGCGGCTTTCCGGCATCTACGGATCAACGGTGGATCTCCTGACCGCGTCCACGGTCATCGTGATCGTGTGGCTCGCCGCGCCCGCCGCGGTTACAAACACCATACAGGTCGGTGTCCTCGTGACCTTCCTCGGGTTGTTGGACCGCATGTTCAAGCCTCTCGTCCAGCTCAGCAAGGTCAACATCACGCTCCAGAAGGCGATTGCGGCGGCAGACCGGGTCTTCGAAGTCATGGACATCGACCCCGAGGTCTCCGACCCGTCCATCGGCCTCGCACCATCCACCCTCCAGGGCCGCATCACGTTCGACGGAGTGTCGTTTGGCTATCGTCCGACCAAGAACGTACTCGAGAATTTCTCCCTCGTGATTGAACCCGGGGAGACCGTGGCGGTCGTCGGATCGAGCGGCGCGGGCAAGTCCACCGTGGTCAATCTCCTCCTCGGTTTCTACCGACCTACGGCGGGGACGATCTACATCGACGATTACCCTCTGGAGAACCTGAACCTCGGTTACCTCCGGAACAAGATCGGTCTCGTCCTGCAGGAGCCGGTACTGTTCTCTGGCACGATCAAGGAGAATATCGGTCATGGGGATCCCAAGGCGTCGGAGCAGGACATCGAACGAGCCGCCAAGCTGGCGAACGCGCACGACTTCATCGCGGCCATGCCGAAGGGCTATGACACTGTCGTCGGCGAGCGCGGCGTGACCCTCTCCGTTGGACAGCGGCAGAGGATCGCGATCGCCCGGGCGCTCCTCAAGGATCCGAGCATCCTCATCTTGGACGAGGCAACGTCCAACATCGACTCCGAATCCGAGTCCCTCATCCAAGAAGCCCTGAATCGGCAGGCACGCCGTCGGACGATGATCGTAATCGGCCATAGGCTTTCCTCGGTCATGGATGCGGATCGCATTGTGGTCCTCGAGGACGGCGGAATCGTAGAGGTTGGTACCCATGAGGACCTCATCGGTAAAGGAGGGACGTACAGCCGTCTCTATGAAGCCCAGATCGACCGGGGCGAGCCAAGCGAATCCAAGGACGACGAAATCGAGGAGGATGCTTCCGCACGAACGCGATAGAGTTCAAGGAACCGGGCACTCGCCGCGGACGCTTGCCCGCGGCGCCTCCCTCGCCATGGTCGTGTCCTCACGATGCGGCTCGAATCGGTGCGAGAATGCTCATTGCAATCCGTTGGCGACGCCTTCGATGCGCGCACGACCACGGAAGTGTTATGAGTGGCGCAGGTTTCGCCACCGGTGGCGACGCTCCCTCCAAGGCGCCGGTGGCTTGCTCGGCGAGACGCCCCTGAAGGGGGGCGAACCAGGGTGGAGAAGCTAGGCATGCGAACGTTCCATCCAGGAACGGGTAGACGCGCCTCGAGTGTGCATCGAGGGCGCCGAGCTCCCGAGGAGGTGCGCCGCCAGTCGAGACTGGGGCCGTTCCGGTTGCAACCCGCTTCGCCGTTCCCGCGCCGGACCGGTAGAACGGGCCTGAACGGCAAGGGCGAATTGGCAGGAGAGTTGCAGAATCCCTTGGGCCTATTGAATGGGGTTCCAACGTCACCGGAAGATCTGGGCCCGATCGCGAGGCGGACTTGGGACCCGGACAGCGATGCAGGCGAAGACCCGACCGTGGGCAAGCGGGCCTCGAGGACACCAATCTGGCGTAGGCCATCGCGAAAGACGTTCGCGGCTCTCGCCATCGCGGTCCTTTTGGCGTCCGCTATAGGATGGGCCCTCGTCGATCGTGGGCCTGGACCAGGGTCGACGTCCGACTTCATCGGACCCCGCTGGAAAGATGAATCGGCGGACCACTTTACCTTCGCGGCCTCCGCGGACTTCGGAGGACGTGGCAATGTCGATTCGATCGCCCTCGCCGCACGGGCTAGGGCCTCGGGAGCGTCGTTCCTGGTCGCCCTCGGGGACCTCGGGTACTCGGGCGAAGGCGGATCGTGCCGGGACGTCGGTCGATATATTCCGGAACTCGTCATCGTGGCCGGCGACCTTGAGGTGGGGCAGTACCAGCGCGGGAACAGGTCTGGACTCGCCCAGGCTTGTCCCTACAGCCTCTCTTCTCCGTATGTAGCCGGCAACGGGACTCCGGGTTACGGGTTCGAATACTACTTCGATTATCCCCGCGCGAGCCCGCTCGCGCGTTTCATCATGATTTCCGCGGGCCTCGCGGAGGGGTTCGGTTACAACTACAGCAAACATTCTCCGCGCGTGGAGTGGATTGAAGACGCCGTCGACGACGCGCGCGACCACGGTCTCCCATGGGTCATCGTGGGCGTCCACCACCAGTGCCTCACCGTGGCCGCAAGACTCAATTGCTCAATGGGCCAGGCGGTCTTCGACGAACTCGTGGAGTCAAAAGTCGACCTCATCCTCGCGGGCCAAGACACCGCATACGAGAGGACCAAGCAACTCGACCAATCGGACGAGTGCCCATCCATCAATGCGACCAATCCGTACGACGCGTCGTGCATTACACCGCAGAGTTCCCCCGACCGCTACGAGAAGGGGGAGGGCACGGTCGTGGTCGTCCAAGGCGTCGGCGGACGCCCTCTCGAGAATGTGACGATCGACGGCACCAATCCCGAAATCGGATATTTCACCGAAGTGATGGGCCAAAATGCGAACACGGAGGGCCGGCTTCCCGGGTTCGGCTCCGTCTTCTACAACGTAACCGCCCACTCGATCACTGCGGAGACCGACTTCTGTCCCCCCGGCAGCGTAGCCGGGGGTTGGCATTGCCTCGCGGGTCGCGATACGGTGTTCACGGATCGGTTTGCCATTTCCGATGCCCCTCTACCACCGGTGCTGTCCCTTTTAGCCGCTCCTCCGCCCGATGGGTCATTTCCTGACACGTCCAGATCCGCAATCGCGATCGATGTGCCTCGGGCGGACGCCGTGAATGCGGTTTTGAGAGGTGTCTACCTCCGCACTCGATGGGCGCACTGGGGTTTCGGTTGAGGAGAAGGGACCGGACCGTTTGGATGCCTCGGGAATCCCTCTGGCCGAGAGGCCCGACGGGAGGAAAGGGTTTTCGGCAGCCACTCCTTTGTCCGGACAATGGAGCTACGAACCCTCGTCGATCATGACATCGTGCTGACGGAACGCGCCCTCGCGAAGGCCACCATCGCCGCGCCAAAACGGTCCCATCTTCGCAAAGTCGCGGAGGATTTCGTGGCGATGGCCAGGGCTTACCATCACGACGCCGTCCACTTTCGCCAGAAAGGAGAGCTCGAGGAAGCCTTGGCGAACATCAACTACGCTCACGGCTGGCTGGACGCGGGCGCCCGGCTGGGTCTCTTCGACGTAGGCGAGGACGACCAACTCTTCACGTTGAGCGAGTGATTAGAGGACCCGGGCGCCGTCGTTGTCGACCTCGCACCGTTGGAGTGTCCCGAACTTCAGGTAGAGGGTCGCGAGCTGCTCCCGGTTCCCCGTCGCGAACACGGAGTTGCCGAGCATCGCCATCGTCGCCCGCCCGAACATCCGACTCGCCCGGATGACTTCCAGGATGGTCTTGTTCGCGAGCCCCGACTCCTCGGCGAACCGGGCCCCGAGGTCGAAAAGCCGGTCGAGCGTCGGCCCTTCTGCGAACGCGTCGACGCATGCACCGCCCACGCGATTGATCGCTTCGACCTTCTTCGGATCTCGGATGACGGACTGCGTTGGGATCTCTGGTCCGAGGACGGCGAGGAGGAGATTCGCCTCAACGCGGAACGTTCGCACGTCGGCGTAACCGGGTGCGCCCGGTTTCCGTCGCAGGTCCATCCCGCCCAGGGAGGCGGGCACGACGTCGCCGAGCCCGGTGCCGCACTCGATCTCCGTCTCGTGGGCGATCGCCACGAGCTCGTTACGGGCCGTCCCGCGACCGAGCGCGTCGTCCAACGCGAGGGCGGTGCTGAGCGCCGCGGCGGCGCTCACCCCGAACCCCTGGGAGACGGGAAGCGGAAACTCGCTCAAGATTTTCACTTCGTGCGACTCGCCCGTAAGGACCTTCTCCGTCACCCGCCGCGTGACTTCTGCCGTGCCGCGCCGTCCGTTCACGAGGATGTCGATTGACTGTCGCGGCGCATCTCGCACCCGCGCGACCGTGTGGACCCCGAGGCTCAGACAGAGCCCCGCCCCGCGCGATCCTTTCTTCCGCGGATCCGGGTCGTCAACGACCTCGAAGAACGCGGTCACGTGGCCGGGGCAGAAAGCCTCACCCTCGGACACCATGGAGGACCGCCCGCCAGACCCGCTCCGCCGCAAGGGCTTTCGATCCATCGAATGTGTCGGACTGCCCTTTGCGGTCGAAGATCGTGACGGAGGTCGTGTCGGGCCGCACCTTCGAGACGTCATTTGCGACGACGAGGTCGAGGTCGGCCTCTTTCAGGAGCGCCATCGCCCGCGCCTTGAGTTCGACGTTCGTTACCCCGGCTTCGGCCTTGAACCCGACGAGCGCCTTCCGCGTCCCTTTGCGGAATTTCTCGAGGAGCTTCGGCGTGGGCTGGAGGTCCAGCGTGAGACCGCCCTCACGGCTCGGGATCTTGCCTTTCTGCTTCTTCGCCGGAGTGAAATCCGCCACTGCCGCGGGCACGACGCAGATATCCGCGTCCACCTTCTCGGCCATCGCCGCCAGCTCGGCGGTCGTCGCGAACGACGCATACGGGAGCCATGCCGGGACCGGCGTCTCGTGTCGCCCGAGCCAGAGCTCGACGTCGGCTCCGTGCTCATACGCGACTTTCGCGAGTTCGATCCCCGTGCCGCCGGTCGACCGGTTCGTCACGATGCGGACGTCATCGATCGGCTCGACGGTCGCGCCTGTGACGACTAGGACGCGCATCCCGGCGAGGTCTTTCGGGCCGAGGCGACGGATAACGCGGGCCACGATCGTCTCGACGTCCGCCATCTTCGCCTTCTCCTCCTCCCGCTTCGGCTCGATCAGCTCGATCCCGATCTCCTTGAGCCGTCGCAAGTTTGCCGCGACGGCGGGGTTGTCCATCATCGACTCGTGCGCGGCAGGGGCGACCAGGGTCGGGATGCCCGAGCCGAGGGCGTTCGTCGCGTACGTCGTCACGGTCGAGTCGTCGATGCCGTGGGCAATCTTGCCGATCGTGTTCGCGGTGGAGGGCGCGATCAGCAGGAGATCGGCCTTCCCGTCGCGTCCGCACAGGACGAGATACTCCATCGAGCCCGCGATCTCCGTGACGACCGGGTGTCCCGTCGCGTACTCGAGCGCGTTCGGATGGAGGATCGCCGTCGCGGATCGTGTCATGACCGCATGGACGTCGGCCCCGTGGCGGATCAGTTCGTGAGCGAGCTTGACGGTCTCGACCGCCGCGATGCTCCCCGTGACCCCGAGGACGATCGTCTTGCCTTGGAGCTTCATGCTCTTCACGCCGCGCAGGCGTTCCGCCGGATGCATCCCCGCGACGATTGACGTGCGCGGTATATATCTGTCGTCCTCCCTCGGCAAATCGCGACGAAGCTCGGCCCGCGCGCCAAGGTTTAACCCGCAACGTCCGTTAGCCCGTCCGCCTCCGATGGACTACCAAACGACGCTGGAACATCTGTACCGCTTGGAGCGGTTCGGCATCAAACTGGGCTTGGACAACATCCGCCGGTTGCTCTCCCTTCTCGGCGATCCCCATCGGGACCTGAGGGCCCTCCACGTGACCGGTACGAACGGCAAAGGCTCGGTCTGCGCGTACGCCGCCTCCGCCCTCCGGGCCGCCGGGTACCGAGTCGGACTGTACACATCGCCCCACTTGATTCGCTTCAACGAGCGGATCCGGATCGACGGCGAGCCGATTTCCGACGACGACGTTCTCCGGCTCTGGTCCGGGATGCAACCCGCGATTCAAGCGATGACGGCGGCGCGGCGGATCGACCATCCGACGTTCTTCGAGGTCACGACCGCGATGGCGTTCCAGTACTTCCGGGAACAGCGGGTCGACATCGCGGTCATCGAGGTCGGCATGGGCGGTCGCATGGATGCGACGAACGTGGTCGACGGGCTCGTCTCCGTCGTAACGCGGGTCGACCTCGAGCACACGGACCATCTGGGGAAGAGCGTCGAGCGGATCGCCCGGGAGAAGGCGGGGATCATCAAGGCGTCCTCGCGCGCGGTTACGGTGGACCAGCCGGCGCTCTCCGTCATCGAGGCACGGTGTCGAGAGGTGCACGCGCCCCTGTGCGTGGTGGGCCGCGACGTGCGGTTCGAGCGGCGTGCGGTGGGCCTGCGGGGACAAACGGTCGCGGTCCGAGCGGCGTCCGGCTCGACAGAGGTCCACACCCCCCTCCTCGGGCCGTTCCAGGCGGAGAACGTCGCGGTCGGCATCGCGGCCCTCGCGGAACTCCGGACCGTCGGTTTTCAGATTCCGGATGAGGCGATCCGCACGGGCTTCGCCGGGGTGCGCTGGGCCGCGCGGCTCGAGGTGGTCCGCGAGCGTCCGACCGTCCTCGTGGACGGAGCCCACAACGGGCCTGCCGCGGTCGCCCTCGCGGCCGCCGTGCGGGAAATCTTCCCGGACCGCAAGGCGATCCTCGTCGCCGGCATCTTGAATGACAAGGATCTGAGAGCGATGGCCGCCGCCCTCGGCCCCATCGCCGAGCGGGTCTACGCCTGCCGACCGAAGACCCATCGCGCGTTCGACCCGGCGGAGGTGGCGGCCGCCTTCCGGCCGTTTGCGGAGGCGGTCGAGGTTCCCGCCGTCCGAGGGGCCATCGATGCCGCGATTGCGGGAGCAGGGCCGGAGGGCATCGTCTTGATCACCGGATCCATCTACACGGCGGGAGAGGCCCTTGACCACCTCGGCGTCCGCCCGTGACCGGATCGACTTCATCATCCGGGATCTCTCCCGCCGGTACCTGCCCGGAGGGAGCCTTCACGACGGCGAAACGGCCCTCGCGAAGATCGTCACCGAAACCGAGGATCCGTTCCTCGTGTTGATCTCGACGATCCTCTCACAGCGGACGAGGGACGAGATGACCGAGCGCGCGTCGCGGCAGCTGTTCGCGAAGTACAAGACGCCCGAAGCGATCGCCGCCGCCGATGTCGCGGACTTGGAACGCCTCATCAAACCGGTCGGGTTCTACCGTCAGAAGGCGCTCCAGATTCGGAACGTCAGCGGCGTCCTCCTCGAACGGCACGGCGGCCGTGTGCCGCGGACGTACGAAGAGCTGATCGAGCTCCCGCAGGTCGGCCCGAAGACGGCGAACTGCGTCCTCGTCTACGGTTTCGGCGAGCCCCGCATCCCGACGGACACGCACGTTCACCGGGTCAGCAACCGACTCGGGCTCGTGCGCACGCGAGCTCCGGAGCAGACGGAGCGACGGCTCATGCGGACCGTGCCGAAAGAATATTGGCTCCACATCAACGAGCTCTTCATCCGATTCGGCAAGGACATCTGCCGGCCAATCGGCCCGCGGTGTCCCGAGTGTTCATTCACGAGATTCTGCCGCCATTATCCGCGGACGAAATGGGCGAAGGCGGTCAAGCGAGCGCGTCGGCATCCGCAAGTTCATCGCGCCTGATGCGCTTCCCGATCCATGATCGACGCGGCAGAGCGAGGGAAGGCACCCCCGCGCCGCATCCCCCGGGCGTGGGATACGAAGGCAGCTTGGCCCATGCGCCGAACGAGCACATCCGCCTCGACGATGCCCGCCGGGCCATGAAAGCAGCGGCCGGCATGATCCTGGCGCTCTGAGCGTCCTCTGCCGCTCGACGGGGCTTCGTATTCAGGGACGCGAATCGTGCGAGCACCTTGATATTCGCCTCGTCCGTTCGGGGCCGCGTGCGAATCGACCTCATCGAATTCCTCCCGATGACGCTCCAGCGTAAGGAGACGTTCACAATCGCGCGCGGTTCGTCCGCGATCTCCGAGCTCGTGTTCCTCTCCGTCCACTCGGGCAACCGGGTCGGCCAAGGCTGTGCCGCGCCGACGGACGTGACGCGGGAGAACATCCACTCCGCCTTGAACGCGATGCAGACGTTCGCCCGCTCCCTGATGGGCCTCGAGTTCGACCGCCCTGCCCAGATTCGCGATTGGGCGGACCGCGCTATCGCGGGGATGCCGAGCGCGAAGGCGGCGCTGGACATCGCCCTCCACGATCTCGCGGCCCAGGAAGCCCGGAAGCCGCTCCACGTATACCTTGGCGCGAAGCGGGACCGGATGCGGACCGACATGACGATCGGCATCATGGACACGGCATCGGCGGTCGCGCGCGCGGAACGCTGGGTCGGCGCCGGATTCCAGGCGCTGAAGATCAAGGTGGGTCGGGACTGGAAGGACGACGTGAAACGAGTGAAGGCGATGCGCAAAGCGGTCGGGCCGGAAGTCGAATTCCGGGTCGACGCCAACCAAGGGTACTCCTGGAACGACGCCCTCGCGTTCGCGCGGCACGTCCGGGGGGAGGGGGTCGTGGTCTTGGAGCAGCCGGTCCCCGTAGGCGACTGGGAAGGGATGCGCGCAGTGACGGAGTCCTCGCCGATCCCAATCATGGCGGACGAGATGGTGCTCACGGCGGAAGACGCGAAGAAACTCCGGTGGGCGAACGCAGCGCGTGCGGTGAACCTGAAGCTGATGAAGCACGGCGGAATCGTGCCGACGGGGGAGGTGAACACGATCTGCGAGTCCGCGGGATACCCCACGATGGTCGGATGCATGGGGGAGCCGCAGCTGTCCATCGCCGCAGGGTTGGCGTTCGCCCTCGCGAACAAGAACGTCCGGATGATCGACCTCGACTCCCACTTCAACCTCGCGGGGGATCCGTCGTCCGGACTGCGGTTCGAGAACGGGGATCTCGTCGCGCCCGTCCGGCCTGGGTTGGGCATGACGCTCTCGTGACGCAGCCCTAAGGATGCGGGGTGTCATCTCGGCCCGGAGGCACAGCGTGAAGGCTCATGGACGTCGCTTCCGCCGCGCTCTCCTTCGCGAGGTGCGCGACCGCGACAACTTCATCGCCCTCCTCCAATCGGATGAGAAGTACCCCGCTCGCATTCCGCCCCTGCTCGCTCACCCTGTCCGTCTCGCAGCGGATGGCCATGCCCTTCTTCGTGGACGCGAGAAGTTCGTCCCCCGAAGAGATCGTCAGCGCGTCGACGATCGGCCCGGTCTTTCCGGTGACCCTCATCGCGATCACCCCGAGCCCGGCGCGCGAGCGCGTGCGGAACCCCTTACTGGTCTCCGGATCGTACCTCATCCCGGTTCGCTTCGCATACCCGTTCGCGCTCACCGTCAGCAGGTGGCCCTCGTCCCTCGCGACGACCATCGCGACCACGCGGTCGCCTTCCTTTAGCTTGACGCCCCTCACGCCGATGGAATTCCTACTGACGTCCCGGACGTGCATCACGGGGAACCGGACGGCTCTCCCACCGCTCTTGACGACCACCAACTCGTCCGGGGCCTTTACTTTCAGGACGTCGACGACCTCGTCTCCCTCGCGCAATCGGATTGCCTTGATCCCGCTGACGAGCGGACGCCCATAGCTGGAGAGGACCGTCCTCTTCACGATGCCTTGCCGCGTCGCGAACACGAGGAACTCGTCCGCCGAAAAGTCTCGCACAGGGATCATCGCGCTGATCGATTCCCCCGGATGGAGCCGTTCAAGCATGTTCACGATCGGCTTGCCGCGGCTGTACCTCGAACCCTTCGGGATTCGGAATGCCTTCAGCCAGAACACCTTTCCCGCGGTCGTGAAGCACAGCAGGGAGTCATGGGTGCTCGCGACAAACGCGTCGACGACGAAGTCCTCGTCTTTGGTCTGGATTCCGATCGTCCCCTTCCCGGCGCGGCCCTGCAACCGGTATTCGGACGGCGGAAGCCGCTTGACATAGTGACTGTTCGTGATGACGATGACGTTGTCCTCCTCGGGAATCAGGTCCTCGACTTCCATCTCCGCGGCTTGGACCTCGACGGTCGTGCGGCGTTCGTCGCCGAACTTCTCCTTCATCTCGAGCAACTCGGCCTTGATGATCTCCAAGATTCGCTGCCGGCTCGCGAGGATGGCCTCGAGGTCCTCGATCTTGGCGTTCAGGTCCCGCTGCTCCTGCCGCAGCTTCTCGATTTCGAGGCCCGTGAGCTGCCGCAAGGTCATCGCGAGGATTGCATTCGCTTGAGCCTCGCTCAGGAGGTAGCGGCTCATGAGGCCGCCTCGGGCCTCCTCGACAGTGCGGCTGTGACGGATGAGTCGGATCACCTCGTCGAGGTGGTCGACGGCGGTGATCAGCCCCTCGACGATATGTAGTCGCTCGCGCGCCTTCCGGAGGTCGCACTCCGTCCTCCGACGGACCATGAGCATGCGATGGTCGAGGTAGACCTGGAGTTCCTCCCGCAGGGAGAGGTACTTTGGCTTCCCGTCGACGAGGGCGAGGTTGATCACGCCGAACGTGGACTCCATCTGGGTGTGGTGGTAGAGCTGGTTCAGGACGACATCCTCGAGCGCGTCCCGCTTGAGCTCGAGGACGATCCGCATCCCATCCCGGTCGCTCTCGTCCCGCAGGTCCGTGACGCCCTCGATCTTTCTCGACTTGACGAGCAGGGCGATTGACTCGACCAGCGCGGACTTATCCACCATGTAGGGGATCTCGGTAATCACGATTCGGGCCTTGTCGCGGCCCGCTTCCTCGAAGTGCGCCTTCGCCCGGATCGAGATGAGCCCGCGGCCGCTGGTGTATGCGTCCGTGACCCCGCCGACCCCGTAGAGGATCCCACCCGTCGGGAAATCGGGTCCGCGGATGGGACCCGTCTCGGGATTGTACAGGTCCACGAGGTCGGCCTGCGGGTTTCCGATCAGGACGATCAAGGCGTCGACGACCTCATTCAGGTTGTGAGGCGGCATGTTCGTCGCCATCCCGACCGCAATCCCGCTCGAGCCGTTGACGAGCAGGTTCGGGAACTTCGACGGCAGGACGAGCGGTTCCTTCAGCGTCCCGTCAAAGTTGTCCATCCACTCGACGGTGTCCTTCTCGATGTCCTCGAGCATCGCCTCGGCGGTCTTCGCGAGACGGCACTCCGTGTACCGCATCGCGGCGGGCTCGTCCTCTGTGCTGCCCCAGTTTCCTTGGCCGTCGATCAGGGGGTAGTGAAGGGAGAAGTCTTGGACCATCCGGGCGAGCGCGTCGTAGACGGCGAGGTCGCCGTGGGGGTGGAACTTACCAAGGCAATTGTGGACGACCATCCCGTTTGCCACGAAGTTGTGGTCTCCGCTGATCGAGAGGTCGTAAGTAGGCTCGGATGGCGCTCGTCGCACGGACCGAACTCTTGCGAACCGAAGTTGTGCGACATCAATGAAAAAAAGCTTGTCGGCGAGAGGTGAGCCGATGTTCAAGAGTTTCGAACGCACCCCCCATTCGGTGACCTGACGGAGGTGCAGCGGCATCAGATCTAGGGTCGACGAGTACCGGATCTTGGTCCCGCCTGGCCAGGCGATCCCCTGTCGGAATTTTCTCCCAGAAATGTCGAGATACCACCCAGATCCCAGGTGCGCACGGCTAAGCTCGCCGAAGAGCACGTCGGATCCATAGGGAAGGATGTCTGAGGATTGTGGCAGGCGACGAACAGGACGCGGTAACTTCGCCGCTCGTATGCGTCGACTCTCCTTCGCCAAGTCTAGCTCTTCGACGAACGCTCCAGCCTCATCTCCGGTGATTTCCAGGTAATGGAAGCCCTGGCGAGCGCGGACCTTTCGTCCGTTGACCCAGCTCGCCCTTCGCCCGCTGGGACGCGTATAATATCTCTTTGCGTGGAAACCAAGGTGGTGCAGGAGAACTTGAAGTCGATCAATGAGCTCGCTCGAGACAGATCCATAATGGACGACGCGACGGCGTCCAGCGATGGAACCGTCCCCGTCAACGAGTCCGCTCAAGAATCCGAAGGCGACAGCACGCGGGGAACGGAGGATCTCACCTGGGATCGTCTTGGTCGAGGCCTTGAGTCCGTGAAGCCGAAATGTCCCGACCAAATAAGCGTTCACGGCATCCCGGCTCACACGCAGTACATACAATGTCCGGTAGCCCGAGTTCGCCGGTTTCTTCGTTTCCACGGATGGGCGATATCCGAACACCCGCGCGAGGACCGTTTGGACTCTCGCCACAACCTTTTTGTCGGACGAGACGAATCCAACGCGGACTCGCTTGCCTTCGTGGGAGGCAAAGCCGTCGGACATCAGGACCCCGAGGAGGTAGGCGAAATCGCGGTCGAGGCGCATCTGTTTCCCGTCCCACTCGGGCAGTCTCACTAGCTCAGTCAGGAAGGTGGGAAATTCGGAACGAAGCACTACCCATTCGCCCGGTCGGAGGTCCTTTGCCTTCCGCCAGGCAAAGGAGAGGTCGGGGTTTACGATCCGGAATTCTTGGGATTCCGTCGCCGTATTGTGTAGTTCGTTGTCGAGGGTAATTCGAACGAGAGGGCGCGGCGGCATCGTGTATAGCTCTGTGACTGCTCCTTGTCCGGTTTCAGTGTAGACGACGTCGCCGCGGCGAATATCTTGGATTGGAAGAAGGCCCCGTTCCGTCACGACGAGGGTGCCATGGACAAAGCACTCGCCGACCACGCGCGCGGCTTTCTTGTACTGGGACCCTGAACTCATCCCGGCCTCGTTCATCGAGTGGAGGATTCGCCGCTGGACGGGCTTCAATCCATCCCGCGCATCAGGCAGGGCGCGTCCGACGATGACTGACATCGCGTAATCGATGTAGGAGCGTTGAAGTTCGTCCTCGATCGGCTGGGGGACGATCCGCCGCACGGGCTGCGCTTGGTTTTCCTCCGGCATGGTCCACCTAGATATCCAAGTTCACGACTTCTTTCGCGTGCTCCTGGATGAACAGGCGCCGAGGTTCCACGGCCTCACCCATGAGAATGGAGAACAGAGCGTCGGCCGTCGCGGCGTCCTCGATCGTGACTTGCTTGAGAACCCGCCGTTCGGGGTCCATCGTCGTCTCCCAGAGCTCCTCCGCGTTCATCTCGCCGAGCCCTTTGTAGCGCTGGTAGACGACGCCTTTGTCCCCGAGCTGTCTCCCGAGTTCCTCTCGCTGGCGTTCCGAGTAGGCGTAGTAGGTCTCCTTGCCCTTCTTGATCTTGTAGAGCGGAGGCTGGGCCAGGTAGACAAACCCCGCATCGATGAGCGGTCGCATGTATCGGAAGAACAACGTCAAGAGCAGCGTCGTGATGTGCTGGCCGTCGACGTCGGCGTCCGTGAGCCCGATGCACTTGTGATACCGGACCTTGGAGACATTGAATTCGTCTCCGACGCTTGCTCCGATGGCCGTGATGAGCACACGGATTTCCTCGTTCTTGAGCATCTGGTCCAGCCGGGCCTTTTCTACATTCAGGATCTTGCCGCGTAGCGGGAGAATGGCTTGGAACTCCCGCCTTCGGGCTTGCTTCGCGCTCCCTCCCGCGCTCGGGCCCTCGACGATGAACAGTTCTGACTTCGCCGGGTCCCGTTCTTGGCAGTCCGCGAGTTTCCCTGGAAGGTTGAATCCCTCGAGCAACCCCTTGCGGCGCGTCAGCTCCCGTGCCTTCCGAGCCGCTTCCCGCGCCTGCGCCGCGAGGACTGCTTTGCCGATGCAGATCTCCGCGACCTTCGGCGTCTCGTTGAAGAAGTCCGTCAGCTTCTCGTAGACGATCGACTCAACGATCCCCTTCACGTCGGAGTTCCCGAGTTTCATCTTCGTCTGGCCTTCGAATTGCGGCTCCGGGAGCTTGAGGCTCAGGATTGCGGTGAGGCCTTCTCGGACGTCATCGCCCTCCAAGCTCTCTCCTTGTTTGAGGTACTTGTTGTCCTTCGCGTACTTGATGCACGCCCGTGCGAGGCCTGCCTTGAATCCAATCAAGTGCGTGCCGCCCTCAATCGTGTCGATGTTGTTGACGAACGTGAAGATCGATTCGTTGTAGCCGTCGTGGTATTGCATCGCGACCTCGACCAGGGTCCCGTCCGACTGCTTCGCGAACGTGATGGGGTCGGGGTGGAGGGGCGCCTTCGCGCGGTTGATCCACTTCACATACTCCGCGATTCCGCCGTTGTACTGGAATTCGTCCCCGCGGCCATGGACCTCGTCGGCGATGACGATGTGCAGGCCTGCGTTCAGGAACGCGAGCTCCCGCAGCCGCGTCGCGAGCGTCCCGTAGTCGAACTCGATCGTCTCGAACACCAGCGGATCGGGGCGGAACGTGATGGTCGTGCCCGTGCCCTTTGCGGGCCCAACGACCTCGAGGCCCGACGCCTTCTGCCCGCGCTCGAACCGCATCCGGCTCTCCTTTCCCTCGCGCCGCACGCGGACCTCGAGCCACTCGCTCAGGCCGTTCACGACGGACAAGCCGACGCCGTGCAAGCCGCCTGACACACGGTACATCTTTCGTTCGAACTTACCGCCGCTGTGCATCCGCGACAGGACGAGCTCGACGCCGGGCACCCCCCATTTCGGATGGATGTCCACCGGGATTCCGCGTCCGTCGTCCGCGACGGTCACGGATCCGTCGGCGTTGAGGATGACTTGGATGTTCTTGCAGAAGCCCGCCATCGCCTCGTCGATCGAGTTGTCGACGACCTCGTGGACGAGGTGGTGGAGGCCTCGGCTGTCGATCGAGCCGATGTACATCGCGGGCCGCTTCCGGATCGCCTGCAGGCCTTCCAGGACCTGGATTTGCCCGGCGTCGTAGGCGGCCTCTTCTACCATCTATTTCGCAACCTGTCAGAGCTCGTTCGGATGCCCTCTCGGAGCCCATCCCGGGGGATGCTCTCAGTATGCGGCGGGGTCTTATAAACATTCGGAGGCCAGTTTCTATGGAGAAAACGGGCCTCTTCGACGGGTCATTTTTGGGATTGTCGATTTATATAGGATAGCACGGTCTTTTTGGACCCTCGTTCTCGTCCCTGAGAACGTCGGATGGCGCCGCAAGAACCGGCCTCCCGGACGGGCCCTATTTTCTCTTCCAACGCACACCGTCGCGCGTGTCTTCCAGGACGAGGCCCAGGGCTCCCAGGGCCTCGCGGATCCGGTCTGCCGCGGCAAAGTCCTTGCGTTTCCGAGCATCCTCTCGGAGCGCCACGATCAGGTCCATCAGCCCCTCCACGAGATCGGCGCCGGCCGTGGGCGTCGGAAACAGCCCGAGGATGTCGCCGAAGGTCCGGAAGGCCGCCGCGGTCTCGTCGAGCGCCGCTCGTCCGGCCCCCGTCTCGGCCGCCTTGTTCACGGCGCGCGCGTACTCGAACACGGCCGCAATCGCCTCGCGGGTATTGAAGTCGTCCGACATCGCCGCATCGAAGTCCGCGAGGGCCTTCTTCGTCGCGGCGCGGAGCTCGCGATCGGCCTTGCTCGACTCCGGCGCCCGTCGGCGCTCCGCGTCCACGGTGCGGACCGTCTCGCGGAGCCGCTCGTACGAGCGTTTCGCCTCGTCGAGCAACTCCGGGGTGAAGTCGATCGGGCCTCGATACTGGATGTTCACGAGGAAGAAGCGGATCACGTCGGGCTCGTATTGCCGGAGTGCTGCCGTGACCGGCCAGAAGTTGCCGAGAGACTTGTGCATCTCCACGCCGCTCACCATGACCATCCCGGTGTGCAGCCAATACCTCACGAACGGGGTGACGCCCGTGTACGACTCCGCCTGGGCGATCTCCGCCTCGTGGTGCGGGAACAGGAGCTCCGTCGCGCCGCCATGGAGGTCGTACTGCGGCCCGAAGTGGCGGATCGTGATCGCGGTGTCCTCGATGTGCCATCCGGGTCGGCCTTTGCCCCACGGGCTGTCCCACGCCGGTTCCCCGGGCTTCTGCGCTCTCCAAAGGACGAAGTCCGCCGGATGGCGCTTCCGCTCCTCAATCGCGACACGCGCCCCCGGGCGGAGTTCCTCGACCTTCTGCCCGCTCAGCTTGCCCCAGCCCGAGAACGTCGTCGTATCGAAGTACACGCTCCCGTCCTCCGCGCGGTACGCGTGCCCTTTCGCGATCAGCCCCTCGATTTGCTCGACGATCTCGTCGATGTAGTCCGTCGCGAACGCGTACACGTCGACGGACGTGCACTGCAGTCGCGCCATGACGCCGAGGTACTCCGCGAAAGACTGCCCGACGATGTCGGTCCACGTCCGGCCGGTCGACTTCATCTTCTCGATGATCCGGTCCTCGATGTCCGTGACGTTCTGCAAGTAGAACACATGGAACCCCTTGTGGCGCAGGTAGCGCGCGACGACATCGAACGCGACGTACGTCTTCGCGTGGCCCATGTGGGTCTCGTCCTGTGGCGTCAAGCCGCAGACGAACATCGAGACGCGGTTGCCATGGAGCGGGGCGAAAGGCTCCTTCTTTCGCGTGAGGCTGTTATACACTCGGATCGACATGGCGCGGTGCGCATCTGGGAAGCCGCGTATTAAGGTTCGCGACTTCGCCGCCGGCACGCCGCCGTTTGTCAACCCGAGACGATTCGGCGCGGAACCATTATCGTCCGCGCGGCGGCATCCTCGGTCCGGACATGGCGGGCTCGTTCCCCCACCCGCGTGCCTCGCGCACGGCCGGATGGCCCCGAGAGTTGCAGCGGGCGTCCCTGCTGCTCGGCACCGGCGCGGTGCTATTCTGGATCTCGTTCGTGGTCGGCCGCTGGATCGTCGTCGTGCCCTCCTTCGGCCCGACGTACGTCGACCTAATCCTCGCCTGGGTCGCGGTGGTGTTGCATGTGTCGGCGTGGCCGGACCTCTGGATCGGGCTGCGACACCTCCGCTCCCGCGACCCGAAGGAAGGCGACGCGACCGTCGCATGGCGGGCCTTCCTGCTGACGTTAGGATTGGTCCTCGCCGCGGTCGTCGCGCTCCCGCTGCAGTATCACGCGATCGCGTCGACCGACGCGTGGCTCATCGCGGTGTACGTCACCGCGTTCCCGTACCTCGCATGGACCTTCGTCCCCGTCCTCGCCCTCCATGCGATCCTGTTCGGGCGCGTCGCGAACTACCTCGATCCTCGATCCCGCTACCTGATCGACGCGGGAGCGCTCGTCCTCTTCGCGGTCGCGGCCGCGACGACGGCGGTGATCTTGCAGAATCCCGGGGCCACGGCGTTCGTCCGGTCCTGGGGCGTCGGCCGCGGCATTCTCCCGGCGGCGGCTCTCGCGGGGTACGGCCTCGTCGCGATCGGCTTGACGGTCGACGCGACGACGGTCTGGCCCCGAATCCGGTCGTGGACGCCGCAGCGGGTCCGCTGACCTCCGTTAGCCGAGTGCCCGTCCGAGGTCCTCGGTCAGGTCCTGCACGTCCTCGAGGCCGACGGAGAACCGGACGAGTCCGTCCGTGATGCCTTGCTTCTCCCGCTGCTCCTTGGGCACGCTCGTGTGGGTCATCGAGGCGGGATGCTCGATCAGGGACTCGACCCCGCCGAGGCTCTCCGCGAGGAGGATGACCTCGAGCCGCTTCAGGCGTTCGACGAGGCGGGTCGGGTCGCGCAGCTCGAAGCTGAGCATCCCGCCGAACCGCCGCATCTGCTTCTTCGCGATCCCGTGGCCCGGGTCGTCGGGGAGGCCCGGATAGTGGACCTTCGCGACCGCTTTGTGGTCCTTCAGGAATTTGGAGAGGGTCTCTGCGTTGTCGCAGTGGCGCTCCATACGAACCGGCAGCGTCTTGATCCCACGCAATGTGAGCCAACAGTCGAAGGCGCTGGGGACGGCGCCGAGCGCGTTCTGTGAGAATTTGAGTTTCTCGTGGATGTCGTCCCGGTTCATCACGAGGGCGCCTCCGAGGAGATCCGCGTGACCGCCGAGGTACTTCGTCGTGCTGTGCACGACCAGGTCGACGCCCAGGGCGAGCGGATTCTGGAGCGCCGGCGAGGCGAACGTGCTGTCGCACACGCTCAGGGCCTCGTGTGCTTTCGCGATGAAGGCAAGCTCCTTCAGGTCGACGACTTTCATGAGCGGGTTCGTTGGAGACTCTATCCAGAGGATCCGAGTCTCCGGTCGGAACGCGTCCTCCACGTCGACGAGGTCTCGAAGGTCGAGGAAGGTCGACTCGATCCCGTATTGACTCATGATCCGCGTGAAGATACGATACACCCCGCCATAGCAGTCGTCGGTGACGAGGACGTGATCGCCCTTCTTCAGGAGCGTGAGGACGTTGGTAATCGCACCCATGCCGCTCGAGAACGCCAGGGCATGCTTCCCGTTCTCCAGCGCGGCGAGGCTCTGCTGCAGGGCGTCTCGCGTCGGGTTGGCGCTCCGCCCATACGCGTACGCGTCCTGGCCCTTGCGCGAGTACGTCGACGTCGCATAGATTGGCGGTGTGACCGCGCCGGTCCGCGGATCCGGCTCTTGGCCCGCATGGATTGCTTTCGTGGCAAAACGCATTCGATCGCCGTGGGCGGAGTCGCACCCCGAGGGTAAAGACCTTGCTACGCGCGGCCGGCCAGGTACTCGATCACGTCGATGCGGGTGATGATTCCCTCGAACCGATTTTCCTTTCCGATGACGACCGCGGGGCTCCCGCGCATCAGGAGCTTGTACACCTGCTCCAGGTCGGCCCCTGGCCCGACGATCGGGAACGGTTTCTCCATCACTTTTGCAACGTAGTCGTCGTACAACTTCGGATTCTCGAGGAGCGCCTTCATGAGGACCTCCTCGCGCAGGCTCCCCACCATGATCCCTGTGTCGACCACGGGGAGCTGCGACACGTTGTACTGCCGCATCATGTCCGCCGCCTCGCGGACCTTCGCGGCGACGTCGATCGTGATCACGCCCGGGATCGTCCGCTCCTTCGCGCGGAGAATCGTCATGAGCGGCGCGACGGGTTCCTCGAGGTACCCCTGCTCCTTGAGCCACTCCTCGTTGTGGGCCTTCGACAGGTACCGCTCTCCGGTGTCCGGCAACAGGACGACGAGGACGTCTCCTTTCCCGAGCGTCTCCGCGATGCGCCGTGCCGCGACGACGGCGGCACCGCTCGAGCTGCCCGCGAGGATCCCTTCCTCCCGTGCGAGCCGACGGGTCATGAGGTACGCCTCCTTGTCGCCGACCTTCACGATGTCATCGATGACGTCGAACCAAGTGGACTCGGGGACGAAGTCCTCGCCGATACCCTCGATTTTATATGTATGAGGTTTAATTATATCCTTCTTATAGAAATAATCCTTGAGGATCGAACCGAGCGGGTCGACGCCGATCACGCGGACGCGGGGGTCCTTCTCCTTGAGGTATTTCCCGGCGCCGCTGATCGTCCCACCCGTGCCCATGCCGCACACGAAGTGCGTTACCTTGCCGTCCGTGTCCCGCCAGATTTCGGGTCCTGTCGTCGCATAATGCGCTCGCGGGTTCGCCTGGTTCGCGTACTGGTTTGGCAGGATCGAGTTCGGCGTCTCGCGGTGGATCCGCTCCGCGACCCGGTAGTAGGACTCCGGGTGGTCCGGCGGCACCGCGGTCGGCGTGACGACGACGCGGGCGCCGAGCGACTTGAGGAGGTCGATCTTCTCGCGGCTCATCTTGTCCGGCATCGTGAAGACGGCGCGGTAGCCCCGGATCGCCGCGACCATGGCGAGCCCGAGGCCCGTGTTCCCGCTCGTGGGCTCGATGATCGTGCCCCCCGGCCTGAGGAGCCCTTTCTTCTCCGCGTCCTCGATCATCGCCTCGCCGATCCGGTCCTTCACGCTCCCGCCCGGGTTCATCATCTCGAGTTTGGCGAGGGCGAGGCACGGCACGTCGGCCATGATCCGGGGGAGCTTGACGAGCGGGGTGTTGCCGATTGTCTCGAGGATGGTGTTGAAGTACCGCACGGTGGGCGTCCCCCGGCACCAAAGGAGGGACGTTATAAGAACGTGCGCGCGGGATGGGCGGGATTCCTCCCATCGGGGCCGTCGAGGTCAGGCCGCGCGCGGCCGGTCGCGCGTGACATGCCGGGGGAGGGAGTCGAACCCCCAGGAAACCGATCTGCAGTCGGTCACATTAGCCGCTCTGTCACCCCGGCGCAGGACCGCACATCCGGGGTGACGTAATTGAAACTTTGCCGGTCCTCCCGAGGCGGACGGCCGAGGTCACAATCGAAGCGGGCAACCGTTAACGGTCTTCAGTCCGGCGGGCCTCTCTTCGACACCGATGCCGTGCAGCGCGCGGGATCTCCTCGCCGTCGGGAACGGTCGCGCCTAGGCGTTCGGAGCGCACCGACGGGGGTTTCATCATACAGTCGGGACGAAGCTATTTATCCACTCCCGGGTGTCGCACCGCTAGTGGCAGAACTGAAGACGATCACCGACACCGTGCACGGCACGATTCGGCTCGAACCGCTGACGCTCGATTTGCTCGAGACGCTCGAGCTCCAGCGTCTCAACTCGATTCGCCAGCTCGGGCTCACGTACCTCGTCTTCCCCGGGGCGAACCACTCCCGCGTCGAGCACTGCCTCGGTGTTGGCCATGTCGCGGGGGAGATGGCGAAGGCTCTCGAGCTCTCGGACGACGAGCGCAAGCTCGTCCAAGCCGCCGGCCTGTTGCACGACGTCGGCCATGGCCCGTTCTCGCACACGCTCGAGCATGTCCTCAGCCGCGAGCTCGCCGTGGACCATATGCACCTGACGCAGCGGATCATCACCGGCCAGGACGACAACGTCGCTCCCGAGGATCGGAAGGCCTTCCCCGATGTCCTCCGGATCCATCAGGTCCTCACGAAGCACGGCGTCGATCCGGACGCGGTGGCCGCCTTGATCCGCGGCCCGGCGGAGCGAGGATATGCCCGGCTGGTGCCCGGCAGCCGCCGCGAGCCCACCCGGTACCTCGCGCAGATCATCCACAGCCCGATGGACGCGGACCAGATCGACTACCTCATGAGGGATGCCCACTACACCGGCGCCGCCCACGGGATGATCGACTTCTCCCGGCTTCTGCAGACGCTCCGTCGCCACGACGGCGAGATCGCCCTGGACCGGAAGGGACTGCCGGCGCTCGAGGGGATGCTCGTCGCTCGCGGCCTCATGTACTCCTCGGTGTACTTCCACAAGACGGTCCGGATCGCGGAGCAGATGCTCGCGCGGGCGGTCGAGCGCTCCGACGCGCCGATCGGGGAGATCCAGAAGATGGTCGACCACGAACTCTTGGGTTGGCTGACGCACCAGGGGCCGCTCCAGCGGGAGATCGCGCTTCGACTGAAGTACCGGAAGTTGTACAAGCGCGTCGTCTCGTACGACCGGGACGAGCTGACGGAGTCCGCGCGGGACGCGCTGTCGTCCTTCAAGGATGCGTCGGAGCGCCGCCGCGTCGAGGATCGGATCGCGAGGCGCGCGGGAATCAAGCCGGGTCACGTGATCATCGACGTCCCGTTGCCGGAGCTGCTACTGAGCGAGCCGCGTATCGCGAAGACGGAAGTCCCAATCTTGGACGGGGACTCGGCCAAGGCGTTTTCCAAGGTGAGTCCCCTCGGTCGCGCGCTCCAGGTCCGGCAAGTCGTCGACTGGGTCGTGATGGTCGCAGCGCCCGCCGCCACGACGTCCGCCGTCCGCAAGGCGGCCGCATCGTCGCTCTTCGCGTGATGCTCGAACGGCGGATTCAATCGCGTTTGTCAATCCGGCAGACGCTCGTCGGACAACATTTAAATAGCGTCTCCCCGGATACGAGCCCATCTTGCGGGATGGGATGAACTCGCAGGCGCTGCAGGTGACGGAATGAACTCGATGCTAGAGGACGTGCTCGCCCGGGAAGGGAGCGCACCCGCGTTCGAAGACAGTCGCGTCGACGCCGAGCTCGAAGAGATGCTCAGCAAGATGCGGACGAACATCAAGATCATTGGACTCGGCGGTGGCGGCTGCAACACCATCTCTCGAGTGTACAACGAAGGCATTGTCGGCGCGGAGCTGTTCGCCTGCAACACGGACGCGCAACATCTCTTGCACATCGCCTCCCCGAAGAAGGTCCTCCTCGGTCGGCGGATCACCAAGGGGCTCGGGGCCGGCGCTCTGCCGCAGATCGGCGAAGAGGCCGCCCGCGAGGCCGAGGAGGAGCTCCGGGGAATCGTCCAGGGCTCGGACATCGTGTTCGTGACGTGCGGCCTCGGCGGCGGCACGGGGACCGGCAGTTGCGGCTACGTCGCTCGGCTCGCGAAGGAGATGGGCGCCCTCACGATCGCGGTCGTCACACTTCCGTTCCGAGGCGAAGGCAAGTTGCGGATGGAGAGCGCCGAGTGGGGATTAGAGCGACTGCGGGACGCCGCGGACACGGTCATCACGATCCCGAACGACAAGCTCCTCGATCTCGTGCCGCGACAGAGCTTGAACCTCGCGTTCAAGTTCGCGGACGAGGTCCTGATGCGCTCGATCAAAGGTCTCACGGAGATCATCACGAAGCCCGGCCTCGTGAACCTGGACTTCAACGACGTGAAGACGATCATGAAGGGCGGCGGCGTCGCGATGATCGGCCTGGGCGAGAGTCAGGCGGTCGGCGACAACCGTGCGGTCGAGGCGATCGAGGAAGCGATCAACTCGCCCCTCCTCGAGGTCGACGTCTCGACGGCTCACGGCGTCCTGATCAACGTGACCGGGGGCAACGACATGACGATTTCCGAGGCGGAGCGCGTCGCGGAGGTCGTCCAATCGAAGGTCTCTCCGACTGCGCGGATTATCTGGGGCGCGACCGTGGACCCGTCTCTGGAGCACACCCTCCGCGTGATGCTCGTCGCCACGGGCGTGAAGTCGAAGCAGATCGTCGGGCGCCGCGATCCGGCGGAAGAGCGGGCCCGGGTCGGCATCGACGTGATTCGCTAGCCGCGAGGTTCCGATTGCCCTGACGACCGTGTGCGGCCCAAGACGCCGTTCGCAACCCTTATAACCGGCACGCTCTTACGCGAGAAGCGAAATTACTCCTCCAGCCGCGAGGCTATTCCCGGAGGCCCGGATCATGGATTCGATCGTCAAGGAGGTCGTCACCCGGTCGGGTGGAGAACCTCGGGTGCCCGAGTCCCCCACACAGTTCCTCGGCGTCGGTGCCGAGGACGCCGAGCTCGAACGGATCCTCGCGAGCCTCCGCACGAACATCAAGATCCTCGGGATTGGGGGCGGCGGCTGCAACACGATCGACCGACTCGTCGAAGCCGGAATCGTGGGCGCGGAGCTGTACGCCGCGAACACGGACGCGCAACACCTGTTGACGATCCGCTCGCCGCACAAGCTCTTGTTGGGCCGGCGCGTGACCCGTGGACTCGGCGCGGGCGCTTTGCCGCAAGTCGGCGAAGAGTCCGCGCGGGAAGCGGCCGACGAAATCCGTTCCGTCGTGCAGGGCGCCGACATGATTTTCATCACGTGTGGCCTCGGGGGCGGCACGGGCACGGGCGGTGCCCCGGTCGTCGCGCAGCTTGCGAAGGAGGCCGGCGCGCTGACGATCGCGATCTGCACGTTCCCCTTCCGAGCCGAGGGCGCGATTCGCGCGGAGAACGCGGAGTTCGGCCTGGAGAAACTCCGGAGCTTCGCCGACACGGTCGTCGTGATCCCGAATGACAAACTGCTTGAACTCGTCCCGCGTCTCGCGTTGAATGCGGCATTCAAGGTCGCCGACGACGTCCTGATGCGGGCGATCAAGGGGATCACCGAAGTGATCACGAAGCCCGGACTCGTGAACCTGGACTTCAACGATATCAAGACGATCATGAAAGGGGGCGGCGTAGCGATGATCGGACTCGGGGAGAATGACCGCGACGACCGCGCGGAGGCGGCGATCGAAGAGGCGATTAACTCGCCCCTGATCGACGTCGACATCAGCCACGCGACCGGCGCCCTCGTGAACGTGACGGGCGGGAACGACATGAGCGTCTCCGAGGCCGAGAAGGTTTCCGAGATCGTGCAGGGCCGCATCGCGCCGAACGCCCGCATCATCTGGGGTGCGGCGATCGACCCGAGCCTCGAGCACAAGATCCGCGTCATGCTCATCCTGACCGGAGTGAGGTCGAAGCAGATCCTCGGACCCGGGGAACACCCGAGGGCGCCCCACGCGGGCGTCGACATCGTGAGGTGAGGACCGTGGCGGACATCGTGGACCGGAGCTGGGAAGTCCAGCGGCGGATCGAGGAGCGGGTGAAGCGGCTCGGGAAGGGCCGGTTCGGCCGCGTCCTCAAGATGGCCCGCAAGCCGACGTCGGACGAGTACTCGAAGGTCGTCTTGATTACCGGCCTCGGGATCGTCGCGATCGGCGCGCTCGGGTTCGTGATCTACCTCGTCATGCGCTACGGGCCGGACGCGATTCGCCGGCTCTTCGGGATCGTGGGCTGACATGGGTCTTCTCGACGACCTCTCGAAGCGGGAGCCAAAGTCCGAGCCAAAGGCAGAGCCCGTCGCGGGCCACTACGGCGTGAGGCTCGAGCTGAAGGAGGAGAAAGTCTCGCTGACCGCCGGTCAGACGCGGGAGTACGACGTCCTCGTGACGAATAACGGCACGGAGGACGACACGATCCGGATCAAGGTCGACTTGGTCTACAATTCGGAGCTGCCCGACCCACCCGAGTGGACCGCGAAGCTGTTCGGCGTCGAGGAGAAGGTGTGGGACGTCACGTACACGAAGATCACGGAGAAAGAGTTCCTGCTCATCGCGGACGGGCAGCGGGAGATCACCCTGACGGTCACGTGCCCGAAAGGCGCGCGGTACGGGGACCGCCTGAACGTCGTCGTGAACGCGATCTCGAAAGGGGATCCCGGCGTCTTCGATGCAAAGACGCTGAGCTTCAGCGCCCGCCAAGCGATCCTCGCCGTCAAGTCGTCGATCGGCCATGAACGGGCCGTCGCGGACGCGATTTACGCCCGGGCGAAGGCGAAAGACCTTGGCGTCTTTTCGATCCTCGTGCCCGCGAACTTCCGCGGATACGTCTACGTCGAGTCGATGAACCCGGACCGCCTCGAGGAGATCGTCCGCGGCCTCCGTCGCGCGCGCGGCGTCGTAAAGGGCGAAGGCGAATCGACGGGCATCGGATTCTCGGAGATCGAGGCGTACCTGACGCCGAAGCCGATCGTCAGCGGGATCATGGAGGGCGACATCGTCGAGCTGGTCGCCGGCCCGTTCAAGGGCGAGAAGGCCCGCGTCATGAAGATTCGAGGCGATGGTCCGCATCCCTGTGACCGTCCGGGGCGACAGCGTCCGGGTCCTACAGAAGGAACAAGAGAGGTAGCTTGGGAGGGGCGGCCATCCGGCAGCGAGCGGACCTCCCCCGCCTACGCCTCTGGCTCCAGAACCGCTCCGGCAGTCGCATGGGCGCCTGGGCTCCGGCCGATTGGAGCGCGCCTGGACGCGAGCGCACGCCTCAGCTGAGGCAACTCAGCCATTTCGAGCCGGGCTTGCCGGGCGATCCTCCCTAGCCGTTGGCCAGGGTCCGTGAGCGAGTATCGCCGTGCGGGTTGCGCGCCTCGATGAGTCATCTGCAACCGAACCAGTCCCAAGGACAGAGCGACAGAGAGCGCCGAATAGAGGGTGTCATTGCATATGCCAGAGAGATCGATGAGGTCCGTGATGCTCAACGATTCCGTCTGCGCGTCTGCGAGGAGGCCGATGATCACGAGCAGGCCACTGTATTCGAGCCAGCGGATGGGCTCGTACGGACGACGATTCGATCTCGAGCCACGCTCGGGATGAGACGGTCCGGCTCGTGAATCCATCCCTCAACTGCCCCGACGATAAGCGATGTAGGCCAATATAAACGTAGGCGAGAATTACCCGGTCCTGCCGTTGCCGACTCCGGGTCAGGCTTCCGGAAAACGGAAGCTCCCTTAAGACGGGTATTCACTATTCCTACGGACCACGGACGGCGGTCCGATGGTCGGACACTCGAGAGGTGACTTCTCGTGCGAGCACGGGGAGGAATTTCGGAATCGCTCCGAGATTAACGCCACCGCTTTTCGCGGGGTGGTTTCGCCCGGCGCCAAGTGGATTAAGAAGGGCTTCGCGACGTTCGCCGTGGGAGTCATGATCCTCACCGCATTCGCGGTTGTGTCTCGCCCGGTATCGGCCGATGGTGGCACGATGACGGCTTCAGGAGGTGGTCCCCCGACTGCGACTACATACGGTCCTGGGGCCGCGACGACGCGCTTCCCGGACGGGACGGTTCGGACTCAGTACCTCCCGACGTTCCAGCGATGGGACGGCGTCTGGCGGCCGGAGAGCGCGCTCAACTGGTCCGCGGGAGAGTGGCCATATCTCGCGAACGAGACGACAACTTCCTTCGCAATCACCCGGCTCGGTGGGTCCTTCACTCAGGGCAAGGTCCCCGGGGCGACGTACGCCGTCCATCTCGACCAGATCAAGGAGACGGTCAATATCGCATCGCCCTTCCCTACGCCCATCACGAGCCCGTCCCTCACCGTGCCCTTCTCCGGCTCCTACTACGTCGCGATAGCCGGCACGACGATCACGCTGATCGGCTCTGCCGGAACTTCCTGGAGAAGCGCGCCGTTCGCAGCGTGGGACTCGGCAACACCGGCGCACACGTGGGACAACCTAGCGACGTCCGTCGCCTACATCGATGGCTCCCTCGTCATTAGCCTCGACGCCAACGCGGTGTCGGGCGCGACCTTTCCGTTGTACATCGATCCGACGTGGATTCTCCAGGCGAACGCGAACAACGCTTGGGCGGGAACCTTAGACCACCTCACGAGCGACTGGGGGGACCAGAGCCTCCGCATCGGGTACCTGGCAGACAACTTCAACGACAACAAGAACGAGGTCTGGACGAAGACATCGGGAAACAGTTTCAGCCTCAGAGGAGGCCGAGCGCAGCTCACGGCCACGGAGATCCACGCGTCCGGCACCTGGTCGGACCTCGTCCTCGGATCCACCCTCAATTTCGCGTCTTGCGGCGCGTCGAAACTCCTGGTCCGGTATGCGAGCAGCTCGAACTACTACTATCTGAACGTCAACTTCGCGGGGAAGCAAGTTACGCTTTACAAAGTAATCGGCGGCGTGACCACGGCACTCTCATCGACGCTGTCAATCTCGATGAGCGCCAACACGAATTACGACGCTAAAGTCGTGGCGAGGGGAAATTCCTTCGAAATCTGGTGGGCCGGGGCCAGGGTCTGGACCGGCACGGACCCTTCCCCGCCAGGGAGTCCGCTGAGCGGCAACGTCGGGCTTTCTGAGGTCACCAGCAAATGCACCCTGTATGCGGACAACGTCCGAGTGCGCGACGCGACCAAGTGGTCGGGGGACTACACCTCGGCCAGCCGGGACGCAGGAACCAGCAACGTTGTCACGCAGGTTCGCTTCCAAGGTACGGCCGACTCCTACAGCGACGTAGACTTGTGGATCAACTCGTCCTCCAATAACCAAGCCTGGGGTGGATGGCACCTCTTGAAGGCGATGGTTGCACCAGGATTCTACTACGCTGTTCCCGATATCGACCAGAAGCGGTGGTACCAGCTCCGCGCGGTCATGCGGACCGGCGTCGACGGCACGGCGTTCGTCCACGAGATGGATGCGCTGGAAACGCCGCCGACCGGGGTCCAGGCGACGACGAACACGGGGTTCGCGCCCTGGTACATCTACGTGGCCGGGGACGTGAACGCGGTCTCCGGGAACCTTGTGATCTCTTGGACCGATCTCTCGACTCGGGCGAAGGGCTTCCCGATCGCCCTCGTCCGGACGTACAACTCCGCCCTTTCCGGGACAGCGGGGCCGTTCGGCCTCGGTACGATGGACGGGTTCCACGCCAAGCTGAGTTTCCCCGCAGGAGGAAACGTGACCTACACCGCGGGCGACGGGGCGGTCTACATCTTCACGACGATGGGGGGCACCGCGTACAGTCCGCCCCGCGGAATCCACGACAATCTCGTAAAGAATGCCGACGGGACTTACACCCTCTGGCAGCCCGACGGATCCCGGACGAACTTCGACTCGACAGGCAAGCTCACGTCCATTGTCGACCGGAACGGGAACCACCTCACGCTCACCTACACAAATGGCAACCCCACGAGGGTTGCCGACGATTCGGGCCTCGCGTTGACGTTCGTCTACGATTCGAGTAACCGGATTTCGTTCGTCACCGATCCGATGAACCGGAGGGTGGGCTACACCTACGACGGCTCGAACCGGCTCGTCACGTTCACGGACGCCATGACCTTTAGTGAAAACTACAGCTACGACAGTTCCAACCGCCTGACCCAGCGTGTCGACCGCGCGGGCCACGTGGACCGTTTCGTGTACGACGCGAGTTCCCGGGTGAGCCAGATCTGGACCGGCGAATGGAATTACGCCTCGAACGCGATTCGATGGCAGGTGGAGGCCTACGGCATCGGCTACACGAGCGGGACTCAGACCACGGTGACGAACGCGGCGGGTTCCACTACGACCATCACGTTCAACAGCCTCGGAAATCCAACCGTCCTCAACGGACCGAATGTCGGCGGATTCGGCTGCGGCCTCTGTACGAAGGGCAATTCCAGCCAGGCCACGTGGGACGGCGAGTTCGACATCCTCACGGCGACGGACGGACGGACCGACACGACAGCATATTCGTACGACTGGATGGGGAATGCGGTCTCCACGAGGGACCCGGGGGGGAACACCACGCTCCAAACGTTCTCCAACGTCCAGAACGCGACACAGTTCATCGCCCTGCGGATGAGCCAGATGAATCAGAGGGGCTACGTGACCAGATACACTTACTACACCAATGGCAACCTCTACGCGACGATTCTCCCGGGCGGCAACGTATCGTACCAGTTCTACGATGCGGCAGGCTCGGTCGTGCGTTCCCAGGATTTCCGCGGCAACTCGGTCACGGCAAGCTACGACGCGCACGAGTTCCTCGTCAACTCGACGGACGCGGGCGGCAACAAGACGACGTACCAGAACGACGCAATCGGGCGGACGTGGAACACCACGAGTCCCGGAGGCAACACGACGCGGAACGTGTACGACTCCAACGGGCGCGTGACGTCCGTCACGGACCCGATGGGGAATGTGACTTGGTCCACGTACGACCACCGGGGGGACCTCCTTACGCGGAAGGACGCGAATCTCCTCATCACGCAGTACGCCTACAACATGACATTTGGCGGTGTGCAGCAGATTGTCGACACGGGCGGCAACATCACGAAATACGTCCACAACAACCTGGGCGAGCAGACCCAGACGACCGACAGGAACAACCACGCGACGAGGTACGCGTACGACGCCTTCGGTCGCGTCACCAACGTTACGACTCCCTTGGGCCACGTGACCCGGTTCGTGTATGATGCCGTGGGCAACGACATCGTCAAAATCCTAGCGAACGGGACACGAATCAACTACACCTACGACGCCTCAAATCGCCTCGTCAAGACGACGTACCCGGGCGCGCAAGCGATTACCGTGGCCTACAATAAGGACGGAAACGTCGTCGAGAGGAGGGGATTCGAACTCGACGAGATCTTTGTGTACGACGCCCTGGATCGGGTGAGCCAGACAAGGCAGATTTTCCTCGACGTCTCCATGACGTTGTTTCACAACTTCACGTACGATGCAAACGGGAACCGTCTCTCCATGGACGGCAACGGCGGAGGGATCTACGTCTGGGACCGGAGCAACAGGGTCTCGAGCCAGACGGACGCAGCCGGAAGCCGCTGGGCCTACGCGTATGGCAAGGACGGCCAACTCCTCAAAGAGACGTATCCGAACGGCGGGTACGTGACGTACGCCTATGACCGGGGCGGGCGGCTCGTCCTCGAGACAGCCTACCAGCCCGGCGGGTCCGTCCTCGAGAAACTGGCATACGTCTACGACAAGGTGGGGAACGTTGTGACCCAGCAGACGCCCCAGACCACGGAGGCGATTTCCACCTGGACGTACTCAGATTGTTGCGACGCCGCAACGGACGGGCTCACCGCTTCGGGCTTGGCGCCCTCGCCCCAGACCGTCACCGTTTCCGTGTACGCTCATGGAGTCGCCGTCGACAACGTGAACTCGCCGCCGTCTTGCGCCGCTCCCACCGTGACCTGGTATTACGTCCTCAATGGAATTGCCGTCCAGATCGGATCGCAAACCCTCAATCTCAACAAACCCCGGGCCTGCTACGCGTCGTTCGGAGCCCAGTTCAGCGCGTCCGTGAGCGTGCGCAACGGGGACGTCCTTTCCGGGAAAATCGCCTTCCAGAACGATTCCGTCGTGACGACGACCATTTCCAGCCTGAGCGTGTCGTTCCAGACCGCCACGAACCCGAGCATGTTCGTCTACGACAGGGAGTATCGCCTCGCCAACGCCACGTATCCCAGCGGCACATCGACCAAGTACACGTACGATGCTTTCGGCAACCGCCTGACGTCGACAAGCGGGGGCACGACGGTCACGTCCACGTATGACGCGGACAACGAGCTCACATCCTCCACAGATGGGACCAGCTACAGCTACGACGCGAACGGAAATCTCATCTCGAGAACGGTCGGCGCCGTCACGACCCACTTCGCGTACGACTACGCGAATAACCTCGCGCCAGTGTCGACGACGCAACTCGTCTCTTCCTCGTGCAGCTCGTGCACCACAACGTCTTCGGTCCGCCTTCTCACGTTGCTGCCCTCGCCGCAAAGCAAGACGATCTCGGTCACTGGGTCGGGCAGTGTGTTCGACGACGTCGACTACCCGAACTGCCCGACCGTCACCGTCTCGTGGTCATACAAACTCAACGGAGGCTGGTATCAAGTCGGTTCCCAGGCCCTCACCCTCATTCCCAACACCAATTACCTGTTCTGCCACGCGGCTTTTAGCGGAACCTATTCGAGCGCCTCGCCCGTCTCGCTGAACTCGGGGAACACGTTGGCCGGTCAAGTCGTCCTCGATCCCGCGGGGTCCTCTGCGTACCTAGGGACCACCACCACCGTGTCGATGGCCGCCGGAACGCTGAACGTCGCGCCGTACGAACTGATGCAGTACGGCCCGGACGGGCTCCTGTCGAGCGAGACCGTGAACCAAGGTTCCGTGACCCAGCATTTCGACTACGACCTCCTCGGCATCGGCGGATTCCCACGGAAGGTCGCGGACTACAAGGGGGCCTCGCTCGGTGCGTCGTACTTCTTCGGTCCCGGTTCGAATCGGCCCTTGGACATGATCGTGGCCAACGTGTCGTACTATTACCACCGGAACCTGGAAGGGAGCATCACGACCCTCACGGACGCCTCCGGCGCGGTCCAGGCGAGCTACCACTCCACGACGGCCCCCGCTTCTACGATCCCGTCACCGGCCGGCACCTGACGCCGGATTCCACGATGGGCGATCCGTACGGCTTCAGCAGCGTCGAGGCCGCGAGAGCGTTCCTGCATCCAGGGTGGTCCACGCCCGCGCCGTGGACGTCCGCGTCGATGAGGGCGGTCACGGGGCCGGTCTCGGAGGCGGTGGGCGCCCTCGGGGACGGGCCGACGTGCCCGCCGGGCAACGGGCAGGGGAACGCGTACGGACATTGCGAGGGAGGCTTGACCGTCACGCCAAGGTGGCAGACCCTGGAATGCTACATGTCAGATACCCTCTTCCTGGTCGGAGTGGTCATGACCATGATTGGACTCTATTCCGAGAGTGCCCGGCTCCTACAGCTGGCAGGGGCAATGGGCGGCCTGAGCATGGCCGTGGATATCGGATCCATAATGGGAGGGTGGCAGTCAGATATTCTTGGGACCCTTGGTGCACTCATCGATTTTGCTTGGATTTTCATAACGCAGATATACATACCGAGCCTGAGCATTTGGGATGCCGCTTTCGCCGGAATTCAGATACTACCCCGGATCACCCCTCCGGGATTCGCAGCCAGTTTGGCCATCGCTGCGGTGACGAACACTTTGGCCTTCGCGGGTCTACTTGCCATGGGCTGCGTTCCTCCGGTGTGACGTTGGCCGACATTGCTTAATGAATGGGAGGTGTGCCTGTGGCTGCGGTAACTGCCAGAATCGGACGGGTCAAGGATCTGCAGATGGCATGGCGATTCGGAGGTCGAATCGAACGCGAACTCGCGCTTTTCGTGATTTCGGCCCCGGCGGTAGTGGTCGGAGCTTTCGTCCTGGCAAACGCGTATTTACTCCTCGCTCACGCCGCGAGCCCCGCGTTGCTCCAAATCGACCTCGTACTCATCATGGCCGCATCCTCATGGTACTTCTTTCAACCCGCGATTACAGCGCCGATGTACAGCAACGCCTACTATCGGGAAGCAATCCGGCAGCGTTGGCTATCGCCGCTTCAGTGCGACTACGCGGCAGAGATTGTGCGCTACCGGGAGACCATCGGCGTGAACGAAAACAGACCCCAGCACCTACAATGGGCTAGGGCACTTGCCATAGTCTATGATGCGGGAGTCTGCGGCTCCGGAGTGTTCGCCCTGACACTTTTCCCAATCTTGGGCAGCTGGACGTGGTTAGCGTTTGCCGGGTCCTACGTTCCGATTGTCCTGATTCTCTGGAGGGCATTCTGGCGCCAGATGCGACGAGAGGGCGACCTCGCCAAGCAGATGGGGTTTCGAATGCGGGAAATCGGCGCGCAGATGCTACTCGCCATGAGAAAGGAAAGAGACGCCCGCCGTCCGCCCCCGTGAGACAGTGTCAGCGCAACGGGCGGCCAACACGCCGTACGTCCACGGCCCGGATCGGCGACCCGATCGGATTCAAGACGACTATGTGGTGCGGCTGCCATCGGAGGCGTCGAGAGAATCGCGGACTCGGCCTGGAGTCGGTACGCTAGCGAACCCGCACGTCCTCACGGGACCTGAACGGGACCCGGGTTCGATCTCGAGCTACTGCCGCGCCCGATGGACGGCCCCGACAAGGGGCGGTTCACGGGTAAGGACCCGGCGGGCATCGTCCGAAAAGCTTACTTGGCAGAGCGGCCGGTCCATGTCACAACACGCAGTTACGACATCGATCCAACGACCGAGGAGTCAGGATGGCTCCTCAACGCGGGGCCACGACAAGAGCGCTAGCGCTTGCCTTGCTTCTCGGAATCATTCTTTCCATTTTCGTTGCGAGCGCCCAGCGACGGATTTCAATCCGGGGCCTGTGGTAGGCGGCTGTGGAGCATCCGTGGATCTGTCCTACTAACGTTGTTTTTGAGAGTCTTTCCTGACTCTTCATCCGATCCTTCAACGTTTGACGCTTCGGCGGACGCCTTAAGCAAGGCGATACACATGGCCGTCATCACGACGAAACGCCTCGAGTGTTCGAAGATCTCCCAGAAGCATGCATCGTCCGCGAACGAATCATCGCTTGAGGCAATCCCCTGAGTCCAAAGGGGATGGCGAAAGGGGGTCACTTGCAAGGAAAGGCTGTGTACCTTGCCTCGTACTTCTTCGGTCCCGGTTCGAATCGGCCCTTGGACATGATCGTGGCCAACGTGTCGTACTATTACCACCGGAACCTGGAAGGGAGCATCACGACCCTCACGGACGCCTCCGGCGCGGTCCAGGCGAGCTACCACTACCTGACGCCGGATTCCACGATGGGCGACCCGTACGGCTTCGGGAGCGTCAAGGACGCGGCAGCGTTCCTCGGGTCCAGGTCGCCTCCACGTGCCCCGCCGACGACCGCGGACTCGGGGACGGTGGGCGCGCTCGGTGGGGGACCGACGTGCCCGCCGGGCAACCGGCGGGGCCACGCGTATGGACGTTGTGGGGAAGAGATCACGGTCGAGCTGTTCGAGGCGATGGTCCGCATCCCCGTGACCGTCCGGGGCGACAGCGTCCGGGTGTTGCAAAAGGAACAGGAACGGTGAGTTCCCTCACGCGGTCGGCGGAGCGGAGCGGTACATTCTCCAGGCGGTCCACGCCTGCCACAAGAGGGCGACGTAGACCGCGACGTGCTCGGGCAGCTGCTCTCCCGTGACGAGGAACGTGATCGACGCGGCTACGGTGGCGCCCGCGAGGTAGCCGCCCGTCCGTCGGAAGGTCGTCGACGCGTACATCGGGACGGCCACCAAGGCCGCGCTGATGGCAACCAGG
>WNFX01000764.1_pt1 | contig 101760 bp, 94 predicted proteins | sample 5400111 | NCBI WGS metagenome assembly WNFX01 (sample SAMN13153363, study PRJNA577476) | soil metagenome | isolation source: 40 cm soil or saprolite under grassland replicate 1 | place: USA:California | collected 2016-06-15
TGGGACCGCCGCCGACCAGCAGCAGGCGGGCATCGGGGACCCGGGCGACCACCGCTGGCCATGCCTGGATGAGCCGGTCCTGGCCCTTGCGGGGGACCAGGCGGGACACGCAGACGCACACCGGCGCGGTGCCCAGGTGGTGGCGGGCGCGGACCGCCGCGCCGTCGACCCCGGGGTGGTAGGTGCCGGTGGCCACGCCGGAGGGGAGCAGCTCGACCGGGCAGCGGCCGCGCACGCCGCGTTCCACCCGCGTCGCGGACCAGCGGCTGACAGCGGTCACCAGGCGCAGGTCGCCGGCGACCTTGGTGAGCAGCCGCCGCGCCAGCGGCACGCGCCCGACGGCGACCTCGACGCCGTGGCTGAAGCCCATGCACGGGACCCCGGTCGCCCGGGTGATGCGACCGGCGAGCAACCCTAACGGGAAGCTGGCCCCGAAGCAGACCACCTCCGGGCGGACCTCGCGGACCAGCGCGATGACGCGGCGGGCGACGTCGCGGGTCGGCAGCATGCGGCTGTTCGGGTGGCGCACCACCCGGAACGGCTGCGCGGCGTCGAAGCTGGCTGCACCCGGCCAGTCGGGGGCATAGACCACCGCCGACCCGGGCGTGAGCCGGCTGACCAGGTTGTGGCAGTACTGCTGGATCCCCCCAGCACGCGGGGGAAAGTCATTGGTGAGCAATAGGAGGTTCACCAGCTGATTCTAGCCATAGGCGGGCCTGGGCGATGCGGGCCATGACCGGCGGGTGGGTGGCGAACAGGACCACCAGCAGGCGGTTTGGCCGCAGGTCGGCACGGTTCTCCAGGGCGAGGCGGCGCTCCACGGCGACCGCGGTGGCCGGGTCGCGCGAGACCTCCAGCGCGGTCCAGTCGGCCCTGGCTTCGGCGAAACGGCTCACCGCGCTCGCCACGGGGCTGGTGAGCAGGCCGCCGACGGCGCCGAGCAGCAGCAGCCCGGCCGCGACGTTGGGGTCGCCAAGGCCGCCGGCGTGCAGCCAGTGCCGCAGCAGCGGACGGGCCAGCAGCCAGTTCGCCAGCACCACCCCGGCGCCCGCGCCGAGCGCGGCGGCGGTGGTGCCCCAGAGCACGTCGCGGTGCTGCACATGGGCCAGCTCGTGCGCGAGCACCAGGGCGAGCTCGTCCTCGTGGGCCACCTGGGCGCCGGGTTCGCCGGAATCTCTTGCCAGGAGCGTGTCGTAGACGACGATCCGCCGGGTGCGGCCAAGGCCGGAGACGTAGGCGTTGACCTTGGTGGTGCGGCGGCTGGCGTCGGCGACCAGCACGTCGCGGACAGCGATCCCCATGGAGGCCGCCAGCCCCAGCACCCGCTCGCGCAGCGGGCCGGCCGGCAGCGGGGTGAAGCGGTTGAACAGCGGCTCGATCACCACTGGCCCGAGCAGGCTGAGCGCGACCACCAGCAGCGCCGCGACCGCGGCGGCCACCCAGGGCCAGCCGGGCGGCTGCCAGCGCGCCGCCAGGATCAGCGCAGCGACCGGCACCACCGTGAGCGCCAACCCGACCGCGCGGCTCTTGAGCCAGTCGCGCAGGAAGCCGCCCAGGCGCTGGGTGGCGAGCCCGGCGCGGGCGTCCTGCCGCCAGTTGCGGACCGAGAACGGCAGCGAGGCCAGTGCCTGGAGCAGCACCACCAGCGCGACCCCCAGCGCCGCCTGCCCTGCCGTGAGGTGCCCGGCGAGCCCGATCGCCCAGCGCAGCAACTGCCGGCCCGGCGCGCTCAGCGCGAGCGCGGCGAGCAACGCCAGCTCGACCACGAACGCGACCATGGCCCAGCGCTGCCGCGGCTTAGCGTAGGCGAGGCAGGCGCTGATCTCAGCACGTGAGAAGGCCTCCAGCGGATCACCCGGGCGCGGCCGCGGGATCTGTCGCACCCTCACCCCAACGGCCTCACAGGACCTGCCGCACCCAGGCGGTCCAGCGGGTCTGGGCGGTCGCCCGCGAGATGCCGAGCACGTGGCGGAAGACGATGTCCTGGCCAGCCGTGCTCGGCTCGGTGGTGCCCCGGAAGGCCCGGTACAGCGCCTGCAGCTTAGACTCCCCGAAGGTGTTCGCTACCCACAGGCAGAACGACGAGCTGGCGTCGTAGGCGACCGAGGCGTCCGCGCCGCGCAGGTCGGCGTCTGACGGCAGGGTCGCGCTGAAGCGGCCCGCCCTGACGGTGGCGGCCAGCGCGGGCCGCGTGAACGCCAGCGGCTGCTGGATGGGCCGCAGGGCGGTGAAGTCGGCGAAGCCCTCCACGATGAACAGCGGCACGCCCTGGCCGATCGTGCGGGTGGCGACGTGGGTCATCTCGTGAGTCATCACCACCTGCAGGTTGAGCTGGTCGTAGCGACGCACGTTGGTGCTGTTGACCACGATGCGGTTGCCGAGCACCCGCTGGAACGGCCCCGACTCGATCGAGGAGGCGGCGACCGCCGCGACCTGGCCGAGGTCGCGGGCGCCGACGAGCCGCTCGGCCTCGGCCTGGTCGCGCGGGACCAGGATCACCACCTTGTGCTCCCAAGCGCCCGACCAGGAGGCCCCGACCTGGGCATAGCCGCGCTCCGCCGCGCCCAGGAGCCGGTTGGCGAGCACGCTGTCGCCGGGGTGGAACACCACCAGCGTGCGGCTGGTCGCAGCCGTCTGCAGCGGCCCCGTGTCCCAGATCTCCGCGTCGCTGTGGGCCAGCGGTCGCAGCTCGTCCTGTGCGGCGATGCGCCAGGCCGTCCCGGTCCACACGAAGCTGTAGTAGAAGCGCGCCAGCACCGGGCTGTGGTCCTGGCCGCGGAAGCGGTAGCTGGCCTCGACCTCGGGCAGATACACCGGCGCGGGCGCATACCGCTGCCGGATCCGCGTGGTGGCGAGGTTGCTGACGCCGTCGAGCTGGTAGCTGAACCCCGAGAACGGCGCGGTCGCCATGCGGTCGAACAGCACCGCCTGAGCGTGGTAGAAGGCCCTGCGCCGCGAGTCGACGGTGGCCAGGAAACCGGCCCGGTCGTGCCGCAGGATCGCCCGCGCCCGCCCCGCCAGCAACTGCTGCACCTGCCGAGCCGGGTCGCTCGAAGGCGTTGGCCCCGGCCCTGTTGCGGCCTGCTGCGTGGTCCGCGCCGCCGGCCCGCCCGGCGGCCGCAGCGATAGCGATCCCGCGACCAGCGCGAGCGCCAGGCCGACCCCGACCAGCGCGAGCAGCCATCCAGGCGGCCGGCGCCGCGGCGGCTTCGGCGGGGATGGTGGTGGCGGCGGTCCCCACCCCACCGGCGCTCCGGCCTGGCACCGCAGCCACTCGGGAACCTCCGGCGCAGGCGCTACGGGCGGCCCGACGGGCGGCGCGACCGGAGGGCCCGGCGGCCAATGCCAGGCAGGCGGGGCTGGCTCAGGCACCCGCGGGAGACCGTCATCGCTTGCGTTCATTGCTCGCATCGTAACCGACACCAAGCGCCCAGAAATCCAACTGTCCACAGCCCCCTTGCGGGCATCCCGGGCCGCTGTCCGAAAACGCTACGGCCCTCGCCCGGGGGATAGCGAGGGCCGTAGCTGCTTGCGGCGGAGCGAGACGGGTCAGGGGCGCCCAGCGCCCACGTAGTCGCTCCTGCCGATAAGGGTCTGAACTTGGACGAGGCGGCCGGTGGAGGGGGCGGCCACCATCAGGTTCTGGCCGATGTAGAGGCCGACGTGGTGAATGGGGCTGCCGAAGAAGACCAGGTCGCCGGGCTGGAGGGCGCTCCGGGCCACGTGCGGCAGCATGCTGAACTGCGCGGCTGCCGAGTGCGGCAGGGAGACGCCGGCCTTGCCCCACGAGTACATGGTCAGCCCGGAGCAGTCGAACGAGCTGGGCCCAGCGCCGCCCCAGTGGTAGGGCTTGCCGAGCTGCGCGAGCGCGGTCCGGACGGCGATCCCGGCGGCACCGGGCGGGATGGTCAGGTTGGTTGGCAGCGGCACCGCGCGCGGATCGCCGATCAGCGAGCGGATGTGCTGCAGCTGGGTCAGCTGGCGCTCGATCTGGGTGCGCTCGGCGTCGATCTTCTTGACCACCCTGAGCTGGGCCGCGCGGGCCTGGGAGGCCTGCGCGAGGGCGCTGTCGAGGAGGTCCTTGAGAGTGGCGGCGGTGGCCAGCAGGTTGTTGTTGTGCTGCGCCAGGATGTCGAGCAGCTCGGCCTTGTCGATCAGGTCGTTGGAGTTGCTGCCGGCGAACAGTGCGGCGACCAGGTCCATGCCGCCGCCCTTGTACTCGGTGGCGGCCTGGACGCCGACGGCGCGCTGGATCTTGTCGAGCTGGGCCTGCTGCCGCTTGACCGCGTCCTTGGCCATGGCGGCTTGCTCGTTGAGGGGGGCAAGCTGGACCGTGGCCTGGTTGAGCTGCTCATCCAGCAGGTCGATCTGGGTGCCGAGGCGCTCCAGGTCGACCTGCGAGGCCGGGGTGGCGGTGGCGGGAAGCCTGATAGCCAGGCCGGCGCCGCTGATGGCGACAACTGCGAGGATCAGGAGCAGCGGCGTCCGAGCTTTCCACGGCTTCCGGGCCCGCTGGCGAACGGGCACGTGGCGTCGTTCTCCCTTCATGGCGATGAAGCAAGTGGACCGGGGGGGCACACCGCCTATCCTGGGGGGATACAGGAGCGCTGGGGGGCGCTGACGGTGCCTGGCGGAACCGTAACGACTCGATAACGAGAAGGCAAGTCGGTCAAAATACCCGCTCGGCGGAAAGATTTCACCGCGGACGCCCCGATAGGCCGTGGTTTTGTCACACCCCCCAGATACGGTCATGGTGTTGAAGGTCGAACTACCGCAAAATACCGAGTCACAGGCGAACCGAGAGGACCTGACATGGCGCACGAAGAGCCACTGCGGATCAGTTGTGACGGCTGCCCCGACGGCTGCAAGGACTGCCTGGTCGCTTTCTTCTTCGCCGAGCGCGATGCCGAGGTGCTCCGTCTCGGCGCTGGGGTGACGCCAGCGCCTGCCGCGAACGTCGACTCAGGGACGCTTCCCCCAGACCTGGCCCGGGTGCTCGGCACGCTGCAGGCCGCCGGATTGGAGCCGCAGGTCATCGATGTTCGCCGCCAGCGCCGCCGCGCCTCCTAACGGCTGGCGAGGCCGAGCAGGGCGGTCGCCCGGGTGACACTGGCGCCGAGCGCGGCCGAGCGCTGGCGCAGCTCATTGTCGGAGGAGACCACCACCACCGGACGCTCCGGCGGGGCCGCGTTGACGCGGGCCACGATCTCGTCGTCGGCGGTTCGACCCGGGTCGGTGAACACCACGTCCACCGCGCCCAGCGGCAGCCTGGTGGGCACCGGGGCGACGTTGGCGCCGTCGAAGACCACGGTGATCTGCGCCCCCCAGCGCCGCGCCATCCGCCGGCACAGGTCAACCAGGAGGGTGCGCTGGTCCTCCAGGCTCTTTTCGGGAAAGCCACGCTCGTGCTTGGTGACGTTGTAGCCGTCGACCAGTACCAGCACCTCCGGCACCGACATCCATGCCGCGAGGGTCTCCGGGTCATCAGCGCCCCGCCCCCCAGGAACCGGCAGGGGTGTGCGGCGCTCCGGCTGGCGCGGCTGACCAGGAGCTGCCGGGCCGCCTGACCGCTTGCGGCCAGGGTCGGGCAGCCCCACCGCGCGGCGCAAGGTCGCCAGGTCACGTTCGAGCGCGCCGACTGCCTCGGCGACCACCGGATCGATCTGCACCGAAGCGCGACGCAGCGTCCGGTACTGCCGCTGGGTCTCGGTCAGGTGGGCCTGCAGCTCCGCCAACCGCCCGTTCAGGCGCCGCTGCTCATCGACGGCCTGCTGCCTGGCGGCCTGCACGGCGGCCTCGGCCCGGCGCACGTCGCCTTCGAGGTCGCGGCAGCGTTCGGTGAGCGCTTCAATCTGCCGCTCGGCACGGTGCAGCTCGCGGCGGACCAGGCGCAGCTCCTCCCGCGCGGCACGGCCTGACGCGGCCTCCGCCTCGGCGCGGGTGCGCGCGGCGTCCAACTCGTCGGAGGCCCCGGCCAGCGCGGACCGGGCGGCGGCTGCCTCGGCCTGCGCGTTGCTGGTCGCGAGGGCGTCGGTGGCGGCCTGCACCGCCGGCGCGCCCGCCTCGCCCAGGGCAATGCCGACCTTGGCCACCACCTCCGCGGCCTCGCCGCTGGCGAGCGCCTCGACGTGGCGGCCGGCGCGCAGCAGCCGCGCGAGCGCCTCTTCCTCCTCCAGGACGCGTCCGTCCACCACCGCGCGGAACGCCGGGTCGGTCCCAAGAGCCCGCTTGACCAGGGCAAGCACACGCGGGTGCTTGAGGCGCTTCGGCGTCCAGGTCTGGTACTGGCGCAGCGCCCCGGGCAGGTCGCTGGCGTTCGCCGCCCGCAGCGCCGCCACGGCGGTGTCGAGGTAGCCGCCCAGCAGCGCCTCAGGCAGATCCGGCAGCGGCGCCGGCATTCCACCCCGAGCAGCGCTCGCCCCAGCGGCCGGCGCCGCAGCCGGAGCGGCGACCGGGTCCGCAAGCTCCGGCTGATCTGGCATGCGTCCTCCTCCCGACGCGGGATCCACATGACGGACAAAGACAACCCACAGCATTAAGCGTAATCGCCGTACTGGCCAAGCGGAGCTAAAACCTGATCCATCGCGGGACCAGCCCCCGAACCCCCCGGTGACACAAGCGTGCTGAATAGTCCGCTAAGTCCACTCGCGGTCTTGTTTCGTCGCGGCACTCCTGCGGGTACGATGCCAACATCGTGGACAAGATCGCATTCACCTTCCCAGGCCAGGGCCGGATCGCCAAGGGCAGCGCCGCCCCTTGGGCCGACGACACGGCTGGCTGGCCCTTCCGTCATGCCTCACGGCTGCTCGGCTGGGATGTCCTGGAAGCCCTGGAGGCTGGCGACCAGGTGCTCTCCGACACCCGCAAGGCGCAGCCGGCCATCTACACCCATTCGGCCGCCTGCTACCTGCTTGCCCGGGGCGAAGGCCTGCGGCCCGACCTGGTCGCCGGCCACTCGCTCGGCGAGTACGCCGCCGTGTTCGCGGCCGGGGGCGTCAGCTTCGAGAGCGGCCTCGACCTGGTCGTGCGCCGCGCCAGCCTCGCCCACCAAGCCGGCGGCGTCGGCGTGATGCGGGTGGTGCTGGGCCTCCCGGACAAGACCGTGGGCCAGCTCTGCCGGGCAGTACGCCACCAAGTCGGCAAGGTTTTCCTAGCAAACTCCAACGCACCCGGCCAGGTGGTGATTTCGGGCGAATCGGCTGCGGTTGAAGAAGCTGGCCGCCGCGCCCTTGCCGCGGGCGCAAAAAGAGTGCTTGCCTTGCCGATTGGCGGCGGATTTCACACCCCCCTGATGGCGACCGCCAAGCGGCCTTTCCGGGAGGCGCTCGACCGCATCGATCTGCACCAACTGGAGGTACCGCTGGTCTCCAACGCCAAGGCCCAGGTGGTCCGCAGCGGGAACCGAGTCCGCAGGCTGCTGGCCCACCAGCTCACCGCCCCCGTCGAGTGGACCAGCTGCGTGGAGCGGCTGCGCTCCCTCGGCACGACCCGATATGTGGAACTCGGACCTGGAAAGGTGCTTGAAGGACTGATTCGCCGGATTGATCCCCGGGCAGTTGTGACGATGGTTTCAATACCCGACGAAATACGTGCCTTCGCGGAAGCCGCGCGCGCCTGACAGTTCGTCAAACTCGGCGTCGATTTCTTGTCGCCTCATCGCTTAGGATTTCGTACCGCTCCCCATCGACGCCCCGGGTGGGGGGAAGCGACAGGAGGTCTGCGTGCGCGCAAACGAGTTAGTCGAGGATGGCCGCAGGCATGTCGCGCGGGGGCGGGTGCGGGAGGCGATGGCCTGCTTCACTCGCGCGGCCGATGATCCCGAACAAGGCGCCGAGGCGCTCAGCCTACTCGCCGCCACCTACCTGCTTCCCGGCTGGCTCCAGCCGGAGCTGGCACTGGCAAACGCCCACCGCGCCGTGCGCCACCCCGCCGCCGGCCGCGAGCACCTGACCCGCTGCGCCATGGTGGCGCTGTCCGCCGGCGACCCGGCCTTCGCCGAGGAGCTGGCGACCCGCGCCCGCGCCAGCACCAACACCAGCCCAGGCGACGTCTCCGGCGACGCGGCGCTCGCGATCGGGGCGCTCGCCAAGCTCCGCCAGAACGACCGGGCCGGCCTGCGCGCCCTGCTCGGACGGACCAAGCACGCCTCCGGACCGGCGGTCTACTGGCAACGGCTGGTGGTCGAGACCGCCACCCGCGGCTGGCTCCGCGAGGCGCTGGCCGGCTGGCGGGCGATGCGGCGCGGCGCACTGCCCGCACCCGACCTCGCCAGCGTGTTGATCCGCTCCCTGCCACCGCCCCTCTACGTCATCTCCCTGGCTAGCGCCGCAGCGGTGGCCATGGCCTCCCACGACCGGCTGCTGTGCGCGGCCGCTCTGGTCGTGCTCCTCGGCATGACTGGACTGTCGGTCCGCACCGACTGGATCGACGGCCGGATCGCCTCAGCCCGGGCGGGCATGGCCTGGATGGTGCTCGCCACGGTCGCCTCCGTGCTGGTGTGGCGCTGAGGCTGCTTCCGGAGCAGCCCAGCCTCGAACCCGCATTCGAATTTCGGTATTGACTCGAACGCCTGTTCCGCCTTAGGTTCAAGCCCTCCGGGGACCTCCGGTCCGCCGCCTACCTGGGGGGATCAGCCGCGTGCTCGCCATCCAGCAGCGCTTCGAGGACCTCGGCACGCCACTGATCAACGTCGAGTTCGTAGTGCTGGACCTCGAGACCACCGGCGGGTCGCCGGCCAATGACCGCATCACCGAGGTCGGCGCCATCAAGGTCCGCGGCGGCGAGATCCTCGGCACCTTCCAGACGCTGGTCGACCCGCAGGTGCCGATCCCGCCGCTGATCAGCGCCCTCACCGGCATCACCAACACCATGGTCGCCACCGCCGAACCGATCGAGACGATCCTCCCCTGCCTGCTCGAATTCCTCGGCAACGCCGTCCTGGTCGCCCACAACGCTCCCTTCGACCACCGCTTCCTGCAGGCCAACCTGGAACGCCACCACTACCGCCGGCTCACCAACCGGGTCGTGTGCACCGCCCGGCTCGCGCGCAAGCTCCTCCGCAGCGACGAGCTGCCCAACGTCCGCCTGGCCACCCTCGCCACCTACCTCGGCGCCACGGCCACGCCGTGCCACCGCGCCTTCACCGACGCCCGCGCCACTGTGGACGTACTCCACGCGCTGCTGGAACGGGCCGCGACCTTCGGCGTGCTCACCCTCGAAGACCTGCTCGAGTTCCCCACCGGCCGGGGCACCCCCACCTTCAAGAAAGTCCACCTCGCCGACGGGCTCCCCCACACCCCCGGTGTCTACCTCTTCCGCGACCAGGCCGCCCGCGTCCTGTACGTCGGCAAGGCCAAGGACCTGCGCACCCGCGTCCGCAGCTATTTCTCCGGCGCCGGCGACGGCCGCGCCAAGGTCGCCGACCTGCTCCGCGAGCTGACCACCATCGACCACATCCCCTGCGCCACCGACTTCGAGGCAAGCGTCCGCGAGGTCCGCCTGATCCAGCAGCTCCGGCCTCGCTACAACCGCCGCAGCCGCAATCCGGAGCGATATGCCTATTTGAAGCTCACTTCGGAGCGGTTCCCGCGCCTCTCGGTAGTGCGCCGGGTGCTGCCGGACCGGGCGCGCTACCTCGGGCCGTTGTCGTCGGCCGCGCAGGCGGAGCTGGTCAAGACCGCGATCGAGGATGCCCTGCCGCTGCGCCGCTGCACCGACCGGATCGGGCCGCGCGCCCGGGTCTCCTCGCCGTGCATCCTGCTGCAGCTGCGCCGCTGCCTCGGGCCCTGCCAGTCAGACGCCGACGAGGCCGCCTATGCCGCGGTGGTGGACCTGTTCGAGCAGGCCCTGGACGGCGACCCCGAGCCGCTGCTGGCGCCGCTGCGGCGCCGCATGGCCGCCTATGCCGCCGAGCAGCGCTACGAGCAGGCGGCGGCTGCCCGCGACCGGCTGGAAGCCCTGTCACGCGCACTGGGCGAGGCACGCCGCCGGCGCACCCTAACGGGCGTGGACGAGTTGGTCGTCGCCCAGCCGCACCCGGACGGGCGAGAAGTGGTGGTGCTGCGCCGCGGCCAGCTTGCTGGCGTGGCGGTCCTGGATGCCGCCGACGAGGACGGCGTGGAGCGGCTCCGCGCCATGGCGGCGCAACCGGAGCAGTTCGAGGGCCCGCCGCCGCGCCATCTCGCTGACGAGACGGCGCTGGTCAGCCGCTGGCTCGACAGCGTCGCCAGCCGGGCCGAGCTGCTCGCAGTCAGCGGCCGCCTGGCCAGCCCCGCCCGGGGCGGTGCCGCCCTCCAGGTCCGCTACGACCCGCGCCGTGGGCGTGGGCTGACCATGCCGGGCGAGGCGGACGGCCGCCCGGAGCCGCGCCCACCGCGCCGGCCGCTGCGTTCCCGGCGCGCTCTGGCAGAATCCAGTGCATGACGACAGCGCCCAAGCGACCAGACATCCCGCCTTCGGACTTCTTCACCGTGGACATGCGCGTCGGCCGGGTGGTGGAGGTGGAGCCGTTTCCCGAGGCCCGCAAGCCCGCTTGGAAGCTCGCCGTGGACTTCGGCCCCGCCGTCGGCGTCCTGCGGACCAGCGCCCAGGTCACCAACTACAAGCGCGAGGAGCTGCTCGACCGCCTGGTGGTCGGCGCGGTCAACCTCGGCAGCAAACGCATCGCCGGCTTCACCAGCCAGTTCCTGATCCTCGGCGCGATCGACGAGGCCGGCACCGTGCGCCTGCTCATCCCCGACGAGGGCTCCCAGCCAGGCGAACCGATCGCCTGAACCGGGGTTCTCCAGTGCCGCCTCTACAATGACCTCCGGCCCTGCCAGCGGCTGGAGGCAACAAATGACAGCAGTGCAGCAGCGAAACGTCGTTATCGTCGCGGCCAAGCGCACCCCGATGGGCAAGTTCATGGGGGGACTGGCTGACATCCCGGCGGTGGATCTCGGTATCACGGCGGCCCGTGCCGCGCTGGAGGCTGCCGGGGTCGCGGCTGAAGACATCCAGGAGACCGTGGCCGGGCACGGCCGCCAGGCCGGCAACGGGCCGAACCCGGGCCGGCAGGTCTCGGTCCGCACGGGAATCCCCGAGACGGTTCCCGCCTACACCGTCAACAAGGCCTGCGGGTCGAGCATGAAGGCGCTGGCGCTGGCCGCCGGCTCGATCGTTCTCGGCGAGATCGACGTCGCCCTGGTGGTCGGCATGGAGAACATGACCCGTACCCCCTACCTGCTCCGCGGGATGCGGGGCGGCTACCGCATGGGCGACGCGGTCGTCGAGGACGGCATGTCCTCGGACGGCTTCATGGACCCGCTGTCGGGGATCGGCATGGGCGAGACGGCCGAGAACCTCGCCGAGCGCTACCACGTCACCCGCGAGGAGCAGGACGCCTTCGCGCTGCTGTCGCAGCAGCGGGCCGGTGCGGCCTGGGCGGAGGGTCGTTTCGCCGCCGAGGTCGTCGGTGTCGAGGCCGCCGACCGCAAGGGACGCCCGGTGACCGTCGAACGCGACGAGCAGCCCCGTCCCGGCACCACCTTGGAGACCCTGGCGGCGCTCAAGCCGGTGTTCCGCAAGCCCGGCACGGTCACCGCTGGGAACTCCTCGGGCATCTGCGACGGCGCATCGGCCCTCCTGGTGATGGCCGAGGAGACCGCCCGCGCCCGCGGGATCGCCCCGCTCGCGCGTGTGGTGGGTTGGGCCAGTGCCGGTGTCGACCCGGCGATCATGGGCTGGGGGGTCGTCCCCGCGACGCAGAAGCTGCTCGCCAGGACCGGCTGGTCGCTCCCGGAGATCGACGTGGTCGAGGTCAACGAGGCGTTCGCCGCCCAAGTCCTCGCCTGCGACCGGGAGCTGAAGTTCGACTGGGACCGCACCAACGTCAACGGCGGTGCGATCGCCCTCGGCCACCCGATCGGCATGACCGGCGCGCGGGTCATCGGCACTGCCATCCACGAACTGCGCCGCCGCGGTGGCCAGCGCGCCCTGGCCACCCTGTGCATCTCCGGCGGCCAGGGCATGGCCGTCGCCCTGGAAGCCACCGACTGACGGCCCTTGAGACCCTTGAAGGGAGACTGACGCCATGGTCACCGCGATCGTGCTGATCACCTGCGGGGTCGCCGAGATCCCCGAGACCGCGCAGGCACTTGCCGACCTCGAAGGGATCAGCGAGGTCTACTCGGTGTCCGGCGAGTGGGACCTGATCGCGATCGTGCGCGTCGGCAACCACGACGACCTCGCCTTGATCGTCACCGAGCACCTCCGCAAGGTCCCCGGCGTGAAGTCCACCGAGACCCTGATCGCCTGGCGCGCCTACTCCCGCCACGACCTCGACCGCCTCTTCTCCGTCGGCTTCGAAGCCAGCGGCGACCCCGACTGACCGTTCGCTGGCCTAGCTCGACTTGGCGGCCTGCTGGGAGGATTCGATCCAGGCGTCGAGGGTGGCTTGGGCGCGGCCGTCGTCGATGGCGCGGGCGGCCAACTCCAGGCCGTCGGGGAGGCTGAGGACCGTATCGGCGGCGACCAGGGCGGCGGCGCTGTTGAGCAGGACGATGTCTCGGGGAGCGCCTCCCTGGCCGGCGAGGACCTGCTTGGCCATGGCGAGGTTGCGGTCGACGTCGCCGCCGACGACCTCCAGGAGGTCGGGGTGGGCGATGCCGAGGGCCTCGGGGTCGACGACCAGCTCGCGGAGGCTGTCGGGGCCGACCTCCAGCATGGTCGAGGTGGTGGTGACGGTCAGCTCGTCGAGGCCGTCGTGGCCGTAGAAGACCAGGGCGTGGCGGCTGCCGGTGCGGCGCAGGACCTCGGCCATGAGGGGGGCCATGCGCGGGTCGGAGACGCCGAGGGCCTGGTGCTGGGCGCGGGCCGGGTTGGTGAGCGGACCGAGGAAGTTGAACACCGTGGGGACGCCGAGCTCGCGGCGGGGAGAGGCGGCGTGGCGCATGGCCGGGTGGAACACCGGGGCGAAGCAGAAGCCGATGCCGGCCTCCGCAATGGTCTGGGCCACCCCGTCGGGCGGCAGGCTGATGACCACGCCCAGGGCCTCCAGCAAGTCGGCGCTGCCGCAGCGGCTGGAGGCGGCGCGGTTGCCGTGCTTGGCCACGCGCAGGCCCGCTCCGGCCACCACGATGGCTGACAGGGTCGAGACGTTGAAGGTGCCGGCCCGGTCGCCGCCGGTGCCGACCACGTCGACCAGGGGCCCCTCGATCTGGAACGGGGTGGCGGCTGCCAGCATCGCCCTGACCAGGCCGGTCAGCTCGGTGACGGTTTCGCCCTTGATGCGCAGGCCGACGGCGAACGCGGCGATCTGCGCGGAGGTCGCCTCACCGGACAGGACCGCGCCCATCGCCGCGGCTGCGTCGGCCTCGGTCAGGTCCTCGCGGCGCAACAGCCGCCCCAGCACCGCTGGCCACGAGAACGGTGTTGCTGCGAGGTTGGACACTGCGGCGCTCCCGGTCGAATTCTCTGCCCGACAGCCTAACCGATCAGGCCGGCTGGCTCTCGGCGTTCAGGGCATCCCGGACCGGGTCGAGGATCGCAGCTGGGTCGAGGCGGAGCCGGTCGGCGATCATGGAGTGCAGCTCGGCGAGGCTCTTGACAAGGGCAGCGTGAGCCACCATGACCTGGGCGCTCACGCCGGGGGCGATGGTGGCGTAGCCGGGCGCGAAGGCGAAGCCGCAGAAGGGGCAGCGGAACCCCTCGCCGGGCTGGATGAGCTGGTCGAGCAGGACCTCGCGGCCGCAGTTGCCGCAGCGTCCCCCAAGGCTCACCTAGCCCCCTCCAGCGCCTGGTCCTGGTCCTGATCCTGGTGGTCGTGGTCGCGGGCCAGCAGCCGGCCGGCGACCTGGGCCAGCGCGAACGGGTCGACCGGCCGGTTGACCAGCGCGTCAGCGCCGGACCAGCGGGCCAGCCACTCGTCTTGCTGGCGCTCCAGGATCACGATCACCGGGCAGGACAGCTCGGGCATGGCCTTGATGTCGCGGGTCAGGCCGAAGCCGCCGTAGGGGGTGATGCCGACCTCGACGACGATCAGGTCGGGATGGCGCGCCTCGGCGATCGCCAGGGCGTCGTTGCCGTTGGCGGCCTCCAGGAACCTGACCTCCTCGCCGCTCACCTCCAACCGTTCGAGGGCGAGTCGGAGCCGCTCGCGGGCGTTCGTGGTGGCGGCGGCCAGGAGGATGTTCGTCACGATTGCTCCCGTTGTGCACTTGTCAGGGCGTAGTCGGTCAGGGTGAACAGCAGCGAGGGGTACCAGGACCCATTCTGCTCCACCGCGACCGCGTACGGCTGGCGTTCACCGGAAGCGCCGAGGGTGTTCGGGAGATTCGGCAGCGCCGTGGCCTGGCCGTCGGGACCGCGGATCTGGCCGCCGGTGAGGTAGACCTTGGCGACGTCGCCGGCGACCTTGTCGGTCTTGGTGGTGAGGTTCTCGACGGTGATCGGCTCGGACGGCTTGGTCTTGAGCGCCTGGATGGCGCTGGCGTAGGTGTGCAGCACCGCGCGCTCGTCCGGGGCGAGGCGCTCCAGCACCTGGACCGGATCGCTGGCCAGCGCGCTCACCGCCGCACGGACCGCGCCGTCGGCCGAGGTGGCTCCGGCGGTGGCGTCGTCGGCGGTGAGGGTGGCGTAGTTGACGTGGGCGCCGCCACTGGCGAGGCGGCTCCATTCGGCGCCGGTGGCGAGCAGCGCCACATACCAGTGGCCGCTGCGGCGGACCGTGACCACGCGCAGCGACGTGACCTTGCCCCCGCTCGCCTTGGCGAGCTGGTCCTTGGCTTGGCCGATCGGGACCTCGACGCGGACGCCGTTGCTGCCGCGGATGCCGACCGTGCCGCTCACCGCTTCGAGGACGGCCACGTCGCGGCTCCCGTCGACGCGCTGGAAGCGCAGGTCGCGGGTGGTCAGGTCGAAGGTCGACAGCGGGTTGGCGCTGCTGGTCGCTACCCCCTGCCCGGCGAGCAGCTGGTTGAGGCGGTCGCGGTAGGTGGTGACGAGCTGCCGCTCCTCGCCGTGGAGGTAGGTGGCTGCACGATTGAGGTCGTGACGGTTGACGGCGTCGAGCAGACCAGTCGCGGCGGCCTCCGGGGTGCTGGCGCCATTGCCGCGGGCGCCGACCGCGCGGGCGGCCACCAGTCCGACCGAGCCGAACAGCAGCGCCACGCCCATGACGGCGGCGAGGAGTGGTGGCCCGAAGCGGCGGCGCGGGGCCGGTGGCGGTGGCAGCGCCGGGGCCCAATCCGCTCCGAGCGGGTGGGTGCCGGTCCCTGGCGGATCGGCGACGGGCTGGGCGACCGGCTGGTCGATGGTCGGCGCCTCGGCGGCCGCGAGCTGCGCGCCGCAACCACCGCAGAACCGGTTAGCAGCCGGAGCCGGGCGGCCGCAGTTCGGGCAGTTCACCTCGGCACCTCCAAGGGTGCGACAGGTCCTTCGATTCCCCCCGGCTCTACGGTACGCCAGGGTCAGTACTTCGGCTTGGCTGTCGGACCTCGCCAGGGAACCCCCATGGTGTGCTTCCAGCAGTTGGGGCCGGGGTTGTACTGGGAAAGGGGCTCGCCGCACTGGGGGCAGGCGCGACCGCCGGGGAAGGTCCGCTGAACCGTTTTCCCCGCTCCGGGCTGCGTCCGAACACCCTGTACCGCACGTCCCTTGGAAGCCATGTGACCACGTTCCTTATGCCCGCGAGGCGGCTACGGCGGTGGCGGGCATGTCCATGGTTGGGCGCAAAGGCCCAGCCGCCTGTTAAAGTCGGCTCAGTCTGCCATTTCCTGGTGCGCCCACGCAAAGCAGTCAACCCACCAAACGCGCAGCTCACCGCCGGGTCGCCAGAGAGGCCGCCTGAGACGTGGGATGCGTGGGCAAACTGGCACGAGTTGTGCCATCATGCCGTCGAAATGAGTATGGAAGCGAACGTTCCGCAGGCCCAGCAGGCTCCCCAGCCTGCGCAGGTGGTCGACTGCCTCGGTCTCGCCTGCCCGCTGCCGATCGTGCGGCTCGCCGAGGCAATCGTCGCGACCGAGATCGGCAGCACCGTCACGCTGCTGGCCGACGACCCCGGTGCCCGCGTCGACGTCCCCGTCTGGTGCCGGCTCAAAGACCACACCTTCCTCGGCCGCGAAGACCGCCCGGACGGCGGCTGGATCTTCCAGGTCCGCCGCGCCCATTAGCTGCCCCATTAGCTGCCCCATTAGCTGCCCCGATAGCTGCCCCGATAGCTGCCCCGAACCTCGCGATCCTCACGCTCACCGCCATCTCATGTCCGGATAGGTTTACTGGCGCTGAGTTGCCCACAAAACTCGATGGTGAGAGTCGGTTCCCCCATGCATGACACTGAACCCGTGCCAAGCGCGCTAGTATCCCGGTGCTGATGCAGAGACAACGTTCAACGCTCCAGCGCACCGGGCAAGGCGTGGCGTCGGTGACGGTGAACCTCGACCCTGCCAACGGCCACGATCGCCTCGCCCGGGTGATCGCCCGCCTAGTGCGGCGCGCGATCCGCGTGAGTGGTCAGGGGCAGGGCTCCACCTTCCCCGGCCATGTCGCCGAACGCGTCTCCCCGGGCGTGCTCTCCCGCGCCGCCCGGGATCTCGACCCGCTGGTGCTCGTCTCCGGCACCAACGGCAAGACCACGACCACCGCGCTGCTGAGCGCTGCCCTCAGAGCCGGCGGCCGCCAGGTGGTCACCAACACCACCGGCTCCAACCTCCGCTCCGGGCTGGTCTCAGCGTTGCTGTGCCACCGCGGCCCGGCCGACTGCGCCGTCCTGGAGGTCGACGAGGCGACCCTGCCCCGGGTGATCGGCGACCTGCGCCCCAGCGTGCTAGTCCTGCTCAACCTGAGCCGCGACCAGTTGGACCGCTACCACGAGGTCCGCTCGCTCGGCGCCGCCTGGCGCACCGCAGCGACCCGCCTCGACAGCCACGCCCGCGTCGTCGCAGTCGACCACGACCCGCTGATCTGCTACGTCGCCGAAGGCGCGCCCGAAGCCGTCATGGTCGGCGTCAGCGGCGCCGCCCTCGGCCGCGACCACGCCGGCTGCCCGGCCTGCGGCGACCTGCTCGGCTCCGACCGGGGCCGGGCCGCCTGCCTCGGTTGCCACTGGCATCCGGGACCGCGCCAGGTCGAGGCCTTCCGGCAGGGCTCGCTGGTCCGCCTGCGCGGCCTCGGCCAGCAGGTCCACCTGTCGCTGCCGGTTGGCAGTCCCGGCTACGCCGCCAACGCCACCGCGGCCTGGGCCGCCGCCGTCACCCTCGGCGTCGACGCCGCCGTCGCCAGCCGCGCGATCGCCGCTGTCAAGGTCGTCGAGGCCCGCTACGCCGAGATCGGCTGGCGAGGGCGCACTGTGCGGCTCCTGCTCGCCAAAAACCCCGCCGGCTGGGACGAGGTCCTCGCCGCCGTCGAGAACAGCGAGCGTCCCGCCGTGGTCTCGCTCAATGCCGGCATCCCCGATGGCCGCGACACCTCCTGGTTCTGGGACGTCGACATCCGCGCCCTGCGCAACCGCCCGGTGGTGGTCGCCAGCGGCGACCGCGCCCGCGACGTGGCGCTGCGCCTCGGCGTGGCCGGGGTCAACTACGCGGTGGAGCCGCGCCTGGACCGCGCCCTCGCCCTGGCCGGCGCCAAGGGCGGCGCGCTCGACCTGCTAGGCGACTACACCTCCTTCCAGGCCGCCCGTCGCCTGGTCCGAGGCTAGGTTGAGGCCAGTGCCGACCGCAGATGCCACCCCTGTCTCACCTGTCCGCATCGGGATCGTCTTCCCGCAGCTGCTCGGCACCTACGGCGACCGGGGCAACGCCGAGGTGCTCGCCTGGCGCCTGCGTGTCCGCGGCCACCCCGCCGAGGTGGTGGACCTGCGGGCGCCCGCACCGATCCCTCCCGGGCTCGACGCCTACATCCTCGGCGGCGGGGAGGACCTGCTGCAGGCTTCCGCCGTCAAGCTGCTGCTCGGCCCGGAAGGCCGCGGCCTGCGCGCCGCGCTTGCCGGCGGCGCCCCGACACTGGCCGTCTGCGGCAGCCTCCAGCTGCTCGGCAGGGTGTACCTCGACAAGGCAGGCCGCAGGGTCCCAGGCCTACACCTGCTCGACCTGGAGACCACCGCGAGCGGCCCCCGCTGTGTCGGTGAGGTGGTCGCCCGCATGGCCGACGGCACCCTGCTGACCGGGTTCGAGAACCACGGCGGGCGGACCCGCCTCGGCGCCGGGCTGGAGCCCCTCGGCACCGTCCTGCACGGCAACGGCAACAACGGCGAGGACCACACCGAGGGTGTCCGCCACGGCAACCTCATCGCCACCTACCTGCACGGGCCCGTGCTTGCCCGCAACCCGGCCCTTGCGGATCTGATCGCGGGTAATATCCTGCAGCGCCGCGGGGTCCGTGACGCGCTGCCGCTGCCGCCAATCGACGACGACCCGGGAATGGCCCTGCACTCCGAGCGCCTGCAGGCGGCTGGCTTCGGCCGCCGCCCCCATGGCCGCCTCCGCCTGCACACCAGGCGCAGAGGTCCTCGGGAAGCGAGGAGCTGACCACCCCACATGCCCTACCCGTCTCGCCGGCCCATCGTCCTGGCCCTCGCCCTGGCAGCCACGCTCGCGGGCTGCGGTGGGAGCGGCCGGAGCCAAACCCAGGGAGCCCCCGCGCCCTCCACCGCCAGCACGGTCAAGCCATCGACCCTGGCCGCCCCAAAGGCCCAGACCGCCGGGCCCGCTCATATCATCGTGGTGGTCGAGGAGAACCACTCCTACGAACAGATCATCGGCAACCCCGCAGCGCCCTTCCTCAACCAGCTCGCCAGCCGCGGGACGGTGCTCAGCAACTACTACGCCATCTCCCATCCGTCGCTGCCGAACTACCTCGCCATGACCTCTGGGGACACCCAAGGGATCAGCAGCGACTGCCCGCGCTGCGAAGTGGCCGCTGACAACCTCGGCGGCCAGCTCGAACGGGCCGGGATCAGCTGGAAGGCGTACCAGCAAGGCCTGCCGGGGCCCTGCTCCAACGTGCCCAACGCCGGCGACTACGCCCGCAAGCATGACCCCTTCATGTACTACGACGGCGTCCGCAGCGGCAGCGGCTGCTCCTCCAGGGTCGTCCCCGCCACACAGCTCGACGCCGACGTGGCCGGCGGCGCCCTGCCCCGCTTCGCCTTCGTCACGCCGGACCTCAGCCATGACATGCACGGCAACGGCGGCCGCTCCGACGACCAGCTCGTGGCCAGCGCCGACGCCTGGCTGCGGGGGTTCTACGAGCAGCTGACCGCCTCACCCGCGTGGCGCCAGGACACCCGCCTGGTGGTCACCTTCGACGAAGGCAGCGGCGGCGGGTCAAGTGGCTGCTGCGGCGGCCTCGCCCAAGGCGGCCACGTCCTGACGCTGGTCAGCGGCCCACACGTCCCCACCGGCCAGGACGCCCGCGCCTACAGCCACTACAGCCTGCTGCGCTCTATCGAGGCGGCGTTCCGCCTCCCCTATCTGCGCCACGCCGCCGACCCGGCAACTGCCACCATCCCGGTGCTGGCCAGCTGACCGCTAAGGCTGCGTGGACACCCCAATAAGCTGCTCGGAGATCTCCGCCAGCCGCTGGCGGGCGGAGGGGTCGTAGGCCTGCTCGTCGGCGCGTGCCTCCTGCTGGCCGTTGAAGAAGCGGCCGCTGACCCCGTCGAGGGCCGGGTCCACGGCCAGCCGCAGGGTCGCATCGACGCCCTCGGCGATCGTGCTGATCGGCGACGGGACGATCTTGGTCGGCATGTAGGTGGCGGGATGCAGCGCGTTGACCGTCACGCCGCTGCCGTCAAGCCGCTCGGCCAGGGTGATGGTGTCGAGGATCTGCGCCAGCTTGCTCTGGCAGTAGGCACGGATGCCGTTGTAGCCGTGGGTGAGTTGGACGTCGTCGAAGTCGATCGGCATCTGGCCGATGGAGCTGACGTTGACGATCCGCGCCGGCGCCGAGTCCCGCAGCAACGGCAACAACTGTCGCGTGAGCACGTACCCCGCAAGGTAGTTGACGGCGAGGCGCAGCTCGATCCCGTCGCGGCTCTCCTGGCGCTGCTCGCCGCCGGGGACGTTCGAGCCGATCCCGGCGTTGCTGACCAGCACGTCCAGCCGCGGTTCGGCCTTGGCGACCTGCTCGGCGAGGTTCCGGACCTCGTCCAGCGAGGCGAGGTCTGCCAGGTAGCCACGTACCTGCCCCTCGCCGCCGGTCGCCGCCTTGATCTCCGCGATTGTGCTGTCGACCCGTTCGGGACTGCGCCCGTGCACCAGCACGGTCGCGCCGCCCTTGGCAAGCTCGATGGCGAGTGCGCGGCCAAGGCCGTCGGTCGCTCCGGTCACGAGGATCGTCTGCTGCGAACGGTCAGGCACGGGACCACTCCCCTCCAGATGTCCAGATGCAGTGGTGCCCCGCCGGCAACCACCGGCGGGGCACTGCAGGCTGCTCGGGCGTTCGGGTCAGTGAAAACGTCGATCGGTCAGTGGAACGACTCGCCACAGGCGCAGCTGCCGGTCGCGCTCGGGTTGTCGATGGTGAACCCGGACTTCTCGAGCGTGTCGAGGTAGTCAATGGAGGCGCCGCTCAGGTACGGGGCGCTCATCCGGTCGGTGACGACCTGGACGCCGTTGGACTCGGCGCGGACGTCGCCGTCGAGTGACCGGTCGTCGAAGAACAGCGCATAGCGAAGACCGGAGCAGCCGCCCGGCTCCACGGCGATCCGCAGGGCGAGGTCGTCTTGGCCTTCGCGGGCGAGCAGGTCGCGCACCTTGGTCGCGGCGGCCTCTGTCAGGCTCAGGACCGGCGTGGCGGTCTGCATGGCCTCGGACATCCGTGCTCCTTTCACAGCCAGCTCGTGGTGTCTGCGTCAACAGCTACGTCAAGCCGGAGATGGTTGCTCGTGCAAAGCTCGTACCAGCATGATAGCGCCCACCTCCAGCCCGCCCCATCCCCCGGCCCGGAGGAATCAGCCGATCGCCTCGTCCGGGGTGGGGTCAAGGGCGACGTCGGCCACCATCCCGCCGGTAGCGCGGAGCAGGTCATCGGCGCTGATCGGGAAGACGTGCCGGGGGGTGCCGGCGGCGGCCCAGAGCGTGTCGAAGGTGGTCAGGTGGGGGTCGACCAGGATGGCAAGCCGGCGCGGGTGGCCGAACGGCGGGGTCCCGCCGATGGCGTAGCCGGTGGCTGCGCGGACCTCTTCGGCGTCGGCCTTGCGGACATCGGTGGTGCCGGTCTGCTTGGCGACCTTGACGACGTCAACGCGGTTGGCGCCGCTGGTCAGGACCAGGATGGGTTCCTTGTCGGCGATGAAGACCAGGGATTTGACGATCTGGTCGACACTGCAGCCGATCGCGCGGGCGGCGTCGGCGGCGGTGCGGGTCCCGGCGGGATACTCCCGGATGTCCAATTCGAGTCCGAGCTGCCGGGCGGCGTTGGCGATCGCGTGCGGCTGCTTGGCAAGCGCTTCGGGCATGTGCTCCGGCTCCTTGGTGGGCCTGCTTGCTGGGCGGGAACCCTAGCGTAGCGTCGCCCAGGCGCGGCCGACCCGTTCGGCGAGCTGTTCGAGCAGCGGGGCCGCCTCGGCGATGCAGCGCTGCACGTCGGGTTCGATCTCGGTGAGGGCGTGGGCCTCCTCGATGTTGGCAGCACGCAGCTCGCGCTCGGCGACCTCGACCACGCCGCAGAGGGCGACCACGGGGACGCCATGCGCGGTGGCGGCGCGGGCGACGCCGTGGGGAGCCTTGCCGCGCAGGCTCTGGTAGTCGAGCTTGCCCTCGCCGGTGATGACCAGATCGGCGCTCTCGGCGGCGCCGTGGAAGCCGATCAGGTCGAGGATCAGGTCGATGCCGGGTTCGAGCCGCCCGCCGAGGAAGGCGATCGCGCCCGCTCCAAGACCGCCAGCGGCGCCCGCGCCCGGAGTGCCGGCGAGGTCGAGGCCGAGGTCGCCCTTGAGGACTTGGGCGTAGCGGCGCAGGGCGGAGTCAAGCAGCAGGACGTCGTCGGGGGTAGCGCCCTTCTGGGGGCCGTAGACGGCGGCGGCGCCCTCCGGCCCGACGAGAGGGTTGTCGACGTCGCTGGCGACGGTGACGTCCAGGTTGCCCAGGCGCGGGTCGAGGCCGCCCACGTCGATGTGGGCGAGGCGGAGCAGGGCGGAGCCGCCCGGCGGGAGCGGCTCGCCGTGCTGGTCGAGGAAGCGGGCGCCGAGCGCGCTGGCCATGCCGGTGCCGCCGTCGGTGGTGGCGCTCCCGCCGATGCCGAGGACGAGCTGGCGCGCACCGTTGTCGATGGCGGCGCGGAGCAGCTCGCCGGTGCCGTAGGTGGTGGCCTGCAGGGGAGCGCGCCGCCCGCCGGGGAGGCGGCGCAGGCCGGAGGCTTCCGCCATCTCGACGAAGGCGCGGTCGCCGTCGGCAGCCACGGCGAAGGCGGCGTCGACCGGCCCGCCGGTAGGGCCGGTCACACGGGCGGGGACACGCTTGAACCCGGCGGCGATGATCGCATCGAGGGTGCCGGCCCCCCCGTCGCCGACGGGCAGGCGCACCGTCTCGGCGTCGGGCCGCGCGCGGCGCAGCCCGGCGTCGATCGCTCTGGCCGCCTGGTCGGCGGTCAGGCTACCTTCGAACTTGTCAGGAGCGATGAGGACGCGCACGCCGCGTACGATACCCGACCGGTCCGCTCGTGCCCGAGAATCGGCACGGACGGAAGAACTCGCTAACTGCGCAGAAGCAGGAACGGGAGGCTGAGATGGCAGACTCGGTAGGCCAGCGGGTGCTGCGGGCGTTGAACCCGCGCAAGCTGCCGACACGAACGCGGCTGTGGCGTGCGGTGCTGGCGTTCGCGGCGCTGACGGTGGTGCTCGGCGGCCTGGGCCTGTGGGTGAACCACGCCTACCTGCAGCCGGCGCTGCTGACCGCGCTCCTGACGCTGTTGTGGGCGGCGCGCGCCGCCCTGACCCGGTAGAGGTAGAGGTCGAGGTAGAACGGAGGCGGTCGGCCATGGCGCTCAATCTGGACACGGGTTCGCTGCTGGAGGGATTGGAGACGACCCACCGGCAGGTGGGACGGCTGCTGGCGGACCTGCCGACGGCGGGCTGGGCGTTGCAGGTGCCGGCCACGCCCGGCTGGTCGGTCGGCGACCTGGTGTCGCACCTGGCCGACGGCGACGTGGCGGCGCTGGTGGCGTTGCGGGGCCAGGATCCCTTCGATCCGGAGTCGTGGACCGGCCTGGACGGCCTGGACGACTGGACCGCCGCGCAAGTGGCCGCCCATACCGGTGAGCGGTCCGAGGAGCGGCTGGCAGCATGGGAAGCCGCCTCCGACAAGCTGCGGGATGCGTTCGCCGGGCTCGACGCGACCGGCTGGCGGGCACGAGTGCTGTTTGTGTCCGGCCCGGTATCGGCCCGGACGCTGGCACAGCTCCGCTTGCAGGAGGAATGGCTCCACGGCCACGACATCGCCGAGGCAGCCAAGGCATCGTTCCCGATCGACCCGGTGACCCTGGCGTGGATGGCGGACCTCGCGGCCAGGGTGATCGCCCCCAATCTGAGCCGCTACCGTCAGGCGAAGCCGGGCGCGGTCATCCTCCTGCGGCTGGACGGCCTCGGCGAGTGGCTGCTCGGCGGCGCAGCCGGCGAGCGCCCCAGCGCCGGCGCCACCCCGGATCTCGTGCTGGAGGCGGAGCCGCTGCCGTTCATCCTGCGCGCCGCGGGCCGCCGCGAGGATGTTCCCTGGCAGGCACAGGGCGACGAGGCCCTAGCCGCCGCCGTGGCGGCAACGATCATCTCGGTGGGCTGAGCGCTCCGCCAGGCTTCCTCCGACCCGGCCCCGGTCCTGCGACATGGTCGCCGGGTTCGTGTGTTTCACCTGGAATCAGCCGGATTGTAACCCAACGCAAGTCTCAAGCGTCTGGAACACTTGGGAAGCTCGCGCGGGGTCTCGCCACGTGCGGTAATCGGCGACTAAGGTAATAGGTGAAACTGATCATGGCCATTGGCAAACCCGATGCCCGAACGAGCCCGGGAGCACGACGGTGAGCGACCACGACGAGGTCACCACGGGCGGGATGCTCGATCAGCTTCCCGACCCGGATCCCCAGGGAACCAGAGACTGGCTCGACTCCCTCAGCGACGTCGTCCAGCGCGAAGGCCCACAGCGGGCGCGCTTCCTGCTGCGGCGGGTGCTGGAGCACGCGGCCACCCTGCAGGTGGGGCTGACGCCCCTGCCCTCTACAGACTATGTGAACACCATCCCCGCCAGCGCCGAGCCGGACTACCCCGGCGACGAGCAGCTGGAGCGGCGGCTGCTGTCGATCACCCGCTGGAACGCCGCCGCGATCGTGTCGCGGGCCAACAAGCCGGAGCTTGGGCTCGGCGGGCACATGGCCTCCTACGCCTCAGCAGCGGAGCTGTTCGAGGTCGGCTTCAACCATTTCTTCCGTGGCAGGGACGCCGACACCCCCGGCGACCAGGTCTTCTTCCAGGGACACTCCTCCCCGGGCGTGTACGCCAGGGCGTTCCTGGAAGGCCGTCTCACCGAGCGGCAGCTCGACCGCTTCCGCCAGGAGGCCGAGCCGGGCGGGCTGTCGTCCTACCCGCATCCCCGGCTGATGCCGGAGTTCTGGGAGTTCCCGACGGTCTCCATGGGCCTCGGCGCCATCAACGCGATCTATCAGGCCCGCTTCAACCAGTACCTGGCGCGGCGCGGGCTCGCCGACAGCGGCGGCTCCCACGTATGGGCGTTCCTCGGCGACGGCGAGATGGACGAGCCGGAGGCGGTCGGCGCCCTCGGCGTCGCCGCCCGCGACGAGCTGGACAACCTCACCTTCGTGGTCAACTGCAACCTGCAACGCCTCGACGGGCCGGTGCGCGGCAACGGCAAGATCATCCAGGAGCTGGAGTCGCTGTTCCGCGGTGCCGGCTGGAACGTCGTCAAGGTGCTCTGGGGCCGGCGCTGGGACGACCTGCTCGCCCGCGACCCCGCCACCTCCCAGGAACTGGTCGCCAAGCTCAACGACCTGCCCGACGGCGAGTGGCAGACGCTCGCCGCGGAGTCCCCCGCCTACGTCCGCGAGCACCTGTTCGACTCCAAGCCGCTGCGGGCGCTGGCCGGCGAGCTGAGCGACGAAGAGGTCATCAAGCTGGCCACCGACCGTGGCGGCCACGACCTCCGCAAGGTCCACGCGGCCTACCACGCGGCGGTCACCACCAAGGGCCGCCCCACGGTGGTGATCGCGCAGACGATCAAGGGCCGAGGGCTCGGCCGGGAGTTCGAGGCCCGCAACGCCACCCACCAGATGAAGAAGTTCGTGCGCGGCACCCTCAACACCTTCCGCGACCGCCTCGAGCTCACCGACATCCCCGACGAGGCCCTCGCCGGCGGCTACCCGCCCTACTATCGCCCCGCCGAGAACTCCAGGGAGCTGCGCTACCTGCTGGCGCAGCGCGAGGCGCTGGGCGGGCCGCTGCCCCGCCGGGAGGTCCGCGCCAAGGCTCTCGACCTGCCCGGCCCCGACACCTACGCGCGCCTCAAGCAGGGCTCCGGCAAGCAGCCGGTGGCCACCACCATGGCGCTGGTCCGCCTGGTCAAGGACCTGCTCAAGCACCAGGACCTCGGTAAGCGGATCGTGCCGATCATCCCCGACGAGGCACGCACCTTCGGGATGGACTCGCTGTTCCCGGAGCTGAAGATCTACTCGCCCAAGGGCATGACCTACGACGCGGTCGACCGCGACCTGGTCCTCTCCTACAAGGAGGACGCCCGCGGCCAGATCCTGCACGAGGGCATCACCGAGGCCGGCTCGATGAGCGAGTTCCACGCCGCCGGGACCAGCTACGCGACCTTTGGCGAGCCGATGATCCCGCTGTACGTCTTCTACTCGATGTTCGGCTTCCAGCGCACCGCCGACCTGATGTGGAGCGCCGCCGATCAGCGCGCCCGCGGCTTCCTGATCGGCGCCACCGCCGGCCGCACGACCCTCAACGGCGAGGGCCTGCAGCACCAGGACGGCCACTCGCTGCTGATCGCCTCGACCAACCCGGCCTGCGTTGCCTACGACCCCTCGTTCGCCTTCGAGATCCCGGTGATCGTCGCCGACGCCCTGCGGCGCATGTACGGCGACGACCCCGAGGACCTCTTCTACTATCTGACCGTCTACAACGAGCCGTTCGTGCAGCCGCCCATGCCCGAGGGCCTGGACGAGGACGAGATCCTGCAGGGCCTGTACCGCTACCGCACGGCCGGGGGCCACGCCCATCGCGCCCAGATCGTCACCTCGGGCAGCGCCATGCCGTTGGCGCTGGAGGCCGCCGACCTGCTCGCCAGTGACTTCGACGTGGCCGCCGACGTCTGGAGCGCCCCCGGCTGGCAGCGCCTGCGCCAGGACGCCCTCGCCGCCGAGGAATGGAACCGCCTCCACCCCACCGAGGACCCCCGGACTCCGCTGGTCACCCGCAGGTTCGCCGACGCCGACGGCCCCATCGTCGCGGTCACCGACTGGATGCGCGCGGTCCCCGACCAGATCTCCCGCTGGGTCCCCCGCCCCTACACCACCCTCGGCACCGACGGCTTCGGCCGCTCCGACACCCGCAAGGCCCTCCGCCGCCACTTCAAGATCGACGCCCCCCACATCGCCGTCACCGTCCTCCAGCAACTCGCCCTCTCCGGCGACCTCAAACCCGAAACCGTCGCCGAAGCCATCAAGACCTACGGCCTCGACCCCGACGCCACCACGGAAGTCCCTTGACCGGGTTCCGGTCCGTACCTTGACTAGCTGGATGTGGCTGGGTGGTGGCAGGACTGGGAGCCGGAGTCGGTGAAGGTCTGGCCTGCTTCGGGGATGAAGGTCCAGTCGTAGCTGGTTGGATGCAGGCTGAGTTGCAGGATGCCGAAGGTCTGGTCGTTGCCCGTTTCGAAGTTGGGCAAGGTTGGGAAGCGAATGACACCATGGCTTTTGCCGCCGGTGCCCACGGTGAACTGTCGGGGGCCGTTGGGGTCGAGTTCGGCGGAGGGGTTCGACGGCGCGAAGCGGGCGTAGTAGTGGTTGTGGCCGGAGAGGACCACGTCAACGCCGGCGTCGAAGACCGCCTGCATGAGGCTGGTGCTGGCTGGGTTGATCCGGGCGTTGGCGAAGTAGGCCTGGTGCCAATAGGCCAGGACGCACTGGTTGGGGTGTGCCGCCAGATCCGCGCGTAGCCACTGGACCTGTGGGGAGGCTGCGTCGCAGCCCCCGACGCCGTCCTGGGTGCATTCCGAGTTGAGCGCGATGAGGTGCCAGGCGCCGAGGTTATAGCTGTAGTAGCCGCCGCAGGCGATGGTGCAGTCGGGCTGCAGCGGCGTCGCCCGCTTCTCGAAGTACTGGAAGTAGCCGGAGGCGCCCGGGGTGGTGCAGGTGGAACCGAAATAGTCGTTGTCGCCAGGAACAGGGCGCATGAGATGGATCATGCTGCCCCAGGTCGGGTCATACGACGCCTGGAACTCGCTGAGCTGGCCGCAGTCGTACTGGTTGTCGCCGATCGGGAGGATGGCGGTGTAGCGCTTTGCCTTGAGCAGCGCGGCGGTATCTGCCTGATTGCAGGTGACGTCGGTGCGCGGGTCTGCCGCCGGGCAGGCGATGTCCCCCGCCGCTGCGATCACCGGGTCACCGATCTCACCAGCCGAGGCCCTGATCTTGGGACCACCCAGCGCCAGCGCTGTCGTCATCAGCAGGACCGCAACCACGACACCAAGCGTCCACCGTCTCATCATGCGCACACTCCCAGCTCTCGTCCGTTTCCTGCAGATTCGTACCATCGCACGGAACACGTGAGTGCATGCCGGAAGACGTAGAATTTAAGTGTTTTGCTAGAAATTGAGGCTGAATCTTGATCTGGGTTGCCTAGTTCGCTGTGGCTGGGGCGCTGATGGCGCGAATCTGGTCGCGGAATTCCAGGGCGAGCGGGTCGCTGCGGTATTTGGACGCGGTGAGCTGCCGGTCGAGGGAGCCGAAGCGTTCGACCATCTGGGTGATGCGGTACTCGGGGGGGAGGGCGAGGGCCGGGCGGGCCGCCTCGTAGGCGCCTTCCAGGTCCCCTTGGTGGAAACGAGCATCGGCGATGACCAATCGAGCCATTGCCATGTCACCGAAGGAGCGCTCTTCCAGCGGCCCAGCCTCGTATCGCCGGATGGACTCGATGGCTTCGGCCTCCGCCATCCTGAGTAGCTCCACACGGTGGAAAGAGACGTAGCAATCCCCAGCGAAGAACGCCTGCCGCGCATCGTTGAACGTGAAGATCCCTCCGAGCATATCGGGGGTCGAGGCCTGCTCCCGGGCGTCCTTGGCGATGTTGAGTGCCTGTTCGGTGCCGGAGAGGTCGCCCAGGCTGGCGCGGGCACGCGCTTCCATGCCGGCGAGGCGAACCATCGCCGTGCCGCTGGTGGCGAACCGGCGGCCGGCGCGCGCGAAGCGGGTCGCGCCTTCCGGATCGCCGCAGCGATATGCCACGAGGCTTTGTGTGCCCCGCGCCCAGGCGCGGAGCCCGCTATGCCCTGCCAAATCAGCCAGCCGCCACGTGGTTCGTGCCTGGGTTGTTGCCCAGTAGGGAGCACCGAGATTGAGCGACGCCTGGGCCAGGAGGCCGCAGAGCTGGCCGGCGATCAGGTACAGGTCGCGGGTCTGATCCGGGTATTGGCGCCCGTTGATCAGCGCGAACACCTCGTCACGCAGCTCGCGGGCCGGAACGAACACCTGCAGGCGCGGCGATTGGTCGTAGTCGGTGGCGAGCCGGGCGACCTCCTGCTGGTACTGCTCAAGAGTGGTGTCGCCGACGTTGGTGACCTCGACGGTCTGACCCAGGCGGATCGACTCGCGGGCAGTCTCCGCCACGAAGGCGGCCACGCCCGCGGCCGTCCAAGTCATGAAGTCGCGGCGATCCCGTAGGTCACCTTCATCGCCCACAGATAGTCGTGGCCGGGACGCTCGCCGCTGGATGGGAAGTGCTCCCACTCAGACAACCGCTCCGGGGTCAGGCCGGGCTCCTGGGTGCGGGCCGAGCACAACGGGCGCTCCAGCCGCAGGGCGATCTGCTCGGCGGCCTTGGCCAGCGTCCAGCCGCGTCCGTGACGCCAGGACTCCAGGCGGGTGATGCCCTGCCACCGCGCCAGGAGCTCATGGGCGATCTCGCGTGGGTTGGCGCCCTCGCGGTCCCGCTGGCGTTGGTAGGCGCGGATCTCTTTGAGCTGTCCGTTGTGCGCGACCATGCCCGCCCCCGATTCCTCGCTTGGCTTGCGGTGCTGGCCGGACGGTACCCGATCGGGCGGCACGTTCCTATTCACCGGTACTGGTTCTTCGCCTCTCTCGGTAGTAAATGGCGGGTAGATATCATTTATCGGAAGGGATATGGGCATGCCTGTAACGCTTCGAGCCTGTCGGACGCTGTGTGTACAGATGGTCTCCGACCCGTCCTCGGCGATCCCCCACCGAGCCGTTTGAGCCCGTTCGGCCCCCAGTGCAGGAGGCATCGCTGTGCGCAGAGTCGTTCCCGTCCTGGTCCTGATTTCCTGTCTGGTGGCGGCGCTGGCGCTGGTCGCGTCGCCCCGCAGCAAGGCTGCGACCACCGCCGACCCGGTGATTGCGGCGGCTGGCGACATCGCCTGTGCCCCGGGCACGGTGGAGAATGCCAGGAAGTGCCACCAGGCCGAGACCTCGGACCTGCTGGTCGCCAATGCCAGCAACTACAGCGCGGTGCTGACGCTGGGCGACAACCAGTACGACTGCGGCCAGGCCAGCGCCTTCGCGTCGGTCTACGACCCGACCTGGGGCCGGGTCAAGTCGCTCACCCAGCCCGTCCCCGGAGACGGCGACTACAGCAGCGCGACCTGCTCCACCCCGGGCGCCAGCGGCTACTTCGGCTACTTCGGCGACGCCGCCACCCCGCTCGACCATGGCTGCACCTCGGCCTGCCGGGGGTACTACAGCTTCGACATCGGCGCCTGGCACATCGTGGCGCTCAACTCCGAGTGCACCCAGCCGGGAGTGGGCGGCTGCGCGACCACCTCGCCGCAGGTCCAGTGGCTCAAGGCCGACCTGGCCGCGCACCCGGCGGCGTGCACCCTGGCCTACTTCCAGCGGCCCGTCTTCAAGGACGCTGGCGGCACGGTGGCGCGGACCATGCGGTTGTTCAAGGCGCTGTATGCGGCGGGAGCGGAGCTGATCCTGGTCGGCAACCAGCACAGCTACGAGCGGTACGCGCCCATGAGCCCCTCGGACACGGTGGATGCGGCCAAGGGCGTCCGCCAGTTCGTCGTGGGCACGGGTGGGCGCAGCCAGGTGGCGCTCGCGGCGACCCCGCCGCTGGGCGCGGAGGTCCGCAACAGCGGCACCTTCGGGGTCCTCGAGCTGACGCTGCACGACACCAGCTACGACTGGCGCTTCGTCCCCGAGGCCGGCAAGACCTTCACCGACAGCGGCACCCAGGTGTGCCACTGATGGGTGAGGGTGCGGGCCGGACGGCGGCATCGAGAGCGTCGAGCCTGAGCCTCGGCCTGATCGCTCCGGACCTTGTCAGCCTGCTTGATCGGGTCAGCGACGCACGCCGGCGGCGGGTCGTATCCGTCGTCTGCGACCTGGCCATCAGCAATGTCGGACTCCTGGACGTCCGGGCCGAGCAGGCGCTGGCGGCCCTCGCGTCAGGCCATCACGGCGATGCCGCGAAACGCAGGGCCGTGAAGGAACTCGCCGAAGAGCTCGACAACGCCGCCAGGATGACCCAGGAGCGCGTCAGGGTGGGCACCGCCGTCCATGAGGACTTCCTGCGCTCCCTCGCGAGGGTTCGCGCCGCCGCGGCGCTTGCCTACGCGTTCGACGATGACTCACTGATGGCAGCCTCTGAGGCACTCTACGAGGCACACCATGCCATCCTGGATTTCGACATGCTTCGGACCGTGGTCGTCGCCAACGTCCAGTAAGGAAAAGGCAGGCTTATAGATTACTTCGGTTATAGGAGACGAACTCGCGGATTCACAGCAGCGGCGTGATAAATTTCAGGGCATGCAACCCAAGGATCTCGCGCACCTGCGCATCCCCTCGGCTCCCACGCTGACCCCGGACGGTCGGCTAGCCGCGGTCGCGGTGACCAGGATCGACCTCGACGCTGACGACTACCGCAGTGACATCTGGGTAGTGCCGACCGACGGGTCGGCGGCGCCACGGCGCTTCACCGCCGGGCTCACGGACGCGCTGCCGCGCTGGGCCCCCGACGGGCGCTGGCTCGCGTTCCTGCGGGCCGCTGTTGGCGAGGACGGGAAGCCGGCCAGCGGGCCGAGCGGCAAACCGCAGCTCCACGTCATGCCGGCCGACGGCGGGGAGCCGCGCAGCGTCACCGAGCACCCGCTCGGGGTCGCTGCGATCGCCTGGAGCCCCGACTCGCGGCACGTCGCCTACGTCGCCCGCGTGCCAGAGGTGGGCCGCTACGGCACCGACAAGGACGTCACCCCTGACAAGGAGCCGCCACGGCGGATCACCACCCTGCAGTACCGCTTCGACGGCCTCGGTTTCTATACCGACCGGCGCGCCCACGTGTTCGTGGTCGACGCCCTCGCCGAGACCAGGCCCGAAGGCCCTGACAAGCCTGAGCCGCTGCAGCTCACCACCGGCGACTTCGACCACGGCGACCCGGCCTGGAGCCTCGACGGCCGCACGATCGCGTTCGTCTCGGCCCGGCACGCCAGCCGCGACAGCGACGTGCTCAGCGACGTGTTCCTCGCTCCCGCAAGCGGCGGCGACGCGGTCCGCGTCACCCGCACGACCTTGGCGGTGGCCAAGCCCGCGTTCTCGCCCGACGGGACCACCATCTGGTTTGTCGCACCGGAAGGCGGCGACCTCGCCGGGCGCACCGCCGGCCTCTGGTCGGTACCGGCGGACGGCTCCCAGGCGCCCGAGCGGCTCACCGACACCGAGCGCATCGACGTCGAGAACTTCGCGCTGGGCGCGACCGCAGCGCCGCTGGTCGACGACCATGGCGTCACCTACTTCGTGCTGGACCGGGGCGCGGTCGCGCTGGCCCGCTTCCCCCTTGACCTTGACGGCGGGGAGCCGGAGCGGCTGCTTGGCGGCCTGCGCCAGGTGGGCGACTTCGCCGCGGCCACGACGCCAGGCGGCACGGTCGTCGCCGCGGTCGTGAGCGACGCAGCCTCCAGCGGGGAACTGGTGGTCCGCGACCCGGACGGGTCCGAGCGGGTGGTCACCGACTTCGGCGCCAACCTGGCACGCACCACCTCGCTGCGGCCCATGGTCGAGCTGGCCCCAAGCGCCCCGGACGGCTACCCGGTGCACGGCTGGGTGGTCAAGCCCGCCGGCAAGCCGCCGTTCCCGGTGCTGCTGCTGATCCACGGCGGGCCCTTCACCCAGTTCGGCTACCGGCTGTTCGACGAGGCGCAGGTGTACGCGGGCGCCGGCTACGCCGTGGTGATGGGCAACCCGCGTGGCTCGGCCGGCTACGGGCAGGCGCACGGCCGCGCGGTCGTCGGCGACTTCGGCAACCGCGACGCGCAGGACCTGCACGCGCTGCTCGACGCCGCCCTCACCGACCCGGACCTGGACCCGAGCCGGGTCGGTGTGCTCGGCGGGTCCTACGGCGGCTTCATGACCACCTGGCTGCTCGGCCACAGCGACCGCTTCCGCGCGGGCATCAGCGAACGCGCCTGCAACGCGTTTGACAGCTTCGAGGGGTCGAGCGACATCGGCTGGCTGTTCCTGCGGGACTACGTCGGCAACGACCCGGAGCGGGTCAGGGCGCAGAGCCCGCTCATCTTCGTGGACCAGATCCGTGCGCCGCTGCTGATCATCCACTCCGAGCAGGACTGGCGCTGCCCGCTGGAACAGGCCCAGCGCCTGTTCGTGGCCCTCAAGCAGCGCGGCGTCGAGACCGAGATGCTGCTGTTCCCCGGCGAAGGCCACGAGCTGTCCCGCTCGGGCCTGCCGAGCCACCGCCTGGCCCGCTTCGCGGCTATCCTCGACTGGTGGGAGCAGCACCTGAAACCAGCGGAGTAAACCTTGGTCATCCTGAAGTCCTCTGACGAGATCGCCACCATGCGGGAGGCCGGCCGCGTGGTCGCACAAGCGCTCGCAGCGGTGGTTGCGGCGGTGCGGCCGGGCGTCTCCCTGCGGGAACTGGACGCGCTCGGCGAGCAGGTGATCAGGGACGCGGGCGCCAAGCCTTCGTTCCTCGGCTACAGCCCGCACTTCGCCTCGACACCGTTCCCGGGGACGCTGTGCCTGTCGCCGAACCAGGTGATCGTCCACGGCATCCCCGATCGCACCGTGCTGCGCGACGGCGACGTGCTGTCGATCGACTGCGGCGCGATCGTGGACGGCTACCACGGCGACGCCGCGGTCACCGTCCCGGTTGGTCCCATCGACGAGGCCGCACGCCGCCTGCTCGACACCACCGAGCGCGGCCTGTGGGCGGGCATCGAGCAGGTTCGCTCCGGCGGCCGCCTCTCCGACATCAGCCACGCCATCGGCCAGGTCGCCCACGAGGCCGGCTACGGCATCGTCCCCGACTTCGGCGGCCACGGCATCGGGCGGGCCCTGCACGAGGACCCGAGCGTGCTGAACGACGGCCGTCCCGGCCGGGGCCTGCGCCTGCGCGACGGCTTGGTGCTCGCGATCGAGCCGATGTTCAACGAGGGCTCTGGCGACTACGACGTCAAGCCGGACGGCTGGGCGCTGGTCACCCGCGACGGCTCCCGCTCCGCCCACTTCGAGCACACCGTGGCGATCACGCCCAGCGGCCCGCAGGTGCTCACGCTTCCATAGAGGATTTCCGTAGAGGATTTCCGTCGGGATCCGGGGCCCGGCCCTTGGGGGATCGGGAAGGCCGGGACCCGGAGTGCTGGCGTGCCGCTGTCCTAGTGATAGCGGCTCTGCTGTGCCCGCTGGTAGACGTGGTCCCAGCGGCGTGCGGCGGCGGCCGCGCGCAGGCGGCTACGACCGGTGAGCACGTCGGTCAGGTATGCCACCAGCACGACGGCCAGCAGCAACGCTGCCGCAGCGATGCTTTCAACCATTCTGCTGCCCCTCCTTCCGATACCTGGAGAGGACTGCTACGCCTCAGTCTCCCCATGATCCGGTCATGATCCTCTCAAGGTCCGACCGGTCCAAGGCGGAAGGGTCGCATGGCCCTGTATTTGTTGGCTACTCCCTTGGTGGTGTAGTGGCAACGCCACGGGCAGTGGTCAGCGCGGTGTAGAAGCCGAAGCAGTCGTCGAGATGCCGCGCAGCCGAGAAGCGCGGCGCCCGCCGCCGTGCCGCCAGCGCGAGCGCGGCACGGGTGGCGCCGTCGCCGGCGACCTGGTCGAGCGCGGCTGCCAGAGCGGCGGGATCGCCGGGTGGGACCACCACGCCGGCATCGCCGATCAGCTCGGTCATGTTGGCGACGTCGGTGGCGACCACCGGCACGCCGTTGGCCAGGTAGTCGGTGATCGCGCCGCTTCCCTGGAAGCTCTCGTGGCGCCGGTAGGGGAACACTGCGAGGTCGCTGGCCTGCACCAGCGCCAAGCGCTCGCTGGGGTCGATGTAGTCGGCCAGCACGGTCAGCTCGACCGGCCCGGCGCGGAGCACCTGCGGGTGCAGCGCCGGACCCAGGTCGACGCCGGCACGCTCCGGCCGGTCCCAGCCGTGCCCGGCCAGCAGGAAGCGCAGCGGCGCGCGCATCAGCTCGAAGGCGGCCAGCAGGTCGCTCGGGTCCTTCCAGGGGTTGGCGAACCCGTACACGGTGGCCACCGGGCGGCTGTCCCCCTCGCGCCGCGCCAGGTCCCGCAATGGGGGCCGGATCACGTTCGCGTCCGGGACCTCCTCCCCCGCCGGAATGGTGGTGGGGAAGAAGCTCACCAGCGAGGGCGTCCGCCCCAGGCCGTTCCTGGCCGCGAGCGCCCGGCGGGCGTAGTCGCCGAAGAACACCAGGCCGTCCAGGTGATGGACCCCGGCGTTGACCGCCGCGTAGAGCGCCGGGTCAGGTACATGGGTGGAGAACAGCGTCCAGTCGACGAAGTGGACGTGGGCCACCATCGCGGGACCCTGGCGGTTTCCCCAGCACACCGGGACCAGCTGCTCAACCTCGAGATTGCCGTAGTGCAGCGAGAGCAGGTCGTAGGCGTCCGGGTCGATGCCCGCCACCAGCGCCTCGGCTGCCGCCATGATCCGCTCCACCGGCCAGAAGCGCCGCCGCTCCCCGTCCCGGTCGAGGGGCAGGCCGCCCGCGCTCAGCCGCTCGACCGTGGCGCCCCGCTCCCGCAGCCCGTCGGCGAGCACGTCGAGGTAGGGCGGGATGCTCCCTCGGTCGTGGTCAGGACCGATCACCAGAACCCGCATCGAGGGTGGCATCATCGCACCTATTGGTCATACGTCATGGAATGGGGGAATTACCTGGACCTGCTGTTTCGCAGTGTGCCTATCCATTCTCTTATGATCGAAACGCGGACCGGCAACTTATCGTGGCTGACCGTGAAGGGGGGGCCGGCCGTCATGCGAACTGACGACTCGCGGGCGCTCTACAAGCGGATTGACCTGCTCCGGCGCGACCTGCAGGCGGCCGGATGGACGGCTGGCGTGATCGCCGACGAGATCCTCGCGAGCTTCCCCAACCTCACTCCGCTGCATGCACACCGGCTCGCCCGGGGCCTCACACTGGTACAAGTTGTCCGGGGTGTGGGTGCGCTCTACAGCGGGGACGGGCTCATGCCACCGCCGGGCCTCCACACCTCACGGCTGCACGAGTGGGAGCACTGGCCAGAATCGGGGCGCCGCCCAGGCGAGGAAGCCCGCGACTATCTCGCCCGTTTCTACGAGACCAGGCAGGACAAGCTCGGCTTCAGCCACGACTACAGCCACGGCCCGGACGAGGCCACGCCCCCTCGTCTAGAAGGGCAGCAGGCTGGCCAGGTCGAGATCCATACCATCCCCGGCAGCCGCACGATCCACGTGGAGCTTCCCGGCAACAACCACCCGACGGTCGAGGTGGAGGAGGAGGAGGGCTTGAAGCGTCGCGTGGTGGTCATGCTCGGCGGGCTGATGGTCGCCGACACGCTCCTGCCGGCGGTCGACCCCGAACGGCTCGCCTGGGCCAGAGCCAACCCCAGCCGGATCGACCTCGAGCTGCTGCGGGACCTGCGGGCGACCACCATGGCCTACGCCAATCAGCTGGCGAGCATGCCGACCCTGGCGCTGGTCGAGCCGGCGCGCGCCCACCTCCGTTACCTCACCGGGCTGCTGCAAGGGTCGCCGCCACCGACCATCGAACGGCGGCTGCGCGTGGTCACCGCCGAGGCCGCGGTGCTCTCCGGCTGGATCGCGTTCCAGTGCGAGGATCGCGTCGCGGCCCGAGCCGACTACGCCCTCGCCCTGGACCTCGCCCACCAGACCGGCGACAAGCTGCTGGTCGCCGAGGCCTGCATCCCCATGAGCTACCTGCACTCCACCCGCTACGACGCGGGCGGCAGGCAGGCCGACACCAGCGCTGCCCTGGCCCTGCTGCGGACGGCTGACGCCAGCCCTGCCGCGGCGCGGCTGTCCGCGCCGATGCGCGGCTGGGCGGCCGGCTGCCGCGCCGCTGAGTACGCCTTCCACGGCGAGGCCGACGACGCCCGGCGCGAGCTGGACCGGGCCGAGGACGCCCTGGCGGAGATCCGCCCGGGCGAGGAGCACGGCTTCCTGGCCTACTGGGAGCAGACCCGGGTGGACGGCTACGTGGGCCTGTGCAACCTGCTCCTCGGTCGTGGCGAGGAGGCGGAGCAGGCCTTGACCAAGTCGCTGCGGACGGCCGACCCGTCGCTCTACCGGCACAAGCTCGGCGTCACCATCGACCTCGGCATCGCCCGCCTCCTCCAGGGCGAGGTCGAGGCAGGCTGCGCCGTCCTGGAAGAAGCCTGCACGCTCGCCGAGCGCGGCAAGTTCCCGCTGGTCCTGCGGCGCATCCGCAACGTCCGCCGCGACCATCTCAGCGGCTTCAGCGGCCTGCAGGCGGTCCGCTCCCTGGACGAACACCTCCACGACATCGCCTGAGACTGAGGCGCCTGAAACGTAAATACCGGCAGACCAAGCCGAGCAGGGTGGCGCCGTATTGCCGATCAGGCAAGCGGAATCGTGCCAGCGACGAAAACCAAGTAAGCTCTCGCCGTCGTGACCGGCCGCATACCTGACGAAAGCGTGCGTGCCGGTGGGGTGCCATGAGACGGAGCGTCAGAGGATGCAACCCCAGATGCAACCCCAGCCGTTGCTCGAAGCGCGGGACTGGCTCAAGAGCCAGAACCCGGTCCAGCTCACCAGGGCCATCGATGTCCCCGCTATTCGCCAGCGGGTCTCGGCGGTGCTGGTCACCTATAACCAATGCCCCTTCGCGGCCAACAGCGGGCGACTCGCCGACAACCCGCTGACCTGGGCGCTCGACAGCCTGCTGGCCCAAGCCGGCGAGGCGCTGCGCGAGATCATCGTGGTCGACGACGGCTCCACCGACCACACCCCGATGATCGTGGAGGCCTACCGCTACATGATCGCCTCCACCGAGCGGACCACCCGCATCGTGACCCTGCGCCACAAGCGGCGCCGCGGGCTCGGCGCCGGGCGCAACACCGGGATCGCGCAGGCAACCAGCGACTTGGTGCTGTTCGGCGACGACGACGCGGTCTTCCGGCCGCACTGCGTCAGCGGCGCCGCCTACACCCTGACGCTGCTGCGCGACCACGACCCGCGCGCCGCCGCGCTGGCCGTGCCGTCCTACGACCGCTCCCTGTGGCCGCAGCAGGTCGCCGAGCTCGCCTACATCGGTCGTCTGGAGCCGGAAGCCGCCAGGTTCTCCGCCCACTTCGACTGCTACCCGACCGAGTACCTGCGCGAGCCGCAGCTGCTCGACAACGACAGCTGCCTGCTGGCGCCGTTCCCGGTCGAGCTGATGAACGGCACCTGCCTGGTCGACGCCGCCACGCTGCGGCAGGCCGGCGGGTTCCCCGACCTGTCGAGCTGGCCGGCGGCCTCCCCCGAGCATCTCTACCTGGCAGTGGCGCTGAGCCGCAACGGCGGCCACCTCTACCACATGCCCGACCCGCGCCTGGCCGCCCGCACCGACGCCACCGCCCGCCGCCAGACCCCGTCGTCGCTGGCCGATTTGATCGGGTCGTACTTCGCCTTCTTCGCCGCCGCCAGCCAGCGCGGCGGTGCCGCCTGGGGCATCCGCAGCCACCAGGAGTTCGTGGTCAACGGCGTCAGCGAGATGCTCCGCGCCGACCAGATGCCCCCCCACGAGCGCCGCCGCCAGTGGCGCGACGGCCTCCGGCGCGGCACCCGCTTCGCCGCCGACAACCCCCCGCGGGTCTCGGCCATGGACCTGCAGGCAACCCTCGACGAGGTCACCAGGAACGTCCGCGAGCCCCGCATCGCCCTCTGGTGAACTCCGTTACCAGTTCGGTGAGCGTTTGTGAGTGCTCGCCGGTCCTGGTACCCCTGCTCGGGGTTCCGCCCCCCTGACGGGGTTTGGTCTTGGTGTCAGTGGCCCCCGCCACCTCGCGGTGGTCTTCCAGAGCCTCGCACGCCCACACTCCCGTGTAAGCCTGCCCGCCGTGGTCACCCACCAGGTGGTCGCCCACAAACGGCACCGGGGCGGCAACTCCACCCCGCTGGACATTCCCCTCAGCCATCCTGCTGCCGAGCGGGTCCGGTCCAGTCACGGAGGTTCAACGCCGCGTTGGCGTCGCGATCCACCACCTGCCCGCACGCCGGGCAGGTCCAGCGCCGCTCCCCAAGGGTGAGATCGGCGCGGTAGCCGCCGCAGCCATGATGGGTCTTGGAGGAGGCAAACTAGCGGTCGGCCACCACCAGCCGCCCGCCCTGCTGCGGACACTTGTACGCCAGCAGCGGCCGGACCCGGCCGATCCCCGCCTGATAGACAGTCCGGCGAAACGCCCGCCGGCCCATCCCCCGCCCCATCGCGGCGACGTCGAGGTCCTCGACGACGACGGTGCCGTAGCGGCGCGCCAGAGTGGTGGTCAGCAGGTGAAGCTGCTGGGTGCGGAGGTTGGTGGCGCGTCGGTCCAACACCGCCAGCTTGGCTTTCGCGTGGCGGTGCGCGTGGGAGCCGACCAGGCGACGTGCCAGTTGCCGGGCGACCCGGCGGCGCTGCTGCTGAACGGCCGCCCATGAGGCGGGATGGGCGATGTGGTCGATCGAGGTGTCGTGGTGGGCGACCACGGCCCAGTTCTGGCCGATGCCAAGATCGATCCCACAGCGGCCCTGCGGCTCAGTGGGGACCCTGGGCTGCTGGCAGACGATCGCCTGGACCGAGACGAACAGCCGCCCACCACGGCCCTGCTCCGACAAGGTCATCGACAGGATCCTGGCGCGGCCGTTGGCGACCAGCCGCTCCAGCCGCCGAGTGTTCTCCTTGGACCGCAGCCGCCCGACCACCGGCAACACGAGATGGCGCCGGTCGGCCTCCAGGCGCATCGCGCCAGTGGTAAACCGGACGCGGCCACGGTCGCGGCCGCGGGCCTTGAAGCGGGGAAACCCGACTCGCCCCCCTGCCCCGGCGCGGCGGCCCGCGTTGGCGTCGGCCCAGTGATGCAGCCCTTGGACCAGGTCGGCGATCCCACAGGCATAGGCTTCCTTGGAGCACGTCGGCCACCACGGTGCGACCTGGTGTTTGGCCTGGTTCCACTGCTTGCGCAAATCGTAGAAGTTCCACGTCAGGGGTGGCACCGAAGGATTGGCAGCGCGGGCGTCGAGATTGGCCTTGACTTGGGCGAGTGCCCAGTTGTGGGCGAAACGGCGGGCGCCGAAGTGCTGGGCGATCAGCGTCCGCTGGCTGGCAGAGGTCACCTCGACCTCGAGCCGGAACCCGCGCGCGGCCCAGCCAGCAGGGATCTTGTGGTTGGCGTTGCGGTCGGTTGTGTCCATGCGTCGGCCTGCCTGGTGTCCTGTTGGAACGGTAGGGGCGGATTAGGATCCTATCGAATACCAGTTCGCCCACCGAGTCAAGCCATGTCCGGGCCGCTGTGGGATGAACGGATCGTGGAACGGATCCGTAGGATCGCTCACATTCACCGACAGATTGCCCAGCAGTTACTAACCCTCCTTTGGTATTGAGGGGCGCTAGCGGCCAGCGGCGTAGCCGGCCCGGCCGCGCGGATTGGCGGCGGCGAGCAGCAGGCCGCTGTCGGGATCGCGGCCGACGGCGCAAAGGCGGCCGAGAGACCAGGGGTCGGCCACTTCGACGTGGTGGCCGCGGGCGCGCAACGCCCCGATCACGGCCGCACCCGCACGCTCCTCCACCGCCACCACCCCCGGCCGCGCCTCCCTCGGATAGAACGAGCTGGGGAAATGGTCGCTGTGGAAGGCTGGCGCGTCGATCGCCTCCTGCAGATCCATGCCGAAATGGAGGTGGTTGAGCAGCAGCTGCAGCGACCACTGGTCCTGCTGGTCGCCGCCAGGGGTGCCGAAGGCAAGCCAGGGCTGGCCGCCGCGGAGGGCGAGGGAGGGGGTCAGAGTCGTGCGCGGCCGCTTGCCAGGCGCCAGCGAGTTGGGGAGGCCCTCGGTGAGCCAGAACATCTGGCCCCTGGTGGTGAGGCAAAAGCCCAGCTCTGGAATCGTGGGTGAGCTCTGCAGCCAGGCGCCGCTCGGGGTGGCGGCGACCATGTTGCCGAAACGGTCGGCGACGTCCACGTGGCAGGTGTCCCCTCGGCGGGCATTGCTGACGCCCACGGTGGGTTCGCCGCACGCCGCGGCTCGCCCCACCAGTGATCGCCGGCCACCCCCTGCCCCCGCCCGACCCGAGCCTCGGCAGCGGCGAACCCACCGTGGGCAGGGGCAGGGGGTCGAGCAGGCCGCCCAGGGGGACGTCGCTGAAGGCGGGATCGCCGTACCAGGCTTCACGGTCGGCGAAGGCCAGCTTGCTGCACTCGACCACGGTATGGAGATAGTCGGCGCTGCCCTGGCCCATGGCGTCCAGGTCGAAGCCCTCCAGCAGGGCGAGCTGCTGCAGGAACACGGGGCCCTGCCCCCAGGGGCCGGTCTTGCAGACGGTGACGCCGTGGTAGTCAAAGGTCACCGGCGGCTCCAGGGTGGCGCGCCAGCCGGCCAGGTCGCCGCCGTCGAGCAGGCCCTTGTGCGGCTCGCCGCTGGTGTCCACCACCTCGGTTCCACAGGCGAAGGCAGCGACCGCCTCCGCGACGAAGCCCTCGTAGAAGGCAGCGCGGGCAGCCTCGATCTGGGCGTCGCGGTCGCTGCCGGCGGCCTCGGCCTCGGCCAGGAGGCGCCGCAGCGTGGCGGCCAGCACCGGGTTGCGGAAACGGCTCCCCGGCCTGGGCGGGTTCCCGTCCGGCCCGAGGAGCCAGGTCTCGGCCGAGGTCGGCCAGTGCTGGCGGAAGAAGCCGGCGACGGCGGCGATGGTGGCGCTGGCCTGCGCGACCACCGGCCAGCCGTCCTCGGCGTAGCCGATGGCGTAGTCCAGCACCTCGCGCAGACGCATGGTGCCGAACTCGGCGAGCAGCAGGAGCCAGGCCCCGAAGGCGCCGGGGACACAGGCCGGCATGAGGCCGGTGCCCGGGACCAGGTCCAGGCCGAGCCCGCGGAAGTGGTCGATGGTGGCGGCGGCGGGTGCGGGACCCTGCCCGTTGACCACCAGGGCCTGCTCGCGCTCAGCGCTGTAGAGGACGATCGGGACCTCCCCGCCGAGCCCGTTGAGGTGCGGCTCGACCACCTGCAGGACGAACCCGGCGGCGACTGCCGCGTCGAAGGCGTTGCCGCCGCGCTCCAGCACGGCCATGCCGCTGGCGGCGGCGAGCCAGTGGGTGGCGGACACCATCCCGTGGGTGCCGCGCAGCTCCGGCCTGGTGACGACCATGACCATGACGCTCCTTTCGGATCGGCCAGAGGTATCGTTATGGTTATGGCGAACGAACCAGACAACAATCCTTGGCCCAGCCTGGACGGCGCAACCCCACGATACCGGCGCGGCGCCCAGCGCCCCGCTCGCCTCCCTTCCCTGCTCCCTTCACGCCTGAGGCTGGCGCTGCTGCTGCTGGCCGCCGTCGGTGTGGCCGGCTGCGGGCCGTTGCGGGGAGTGCTCCCATCAGGGACGCACGGGCCGCGGACCCTGCGGGTCGCGGACGCCGTGTCGCTCGACCGTGCGGCGCGGACGGCGCGGCCGGGTGACACGGTGCTGGTGGCCGCCGGGACCTACGACGGGACCCTCGAGCTGCATGTCTCAGGCACCCCGGCCGCGCCGATCCGCTTCGTGGCGGCGCCGGGCGCCACCATCGACGCGGCCGGCGGCCCGGCCGGGATCAGCGTCACCAACAAGCACGACCTGGAGTTCAGCGGCTTCACTGTGACCGGAGCGACCGCGCAGGGCGTCTGGGTCGGGGACGCGGCGGCGCGGCTGCACTTCAGCCGCCTGCGCGTGACCCGGAACCAGGGACCCGGCTTCCAGATCAAGGACGCCGCCGGCGTGACCGTCGAGCGCTCGGTGGTGGACGGCAACCTGCGCGCCGGGATCATGGAGCTGGACGGTGTGCGCGGGGGCCGCTACTACGCCGACGTGATCAGCGGCAACGGCCACGACCACCTGCCGTTCAACGGCGACGGGATCCTGCTGCACGGGCAGGGGACGGTGGTGTCTGGCTGCAGGCTCAGCGGCAACGGCGACGACCAACTGCACGAGCACGGCATCTACGTCGGCAGCGACGCCACCAGTTATCTGCTGGAGAACAACGAGCTGAGCGGCAACTCCGGCGCGGGCATCAAGGCCGAGGGCGCCGGCACCGTGCGCGGCAACCGCTTCGGCTCGTCACGGCTGGCGATCGCCGCCGACGAGTCGAGCGGCGACGGCATCCTCCTGCAGGGCAACACCATCACCGGCAGCTTCCAGCACGCGGTGATCGTCGGCGAGAACGCCCAGGTGCGGTTGTGGGACAACACCATCAGCGCCGCCCCCTCCCCCACCATCGGCGACCACACGCCGGTGCTGGTGATCCCTGGCGCCACCCTGAACATGCGCGGCAACCACATCGTCTGGGGCGGCACGTCCTGGTAGGAACCGCCGCCGTGGCCGCGGCTGAGGCTGCAGCTGCAGCCTCAGCCGCGGCCTCAGACCGAGAGCATCTCCTGGTCGGGGCGGGGCTGCACCGCAATCGCCAGGTCGGGGTCGGGGCTGGCCGCCGGGTTGGTGCGGGTCCCCCAGCGGTTGTCGGTGAGGGTCGACAGCGCCCGCACCCGGATTGGGATGAGCAGCCCGGCGTGCAGGAACCCGTAGAGCACGAACAGCATGAAGCGCGGGTCGCGGTTGCGCCAGGCGCCGTAGGCGCAGTGGATCAGTGCCATGACGACGACAGCGATCAGGTAATGGAGGAAGTACCCCGGCCGCACGAAGACCGCGGTGGTCAGAGCCGAGCCCACCGCCAGCGTGAGCAGCAACGGCAGCAGCGTCTGCGTCACCACCTCGAACAGCAGGTAGGGGGGGCGCCGCAGCACGAACGGGGCGGTCCACAGCAGCTCGCGGTAGAAGCTCTTGTTCCAGCGCAACTGCTGCCGCAGGTACTCCCGCAGGGTGGTGGGAGCGTGGGTGATGGCGTGCGCGCGCGGCTCGAACAGGGTCAGGTAGTCGCGCGACAGCACCAGATTGGTCAGGTGGCGGTCGTCACCGTAGGTGCAGCGGATGCCTCGGAAGGTCTGGCTGATGTAGCGCGACCACACCTTGGCCAGGGCCGAGCGCCGGTAGACCGCGAACGGACCGGAGCAGCACAGCACGGTGCCGAAGTAGCCCTGCGCGGCGCGCTCCTGGTTGAAGGCGACCCAGTAGCGCATGTGGATCAGCAGGGTCAGCAGGTTGTGCGAGGCATTGGAGACGCCGACGTCGCCGGTGACCGCGCCCACCCGCTCGTCGCGGAACGGCTGCACGATGATGCTCACGCCGTCCGGGTCGATCTCCGTGTCGGAGTCGATAGTGATGATCAGGTCGCTACGGCAGAACCGCACCGCCAGGTCCTGCGCATGGCGCTTGCCGGCGTTGTTCTCGGGCAGCAGGATCTCCCAGCCGGCGAGGGTGGCGTACCGCTCGTACACGGGCACCAGCGCCTGGCGGTTGCCCGAGCCGTCGTCGACCAGGTAGACATGCATTTCCCCCAGGTAGTCCTGGTCGAGCAGGGCGGCACAGCAGGCGTCCAGCCGCGCGGGGTCCTCGTTGTAGCAGGCCACCACCACGTCGACGCTCGGCTGGTAGCCGGGCTGCCCGGGGATCGCCGCGGCCCGCAGGCTGCGCCGCCAGGCGAGGTGGGCGAACAGGGTCTGGAGGAGGAAATGCCCCACCACCAGCACCCCGTAGACCACAAACACCACTCTGAGCCCGCCTTGCAGGGCATACATGCCGATCGAGGTCACGGGCGACCATCCCTCCCTGAGTCGTCGGTGCGGTCCGAGGTGGGGTCAGCCACGGGATCCGCCGGGGAAGTAACCGTAGGGCTGGTAGCAGGGCTCGCCGGAACGCCAGCCGCAGGGTCCACCGTCGTGTCGGCTGGGACGGCTGTATTGCCGGGGATGGCGTTGACCGCAGTCTGCAGCGACGAATCGGCAGTAGGACCAGCCACAGTGCTCGCTGGCGGAGCAACCGTCGATGCCGTCGAATCGGCCGGCAGCGTGGCGGTGGACGCAGTCGCCGGGTCCGCCGTGGGAGCAGCCCCGGGGTCCACCGCGTCGCCGGCCGTGGCGTCGCTCCCGGGAGGCACCGTCGCAGCGGCCGTGGGGTCGGTCGCAGGGTCTGCCGCAGGCTCAATGGAGGCGGTGGTGCTGGCGGAGGTGCGGCTGGCGAGGATATCGGCCCCGACTCCCAGCAGCGCCTGCGACAGCATGGGGTTGGGATCATGGTCGGGCGCGAGCGAGTTGAAGGCGCTGATCAGCGGGTCACGCAGGCGCCGCCCGGCAGTGTCTGGCGGGCGGCGCGCCTGGCGCAGGTCGCTCGAGGCGAGCAGCGTCATGCGCTCCTGCAGGATGCCGCCGTCACGGCCCCGCACCGGCCACTCCCAGGTCAGCACGTGCCAGCGATCGCCGTTGGGGATCTGGTAGACGAGCTGCTCGCCGATGAGGCCGCCGGCGATGGTCACCCGCTGGTCGGTCAGCACCTTGAACCCGTGCAGCCGGTAGCAGGCCAGCACCGGGTGGGAGGCGAGCGCACCGAGGTCGCTGGTGACGATCGAGTCCGCCCACACGGTGAACGGCTCCGGCGGCGCGGCCAGCGTCCCGGAATGCACGGTCATCCGGTAGCGGGTCCAGGTGGCGGCGCGGCCGAAGTAGCTGCGGGCGTCGTCGATCTGGCCAAGGCGTTCCACCGTCCAGCCGGCGCCGGCGATGGGCCGGTCGTCGAAGCTGGCGCTGACCGGCTGGGTGGCATGGTCGAAGCCGAACGAGGCGACGGCGAGCTGCCCGTTGGCGACCCCGAGGACGGCGGCCACGGCGACGAGCCCGGCCAGCCGCGGCAGCAGCTGGCGGGGGGTGGGGCGCTGCTCGGGCGGGGCCGGCTCGGTGAGAGGGGTGTCGCTCGGGGTCACCGCCCGCAGCGGGCGCCGCGTCAGGCCAAACCGCGACAGGCTGACCACCAGGAGGGCGAAGGTGAGGTTCACCATGATGATCCCGGCCAGCGGGTGCAGCACGCCGAGGGCGAACGACGGCCCGAACAGGCGCCCCGCCCCCAGGATGACGAGGACGCGGAGCAGGTTGGTGACCCACATTGCCAGCAACCCGACGGCGAGCCAGACGAACCGCCGCCGCATCGGTCCCTCGATCAGGTAGAGGGTGGCGAGCCCGACCAGGCCGAAGCCGAGCAGGCTGCCCACCCCCGAGCAGGCGCTGGCGACACCCACCGTGAAGCCCGCGCCGTGCGGCACGAACAACCGCAGGTCCGGGCCACCCGCCACCACCCGGGCCAGCGGCACGACGGCGATCAGCAGGCGCAGCGCGCCGGCAGTGAGGGCGGTGAGCCAGCGCGCGGCGTGCTCGAGCAGCACGGCGTGAGGCAGCGGCCAGGTCAGCGTGAGGTAGGCGAGCGGGAAGGCGAAGAGGACCACGGTGCGTGCGCCGAACAGCAGGGCGACCACTGCCACCGTGGCGATCGGCAGGCTGAGCAGGTCAGGCCGAAACGCCCAGTAGTAGTTGGAGAACACCACCGGGGCGAGCAGCATGCTGGCCCCGGCGAACAGCAGGCCAGCACCGCCGATGACCAGATCGGCGCGGCCGAGTCGCATCATGCCGACGGACTGGTGGCGGAGCGTGGCGGCGACCAGCAAGCCGAGCGCCACCGGTGGGACCAGCGCCAGGTCGGCAAGGGGTGCCTGGTAGTCCCAGTCCCGCAGCAGGCTCGTCAGCGAGTAGTGGTAGGAGAGCACCAGGATCCCGACCAGCATCGCCAGCCGTAATGGCACGCACACCGGCCATGGAAGAGCCTGGCGCTCGGCGGCGGGACCGGCGCCAGGCGGGGCTGCCACGGTCACGACGAGACGGGCTGTGGGCCGCTGGCGCCACCGCGGCGGGCGCGCCTGGTACGGCGGGTCCGCGCCACGACGCCGACGGAAGCGATGCTCACCAGCATGCTGGCCGGAAGGAGGATCGGTAGAGCGGCCTCCGGGACCACCGGGCCGGGAGCGCACTCGCCCGCGGGCAGGACCGGTGAGCGCACCACTCCCTGCTTCCGGCCAAGCCGGATGACCGCCTGGTAGGCGCGAGCGGTCAAACCGGCGATCGGAATGCTGAAGCGGTAACGGTTCGGGCCACGGCCGCTGTCGAGCGTCACCTGGGCCGTCCTGCCGGCCGGCATGAAGTGCGCGCCGTCGCGCTGCCGCTCCAACAGGGTGAGTGTCAGTACCTCCCCTTGGGTTCCCCGAGCCTGAACCAGGCCGGTGAGCGTGTCACCGGCACAGCGGACGCTGATCCAGTCGACCTGTGGATGGTTGCGGGTGGTCGCTGCGCTTGCACTGCTTGCGGCGCCCATCGGGATGAGCAAGGCAAGCGCTGCGACCGCGGTCGCAGGAAAACGGAAAGAACGCACGCCTGTATACCTCCTGGGGGATAAGAGGTGCAGAAGAGACGACCTAGTTAGCTGAAGTCGTCGAAATCCCTAAAGTGTTCTAACTGTTCGACCGGGACTCTAAACGAGGCTCCGCTACCATGCAAGGAAGCCCGTGGCCTGCGAATTCGCTTGACCCACACCTAGCGCCAACTGCACGATCGGCCACGCTCAGCCCGATAAGACACCGAAGGAACCCGTTCGCCATGCTCCGCGTCACCGACCTGACTGTCGAAATCGGCCACCGCCTGCTGGTGGACGAGGCCAGCTTCACCATCGCGCCAGGCGATGTCGTCGGCCTGGTGGGCCCGAACGGGGCCGGCAAGACGACCCTGCTGCGCACCCTGGCCGAGGCCGCCGCTGGGCCGCGCGGCACGGCCGGCGGCGCCAAGGGCGGCGCCAAGGGCAACCCGCACGTGCAGCTGGTCGGGGCGCTCGGCTGGCTGCCGCAGGAGTCGCCGCCGACCACCGAGTCGACCGGGCTGGCCAGGCTGCTGTCCGCCCGCGGTCTCGACCAGGCCAGGGAGGAGCTGGAGCGGGCGCGGCGGAGCATCGACGCGAGCCCGGACGGGCGCGCCAGGGACCGCGCCATCCGGCACTTCTCCCAGCTCCAGGAGTTGTTCGAGATCGAGGGCGGCTACCGCGCCGAGGCCGAGGCGCGGCGCGTCGCCGCCTCGCTCGGCGTGCCCTCCGGCGGCCTCGACCGCCCGCTCGCGGGGCTCTCCGGCGGCGAGCGGCGCCGGGTGGAGCTGGCCCGGGTGCTCCTCTCCCAGGCCGCGACGCTGCTGCTGGACGAGCCCACCAACCATCTGGACACCGACGCCAAGCGCTGGCTGGCGGAGTTCCTGGCGGGCTTCTCCGGCGGCATCCTGGTGGTCTCCCACGACCTGCCCCTGCTCGACGCCGACGTCACCGGGGTGCTGCTGCTCGACCCGATAACCGCCTCGATCGACAGCTACAAGGGGACTTACACTCAGTACCTGAAGGAGCGCGAAGTGCGCGCCGCCTCGGAGGCGCGCACTCGCAAGGTGACGGAGCGCGACATCAAGCGCCTCTCGGCATTCGTCGAGAAGTACCGCCACGCCAACGAGAACATGGCCCGCCGTGCCATGGTCACCGAGCGGCGCGTCGAGCGCATGAAGAAGGTGCTGACGCCGGTGGCGCGCTCGGGCCGCAAGGTCGCGGTCAAGTTCCCCGCACCGCCCTTGTGCGGCCGGATTCCGCTGGAAGCGGAACACCTCACCCGGACCTACGGGGGACCGCCGATCTTCGAGGACGTCAGCTTCGACCTGGAGCGCGGCGAGCGGCTGCTGGTCCTCGGCCTCAACGGCGCCGGCAAGTCAAGCCTGCTGCGCATCATCGCCGGGGTCGACAAACCCGACGCCGGCGAGGTCCGCCTGGGGCATGGCGCCGCCGTCGGCTACTACGCTCAGGAACACGAGGGCCTCGACCCGGACAAGACCGCCATGGAGCTGATGCGCGAGACCGCCCGTACCAGCGACGACGTGCTGCGGGGCGTCCTCGGCCACTTCCTGCTGGGCGGCGACCAGGCGAGCCAGCCGTCGCGGACCCTCTCCGGCGGGGAGAAGACCAAACTGGCACTCGCCCGCCTGGTGGTCGGCCACCACAACGTGCTGCTGCTCGACGAGCCCACCAACAACCTCGACGTCCAGGCGGTGGAGGCACTGCACGCCGCCCTCACCTCCTACCAGGGCGCCATGGTGCTGGTCAGCCACGACACCCCATTCGTCCAGCGCCTGGACCTCGACCGGGTGCTGTTCATGCCCGACGGTTCCCTCGACGTCTGGGGCGAGGACTACTTGGAGCTGGTCGCGCTCGACTGACCCCGTGACGAGTAAGATCGGGGCACACTTGAACTTGAATCTGAATTGAGCGCAAACCGTCGACCGGTCCCTGCCGGAGGTTTTCTGAGAAATGGCCGATGCCAACCTTGTACCAATCGTCATCGAGCAGACGAGCCGCGGCGAGCGCTCCTTCGACATCTTCTCCCGGCTGCTCAAGGACCGGATCATCTTCCTGGGCACGCCGATCGACGACACCATCGCCAACCTGGTGATGGCCCAGCTCCTCCACTTGGAGAGCGACGACCCGGAGAAGGACATCTCGCTGTACATCAACTCGCCGGGCGGCTCGATCACCGACCTGCTGGCGATCTACGACACCATGCAGTACGTCAAGCCAGACGTCTCCACCATCTGCATGGGCATGGCTGCCTCGGCTGCCGCCGTGATCCTCTCCGCCGGGACCAAGGGCAAGCGCTTCGCCCTGCCCCACTCGACCATCCTGATCCACCAGCCCTCCGGCGGTGCCCGCGGCCAGTCCGTCGACATCGAGATCCAGGCCCGCGAGATCCTGCGCCTGCGCCGGCTGCTGGACGAGATCATGGCCAAGCACACCGGCCAGACGGTCGAGAAGATCGCCCGCGACACCGACCGCGACTTCATCATGAGCGCCGACCAGGCCCTGGAGTACGGCATGATCGACGAGATCATCACCGCCCGCCAGCTGGTCCCGGTGATCGCCTCCTCCAGCGCCCCGGCCGGCGTCTCCCGCCCATCCGGCGACGGCTCCAGCCCCGAGCCGACGGCAGCGCCGCCAGCCTCCTAGGGCGGTCGTCCTCCCCAGGGAGGACGACCGGATCGTCTGCAGGCAGGATGCCGTCGGGGGTGGCGCTTGCTACCGTCGGCCCATGCGCCCGGGTGCCGTGATCGAATGGGTGCGGCGGTTGCCTCCGACCGTCGCCGACGGGCTCCTCGCCGCCCTGGTCACGGCGGTCGCGCTCCCCCAGCTGCTGTTCGGCAGCCCTGTCTTTGGCGAGCTGGGGATCCAGTTCCGGCCCACCAACGTGCTCGCCGTGCTGCTGGTGCTCGCCGAGACCGTGCCGCTGACCTGGCGGCGTCGCGCGCCGGTCACGGTGCTGGCGGTCGGCTGCTGCGCCTCGATGGCGACCCTCCTGGCCGGCTTCCGCCTAACCTCCGCCGACCTCGCCCTGATCGTCGGCCTCTACACGGTGGCGGCGCACAGCCCGCGCCCGAAGGCGTGGATCGCCGGACTCGGCGTGGCCGCCCTCGCGATCGCCCAGGAGGCCATCGTCCAGGCCAAATACGGCCACACCACCTGGCAGGACTACCTGCTGCTGGTCGTCGAAGTCGGGATGACCTGGTTCTTCGGCGAGCTGCAGCGCCGCCGCCGCGACTACACCGGCAAGCTGGAACAGCTCAACCGGCTGCTCGAGGCCAGGCAGTCCGTGGCCCGCGAGCTGATCAAACGCAGGACCCGCCAAGCGCTCGCCGAGGAGCGCGGCCGCATCGCCCGCGAGCTGCACGACGTCATCGCCCACTCGGTCAGCGTGATGGTGGTGCAGGCCGGCGCCGCCCGCCGCATCGCCCAGACCGACCCGGAGCAGGCCAGGGGCGCCATGGCCTCGATCGAGGAGAACGGCCGCCAGGCCCTCACCGAGATGCGCCGGCTGGTCGGCATGCTCCGCAAAGGCGAGGCGGCCGGCGGGACCGGGCCGGAGACAGCCGATCTCGCCCCGCAGCCGAGCCTGCTGGAGGTGGAGACCCTGGTCGAGCAAGCCCGCGAGGCGGGGCTGCGGGTCGACCTAGAGATCGAGGGTGAGCCCCGCCCGCTGCCCGCGGCCGTGGACCTGTCCGCCTACCGGATCGTGCAGGAGGCGCTCACCAACGTGCGCAAGCACGCCGGAAGGGCGACCGCCCGGACCCAGCCGGCAGCCACAGCCACAGAACGACGCCGACCGGGACGCCGACGGTGAGCGCGACGCGAGGCATGGCCTGATCGGCATGCGCGAGCGGGTGGCCCTGTTCGGCGGCGACCTGCGGGTCGGGCCGCGGCCGGGTGGCGGCTTCCGGGTGGCGGCGCGGCTACCGCTGCTGGAAGCGGCGACCCGGGAACGGGAACGGGGAAGGGCGGCCCAGTGGTCAGAGTCCTGATCGTCGACGACCAGCCGCTGATGCGCACCGGCTTTCGCATGATCCTGGAGGCGGAGCCAGACCTCACCGTGGTCGGCCAGGGCGCCGACGGCTACGAGGCGATCGAGTTGGCCGCCCAGGTGCGCCCCGACGTGGTGCTGATGGACATCCGCATGCCCCGCATGGACGGCATCGAGGCGACCAGACGGCTCGCCGGTCCAGGCGCGTGCGACCCGGTCAAGGTGCTCATCCTCACCACCTTCGACCTGGACGAGCTGGTCGTCGGCGCGTTGCGCGCCGGCGCCAGCGGCTTCCTGCTCAAGGACGCCCCGCCCGAGGACCTGGTCGACGCGATCCGCATCGTCGCCCGCGGCGACGCCCTGATCGACCCGTCGGTCACCAGGCGGCTGCTCGACCGCTTCGCCAACAGCTTCCCAATCGAGGAGATCAAGCCCGCCGCGCTCGACCACCTCACCGCCCGCGAGCTGGAGGTCCTGTCCCTGGTCGCCCGGGGCCTGTCGAACGCGGAGATCGCCGAGCACCTGGTGGTCAGTGACACCACGGTCAAGACCCACGTCGGCCGCATCCTTGCCAAGCTGGACCTCCGCGACCGGGTCCAGGCGGTCGTGTTCGCCTACGAGACCGGCATCGTGCAGCCACGATCCGGCTCAGCCTGAAGCGCTGACGGATAGCTACGGCTCGCTGCGAACCGGTTCGATGCCGGGTGGCGGGGCGAGCAGCTCGGCGGCCTCCAGCAGGCGCTCGTCCTCGCGTTCGCCGCCGCGCAGGCCGAACAGCCGCTTGGCCCAGACCAGGTAGACGACAATCGCCAGGTTGATGACCAGGGCACCGACCCGGATCACGGTGACCCGCTTGAGGATCTCGTCGATCTCGAAGGGCACGAACCCGGCGGTGGCGATCACTGTCAGGTACTCCGCCCAGCGGTACTGCCACCACAGGCCGAACGCCTCGACCCCCTCGATCACCATGTAGCCAAAGGCGATCAGCACGATCGTCCTGAGGTTGCGGCTCTGCAGCCGCAGCACCCGCTCCAGCAGGTGGACCAGGAAATCCCTGCCGGGATTGCCGCCTTTCACCAACCCCGCGCCGAGTCTGTTGAGCACGTCCTGCGCCTCTGCCTGGACCAGCGGCAGTTTGTACCTGAGCACGATCAGGCCGATGGCGATGAGCCCGAACAGCACCGAGTGGATACCACGGTCGATCGCGATCAAGCGCAGCACGATCAGATCGCGGAGCGCCTTGCCCCGGCGCGGCAGCTCGATCTCGGCGAACGGGGGCAGCACCTCGCGCTCCGGTTGGGCCGGAGGCTTCGTGACGACCCAGGCGTCGCAACGGGTGCAACGCGCGAACCGCCGCCCGTCATCCAGGTCGAGCCCGAGCCCGAGGTCCTCCGGGCGCAACCGCGCCACCCGGCTCGCGGGCGTTTCATGACCCTGGAACGCACACACCAGGGTCTCCGGATGCCAGTGGCGGCGCCCCCTCCTCCCCATGGCGACCAGTCTATCGGTCCTGGTCTGGAATGCGTTCCACCTTGATGGCCTGTTCCCGGAGCCAGGCTTCGGCGCGGTCCAGCTCCCCCACCGACCCGCTCAGCTCCAGCAGGTACCAGGCGACCCCCGCCTCGACATCCACGTTGGCGCGACGGATATTGACCACCGCCGCGCTCGCTCGCACCAGCCCATGCAGCACCGGCTCACGCACCAGCTCCGGCGGCAGCGTGCAGTGGACCAGGCGCCGAACCATCACGGTCGGCCCAGGCTGGCGTTCATGCTCCCTGACCGAAAGCCCTCCAGATCCAGGGTGACGAAACTGAAGCCCAACTCCCGCAGCCCAGCGGTAAGACGCTCCCGCAGCTCCCCCTCAACCAGCCGTGGCAGCCACTCGACCGGCACCTCCACCCTGGCCAGCTCGCCGTGATCACGGACGCGCAGCTCCGCCAGCCCGAACGACCGCAGCAGCGCCTCGGCCCGCTCAATCCGCGACAGCCGCGGCGGCGTCACCTGAATCCCATATGCGACCCGTGAGGCAAGGCAGGCAGCCGCCGGCTTGTCATGCGTCCGCACTCCCATCCGCCGCGACGCCTCCCGCACCTCCGCCTTCGAAAACCCAGCAGCAACCAGCGGCGCCAGCACCCCATGCTCAGCAGCGGCCCGCTGCCCCGGCCGCCAGTCGCCAAGGTCATCAAGGTTGGTCCCCACCGCCAGCGCCAGCCCCTCCAACTCCGCCAGCGGCCCAAGCACCCCAAACAACTCGTCCTTGCAAAAATAACACCGCTCCGGCCCGTTCCGCAGATACCCCGGCCGCTCCCCCTCATGCGTCGGCACACACAGATGCCGCACCCCAAGCTCCACCGCCAGCGCCCGCGCGTCCTCCAACTCCGCCGCCGCCAAACTCGGCGACACCCCGGTCGCCGCCACCACCCGCTTCCCCAGCACCTCGACAGCAGCAGCCAGCAAAAACGCCGAGTCCGCCCCCCCAGAGAACGCCACCATCACCCTGCCCGCGCCCTCCAACTCCCGACGCAGTACGGCCCGCTTCCGCTCCAGCTCATCCATGCACGCCAATCTAGCAGCAGCAACAAGTTGCAATGCCTGCCGGGCGCCAGCACCCCCCGACCGTTGGCTGACCCCCCCATAGGGTGAGGGCGAGACCCCACCGGGCCACGTCCGCCTGGCCGGGGTCCCGTTCGTGCGACCTGTAGTCCGTAGCAACGAACGGGACCCCGGCCAGGCGGACCAACGTCGCGCCGGCCGGGGTCCCGCCCCCGGGTGCTCCTTTAGAAATCCATTTCACCGCCGCCACCTGGCATGGCGGGGGCCTTTTCCTTCTCGGGCTTGTCGGCGACGACTGCTTCGGTGGTGAGGAACAGGCCGGCGATCGAGGCAGCGTTCTGCAACGCCGAGCGGGTCACCTTGGCGGGGTCGACGATGCCGGCCTTGAGCAGGTCGACGTACTCGCCGGTGGCGGCGTTCAGGCCCCAGCCGGCCTCCAGGCCGCGGACCTTCTCGACCACGACGCCGCCCTCCAGGCCGGCGTTGACGGAGATCTGCTTGAGGGGCTCCTCGAGCGCGCGGCGCACGATGAGCGCGCCGGTCGCCTCGTCGCCGACCAGGTCGGTCTTGTCGAGGGTCTCCTGGGCACGGAGCAGGGTCACGCCGCCGCCGGGGACGATGCCTTCCTCGACCGCAGCGCGGGCGTTGGAGACGGCGTCCTCGATGCGGTGCTTCTTCTCTTTCAGCTCGACCTCGGTGGCCGCGCCGACCTTGATGACGCCGACGCCACCCGCGAGCTTGGCGAGGCGCTCCTGCAGCTTCTCGCGGTCGTAGTCGGAGTCGGTGTTCTCCAGCTCGGTCTTGATCTGGGCGATGCGGCCCTTGATGTCGTCCTCGGAGCCGGCGCCCTCGACGATGGTGGTCTCGTCCTTGGTGATGACCACGCGGCGGGCGCGGCCGAGCAGGTCCAGCGAGACGTTCTCGAGCTTGAGGCCGACCTCCTCGCTGATCACCTGGCCGCCGGTGAGGATGGCGATGTCGCCGAGCATGGCCTTGCGGCGGTCGCCGAACCCGGGCGCCTTGACCGCGACCGACTTGAAGGTGCCGCGGATCTTGTTGACCACCAGGGTGGCCAGCGCCTCACCCTCGACGTCCTCGGCGACGATCAGCACCGGCTTGCCGGTCTGCATAACCTTCTCAAGCACCGGGAGGAGGTCCTTGACCGCCGAGATCTTCTGGTTGGCGATCAGGATGTAGGCGTCCTCGAGCACCGCTTCGAGCCGCTCGGGGTCGGTCACGAAGTGGGGTGCGATGTAGCCCTTGTCGAAGCGCATCCCCTCGACGGTCTCCAGCTCGATGCCAAAGGTGTTGGACTCCTCGACCTGGATCACACCCTCCTTGCCGACGGTGTCCATCGCCTTGGCGATGACCTCGCCGATCTCGGGGTCGCCGGCCGAGACGGTGGCGGTGTGGGCGATCTCGTCGCGGGTCTCGACGTCCTTGGCCTGGTTCTTGATGGCCTCGACGGCGAGCTCGGTGGCCTTCTCGATGCCACGCTTGAGGCTCATCGGGTTGGCCCCGGCGGCAACGTTGCGGAGCCCCTCGCGGACCAGCGCCTGCGCCAGCACGGTGGCGGTGGTGGTGCCGTCACCGGCGATGTCGTCGGTCTTCTTGGCAACCTCTTTGACCAGCTCAGCGCCGATCTTCTCGTAGGGGTCCTCGAGCTCGATCTCCTTGGCGATGGAGACGCCGTCGTTGGTGATCGTGGGCGCACCCCACTTCTTCTCGAGGACCACATTGCGGCCCTTGGGGCCCAACGTCACCCGTACCGCGTCCGCGAGCTGGTTCATCCCCCGCTCGAGCGCCCGCCGGGCGTCCTCATCGAAGGCGATGATCTTGGGCATGCGCGGCTACCTCCTATAAGTGGCTTGCCCTGCAGATGTCACGACTGATGGCCCAGCGGGCCGGGAGGTATGTTAGCACTCCTCTTGGGTGAGTGCTAACAGTTGCCGCAGCAGTCAACTACCACACAGCAACCTGTCGTGGATGACGGTGATCGCGCAGTCGACGGTCCTTGGTGACGAGGCGGCAGCCGTGTTCCACGGCGGTCGCATAGATCAACCGGTCGGCGGGATCACCAGGAAACGACGTCGGCAGCGACACCGCGGCCGTGGCGATGGCGGGCGTGACCCCAATCGTGTAAACCTCGGCGGCGAGCTGTTCCAGCCACGAGCGGATCGGGATGGCCACGACGATCCGCTCGTGTGCTGCCAGCCACGCCAGCTCAAACCACGTGATCGAGGCCACCGCAAGCTGGTCAGCCTCCGCCAACGTGCTGGCGGCGGTGTCGCTGAGCCGCTCAGGCTCAGCCGACCACCACTGTACGACGTGGGTGTCGAGCAGCACGGTCGTCACGGCAGATTCCAGCTCACCCCAGTAGTGAACAGATGCTCATCGTCGGCGGCGGTCATCGCCACCTTCGCCAGCTTGCCTTTCAGGGCATGAGCGCCCTTGGCCGGCACCAAGCGCGCCACCGGGTGGCCGTGCTTGGTGATCTCGATCTCCTCGCCCGCTGCCACCTCGTCGAGCAGTGCGAGAATCTGCGCCTTCACTTCAGTGGCGGTCATCTGTCTGGACATGTGGTCATTATAGCAGTCATCCTGCGGGGGTTGCGACCAATTCCGGACGCTCCGCTGACAGGGCCTCTTCCAGGGCGTCGATGTTGGGGCGGACAGTGACAGTGGCGTCGGCGCGGCCATCGAGAACTTCGCGGGTCTTGAGGCCGTGGCCAGTGATCAGGGCCACCACGCGCTCGCCGGGGGTGAAGGCACCGGCGCTGGCGAGGCGGGCGAGGGTGGCGACGGCGACGCCGGCGGCGGTTTCGCCGAAGATGCCGGTGGTGCGGGCGAGCAGCTCGATCGACTCGACCACCTCGCGGTCGCCGACGGACTCGACCCGGCCGCCGCTGGAGCGGGCGACCTGGAGGACCTCGGGGCCGTCGGCGGGGTCGCCGATGGCCAGCGACTTCACGATGCCGGTCGGCTTGACCGGGGTGACGTCGTCGCGGCCCTCGCGGAAGGAGGTGGCGACCGGGGCGCAGCCGTCGGACTGGGCGCCGTGGACCCGCACCGGGGTGGGTTCCACCAGGCCGTGGTCGGCGAGGAGGCCGAAGGCCTGGTGGACCTTGCAGAGCAGGGCGCCGGAGGCGACCGGGACGATCACATGGTCGGGCAGGGACCAGCCGAGCTGCTCGGCCACCTCCAGGCCGACGGTCTTGGAGCCTTCCGCGTACCAGGGGCGCAGATTGATGTTGACGATCCCCCAGCCGAACGCCTCTGCCGCCTGCGAGGCGAGCCGGTTGGCCTGGTCGTAGGTGCCCTGCACGGCGACCACGGTGGCGCCGCAGGCGACCGTGGGAGCAACCTTGCCGACCTCCAGGCCCGCCGGGATCACCACCACGCAGCCGAGGCCCTGGGAGGCGGCCGCGGCGGCGGTGGCGCCGGCCAGGTTGCCGGTGGAGGCGCAGCCGACCGTGGTCAGCCCGAAGGCGCGGGCGCGCGCGATCGCCACGGCGGCCACCCGGTCCTTGAAGGAGTTGGTGGGGTTGCGGGTCTCGTCCTTCAGCCACAGCTCGCCGTCGATGCCGAGCGCCTTGGCCAGATGCGGCGCCGCCACCAGCGGCGTGAAGCCAGGCGCGAGGTCGCCGTCCTGGGGGCTGGCCGGCAGGATCGCCCCGTAGCGCCACACCGAGCGAGGGCCCGCCTCGACCGCGGCGCGGCTCAGCCGTTCGGCCACCACCGCCTGGTCGTAGACGGCATCGAGCGGGCCGAGGCAGCTCGGGCAGGCGTACTCCAGGGCGGCCGGGTAGACGGTGCCGCAGCCGCGGCAGCGGAGCTGAACATGATCGAACGAGGAGGCAGCGGAGGCAGGGACGGGGGCGGGCGCGTTTTGGGACAAGGCCGGTGACCCTCCTTCAGGGTTGGCTCGTTGGCGAACGCCACGCGCCGCGGTCACCGGACCGCTCGCGCATCTTTCCCTGCCGACCTGGGTACAACATTGGTCGACCGGGACGGACGTGGCACCTTTCCCTTGGAGGTCGCCTCCCAGGGAGGTTGCCGGGGCTTCGTCGGGCCGGTCCCTCCACCCCTCTTGATGCGTCGCCAGTAGTGTGCAGTTGTCACCTTCCAGCTTGCCCTGGCACGCTCCGAATGGTCAACGTCAGGGGTATCCGCTAGCAGGCACCCACAGCGAAAAGGATAAAAAACAGCCGAATGGTAGATCTCGACATCATGGATTGGTTCGCCCGCCGAACCTTCCACTACAGCCAGTTCGAGCCGGTCGAGCAGCTTCGCGCCGACCGGGAGCGGCTCGGGGTGAGCGTGTCGGTCTGCATCCCCGCCCGCAACGAGGCCGAGACCGTCGGCGAGATCGTGCGCGTCCTGCGCCAGGAGCTGCTGGAGCGCGCCCGGCTGATCGACGAGATCGTGGTGGTGGACGGCGGCTCCACCGACGACACCATGGCGATCGCCCGCGCCGAGGGCGCCAGCGCCTACCGCGAGCAGGAGATCCTGCCCGAGGCCGGTCCAGGCGCCGGCAAGGGCGAGGGCCTCTGGAAAAGTCTGCACGTCTGCCGGGGCGACATCATCTGCTGGGTGGACGCCGACATCCGCAACATCCATCCGCGCTTCGTCTACGGGCTGATCGGGCCGCTGCTGCGGGATCCCGGCATCAACTACGTGAAAGCCTTCTACGAGCGGCCCCTGCAGCAGGAGAACGGGCTGCAGGAGGGGGGCGGCGGCCGCGTCACCGAGCTGGTCGCCCGGCCGCTGATCAACCTGTTCTGGCCCAGTCTGGCCGGGCTGGTGCAGCCGCTTTCGGGCGAGTACGCCGGCCGGCGGGCAGTCTTGGAGCAGGTGCCGTTCTCCTCCGGATACGGGGTGGAGCTGGGCCTGCTGGTGGACATCACCACCCGCTTCGGCGTCGAGGTGATCGGCCAGGTCGACCTGGAGCGCCGCGTCCACCGCAACCAGGACGTGCCGGCGCTGTCGCGGATGAGCTTCGGCATCCTGCAGTCAGCCATCGCCCGCCTGGAGCAGGAGGGCCGCATGCTGCCGGGCGGCTTCGCCAGCACCCTGCACCAGTTCTCCAACCGGTACCACGGCTACCAGATCGAGCCGCACCACATCAGCATCCCGGAACGCCCGCCGATCGCCACCGTGGACGGCTACCGCCGCCGCCGCGAGGCCATGCTCGCCGGGCAGGGGTGAGGGCGACGATGGACCAAAGAGCCCTGGCGAACGCCGGCGAGGTGCTCGGCCGGCTCGACCCGGCGGTCCTGTTCACCGACGTCGACGGGACCCTGGTGGGCAGGGACGGCTCGCTGTTCGCCGACTTGGACGGCGCCCCCACCCTGGCAGCCGCTGAGGCGCTGGTCGCCGCGAAGGCGGCCGGGATCGAGGTGGTGCTGGTCTCCGGCCGCAACGAGACCCAACTGCGCGAGGCGACCCGGCTGCTCGGCCTGCGCGACGCCATCGGCGAGCTGGGCACCGTGCTGGTGCTCGGCCGCCGCTTCGAGATCCTCTGGGGCGAGACCCCTCGCGAACTCGGCGCGACCCCCCACCAGGCGCTGGAGCGCTCGGGCGCGATCGCGCTGGTGCTGACCGCCTTCGCCCCCTCCATCGAGCCGCACGGGCCCTGGCACCACGGCCGCGTGGGCACCGCGCTGCTGCGTGGCCGGGTCGAGCCAGCCGAGGTGGAGGCGGTCCTGGCCGCCGCCGGGATGGGCTGGGTCCGCCTGCTGGACAACGGCCGCCTGCGCGGTGAGTACCCCCCCCCTCCGGCGAGGGCAAGGGCGGCGGTGAGAGCGTGCAGGGGCCGATCATCGTCACCCCCTCGAACGCCGGCCAGGGCTTCGCCGAAGCGGTCCATGCGCTCGTCGCTCACCGCCAGGCGCCTGCATAGCTTGGGGACAGCTGGGTAAGTTGGGGGGGCAGGTGCACCGCCGCACCGACAGCGAACAGCCGCAAACGGCATGAACGACACGGAAAGCCGGAAAGCACGACCGAACGGCGGGACGGGAAGGCGGGTCCATGGCTGAGCTGGTGGTGGCGTCCAATCGGGGACCGGTGCAGTTCGAGATCAACGACGAGGGCACGCTGACCTGCGGGCGTGGCGCCGGTGGCATGGTAGCGGCGCTGGGACCGGCGCTGGCCGGGCAGGACGGCACCTGGGTCGCGGCGGCGATCACCGACGGGGACAGGGTGGCGGCCCGGCGGGTGGCCCGCAGCGGGCGGGTGCGCCGCGTCGAGCTGCCCCAAGGCCCGATACGGCTGCGCAGCCTGGTGATCGACCCGCGGCAGTACCAGAACTACTACAACCGGGTCTCCAACCGGACCCTGTGGTTCCTGCAGCACTACCTCTTCGACGTGCCCCGCCACCCCCGCTTCGATCAGGGGTTCCGCGGCGCCTGGCGCGACTACCGGGCGGTCAACCAGGCCTTCGCCGCCGCCTGTGCCGGCGAGGCCAGCCCCGGCGCGCAGGTGTTCGTGCAGGACTACCACCTGGCGCTGACCCCGGCGCTGCTGCGCGCGCAACGCCCTGACCTGCGCATCGCCCACTTCACCCATTGCCCCTGGGCCGACCCCGGCTACTTCACGATGCTGCCAAGCACCATCGCCTATGAGTTCGTCGAGGGCATGCTCGGCGCCGACCTGCTCGGCTTCCTGGTGCCGCGCTGGGTGCGCAACTTCCTGCGCTGCTGCGAGGAGCTCGGCTTCGAGGTGAACCGCCGGCAGCAGACGGTGCGCACGCCTGACGGCCGGGATGCGTGGGTGCGCGCCTACCCCCTCGGGGTCGACGGCGACGACCTGCGCGCCCGCGCCGCCGAACCCGACGTCCAGGCGCAGCGCCGCAGCCTCCGAGACCTGGCACGGGGCCGCAGCCTGATCGTGCGGGTCGACCGCATGGAGCTGTCCAAGAACATCCTGCGCGGCCTGGACGGCTACACCATGCTCCTGGAGCAGAACCCCCGCCTGCGCGGCCGGGTGGTCCACTTCGCGCTCGCCTACGCCTCCCGCCGCGACCTGCCCGAGTACCAGGCCTACACCGCCGAGGTCCGCCACGCCGTCGACACCATCAACGAGCGCTTCCGCACCAGGAGCTGGGAGCCGGTGCGGCTGGAGCTGCGCGACAACTACCCGCGCGCGCTGGCCGCCATGACCGAGGCCGACGTGCTGGTGGTCAACCCGGTATGGGACGGCATGAACCTGGTCGCCAAGGAAGCCATGGCGGTGAGCGAGCGCGACACCGTGCTGGTCCTGTCCCGCAACGCCGGCGCCGCCGACGACCTAGCCGAGGGCGCCCTGCTGGTCAACCCCTTCGACACCGCCGAGCTGGCCACCACCATCGCCACCGCGGTGGCGATGCCCGCCGCCGACCGCGCCAAACGGGCGGCCCTGCTGCGAACCCAGGCCAGCGCCACGCCCCCTCAGGACTGGTTCGCTGTCCAGCGCAAGGACCTGGAACGCCTCGGCTGAGACCGGTCGGTCCTAGATGTCCTTGTAGTTCTCGCCGATGACGGCGTGGAGGGCGACGTCCTGGGAGAGGCTGGCCGGGGCGGGCGCGATTACCTTGAAGGCGGGGAAGCGCGCCTGCAGGGCGAGGGCATCCGCCTTGTGGCCGCTGGTGTAGTAGACGCGCGAGACGGTGTAGTGGCCGAAGGCGGTGCTGGCCGCGACCACGTCGTAGCCGGCGGCGCGCAGCTTGTCGGCCACCTGGTGGGCCAGACCCGGGACGAAGACGCCGTTGAGGACCTGTACGGTCACGCCCGCGACCGGCGGCAGCGTCGAGGTGCTCGGCGCCGGTGACGGATCGGTGCTGGGCGGCACCACGGTGGTCGTGGTGACGGGCGCCGGGGCCAGCGTCGTGGTGGTGCTCGGTACCACGGCGGTGGCGGTGGAGGGCGGGGGGATGGAGGCGGCCGCGGCTCCGGCCGCGGTCACGGCGGTCGCATGATGCGGCCGCACCCGGCTCAGCTGGTCGACCGCGATGAACACGGCGAGGAACACCGCGAACACCGCCGCCGCACGAGCGGTCGGACCGGGTCGCACTCCTACCTCCCTGGGGCCTGAGAAAACCGGACGTAGGGATCGAGCCTACGGGATTTTTGGGCGCCGGTCGCCTGTTCCCGGCTCGCGCCGTCAAGGACCTGAAATCCCTACAGGACGACTTGGCGCAACGCCTAAAGCCGACCGGCGCCCAAGCCTACGTCAACGGCGCTGCCGATGCCGGGAAGCTCGCTGTTCCCGTAGCTGGCCGACCAAGGCCGGTTCGGCGCTGAACGCCGCCGGATCGTCGATTACCCGGCTGAGCAACTGGTAATACGCGGTTGGATTGAGGCCGAACTCGTGCCGGATCGCCTCTTCTTTGGCTCCCGCGTGTTTCCACCAGCGCCGCTCGAACGCGAGCACGGCGAAGTCCCGCTCTGTCACGATTCGGCCCTCCCGTACGCAGGTTCCTACGTTGAAATCGGGTAATTCTGCGCAGATACGCAACGGCGAAAGCGCCACTGTTCGCCTTGCTGATACCGCAACATCTTGTGGTCAGACGGACACTAACGCCCAGATGTTGTGGAACGCAAGACAGGATCGCGAACTGTGGAACGCTGAGCACGTGATTTGGCAGTTCGCACTGGAGCGAGTAAAGTGCACGCCGTTTGGTCACGGAATGGTCTCTCACCGGTAACAGCCGAATCCCGCCCCCACGCGGGAGTGGGCAACCCCCGCATCAGACCCATGACGGTGCGACCAGCGCGGCCCTTCCGCTCCCAGGCGGAGGGGAGGGCACCCCCGTTATTGCCCGCCCGCACGGCCCACAGGCTCGAACGATCAAGGAGGCTGGGTTTGCCGTTCGGAATCGGAGGAGAACGCCGACGACGGCGGGCGCTGCGGGTGCTGCTCATCGCGGCTGTCACGCTCCCGCTAACGACGCTTTCGCTCACCATCGAAAACGGCGCCCAGGCGGCCCCCACCCGGACCGCGCAGCTCAAGGCGCAACTGGAACACCTCAACCAGCAAGCCGACCAAGTGGTCGAGGCATACGACCAGGCCAACAGCGACCTCGGCCGCACCCGCGGGCTGCTCGGTTCCCTGCAGTCCGACGCCGCGTCGGCCGGCAAGGACTTAAGCAAGCTGCAGCAGGCCATGGGCGCCCGTGCGGCCGTCGCCTACATGGAGGGTCCGGGCAACACGATCGCGGCGCTGCTCAACGGCGGCGACCCGGCCGACACCATCGACCGGATGCAGATCCTCAACCTGCTGGCGCAGCAGGACGGCGACCTCGCCGCGGCACTCCAGGTCGCCGGCAAGAACTTCGGCGCCCGCAAAGCCGCCTTGGAGGCCGCCTTGCGTGACCAAGCCGCCGCCGTCGCCGCGCTGGCCAAGAAGAAGGCCGCTGTAGCGGATGCCGTGGCCAAGACCCAGCGGCTGCTCAATAGCCTGCAGGCGTCGGAGCGGACGGCCCTCCTCGGGTCCGTCAACGGTGCCTCCTCTGCAAAACCGCCGCCGATCAACGCCAGCGGCGCGGTCAGAGCGGTGCTGCAGTACGCCTACTCCAAGGTCGGCGACCCGTACCTCTTCGGCGGCAGCGGTCCGAGCGCCTTCGACTGCTCCGGCCTCACCATGATGGCCTGGCAGCAGGCGGGCGTGTCGCTCCCCCACTCCTCCTCGGCCCAGTACAGCGCCACCGCGCGTATCTCCAGTAGCCAACTCCAGCCCGGTGACCTGATCTTCTACTACTCCCCCATCTCCCACGTGGCCATCTACGTCGGTGGCGGCATGCAGATCGCCGCAACCCACACCGGCGACTTCGTCAGGCTCCAGGCGATCCACTCCGGAGTGGTCGGCTACGGCCGGCCCTGAGCCAAGACCTACCGCGCCTCCCCCTCCTCCCGAAACAAACCGAAGTTCCCCCATGCTGAAGGCCCGGCGACGTCGCCGGGCCTTCAGCATGACCAGCGCGAACCGCTTACGGGAACAGGCCGCGAGTGCGGTGCGCGTCGGCGACGCGGCCGACGCCGATCACCTGGGCGGCCTGGCGGAGACTGAGTCCCCGCTCCTCCGCGAGGGCGGCGACCTCTCCATAGGCGCGCTCCATCACCGCGCGCATGCGGCTGTTGACGTCGTCGTCGGACCAGAAGTAGGCCTGCAGGTCCTGGACCCACTCGAAATACGACACCGTCACGCCACCGGCGTTGGCCAGGATGTCGGGGACCACCAGGCAGTGGTTGTCGTCCAGCACCTTGTCGGCGGAGGGGGTGGTGGGCCCATTTGCGCCCTCCACCACGATCCGCGCCTTGACGGTGTCGACGTTGTCGCTGCGGATCACGTTCTCCAGGGCTGCCGGGATCAGTACGTCCACGTCGAGGGCGAGCAGTTCCTCGTTGGAGATTCTGTCGCCGCCGGGGAAGCTGGCGATCGACCCGCCCGCTGCCTCCTGGCGGTGGCGCAGCAGCGCCCGTGGGTTCAGCCCGCAGCGGTTGTAGGTGCCGCCACCGACGTCGGAGACCGCCACCACCTTGCAGCCCGCGTCGTGCAGCACGGTTGCGGCGCCGGCGCCGACCTTGCCGAACCCCTGGATCGCCACGGTCACCTCCGACGGCTGCAATCCGAGCTGCTTCAGGGCCATGAACAGCGCGTACATGACGCCCAGCGAGGTGGCGCCGCTGCGGCCCTGCGACCCGCCGATCGCCAGCGGCTTGCCGGTCACGATCTCCGGCACCGAATAGCCCTTGTTCACACTGAAGGTATCCATCCAACTCCCCCCTGGAAAGGGTGTGCGGATCAACGATCACCCCGCCCTTGGCACCGCCAAACGGGATCCCCACCACCGCGCACTTCCAGGTCATCCACATCGCCAGCGCCCGGATCTCGTCCAGGGAGACCTGCGGGTGGTAGCGGATCCCGCCCTTGGCAGGCCCGCGGGTGACGTTGTGGTGGACCCGGTAGCCGCAGAACACCTCCACCCGGCCGTCGTCGCGTTTGACCGGGACTGCCACGGTCAGCTCCCGTTTGGGGGTGGCGAGCAGGTCGCGCATGCCCTGGTCCAGGCCGAGCAGGTCGGCGGCGGCCTCCAGCTGCAACAGGGCAGCCTCCCAGGCGCTGGTGGTCTCTGGCTCTGGTGCGGCGGTCCCCAATGGGGTCCCCAATGGGGCTTTGCTGGTTCGTACGAGCGTGGCACTCAACTTGACGGTCGCCTCCTGGCCGGCTTCATTGCCGGCGGCCACTGGTCCGTCCCAGGGGTGACGCCCCCCGAGCAGCCGCACGCTTGGGGGAAGCGTAGCGGAGCCCCTGTAGCCCGCCCACAGCCCAAGCCGACAAGCTGGAACGATCAGCTACTCCATTTCGGCCTAAAGGGCCGCAACCTAAAGGCCCTTGCGCCGTTCCGACCCTCTGGCCGGTTATCTTGGACGGAACCATGACGGCATATCAGGACGGCTATCAGCGCAGCGGTCAGGACCGGCGGCGGTTCCTGACCGCGACGCTCTTCGGCATGCTCGCGATCGTCGCGCTGACCTGGGTGCTGTCGCTGGTGGTGGTGGGGCCGGCGGGGTTCGGGCTGGGGCTGCTGGTGCTCCACGACGGCCTGGTCGGCACGTGGGTCATGGTGATCGCCTGGACCGCGAGCGCCGGGCTGGTGCTGTTGCGGCCGGTGGAGGCGCGCTTCGCCCAGCTGCTGTTCCGGGTGCGGCGGCCTCGCCCCGAGGAGCTGCTGCGGCTCGACCCGGTGTGGCGCCGCGCCTGCGCCCGGGCGGGCGACGACCCTGCCGCCTACATCCTGCGGATCGAGGAGAACCGCGTCATCAACGCCTTCGCCCTCGGCGGCCATTTCGTCGCCGTGACGCGGATGGCCCTGGACCTGCCCGACGAGCTGCTCGAAGCGGTGATCGTCCACGAGCTTGGCCACCACCACGACCTGCATCCCATCGCGGCCATGCTGGGCTGGTGGTACCTGATGCCGTTCTCGCTGCTCAGCTGGTGGCTGCGCCGGGTACGGGCAGCGACCACCGCGATGGCGCGAACCTACTCGACGCTGCGGCGCCGCGCGGGCTACATCTCCGCCGGACGCGCCTCCGGCGGCGCTCTCGGCATCGTCGGCCTGCTGCTGCTCAGCGGCGTCCTGGTCGCGGTGGGGACCGTGCTGCTGGTGACACTGTCCGCGCTGTGGCTGCCGCTGTGGCTGGTCACCAGCGCCTCCAGGATCCTGTCGGCGGCACTGTCGCGCGCCGCCGAGTACGCCGCCGACCGCTACGCCACCGAGCTGGGCTACGGCGCCAGCCTCACCCGCGTGCTGGAGCTGTTCCAGCATGACGGCCGCTACCGGCCGCCGCGTGGCGTCACCGGCCTGCTCGCCTCGCACCCGCCATTCCCGGCCCGGATCCGGGCGATCCAGCGAAGCGAAGCAGCAGGCCACCGAGACCGAGCAGCCCAACGCCCAGGATGAGCAAGCCGGGCTGCGGGCCGCCGGTCATCGGCAGGCTGTTCGGCGTGGCGCCACCGCTGCCCAGGCAGGGCTGCTGGACGAGGTCCTTGGCGGTGAGGGTGACGGTGGCGCCCGCATGCCGCCACGCCGACACCACCACCGTGCGCACCCCGCTGAGGTCCATGGGCAACCAGGCGTGGAACGACCCGTCCGGGCCAGTGGCCGTGGTGGAGGGGCGGGCGAGGGTCTTGCCGGTACGCAGGTCGGTCGCCATCAGCAGCACAGACCGGTCGGAGAAGCCTGCCCCGTCGACCGAGACGCCGCCACAGCCCGCGCGGGCGTCGAGCCGCTCCTCGGCGAGCGCCGGCAGCGCCAGCACCACCATCAGCGCCAGCACCAGCGGCATGGCGCTCAGCAGCGCCGCAAGCGGTGCCCGGGAGCTGAGCCTGGGGCACCTCATGGTCCTCATGGTTCGGCCTCCTTGCGGCAGTGCTGCGCGTCCTTGATGTAGTGGCCAAGCGAGGATTCCAGCCGCTGGTCGCGGATGTCCCCGATGAGCAGCGAGATGACCGTGTCGGCCTGCTCCACCGCAGCGAAGCAGGGCGCCGGGTCTGCCGCCGGGGTGACTGGAGTCACCGGTGTCGCGGGGACGGTTGGGACGGGCGTGCTCACTGGTACTGGTGGTGCGGTGGCCCGGTGGGTGGTGCCGCTGTGGCCGGGTCCCAGCCACGCGCCGACGAAGCCGGCGAGGGCGCCGAACAACAGTCCCGCCGCCAGCGCCGCCACCAGCAGGGTGGGGCCGCGCCGCAGGCGGTGCCGCCAGCCGGGGTCGGGTTGCCACCGCGCCGCCTCGGCGGCGGTGGCCAGGTGGCGCGGGCCGACGTCCGCGGGCTTGAGCACAAGGGCACGGGACGCCGCCTCCGCCGCGATCTCCGCCGGTGTCCGCCGCGGCGTGCCGCCGGGTTCAGCACTGGGTCCGGCGCTGGGACGAGGCGGAGGAACGGGCCGGATATCGGGTTTCGAGCCTGGTCTCTGTTTCTTGGAGCCTATGGTGCAATCACTCCTCAGCGTCCGACTGGGAGTTACGTCTCAATAAAGGAAGATGACCGAAGTGATCTATCGGGGCAAGTCGTTCCTTCTACTGAGATGACACTGCGTAGTCACCTACCGCAGGTGCGGTAAAAGGACGAACTAACGCAATCGGTGAGCGGGTACCGGGGTTGAAACGATGGGTCCCGGATTCCCACCCCTCTTCGCGAGGAGGCGAAGGATGGCAGACGTAGTCCCCGTTACGACCGTCCCATCACCAACACCAACACCACGCCGGCGTTTCGGCCGCAGCAGCCGCATCCGCCTCGCCGTGGCGCTCGGCGCAGCGGCGACACTGCTGGTCGCGCTGCCGGCTATGCACGCCGGCGCGGCAGCCAACAGCTACCAACAGACGAACCTTGTTTCCGACCTGCCCGGCAAGGCACAGCTCACTGACCCGAACCTGGTCAACCCCTGGGGCATGGCGGCTGGGCCGACCCCGATCTGGGTGGCCGACAACGGCACCGGCGTCGCCAGCATCTACCCGGGTGCCGTGCCAGGCACGCCCCTGTCGATCGCTTCGCTGGTGGTGAATATCCCCGGCGGCGCGCCCACTGGCCAGGTCTTCAACGGCGGCCCCGGCTTCGTGGTCTCTGACGGCGCCGGCCACAGCGGGCCAGCCCTGTTCATCTTCTCCTCCGAGGCTGGCAAGATCACCGGCTGGAACCCGGCCGTGCCACCACCGGCTCCCTCGACCCAAGCGCAGAACGGCGCGACCGTCCACGGTGCCATCTACAAGGGCCTTGCCATCGCCAGCACCAGCGGCGGCGACTTCCTCTACGCCAGCAACTTCCACAGCGGCCATGTCGACGTCTTCAACTCGAGCTTCAAGCGGGTCCACCTGTCCGGCTCGTTCCGTGACCCGAACCTGCCGGCCGGCTACGGGCCCTTCGGCATCCAGAACCTCGGCGGCACGATCTACGTCACCTGGGCCAAGCAGGGCCCGGGGAACGAGGATGAGGTCGACGGGGCGGGCCTCGGCTTCGTCGACGCCTTCGACACCAGCGGCAACTTCCTCGCGCGGGTCGCCTCGCGTGGCGTCCTGAACGCGCCCTGGGGCCTTGAGATGGCGCCCAGCAGCGGCTTCGGCGCCTTCAGCGGCGATCTGCTGGTCGGCAACTTCGGCGACGGGCGCATCAACGCCTACGACCCGGCCACCGGCGCCTTCCGCGGCACCCTGCGGCATGCCAACGGCACGGCCATCACGATCGCCGGCCTCTGGGCGATCCGCTTCGGCAACGGCGTCACCGGCACACCTACCACCCTGCTGTTCGACGCGGGCATCCGCGACGAGGCCCACGGCCTCTTCGGCACCATCACCGCAAGCTGACCCACGCCCCACTAGCTCGGGGGGAGGCGTCTCGGGCGGGCTGGCCATCTGGCTGAAGCCAATGGCTGGCCCGCCCGGTCGCATTGCCGGCGGTCTCGGTCTCGGCCTCGGCAGCTCCAGCTACAGCCGCCAGACGACCTCCGTGGTCGTGCCGAGCAGGCGCATCTCGGCCCGCGGGCCGAGGCTGCGGATGAGGTGGATCATCCCGCGGTTCTCGGTCAGCACCTCGCCGACGAAAACGGCGATCCCCCGCTCACGGGCGAGCACCCCGAGCCGCTCCAGCAACAGGCGCCCGATCCCCTGCCGCTGCCAAGGGTCACCGACGACCACCGCCGCATCGGCCCGGTCGGGCGCCACCCGCGCGTAGCGGGCCACCCCAACCAGTTGCCAGCTCCCGTCCGGCCGCTCGGCTTCTGCCAGCAGCGCGTCGCGGTCGTAGTGGTCGACCTCAACCAGGATCCGGAGCTGCGCTTCCGAGAAGCGGGCCAGCGGCTGGTGGAAGCGGAGCCAACGGCTGCGCGGCGACAGACGGGCCAGCCCCGCCTGCAGGGCCGGCCCGTCGTCCCAGCGGATCGGCCGGATCCGCTGACCCCCCGGAAGGATCCGGGGAATCCCAGGGAGGTTCCCCGCTGAATCAGCGTGGAGGTCGGGCACGCGAACGCTGCCCGGTGAGAAAGTCAGGGTCATCGCGCCTCCCTCACAGTGTAAGTTTGAAATCTGGACTGACTCTATCCTGGAAGGTTGGAAAACACAACTCACTTAGCTATCCTGACCCCGAGGTGAATACCTGTGACCAACGCCGTGACTCCCGAAGCTGTGCTGCCGAGGCCCTGCTCGGTGGCGCGCACCCTCGATCTGATTGGCGAGAAGTGGACCGTCCTGGTGCTCCGCGAGGTGTTCCTGCGCGTCCGTCGCTTCGACGACATCCAGCGGAACACCGGTGCTCCCCGCGACATCCTCAGCAACCGGCTGCGCAAACTGGTGGCGGCGGGCATCCTCGATCGGCACCAGTACCAGGACCGTCCCGCCCGCTACGAGTACCGGCTCACCGCCAAGGGCCGCGACCTGCACCCGGTGCTGCTCACCCTGATGGGCTGGGGAGACCGCTACCTCAGCGACGGGAACCCGCCGCTCACACTGGCGCACAACTGCGGCGCCCAATTCGAGCCCGAAGTCACCTGCCGCGCCTGCGGCGAGCCCGCCGCCTACCGCGACCTGCGGATCACCGCCTCGCTGCGGGACTAGGCGGCTGATCATCCCCGCGCGAACACCGGCTTGAGCGCGAAGTAGACCTCGCGGTAGCGGCGGTAGGCGTCGGCGTAGCGCTGCTGGCGATCCGGGTCGGGAAGGTGCTCGGTGGGCTGGTAGGCGACGAATGCAGCCACCGCATCCGCCACGGTGGCGTGGACGCCGCCGACGATGGTGAGGCGGCGGGCCTCCAGCCCGGCGTCGCGCATGGCCACCAGGATGTCCTGGAGGGCGAAAGCGCTCCCTTCCAGCAGTGCCCTGGTCAGGTGCGCGCGGGTGTGGGCGAGCGTGAGCCCGTAGAAGACACCCCGGGCGGCCCCGTTCCACTCGGGGGCCATCGCCCCCTGCAGGCATGGGAGGAACACCAGCCCCTCCGCGCCGGGAGGCACCGCCGCCGCCTGGCCGCTGAGCAGGTCGTAGGCGTCGCCCTCGCCGCGTGCCTCCGCCTCCCGCTCCAGCGGCGCGAACTGGTCGCGCCACCAGCGCAGTCCCCCGCCGGAGACGAAGCCGGGGTTCTCCAGCAGCCAGCTTGACGGGTCGGCGTGTGGGTGGCACTCGACCAGCATGGTGGGGTCCTGACGCGGCTCTGCCGAGGCGGCGCACACCGGCTCAGCGGTACCGACCACGTCGCACACCTCGCCAGGGGCGAACACCCCGGCCCCGAGGGTGGCGGCCATCTCGTCGCCGCACCCGGCCACCACCACGGTGTCAGGCGCGAGGCCGGTGGCCTCGGCGAACGAGCGCGTGACCGGCCCCACCGGCTGGGTTCCCGGCACCAGCTCGGGCAGCAGCGCCGCCTCGATGCGGGCAGCGGCCAGGACCGGCGCCGACCAGGCGCGCGTGCGCGGGTCGAGGAGCGCGAGCGAGGAGGCGTTGGACCAGTCGACCGCGCGCACCCCAGCCGCCTCGCGGAGCACGTAGGCGCCGGGCGGCTCCAGGCTCGCCGCCTCCCTGAAGACCTCCGGCTCCTGGTCGCGGACCCACAGCGCCTTGAAGACCGCGTGGGAGGAGTCCAGGTTGGCGCCGACGTGGCGGTAGAAGTCCGCCGGCGAGATCCGGTCGGCCAGAGCGGCGGCCTGAGCCTCCGCGCGCCGGTCCATCCAGATCATCGCCGGGCGCAGCGCCCGGCCGGCCCGGTCGCACACCACCATCCCGTCGAGCTGCGACCCGAACGAGATGCCCTTCACCGCCGCCGGCCCCTCCCCCGCCGGTACCGCCTTGAGCACCGTCGCGATGGTGGCGTGCAGGGCGGCCACCCAGGCGCCCGGGTCCTGCTCCGCCCAGCCCGGACGGGGATAGGCCAGGTCGTAGCCTTCGTAAGCCGAAGCCACCAGAGTCCCGTCGGCGCGGTACAGCGCCGCCATAGTTCCTTGGCTGCCCACGTCGCAGCCGATCACGTAGGGCCCGGTCACCGTGGCTCCCGCAGGAGGCCCCGTGCTTCAGCGCGGGGAGGAATGCGGAACCACGAACGCGAAGTACGCATGACACCCTCTCTCTCGCGTTCTTATCAACGTGAGGTAATGACTGATAAGTTGTGGCGTATGCGGACGGCGTACAAGTGTCGGGCCTACCCAACCCCCGAGCAGGCAGTGGTCTTGAACCGCACGTTCGGGTGTGTCCGCGTCGTCTGGAACCGCACCCTCGCTTGGCGCCACGCCCGGTATCACACCGAAGGACAGCGCACCGGGTACCGCGAGTCGGACGCCCATCTGACCGCGATGAAGAAGCTGCCGGAACTGGCATGGCTCGCCGAGGTCTCCTCGGTTCCGCTCCAGCAGACGCTCCGCCACCAGCACACGGCGTTCGTAAACTTCTTCGCCGGTCGTGCCCGCTACCCGCGCTACAAGTCCCGCCTCGGCAAGCAAGCCGCGACCTACACCCGCTCGGCGTTCCGGATGCGCGACGGGGGCCTGCTCCTGGCGAAGACCAGCGAGCCCCTGCCGTTCGTGTGGACGTGGCCTGAGGCGGAAACGGCCACGATCGACCCGTCCATGGTGACCGTGAGCCGGGACGCGGCTGGGCGCTGGTTTGTGACGTTCCAGCTCGAAGTGCCCGCACCGACCTACCTCGCCCCGACCGGTGCGGCCGTTGGCGTGGACTTGGGCCTGAAGGACTTCGCCGTCCTGTCGACCGGCGAGAAGATCGCACATCCCCGGCACATGGATCGCCGTGAGCAGCGGTTGAAGCGCTACCAGCGGATGATGGCCCGCAAGCGGAAAGGCTCGAACAACCGGGCCAAGGCCCGCGTCAAGGTCGCCCGTGCCCACGCGAAGGTGACCGACGCACGACGCGACTTCCTGCACAAGACCTCGACGACGCTGGTCCGCCGGTATGACATGATCGCGGTCGAGGACCTGAACGTGTCCGGCATGGTCCGCAACCGGCGGCTGGCGAAGTCGATCTCGCGGACCGGCTGGGCGGAGTTCCGATCCGTGCTCGACTACAAGTGCGCCCGCTATGGGCGCCGTCTGGTCGTGATGGACCGCTGGTATCCCAGCTCGAAGACCTGCTCGGCCTGCGGGCACCTGCTCGCAGTGCTGCGCTTGGACACGCGCCACTGGACGTGTCCAGGTTGCGGCGCCCTGCACGACAGGGACGTCAACGCCGCGAAGAACATCCTGACCGCCGGACTGGCGGGGGTCGGCAGCAAGCACAACGCCGACCATGCCTGTGGAGCTGACGTAAGACGGCAACGGTCCTCCGTTCCGCGGTTGGCGAGGAAGCAGGAATCCTCATCCGCGAGGGTGAGAATCCCCGTGCTCTAAGGTGGGGAGGATGTCAAGGCAGGATGACCATCTTCAGTCCCTCGCCGGAGCGGATGGTCTCGAAGGCGTCGCTGATCCGCTCCAGCGGGAACCGGTGGGTGACCACCGCCGCCAGCTCGTCCCGCCGGCGGTTCAGGTAGTCCATGGTGATCCGGTACTGGCGGTGGGTCGCGCCGTAGGCGCCGAGGACGGCCAGCTCCTTGTAGTGGAGCTGGTTCATGTCCAGCGTGCTCACCGGGTCGTGCTTGGGGAGCCCGGCGAAGTACACCACCCGGGCCCGCTTGGCCGCCATCTCCAGGGCCGCCTGCTGCGCCTGCTTGGAGGGCGCGGCCACGCTGACCCGCTCGGCGCCCGCGCCGCCGGTGCGGCTCAGCACCTCGGCCACGCCGTCGCCGGGCCCGGACCCAGTGTCGGCCCCGACCGCCCAGGCGTCGTCCACGAACGCGCCCACCGCCCGCAGGGCGCCGTCCAGGCGCTGGCGGTTCACGTCGCAGAGAAACACCCTGCCGGCGCCCCGGTCCCGCGCCATGACCGCCTGCCAGCAGCCGATCGGCCCGGCCCCGAGGATCACCACGGTGTCGCCGAGGCCCACGTCGAGGACCTCGATGCCGTTCAGGGCGCAGGCGAACGGGTCCACCACCGTGGCCAGGTCAGGCGCCAGGTCGTGCGGCAGTGGGATGAGGTTCTTGACCGCGATCGGCGGGACCGCCGCCAGCTCGGCGTAGGCCCCCGGGAACGGGTCGTAGCCGTACAACAGGTGGTGCTCGCAGAGGTTCTGGTACCCGTCGATGCACTGCCGGCACTGCCCACAGGTGAGGATCGAGCCGAGAAACACCCGGTCGCCCTGCTTCACCCCTGGCGGCAGGGCGGCCTCCGGCCCGACCTGCTCCAGGATCCCCACCGGCTCGTGCCCGAGCACCCACGGCGCGGGCGCGCGCGGATCCCCATTGAAGAACGTCCTGGCGTCGGTCCCGCAGATCCCGCACGCCTCAACGCGGAGGACGGCGCCGCGCTGGTCGGCCGTGGGCTCCTCTGCCTCGCGGACCTCGACCTCGCCACGCCCAGTCATGAACGCGGCTCTCACGGCGCCTCCTCCGCATGCCCCCCTGGCCCCCCCGCTCCCCCCGCCTGCAACTCCTCGAACGCCTTGGCGGCACTCCACTTCTCCCGGATCACCCGGGACAGCGCCCGGGTGATCGCCTCGGGCGAGCGGTGCATGAAGATGTTCCGGCCCACCGAGCAGCCGATCCCGCCACCTGCCATCGCCCGCTCCATGCGCCACAGCAGTTCCTGGTCTGGCACGCGCGAGCCACCCGCAAGCACCACCGGGATGCCGCCCGCGGCCTCCACCAGGCGCCCGAACGACTCCTCGTCGCCGGGCCAGTTGGTCTTCACGATGTCGGCGCCCAGCTCGGCGCATAGGCGCACGCTGCGGCGCAGGTACTCGAAGCCGTACTGCTCCTTGAGCTCCTCGACCCGCGCGTAGGTCGTCGGGAACTCCGCCTCCGCGATCAGCGGCATGCCGAGCACCGCGCACTCCCGGGCTACCCCCGCCAGGATCCGGATCATCCCCGGCTCGGTCGGGCCGCCCAGCGCGGTGAACAGCACCACGGCGTCAGCGCCGAGGCGTGCCGCCTCCTCCACCGTCGCGATCTGCACCACTTCCGGCTGCGGTGTGTCCGGGTTGGCCGACGCGGACAGCAGCAGCGCCAGCGAGGTCAGCGGCGAGAACGCCGGTCCCGCCAGCCGCACCATCCCCTTCGACATCATGATCACGTTGGCGCCGCCGGCCACCGCCTCGGCGGTGCGGGCGGCGATGCCGGCCAGCGGCTCCAGGAAGGTCGGCGAGGTCATCCCGTGGTCCAGGGCGCAGATCACCGACACCCCCGCCGGGTCGATCACCCGCTTGAGGCGCATCGCCTTGCCGACCTCGACCTGTGCGCTCATGTGAACCTCCTGCCTGGGCCGCGCCGGACCACCGAGAAGTCGAACGCGTCGGCGAGGTGGAACTCGTGGGAGGACAGCACCGGGGCGCCGTCCTCGGCGTAGTCCACCTGCCACAGGTACAGCAGCAACTCGCCGTGCGGGACGACCAGGGCCTCGGCGACTGCGTGATCGGCTTTGACCGGCCGGAAACGCGCCACGCCGTGGTGGACGACCACGCCGAGTTCCCGCTCCAGCACCTCGTAGAGGGAGCGGTGCAGCATCTCCGCTACCAGCTCCGGACGCTCGCCCAGCAGCATGCCCGGCAGGACGTCCCGCGACAGCACCACCGGTTTGCCCTCGGCGGTGCGCACCCGCTCGACCACGATCACGTCCTGGCCGGGCTCCAGCTCCAGCCGGTCCGCCTCGGCGGCGGAGGCCGGCTCGGTCCAGGAGCGGCCCCCGGCAAACCCGGCCCGCATCCCGGCTGCCAGGATCGCATCGGTCACCCCGAAGTTGAGGTCGAGGCTGTTGGCCACCCGGGGACGCTCCGCCACGTAGGTCCCGGAGCCGCGCCGCCGCAGCAGCAGCCCCTCGTCCTGCAGGACTCGCAGCGCCTCGCGGAGGGTCGCTCGGGACACCTGCATCGCCGCCGCGAGGTCAGGTTCGGAGGGGAGACGGGTGCCGGCTGGGAACTCGCCCTGGTCGATCCGCTGCCGCAGCTCGTCGTGCACCGAGACCGAACGCGGCTGCGTCCGCTCCCTGGCTCTCCGTTGTGCCTGCGCCTCTGCTATGCCCATTCTGTCCAGGAGTATATGTCAGACAAGTTCGGTTGGGTCAAGCATCCATGATCGGTGCTTGCGTGCTGTCTTGACTGGTTCATCCCGCACTCTTACGATGCACGGTGCAATACCTGTCAGACAGATTCCCACGCCGAAGGCGACCGACAAGGGGGCTGGCCGTGGCTCAGGAGCGCCGCAAGGTCGGATCGGTGAGCTACGAGGAAGCGGGAGCCGAGTACTTCGTCAAGCGCAGGCTCCGGCGGCACGCGGCCTTCTGGTCGCTGTGGTCGCTGGGCGTGGCGGCGGTGATCTCGGGCGACTTCTACGGGTGGAACCTCGGGCTGGACGCCGGCGGCTTCGGCGGCCTGCTGATCGCCACGGTCTTCATCGCGGCCATGTACTACGGCCTGTGCTACAGCATCGCCGAGATGTCGCCGGCGCTGCCGCACACCGGCGGCGCCTACTCCTTCGCCCGCTCGGCCATGGGCCCGTGGGGCGGGTTCATCACCGGACTCGCCGAGAACATGGAGTACGTCATCACCCCGGCGGTGGTGGTGGGCGCGATGGGCTTCCTGATGCACGACATCGTGAGGAGCCTGTTCAACATCGGCACCGAACCCTGGCTCAACAGCCCGGTCACCTGGTGGGCGATCTTCTACGTGGTGTTCGTGTGGATCAACATCATCGGCATCGAGGCGACCATGCGCTTCACCGTGCTGATCAACATCCTCGCCCTCGGCATCCTGGCGTTCTTCTTCATCGCGGTGATCGCCTCCGGCAAGTTCGACGCGAGCCTGCTGACCAACATCAAGCCCGACCCGGGCAGGTCCAGCTTCCTGCCGCACGGGCTCGGGGGGATCTTCCCGGCCATCCCCTTCGCGATCTGGTTCTACCTGGCGATCGAGGAGCTGCCGCTGGCGGCGGAGGAATCCCACGACCCCAAACGCGACGTGCCGAAGGCGACCATCTGGGGCATCACCACGCTGGTCATCACCGGCGCGCTGATCTTCGTGCTCAACACCGGCGTGGACGGGGGCGCTGCCGGCATCGGCACCTCGGCCACCCCGCTGTTCGACGGCTTCAAGGGCGTCTTCGGCGCCGGCACCGCGGCCTCGCTGCTCGCCCTGATCGGGCTGGTGGGCCTGATCGCCAGCTTCTTCACCATCATCTACGCCTACGGCCGCAACACCTACTCGCTGTCGCGCGCCGGCTACTTCCCGAAGTGGCTGTCGATCACCCACGGCAAGCGCCAGACGCCCCACATCGCCCTGATCGGGGGTGCGATCGTCGGCTACGCCCTGGCCGTGCTGATCTACGAGCTGGGCAAGCGGGGCGGCCAGCTCGCCGGGCAGATCGTCGGCGCGCTGCTGTACATGGCCGTGTTCGGCGCCGTCGTCTCCTACTTCATGCAGTGCCTCTCGTTCATCCTGCTGCGCCGCAAGCTGCCGGACATCGAGCGGCCCTACCGCAGCCCGGTCGGCCAGTGGGGCGCGGGGATCGCCGGAGCCATCGCCCTGGTCTCCCTGATCTCGCTGTACTCCAACACCAGCTACCGGCCTGGGGTGTACGGGACGCTGATCTACTTCCTGCTCGGCATCGGCTACTTCGCGATCGCCGGGCGGCACCGCCTGGTCCTCTCCCCCGAAGAGGAGTTCGCCCTCACCCAGGGCGCACACGGCCATCCCGAGACCGAGGGCTACGGCAGCACCCACCTCACCGACATCGGCCCGGACAAAGCGGCCAAGGAGACCACCGCCTGAGGATCGCGCTGTAGACCTGGTTCATTGCCACGGCTAGCATTGAGGCACACGCTGGGTAGGCGTGGTGTGCGCTTGCAGTGACGGTTCGCAACCTCCATCAGGCCAGGGAGGGTTGTGCAAAGTCGCCTCCCGAGCACAGTGGGTTGCGCCGAGGGAGGAGTCTGGCATGGCCGCATCCGGCGCCAGCGTCACCGGGGACGAGATTGTCTACGCCGACGGGCGGCACGCGCTCGCCGACGGCGTCGACCTGAGCGCGAGCCCGCTCTACAACACCGACCTGGCGCCGGTGCCGATCGGGCGGCGCACCTGGAACACCTACAACTACGCGGCGCTGTGGATCGGGATGTCCCACAACATCCCCACCTACCTGCTCGCCTCCGGGCTGATCCTGCTCGGCATGGACTGGAAGCAGGCGATCTTCACGATCGCGCTCGGGAACCTGCTGGTACTGATCCCGATGCTGCTGAACAGCCACGCCGGCACCAAATACGGGATCCCGTTCCCGGTGTTCGCGCGGGCCAGCTTCGGGGTGTTCGGCGCGAACCTCCCGGCGATCCTGCGGGCGCTGATCGCTTGCGGCTGGTTCGGCATCCAGACCTGGATCGGCGGCCAGGCGATCTATGTGCTGGCCGGGGCGCTGTTCGGCAAGAGCTGGACCAACGCCTCGCTGCTGGCCGGGCACCACTGGACCGAGTGGCTGTCGTTCGGGATCTTCTGGCTGCTGAACATCTTCATCATCCTGCGAGGTATGGACGCAGTGCGCCGCTTCGAGAACTGGGCGGCCCCGTTCGTGCTGGTGGTGGCGATCTTCCTGCTCATCTGGATGGTCTCCAAGGCGCACGGCTTCGGCCCCATCCTGTCGCAGCCATCCAAACTCGGCTGGGGCGGCAGGTTCTGGCCGGTGTTCTTCCCGTCGCTGATGGGGATGATCGCCTTCTGGTCGACGCTGTCGCTGAACATGCCGGACTTCACCCGCTTCGGCGGGAGCCAGCGCCAGCAGGCGCTCGGCCAGGTGCTCGGCCTGCCCACCACCATGACCTTCTTCTCGCTGCTGGCGGTGCTGATCACCTCGGCGACCGTGAAGGTCTACGGCAGCGCCATCTGGGACCCGATCGCGCTGACCGGCAAGTTCTCCAACAAGTTCGTGATCGTCTTCGCGCTGTTCACGCTCGCGGTGGCGACCCTGTCGGTGAACGTGGCCGCCAACGTGGTCAGCCCCTCCTACGACTTCTCCAACGCCATCCCGAAGCTGATCAGCTTCCGCACCGGCGGCCTCATCACCGGCGTGCTCGGCATCGCGATCCAGCCGTGGCGGCTGCTCACCGACCCGCACGTCTACATCTTCACCTGGCTGGAGTTCTACGGCGGCTGCCTCGGCGCGGTCGCCGGGGTGCTGATCGCCGACTACTGGCTGCTGCGCCGCAACGACCTCGACCTGGCCGACCTGTACCGGGTCGAGGGCGAGTACACCTACGCCGCCGGCTGGAACTGGCGCGGGGTGGTGAGCGTCGTGCTCGGCATGCTGCTGGCCGTCGGCGGGGCGCACTCCGCGCCGAACCAAGGCCCCTTCCCCGGCGACGGGCTGATCCCGTTCTTCCGGCCGCTGTACAGCTACAGCTGGGTGGTGGGGCTGCTGGTGGCGATCCTCGCCTACTACGCGCTGACCAGCCTATTTCCAGTTCGGCGGGCGATCCACCCGCCGGCCGCCGAGGCGGTGTGAGCCGATGGCCCTCGAGTTCGGCGTCACCTTCTCACCTGACCCGCCGCCGTCGCGCTGGGCGGAGGCGGCCCGGCTGGCCGAGGACAACGGCTTCGCCTACGCCTGGATGTGGGACTCCCACGTGCTGTGGCAGGAGACCTACCCGATCTTCACGCTGATGGCGCTGGCGACCTCACGGATCAAGCTGGGGCCGTGCGTCACCAACCCGGCCACCCGCGACCCGACCGTGACCGCCAGCGCGCTGGCCACCCTCAACGACATCTCCGGCGGCCGCATGGTGATGGGGATCGGCCGCGGCGACAGCGCCCGCCGGGTGATCGGCCAGACCCCGGTGACCGTCGAGCGGCTCGGCTGGGCGACCCGCATCATCAAGGACTTGGCGGAGGGCCGGGAGGTCGACTACGCCGGCACCAAGACGCAGCTCAAGTGGGCCTCGCATGGCCTGGAGACCTGGGTCGCCGGCTACGGGCCGAAGGCGCTGCGGCTCGCCGGGCGGCTCGCTGACGGCGTGATCCTGCAGCTCGCCGACCCGCACGTGATCCGCTGGCTGCTGCAGTTCGTGCGCGAGGGCGCCGAGCAGGCCGGCCGCTCCTTCACCGACATCAAGGTGATGGCGGCGGCGCCCGCCTACCTCTCCAATGACCTGGAGCATGCCCGCGAGCAGGTGCGCTGGTTCCCCGCGCTGGTCTCCAACCACGTCGTCGACCTGGTCAGCCGCTACTCGCCGGAGGAGCTGCCCGACGAGCTGACCGCCTACATCCGCGCCCGCGACCACTACGACTATGCCGACCACGGCCGCGTCGGCGCCGAGCACGCTGGCTTCGTCAGCGACGAGGTGGTGGACCGCTTCTGCGTCATCGGCACTCCCGAGACCTGTCAGCAACGCCTCGCCGAGCTGGAGGCCGCCGGTGTGCACCAATTCAACATCTACTCGATGGTTGGCGACCCCGAGGGGGTCATCCGCGCCTTCGGCGAAACGCTGATCCAGAAAGCCGAGCCGCTGCCGAGCTGAACCTGAAAGGGGACCCGATGGCGACGATCCGTGCGGCCGTAATTCAAGCCCACGCCAATCTGCCCAAGGAGCAGGCGGTCGACAAGCACCTCGAGCTGATCGCCAAGGCGGCGGCTGAGGGCGCCCAGATCACCTGCCTGCAGGAGATCTTCCACGGCCCCTACTTCTGCGCCGAGCAGGACCCGAAGTGGTACGCCACCGCCGAGCGCGACGACGGCCCGATCGTCACCAAGATGCGCCAGGTCGCCCGCGACAACCACATGGTGCTGGTGGTGCCGTTCTTCGAGGAGGCCCAGACCGGCGTCTACTACAACACCGCGGTAGTGATCGACAACGACGGCACCGTCCTCGGCAAGTACCGCAAGACCCACCTCCCGCAGGTCGGGCCGTGCTTCTGGGAGAAGTTCTACTTCAAGCCCGGCAACCTCGGCTACCCGGTATTCGACACCGCCGTCGGGCGGATCGGGCTGATCATCTGCTACGACCGCCACTTCCCCGAGGTCGCCCGCCAGGTCGGCCTCAAGGGCGCGGAGCTGGTCTTCAACCCCTCGGCCACAGTCGAGTCGCTATCGAAATACCTGTGGGAGCTGGAGCAGCCCGCCCACGCGGTCGCCAACGGCTACTGGATCGCCGCCATCAACCGGGTCGGCACCGAGGAGCCGCTCAACCCCGCCAAGTTCTACGGGTCCTCGTACTTCTGCGACCCCCGCGGCCAGATCGTGGCCAAGGCATCGGACTCCGACGACGAGGTGCTGGTCGCCGACCTCGACATGGATCTGGTCCGCCAGGTCCGCAACACCTGGCAGTTCATGCGCGACCGCCGCCCGGAGACCTACCACGAGCTGACCGAGCTGCTTCCATAAGCCAAGGAGGTTGCGCAGGTGCGAACCTTGATCAAGGGCGGCACCGTGGTGACCGCCAGCGAGACCGTGCCCGCCGACGTGCTGGTCGACGGCGAACGGGTGGCGGCGGTGTCTTCGAGCGGCGACCTCGCCGCCTCTATCCAGGCGGACCAGGTCATCGAGGCGGCCGGGCGCTACGTCATGCCCGGCGGCATCGACGTGCATACCCACATGGAGCTGCCGTTCGGCGGGACCTTCTCCTCCGACGACTTCGCCACCGGCACGGCCGCGGCGGCCTGGGGCGGCACCACCACCATCGTGGACTTCGCCCTGCACGACTACGGCGAGTCGCTGCAGTCGGGGGTGCAGCGCTGGCACCAGAAGGCCGGCGCCAAGGCGCACATCGACTACGGCTTCCACATGATCGTCCGCGAGGTCAATGAGCAGACCCTCGCCGACATGGACAGCCTGGTCGAGCAGGGCGTGACCTCGTTCAAGCTGTTCATGGCCTACCCGGGCGTGTTCATGGTGGACGACGCCTCGCTGTTCCGCGCCATGAGCCGCAGCGCCGACAACGGCGGGCTGATCATGATGCACGCCGAGAACGGCGGCCCTATCGACGTGCTGATCCAGCGCTACCTGGCAGAAGGCCGCGTCGATCCGGTCAACCACGGCCTCACCCGACCCTCCTCGATGGAGGGCGAGGCGACCCACCGGGCCATCGCCTTGGCCGCGCTCGCCGGGGTGCCGGTCTACATCGTTCACCTGTCGTCCCGCGACGCCCTGAACGCGGTCCGCGAGGCGCGTGACGGCGGCGTCAGCGCCCTCGCGGAGACCTGCCCGCAGTACCTGTTCCTGTCGCTGGACGACCTCGGCCGTCCCGGCTTCGAGGGCGCCAAGTACGTCTGCTCGCCGCCGCTGCGGCCGAAAGACCACCAGGGCGAGCTGTGGGACGGCCTGCGCTACGACGACCTGCAGGTGGTCTCCACCGACCACTGCCCCTTCCACTTCAAGGGCCAGAAAGACCTCGGCCTCGGCGACTTCTCCAAGATCCCCAATGGGCTGCCCGGGGTCGAGGACCGCCTCACCCTGATCTACGACGGCGGGGTGCGCAGCGGCCACCTGTCGCTGAACCGCTTCGTCGAGCTGGTGGCGACCGCCCCCGCCAAGCTGTTCGGCCTGTACCCCCGCAAGGGCACGATCGCCCCCGGGTCCGACGCCGACATCGTGGTCTTCGACCCGGAGGCCGAGCGGACCCTGTCGGCCGCCACCCACCACATGAACGTCGACTACTCCTGCTACGAAGGCCGCGCCGTCCGCGGCGTCCCCGAGGTGGTGATGCAACGCGGCCAGCTCCTGGTCGACCACAGCAAGTTCCTCGCCCAACCCGGCCAGGGCAAGTTCCTGCCCCGAGCACGTTCCGGCATCTGAGAGATACTCTGACGCATTGGATGCACCAAAGAAGGTGGGACTGGATGCAGCCAACGCTGGCCGTGGTTTGCGCGGCCATCCTGGTCGTGAGCGGCTGCGCCGGCCAGCAGCAGAAGTCGGCGCGATCCGCCGCCACGGCCGCCACCACCACGACGACGGCCACCGCGCTCGACGGCTGCGTCCAGCCAGGCGAGGGCATGCTGATCCCCTGGAGCAGTAGCGGCCAGGCGGTCGTGCTTGGCGGCGGCACCGTGGGGGTCGTGCTGTCCAACCAGAGCGACCAGAACCTCTGCGGCTGGCTCCCGTTCGGCAAGACGCTGGCCGCGCGGGGGCTCCAGGTACTGCTCTACGACTACGGCGCGACCGCCGACCCTGAAAAGGACGTGGCCCTGGCCGCCGCCAAGCTCCGCACACTCGGCGCGCGCATGGTGTTCCTGATCGGCGCCTCCGAAGGGGCCAAGGCCTCGCTGATCGCCGCCCCCGCGATCCGTCCGCCCGTGGCCGGGGTGGTTAGCCTCTCGGCGGAACGCGTCGAGCGGGGCACGGACGTGCTGCCGTACGCCGCGCGGCTGCGGAGCCCGGTGCTGTTCGTCACCGCCAAAGACGACTCCTTCTCCACCGAGCCGACGCCTCAGCTCTACAAGGCGGCCACCAAGGCGGCCTGGCGGAAGCTGGCGGTCCTGCCGGGCTTCGCCCACGGCACCGAGTTGCTCACCGGATCGACCGGACCCCAGGTCCAGGCCATGATCCTCGACTTCCTGCGGAGGTACGGCCATGCGGGTTGAGCGCAGGCGGCCGCTGACCTGGCGGCACTGGCCGCGCCCACGCCTGCGCCTGCGCGCGGCCGCCGCGGTGGTCGCGGCCGTAGCGCTGCTCGGCGCATGCTCCGGCTCTGGGTCCGGCGGCGGCTCCGCGACGGCGACGACCGGCAGCCAGGCCCAGGCCACCACCACGACCCAGGCGGCGCTGAAACCGCTGGTCCAGCCGGGCACCCGCTGTGGGCCGCCAGATACGAAGGCGACCCTGGTGCGCTTCAAGGCGGGCGACGGGACCAGCCTCGACGGCGTCATGGTCGGCAGCGGCACGGCAGGGGTGGTGCTCGTCCATGAATATCCCGCCGACCTGTGCGGCTTCTGGCCGTTCGCGGCCTACCTCAGCCACAAGGGGATGCGTGCCTTCGCCATCGACCTGCGCTGCTTCGGCCTGTCGGCCTGCCCGGACGGCGACGCGCGGTTGCGGGTGCTCGACGACGTCGCCGCCGCCGTCGCCGAACTGCACCGCCGCGGCGTCACCCGGGTCGCCCTGGCCGGCGCGTCCATGGGCGCAGCGGCGGTGCTCATCGCCGGCACCACCTTGCGCCCCCCAGTCGCGGCAGTGGCCGAGCTGTCCGGCGAGGCCGACCCCACCGGCCTGATCGGCGGCATCCCGCTCAACGCCGGCGCGGTGGTGAAGCGGCTCGGCATCCCGGCCATGTTCGTGGTCGCCACCGACGACCCCGTCGCCCCTGTCGAGGAGACGCGCGCTATGTACCAGGCGGCCAAGACCACCGACAAGCAGCTCCTGGTGCTCTCCGGAACCAACCGTGGCCTGCACGGCTGGGACCTGCTCACCAGCGACGCCACCGGCGAGCACTTCACTCCGGTCGCCGCCAAGGTCGCCGCCTTTCTCAGCGCCCACCTCCGCGGCTAGGCTCCTGCAAGAATTCTCTTGCCGTCCGCGGCCGGCTACGGCAATGTAGTCGGCTGTTGTGCCGCCTACTGCTGGCGCTCTATTCCCATGACATCAAGCTTGAACGAGCACGTCCCCGGACGGAACCCCGAAGCGGACGTCGATCCCGAACTGCGCGCCGAGCGCGGCGTGCTGGCGCACGCGCGGCGCTGCCTGGAGGCGATGCGGCGCCGCGCGGAGTCGCTCAAGGCGACCGGCGGCGACTGGGTCTCGGAGGAGGCGCTGCAGTGGAGCCTGCAGCAGCGCGTCGCCTCGCTCACCGACGACGGCAACACCGCGCTGTTCTTCGGCCGCATCGACTACGACGATCGCGTACGGGACGATCGCGTACACGAGGCCGAAGATGCCGGCGAGGCCGCCGGCCTGGCTGGTGCCCGGTTCTACCTCGGCCGCCGGCACGTCATCGACGACCAGGGCGACCCGGTGGTGATCGACTGGCGCGCCGAGCTCGCCCACCCCTTCTACCGGGCCAGCCCACGGCGGCGCTACGGTGTGCGGCGCCGGCGCCGCTACGGCTGGCGCGAGGGTGTGCTCACCGGCTTCCAGGACGAGCGCCTCGACCGTCCCGAGGACGAGGAGATCGGCGCGAGGGCACTGCGCGAGGAGATCGAGCGTCCCCGAGTCGGCCCGATGCGCGACATCGTCGCCACCATCCAGCCCGAACAGGACGACCTGATCCGCGCCCCACTCGGCGACACCATCTGCATCCAGGGCGGCCCTGGCACCGGCAAGACTGCCGTGGCCCTCCACCGCGTCGCATTCCTGCTCTACGAGCACCGCGAGCGGCTGGAGCGCGACGGCGTGCTGGTGGTCGGCCCGAGCAGCGCCTACCTCGCCTTCATCCGCGACGTGCTGCCCGGCCTCGGCGAGGTTCGGGTCGCCCAGGTCTCGCTGGAGCGGCTGGTTTCCGGCATCGAGCCCAGCGGCGCCGATTCGCCCGGGGCCGCCGCCCTCAAGGGCGATGTGCGCATGGCCGAGGTGATACGCCGCGCCACCTTCCGCCACCTGCGCTGGCCCACCGCGCCGCTCCGCCTCCGCTACGGCAGCAGGGTCGTCGAGGTGCCAGCGGCCGTGCTGCGCAGCGAGATCGCCACGCAGCTGCGGCGGGGGGTGCGCTGGAGCCCCGCCCGCGATCACCTCCGCCGCTTCCTGGTCGAGTACTGCCACCGGCAGCTGGAGGCAACCGACGGGCTCACCGCCTTCGACAGCGCCCGCGACGTGGAGCGGACCCTCGGCAGCACCGGCGAGCTGCGCCGCTTCCTCGACCGCACCTGGCCGTTGCTCGACCCGGCCAAGGTTGTCTACAGGCTGCTGGCCGACCGGGCCGTCCTGGCCGGCGCCGCCGAGGGGGTCCTCGACGAGGGCGAACAACGGCGTCTCGCCTGGCCGAAGCGGCCGCGCGGCGGTTGGAAGGCGGCGCGGTGGTCGGTGGCGGACGCCTTCCTGATCGACGAGGCCACCGACGTGATCAGCGGCCTCCGGACCTATGGCCACGTGGTCGCCGACGAGGCGCAGGACTACTCCCCGCTGCAGCTCCGCGCGATCGGGCGGCGCTGCCGCTACGGCTCGGCCACCCTCCTCGGCGACCTGGCGCAGGGCACCACCCCCTGGGCACTGGCGCGCTGGGAGGACGGCCTGGAGCTGGTCGGCCGTCCCGACCCCCACATCGAGGTGCTGCCCCGCGCCTTCCGTGCCCCACGGCAGGTGCTCGACTTCGCCAACCGCCTGCTCCCGCTGATCGCCCCGCAGCTCCACCCCGCCGCCTCCGTCCGCGACCTCCCCGGTTCGCTGGAGGTCCGCGCCGCAAGCCCTGAGCGGATCGAGGAGGAGTGGCTCGCCGCCCTCGCCGACGCCCTCGCCGTCGAGGGTTCCGTTGGCCTGATCGTCGCCGACCACCGGGTTGGGGATGCCCGCGCCGCCCTGGAGCGCCAGCACCTCGACTACCGCATGGTCGAGCGCTTCGACCTGGCGACCCCCCTGTCCCTGGTCCCTGCCTCGGTGGTCAAGGGCCTGGAGTTCGACCAGGTGGTGCTGCTCGAACCCGCCGAAATCGCCGCTGACGGCAATCTCGACGGCGACGGCAACGGCCACCGGCAGAGCCTCCGCCGCCTCTATATCGCCATGACCAGGGCGGTGTCGCGCCTCTGCATCGTCCACGCGCAACCGCTACCGGCGCCGCTCTCCCCGCTCAGCCGCACCGAAACAACATCCCCATCCTTGGCCGGCGTCACCTCCACCTCCAACCCGTCCGACCGAATCACCATCGCCCCCGGGTAGGGCACCAAACACCTCTCAACGTGGGAACTGGAATCTGGAGCTGGCGAGGGGACTCGAACCCCTAACCTGCTGTTTACAAGACAGCTGCGCTACCGATTGCGCCACGCCAGCCAGTGCCACCATTATGCCGACCGCGAAGGTCCAGGCTGTCCAATGAGATCTCTCCCGCCTGGTTGAACCGTCGCCGCCCGGCACCTACGATCAGACCTGGCAGCCAGGAATGAGGAATCTAAGGAGATGGGAAGTCATGACTTTCGAGCGGATCACGGTCGATCCCGACCGCATGGGCGGCGCTCCCTGCATCCGTGACCTCCGCGTCCCGGTCGCCACAGTAGTCGCGATGGTCGCCGACGGGATGACCGTGGAGGAGATCCTCACCGACCTGCCTTACCTTGAGCGCGAAGACGTCACCGAAGCCCTCCGCTTCGCCGCCGAGGCGGTCCGGGAACGCGAACTCCCCCTCCGCCAGCCCGCATGAGGCTCCTGGTCGACATCTGCCTCTCCCCATGCCTCGCCGCCGGGCTGCGCGCTCAAGGTCACGACGCGGTGCATGCCGCTGACTACGGCTTGCACGGCGCTCAACACCGGAGCCGTATGGACGTGCGGATCATCAGCAGGCTGGTCAGAGCTTGACGCCGTAGGTCTGTTCGAGGTGCTCGATCCAGTCGTCTTGGATGGTGATGCCGTACTCCTCCGCCAGGTCGTAGTACTGCTTTGGGCCGGCGCCGCCCTCGTGGGCCAGGATGGGGGCCAGTTTCTCGAAATAGGTCTCAAGGCCGCCTGGGGACAGGATCTCGATGACCGTGGCGGGGGTGCTGCCTGTGTTCCACATGGCGTGGGGGACGTCGCGGGGCTTGATCAGGTAGGCGCCCTGGTTCGCTTGGAGCACGTCGTCGCCGATGCGGACGCCCACGGTGCCGGCCAGCACCAGGGAGAACTCGTCCTCGCGGGTATGGCTGTGGGGTTTGACCAGCGTCCCTGCCGGGATCTCGACCTCGAGCACGGCCAGGCTGCCGCCGGAGTCGGCGCTCTCGACCTTGTAGCGGAACCGCACGCCGAACAGCTTGACGGTCTTGCCTTCCCCAGGCGCCACCAGCTTGGGGGTCGGTGGTGTGGATGTGGGCATCGGGGACCTCCTCCGGGTCGGTCTGGGATCAGGGGTCAGGGGTGAGCAGGACGCCGAAGCCGCGGACGGCGAGTTTCAGCAGCACCTGGTCGATGTGACGGTGGTCGGCGCCGCGGCGGTCCAGCAGCGCCTGGTCGTCGAACTCGGCGTCGCTGATCACCGCGAGCAGCGCCTGGGCCAGGTCGTAGTTGATGTGGGCGTTCATGCCGAGGAGGGTGTGCCGCAGTGGTGGCAGCGCGGCGGTGTCGGCGGCGGCGAACGCGACGGCCCACGGGCCGGGTGGGCGCTCACCCCGCTGATCAGCGAGAAGCGCGTCCAGGTAGAGCCCAGCGAAGGCCACGTCCCAGCGCTCGACCCAGGCCGCGTCAAGGAACCCGCCGGCCGCGATCTCGGCGCGGACCGCCTTGGTGTGCGGAGGTAGGTCCCATGGAAATAGCGGCGAGCGTCGCCGCGTGCCTGCAGCGAAACCAACAGCGCCTCCATGTGCTCGATGAGCGCGTCCAGCGCCGCGAGCTCGCTCATGCCCTGCGCCTACCGGCGCGCCGCCGCGACGGTCTGCTCGAGCTGCCGGAAGTGGGCGCGGTCGTGGCCGGCGATCGTCTCGGTGAGCAGGCGGAAGCTGGTCGGGCCCCGCTCCTCGTGGATGCCGATGCGGCCCCACAGCGCCTGGGGGACGCCCCTGACCAGTGCGAGGTTGGCGGCGCGCAGCACGGCGAAGGCGTCCAGCAGCTCCCCGAAGGGTGGGTGCGGCAGCGCCGCCCAGGCCTCCTGGTCGTAGCCGAGCAGCGGCGGGGTGTCCTGCGCCAGGATCGCGCGCGCCCGGAAAGCATAGGCGAGCTCCCCGTCCCACAGGTGTCCGAGCAGCTCCGCGACCGACCACTCCCCTGGCGCCGGCGGCCTGCCGAGCAGCTCCGCCGGAAGGTCGCCGGTCAGCTCCTGCCACGCCGCCGGGGTCGACGCCATCACCACGACCGGGTCCTCCCCGTCCAGCAGCGCTAGTAGCTCCCGCTGGTATCCCTGTGGATCCGCCACCGGATCCGCCGCCACGATCCGCTCTTCCATCTCGCCTCCACGAGTCGGCACGCGCCACCCACCAAATGTAGCGACCAGCATGGACATCGCTTCGGTCTGATGGCTACTCGAACGCGACTAGTTCGGATAGTTCCGGATAGTGTAGAAATGGCGGCGACGGAATAACGGAATACTGGATACAGCAATACAAGCTGAAGGCCGCGAGAGGGCAGATGCTCACCTTCGTCATCGGGACCGGGCGTTGTGGCTCCTCGCTGGTTCATGAGCTGCTGGCTCGCCATCCTGACGTCGGGTTTCTGTCCAACCTGGACGATCGGATCCCTGGTCTACCCTCGTGGGCGCGGCGCTCCGGGAACGTGCTGCACCGGCGGCTGCCGCCGTCGCTGACCCGCAAGGGCCGGCTACGCTACGGTCCCTCGGAGGGCTACCGGGCGCTGGCCCGTGAGGTCTCGCCGATGGTCACCCAGTCGTCTCGTGACCTGTTGGCAGGCGATGCGGAGCCCTGGGTGGCGGAGCGCTTCAGCGCCTTCTTCACCCGGCGCAGCCGCACCCAGGGCCGGCCGGTGCTCGTGCACAAATACACCGGCTGGCCGCGGAGCGGGTTCATCCGCGAGGTCTTTCCGGACGCCAGGTTCATCCATGTCGTCCGCGACGGCCGTGCCTTTGCCGCTTCGGCCCTGCGCACGCCCTGGTGGCTGGGCTACATGGGCCCGGAGGCCTGGCAGTGGGGCCCGCTGCCAGCTGGCTACGCGTCCGAGTGGGAGGACGCCGGGCGGTCGTTCCCAGTCCTGGCCGCGATCTCCTGGAAGCTCCTGCTGGACGCGTTCGCCGAGGCGCGAGCGCTGGTGCCAGGCGAGCAGTGGCTGGATCTCCGCTTTGAGGACCTGCTCGCCGACCCGCGGCACCACATCAAGGAGATGCTCGCGTTCATCGGTCTAGACGAGCACCCGGCGCTGGACCGGGCCCTGTCCCGGACCGTCCTGGAGCCCGAACGGCAGCAGGCATACAGGCGCCAGCTCGACCCAGGCAGCCTGGCGCTGATCGAGCGATCGCTGGCAAAGCACCTGCCGGCCTGGGGTTACGAGACGGAGGCCGCCGAGAATTCATGATCACTTTCCACGCGCCCGCCATCGAGCGGCATGACTGGAGCGAGGCGCTAGCCAGCGTGCCGCTGGCCGCCGAGTGGGACGAGCTGGCCGACCGCACCGGGGGCATGCCGTGGGTCCGGCCGGGCTGGGTTGCGGCCTGGTGGCGGGCGTTCGGCCGTGGCCGCCTGGAGTTGCTGGCCGCTCGGCGAGGCGGCCGCCTGGCCGGGCTGCTGCCGCTGGAGCGCCGAGGTGGCCGGGTCGCCTCCCCCACCAACCCGCACAGTCCCGGCTTCTGCCTCCTCGCCGAGGACGACACGGTCCGGCGTGCCCTTGCCGACGCGCTGATGCGCGGGCGGACCCGGCGGGTCACGCTCGGCTACCTGGCAGCCGACGGCAGCGGCGCCGGCGCCGGGCTGGACGAGAGCCTCCAGGCCGCTCGAGCGGCGGGGCGGCTGCTGGTCACCCGGCCGATGCTGCGCTCGCCCTACATTCGGATCGAGGGCGACTGGCCTGCCTATACCGAGGTCGTCGGCGCACACAAGCTCAGCGAGATGCGACGGCGACGGCGCCGCCTGGAGCGGCTCGGCAAGCTGGCCGTGGACCTGCAGGACGGCCGCGAGCAGCTCGACGAACTGCTCGCCGAGGGCTGGCAGGTGGAGGGCAGCAGCTGGAAGGGACAGCGCGGCACCGCGGTCGCCTCCCACGCCGACACCCGCGAGTTCTACGGGGCGGTGGCGCGCTGGGCTGCCGCCCGGGGCTGGCTGCGGCTGGCCTTCCTGCGGCTGGACGGCCAGCCGCTGGCATTCGACTACGGCATCGAGACCAACGGCGTGCACTATCTGCTCAAGACCGGCTATGACCCGGCCTGGCGAACCTACGGGCCAGGCGTGCTGCTGCGCCACGAGATGATCGCCCGCGCCTTCACCCTGCGGCTGGAGCGCTACGAGCTGCTCGGCGCTGATGATCCCTGGAAGGCGGACTGGACTGACACGGCCCACCAGCTCACCGCGCTGCGGGTATTCAGCCGCTCCCCGGCTGGGCTGGCCGGCTGGGCCGCCTGGGCGCATGGGCGACCCGCCGCCAAGCGCCTGCTCATCGCCCTGGGGCGCCGATGAGACCCCATAACACAGGAGGGTAAACATCAACAGCCAGCTCGGCGTGTGGCCGCCGCTCCCGTTGCACGTCTACCTGCACCGTGCGGCACCGCGGCTGCCGTTCCCGCTGGAGGAGCCGGGCTGCCGGCTGTTCTGCAAGGGCCGCCACGCCCTCTACCACGGCGTCAAGGCGCTTGGCCTCGGAGACGGCGACGAGGTGCTTATGCCAGCCTGGCATCACGGCTCCGAGGTGGAGGCGCTGTTGCGGGCGGGGATCACCCCGCGCTTCTACGAGGTCGGGCCCAGCCTCGCGCCCGACGGCGATGAGCTGGAGACGCTGCTCGGCCCCCGCACGCGCGCCCTCTACCTGATCCACTATCTCGGGTTCCCCCAGGACGCCCCCGGCTGGCTCGCCTGGTGCCGCGCGCGGGGACTGCTGCTGCTGGAGGACGCCGCCCAGGCCTGGCTGGGGAGCATCGGCGGCCAGCTCCTCCGCGACCGCCCCCTCGGCTCCTTCGGCGACCTGTCCATCTTCTGCCTGAACAAGACGGTCGGTCTCCCCGACTGCGGCGCGCTGCTACTGCCGTCGACTTCGAGCAACCTATCGGGCCCACCGCTCGACAGCCATCGAGGGGCCAGCGGGCTGTACAAGGTCAGCCGCCGGCACGCCGCCTGGCTGATCTCGCGGTCGCCCCTGTTGGCTACTGCCGGCGTCCGGCTGGAAGGGGGCCGGGTTGCAGCCGAGCAGGAGATCGCCCTCGGCGAGGTGGACGCCGGGCCGTTCCGGGCTGCCGGCGTCCTGCTCCCCCGCCTGCTCAAGGGTGATCCGAAAGCAAAACGGCGCAGCCACTACCGGGTGTTGCTGGCGGAGCTGGCCGAGTACGTCCCCGAACCGTTCGCGCGGCTGCCCGAGGGCGCCGCGCCGTTCGCGTTCCCGGTCGAGACCGACGACAAGGATGGCCTGCTGGCGCGGCTCAACGAGCATGGCATCAGCCCGCTCAACTTCTGGGCCGTGGGTCATCCGGCCGTGCCGGCCGAGCGCTTCCCGCTGGCCGCCCGGCGGCGGCAGCGCACCGTCGGCCTCCCCGTCCACCAGGAGCTACGCTCCCGGGACCTGGAGCGCATCATCAGCGCGGTGCGGGACCGCCCCGGCGCTCCGGGCGCTCCGGCTCCGGGTCCGGGCCCGGGTCCGGTTCCCGCCACGAAGCTCCAGGTCGAGGTCCTGGCCTCGCTGGAGCCGTTACGGCACGAGTGGACCAAACTGGCCGAGCGCAGCCAGAGCGTCTTCAAGACCTGGGAATGGGCCTCGACCTGGTGGCGCTACGCCGGCGCGGGCCGGCAGCTCGAGGTGGCCGCCATCCGCCGTGGCGACGAACTGGTCGGCGTCGTGCCCATGTACCGCTGGCGAAGCCGGCCAGTCGAGGTCCTCCGCTTCCTCGGCCACGGCCCAGCGGACGAGCTCGGCCCAGTCTGCGATCCCGAGGACGTGGCGGTGGTGGCACGCGGGTTGCGCTGCGTCCTCGCCGGGCTGGACTGGGACGTCTTCGTGGGCGAGCAGCTCCCGCGCGAGGCCGACTGGCGGGTGCTGCTCGGCGGCAGGCGCCTGGCCGCCGAGTCAAGCCCGGTGCTGCGCTTCGGGCCGGAAGGATGGGACGGCTTCCTGCGGACGCGCAGCGCCAACTTCCGCGAGCAGGCCAGGCGGCGCACCCGCAAGCTGGCCCGTGAGCAGCAGGTGCGCTACCGGCTGGCCAACGGGTCGCGCGACCTGCAGGACGACCTGGACACCCTGTTCGCCCTGCACACCGCGCGCTGGTCCGGGCAGCGGTCGGACTTCCTCGCGCACGAAGCGTTCCACCGCGCCTTCGCCCCGGTGGCGCTGGAGCAGGGGTGGCTGCGACTGTGGTTCCTGGAGGTGGAGGGAGCGGCGGTCGCAGCGCTGTACGGTCTGCGCTTCGCCGGCACCGAGTGCTACTACCAAGCCGGCCGCGACCCCCGCTGGAACGAGTACCGCGTCGGCTTCGTCCTGCTGGCGCACGCCGTCCGGCAGGCGGCCGAGGCCGGTATCGGCGAATACCGCCTGCTCCGCGGAGGCGAATCCTACAAGTATCGCTTCGCCACCGCCGACCCGGGCCTGGAGACGATCGGCCTAGCCAACGGCCCGCTCGCCGGCGCGGCGCTGCCGCTGCTCACGGCCATGCGGGCCGCGCCAGGGACACTCGGCTCAGTCGCGCGCCGCGCCGGGGCCGGCTTCCTCAACCGCCAAGGCGGCGGCTAGGGGGTCGGGAGCCTCACAGTTCGGGGGCGATGTGCATCGGGCACCTCGGCACGTGATACTGCCGGAGAACATGTGCGCGAACGTGGGCGACATCAGGGTGGGCGTCGACGTGGGCGGCACCTTCACCGACCTGGTCGCCCTGGTCGGCGGCCGGGTGGTCAGCGCCAAGGTCCCGTCCACGCCCCGGGACCAGGCGCGGGGGGTCATGCACGCGATCAGGCATGCCCAGCTGGCGAGCGAGCAGGTCGCCGTGATCGCTCACGGCAGCACGGTCGCGACCAACGCCCTGCTGGAGCGAGGCGGAGCCCGGACCGCGCTGGTCACAACCGAAGGCTTCAGGGACGTGATCGAGATCGGCAGGCAGAACCGGCCCGCCCTCTACGACCTGACCCGCGACCGGCCCCCACCGCTGGTCCCCCGCGAACTGCGCTTCACGGTGCGGGAGCGCATGGGCCCAGACGGCGTGCTGGTTCCCCTGGACGAGGCGTCGCTGGCTGCGGCGGTCGCCGCCTGCCGCGCGGCCGAGGTCGACGCGGTCGCGGTGTGCCTGCTGTTCGGGTTCCTGCACCCCGAGCACGAGCTGCGTGTCGGCGCGGCGCTGCAAGCCGCCCTGCCCGGCGTGCACGTCTCCCTGTCCTGCCAGGTGCTGCCCGAGTTCCGCGAGTACGAACGCTGCGCCACCACCGTCGCCGACGCCTACCTGACGCCCCGGCTCGCCACCTACCTGCGCAGCCTCTCCGGGCAGCTGCGCCAGCGCGCGCTGCCCGACCCGCTCATCATGCAGTCCTCCGGTGGCGCGGCCGAGGTTGAGGAGGCCGCCGCCCACGCGGCTGCCTGCGTGCTGTCCGGCCCGGCGGGCGGGGTCGTCGGGGCGGCCTGGGTCGCGGGGCTGAGCGGCCACCGCGACCTGCTCACCTTCGACATGGGCGGGACCTCCACCGACGTCGCGCTGGTACGCGGCGGCGTGGTCAGCACCACCACCGAGTCGATCGTCGGCGGCGTCCCGATCCGGCTGCCTGTCGTCGACATCCACAGCGTGAGTGCTGGCGGCGGCTCGATCGCCTGGGTGGACGACGGCGGCGGCCTGCGGGTCGGGCCGCGCTCGGCCGGGGCCGACCCAGGCCCCGCCTCCTACGGGCGCGGCGGCCAGGACCCGACCGTGACCGACGCCAACCTCTACCTCGGCTACCTGGCCGACGGCGCCGTGCTCGGCGGCGAGGTGCGCCTGGAGCGGAGCCGCGCCGAGGCCGCGCTCACGCATCTCGGCGAGCGCCTCGGGCTGGACCTGCACCAGACCGCGGTGGGCGTGGTCAGGGTGGCCAACGCGGAGATGACCCGGGCGCTGCGCGTGATCAGCGTCCAGCGTGGGATCGACCCGCGCGACCACACCCTGGTCGCCTTCGGGGGCGCTGGCGGGATGCACGCCTGCGCGCTGGCGGAGGAGCTGGGGATCACACGCGTGCTGCTGCCCGGCGACGCCGGGGTGCTCAGCGCCCTCGGCCTGGCCATCGCCGACCTGCGGCGCGACTACCTGCGCCCCTTCCTCGGCGCGCTCGACCAGACCAACCCGGCCGCGCTGGAGGCCGCCTGGAAGGAGCTGGAAGCCCGCGCCAGCGCCGACGCTGGTGAGCGGGCGGAAGCGTCCGCCCTCCAGCTGACACGCCAGGTGGATCTCCGCTACCGCCAGCAGTCGTTCGAGCTGACCATCACGGCCGGTTGCCCCGACCCCAGCGAGCTGGCCGCCCGGTTCCACGAGGCGCACGAGCGCCGCTATGGCTACCGGATGCCGGACGAGCCCGTGGAGCTGGTGAACCTGCGCCTGATCGCCGTCACGCCGGTGGAGAAACCGTCACTCTCGGCGACAGCCGGTACCACTCCGGCGGCTCCGAGCCGGCGCCGGTCCAGTTTCGACGACGGCTGGCAGGAGGTGGAGGCTCTTGACCGCGCCAGCCTCGGGGTGGGCGCGGAGGTGCGGGGCCCGGCGATCGTGGCCTCCTCGGACGCGACCTGCGTGGTCCGTCCGGGCTGGCACGGCGTGGTCGACGAGGTGGGCTCCCTCCTTCTGGAACGGGAACAGAAACGGCAGCGAGTGCCATGAAGGGCGAGCCGCTCGACCCGATCACCCTCTCGGTGCTGAGCAGCGCGCTGGCCGGGATCGGCGAGGAGATGGGCACCGCGCTGGTCCGGAGCGCCTACTCCGCCAACATCAAGGAGCGGCGCGACTGCTCAGCCGCGCTATTCGACGCCGCCGGGCGGATGGTGGCGCAGGCCGAGCACATCCCCGTGCACCTCGGCGCGATGCCGGAGGCGGTCGCGGCGGTGATCGCCTGCGACCCCGACCCCGGCGACGTCTATGTGCTCAACGACCCCTACTCGGGCGGCAACCACCTGCCCGACGTGACCATGGTGTCGCCGCTGGACGTGGGCGGCGAGCGGCTCGCCTACGCGGTCACGCGGGCGCACCACTCCGACATCGGCGGCATGCAGCCGGGCTCGATGCCGGCGGGCTCACGCGACATCTACTCCGAAGGGCTGATCATTCCGCCGGTCCGGCTGGTCGCCGCCGGTGCGTACGTCAGCGACGTGCTCAAGCTGCTGCTCGCCAACACCCGCACCCCGGCGATCCGGCGCGGCGACTTCCGCGCCCAGATCGCCGCCAACCGACTGGCACAGGAGCGCCTCACCGAGCTGGTGGCGCGCTGGGGGCGCGACCTGGTGCTGGCGTCCTTCGACGGGGTCATCGCCGCGACCGAGCGCCGCACCCGCGAGGCGATCCGGCGGCTTCCCGACGGCGACTACACGGCCGCCAGCGAGCTGGAGGGCGACGGGATCGTCGACGACGACATCCCGATCCGCGTCACCGTCCGGATCCGGAGTGACGAGCTGCAGGTGGACTTCGCTGGCACCGCCGGCGCCGTGCCGGGCAACGTCAACTGCCCGCTGGCGGTCACCCGCTCGGCCTGCATCTTCGCGCTGCGGGTGCTGGTCGCCGACGACCTCGGCACCAACGCGGGGACCTGGGCGCCGCTCACCATCCAGGCGGAGCCGGGCAGCCTGGTCAACGCGCGGCGCCCCTCGGCGGTGGTCGCCGGCAACGTCGAGACCAGCCAGCGCATCGCCGACACGGTGCTCGCCGCCCTCGGCCAGGCCACCGACCTCCCAGCGGCGGGCCAGGGCACGATGAACAACGTCAACATCGGCGGGCGCGGCTGGACCTACTACGAGACCATCGGCGGCGGCCAGGGCGCGAGCAGCAAGGGGCCCGGCCCCACAGGCGTGCACGTCGGCATGAGCAACACGCTCAACACCCCGATCGAGGCCTTCGAGCTGGAGTACCCGATGCGTGTCGAGCGCTTCGAACTTGCCGACGGCAGCGGCGGCGCCGGGCAGCACCGCGGCGGCGACGGCATCGTCCGCGCGATCCGGGTGCTCGAGGGCGCCAACCTCTCGCTGCTCACCGACCGCCGCCGCCACCCCACCCCCGGCAGCCACGGCGGCGAGCCGGGCCGCTGCGGGCGCAACGAACTGAACGGCACGCCGCTGCCGCCGAAGGTGAACGTCGCCCTCTCGCCCGGCGACGTCGTCACCATCACCACCCCAGGTGGCGGCGGCTGGGGCTCCAGGTCCCGGTCGTGAATCAGTCCCAGCGCTGCGCGTTGGCGTCGTTCAGCCGGCCGGGTGGATCTGGGACCACGCAGAACACCATGCCCGCCGGGTCCCGCATGACGCACCAGCGGTTGATGCGCTGGACCTCTTCGGCGCCCAGCCCCTTCAGGCGTGCGACCTCGGCCTCCAGGTCGTCGGTGTGGATGTCCAGGTGGATGCGGCTGGGGCCCTCCCCCAGCCGCTGCACCAGGATCCCGATCGCCTCGTCCACCAGCATGGCGCCGTGGTATTCCGGCTGGCGGGCAGACCGGCTCAGCTCCTTGCCGGTGGCCGCCTGCCAGAACGCCAGCTCCTGGTCGTGCTCGGCCTCTGGCACGTCGATCACGACCATATACAACCTGCTGTAGTGCGACATGCACTCACCTCCGGTGGACATCCTGCAGGAAGGCAGTGACATGCGGTTCAGCTTCGCCTTCGGCTTCAGCGTCCGAGTTCGACGTTCTCCAGGATGCCGAGTGCGTCACCGACCAGCACGGCGGCCGAGTAGTAGGCGCTGATCAGATACGACATGCATGCCTGATCGTCGATGCCGGTGAAGCGGACCGACAGGCTCGGCTGGTACTCATCGGGGATGCCGGTCTGGTGCAGCCCCACCACGCCCTGGTCCTCCTCGCCGGTGCGCATGACCAGGATCGAGGTGGTCTGGGTGGGACTGATCGGCAGCTTGTCGCAGGGCAGCAGCGGGACGCCCCGCCAGGCGTGGACCCTGCGCCCGTCCAGCTCGGCGGTTGGCGGGTAGATCCCCTGGCGGGTGCACTCCCGGCCGAACGCGGCGATGGCCTTCGGGTGCGCGAGGAAGAAATGTGACTTGCGCCGCCGGCACAGCAGCTCGTCAAGGTCCTCGGGCGTCGGCTGCCCACTGCGGGTGGAGATCCGCTGGCGCAGGTCCGCGTTGTGGAGCAGGCCGAAGTCGCGGTTGTTGACCAGCTCGTGCTCCTGGCGCTCCCGCAGCGCCTCGATAGTCAGCCGCAGCTGCTGCTCCACCTGGTCCATCGGTTCGCTGAACAGGTCGGCCACCCGGGTGTGGACCCGCAGCACCGTCTGGGCCACGCTGAGCTGGTACTCGCGCGGAGCGGTCTCGTAGGCGACGAAGGTCGAAGGCAGCTGCGGCTCGCCGTCGTGACCGGCGGCCATCTCGATCGCCGCCTCACCGTGCTTGTTGCGCGGCTGGCTGCGCCCGGCGAGGGCCTGCTGGAGGTGGGCCCGCAGCGCCTCGGAGCGGCCATGCAGCTCCTGGAGAGCCTCCGGAGGGAGGACCAGCAGCGTGCACGGTGTCACCGCCTTGACGGTGAACTCCCACGAGCCCCGGCGCTGTGCGCCGGCCTGCAGGCCGGCTAGCGCGTCGGCGCCGAAGTGGTCGCCGTCGCTGAGCAGGCCCAGGGCCACCGGGTCGCCGTAGGGGCCCTTCCCCAGCTTGTGGGCCTTGCCGTGGGCCACCAGCACCAGCTGCCCGGCCGGCTCCCCGGCCGCGACCACCACCTCCCCCGCTGCGACCTCCCGCTGCACGAACCGGCCGGCCAGCGCCTCCAGCACGTCGAGGTCGTCGAAGCCGCGCAGCAGTGGCAGCTCACACAGCTCCTGCGGGATCACCCGCACCTCGGCACCGGTGGTGGTGAAGCTGATGCGCCCATCCCCGACCGTATACGAAAGCCGCCGGTTGACCCGGAAGGTGCCGCCGTCCACCTGCACCCAGGGAAGCAGCCGCAGCAGCCACCTGGGGGTGACCTCCTGGATCTGCGGCGTGGACTTGGTGGTGGACGCGAGGGTGCGCGCCGCCTCCACCCCAAGGCAGCTGCTTGCCTGGTCACCGTTGGCTGCATCCGCGGCGCGCACCCTTGCGGTCGTCTCGGTCATGCGCGAGTCCCGGCCTCGGGCCGCACCCCTAGCCTTCCCGCCCGAGCTCGGCGTTCTCCAGGATGGCGAGCGCGTCAGGGACCATCACCGCTGCCGAGTAGTAGGCGCTGACCAGATACGAAATGAGCGCCTGGTCGTTGATGCCCATGAAACGGACTGACAGGCTCGGCTGGTACTCGTCGGGGATGCCGGTCTGGTGCAGCCCCACCACGCCCTGGTGCTCCTCACCGGTGCGCATGAGCAGGACCGAGCTGGTGCGGGCGTCGGTGACCGGGATCTTGTTGCATGGGAACACCGGCACGCCGCGCCAGGCGGGGACCATGTGGCCGTGCAGGTCGATGCTCTGCGGGTAGACGCCCCGGCGGGTGCATTCCCGCCCGAACGCGGCGATGGTCTTCGGGTGGGCGAGGAAGAAAGCCGGCTCCTTCCACACCATCGAGAGCAGCTCGTCGAAGTCGTCAGGGGTCGGCGGCCCGCTGCGGGTAGAGATCCGCTGGCTGAAGTCAGCATTGTGGAGCAGCCCGAAGTCGCGGTTGTTGACCAGCTCGTGCTCCTGGCGCTCCCGCAGCGCCTCGATAGTCAGCCGCAACTGCTGGTCGACCTGGTTCATCGGGTGGCTGTACAGGTCGGCCACGCGGGTGTGGACCCGCAGCACTGTCTGGGCCACGCTGAGCTGGTACTCGCGCGGAGCGGTCTCGTAGGCGACGAAGGTCGAGGGCAGCTGCGGCTCGCCGTCGTGGCCGGCGGCCATCTCGATCGCCGCCTCGCCGTCGTCGTTCATAGCCCCGCCCCGCAGGCGGCGCGCCTGCAGCTCCTGCAGGTGGTTGCGCAGGCTCTCGGACTGGCCGGCTAGCTCCTGGAACGCCTGCCGGTCGAGGATCAGCACCGTGCACGGAGTCACCGCCTTGAGGGTGAACTCCCAGGTGCCCGGCCCTGCACCCGGACCGCCGTTGCCGTTGGCGGAGCCGTTGCCGGCGCTGGCTGGCCCGTCTATGAGCGTCTCGTCGCCGAAGTGGTCGCCGTCGACCATCACCCCCAGCACCACCGGGTCGCCATACTTGCCCACCACAAGCTTCTGCGCCTTGCCGTGGGCCAACAGCACCACCTCGTCAGCGGAAGTCCCCGCCCCGATGATCACCTCACCGGCTCCAACCTCCCGCTGCACGAAGCGGCCGGCCAGCGCCTCCAGCACACCGAGGTCGTCGAAGCCGCGCAGCAGCGGCAGCTCGCACAGCTCCTGCGGGATCACCCGGACCTCGGCACCGGTGGTGGTGAAGGTCACGCGCCCGTCCCCAACGGTAAAGCTCAAGCGCCGGTTGACCCGGTAGGTACCGCCGGAGACCTGGACCCACGGCAGCAACCGCAGCAGCCAGCGGGAGGTGATCTCCTGCATCTGCGGGGCGGACTTGGTGGTGGTCGCAAGGTTGCGCGCCGCCTCGACCCCAAGACTCGACATGGGCCGATCGCCGTTGCTACTGACCTCCGCTACCTGGTCCGGCTCCGTCAACGCCACAGGTCAAACCTCCAAGACTCGGGGAAAGATACGAGAACACTGCTTGAGACTTACGCTCAGTATGGCCCGATTATCTCGAAGGTTCAACCTGCGATCGACGCTCGCCATTCGTTCGTATCAGGAACCACGTCAGGAATGGGCGATGACCGGATGCGGCCGGTACGGCGCCTCCAGCCGGGCGACCTCTTCCTCGGTCAACGCGACCTGGATGGCCGATACCGCGTCGTCCATGTGGCCCAGCTTGGTCGCACCCACAATCGGGGCGGTCACCGCGGGTTTGCCGAGCAGCCATGCTAGCGCGATCCGCGCCGGGGACAGGTCGCGCTCGGCGGCGACGGTGCGGACCACGTCGATCACGTCGAAGTCCTCGTCGCTGTAGAACTCATGGCCGAGCGGGTCGCTGCCAGCGCGGACGCTGTGCTGCTCGCCGCCGCGCTCGCGGTTGCCGGCCAGCACGCCGCGCGCCAGCGGGCTGTAGGGGATGCAGCCAACGCCCTGGTCCAGGCAGAGCGGGATCATCTCACGCTCCTCCTCGCGGTAGATCAGGTTGTAGTGGTTCTGCATGGAGATGAACCGGGTCCAGTTGGCCGTCTCGGCGATGTGCTGCGCCTTGGCGAACTGCCAGGCGTACATGCTGGAGGCACCGATGTAGCGCGCCTTGCCGGCCCGGACCACGTCGTGGAGGGCCTCCATCGTCTCCTCAATGGGCGTCTCGTAGTCCCAGCGGTGGATCTGGTAGAGGTCGACGTAGTCGCTGCCGAGCCGGGTCAGGGAGGCATCGATAGCTGCGAAGACGTGCTTGCGCGACAACCCCCCGTCGTTCGGGCCCTGCCCCATTGGGAAGTAGACCTTGGTGGCGAGGACGTAGTCCTCACGGCGCGGGAAGAGCTTGCTGAGGAGCCGGCCGGTGATCTCCTCAGTCACACCGGTGGAGTAGGCGTCGGCGGTGTCGAAGAAGGTCACACCGGCCTCGACCGCGCGGCGCACGATCGGCTCGGCCTCGTCCTCGTTCAGATGCCACCTGCGTTCGGCCTGGGAACCGTAGCTCATCATCCCCAGGCAGATGCGCGAGACCTTCAGACCAGACGATCCCAAGCGGCAATACTCCATGTCGTCTCCTCAGCGAACTCGGTTTCAGCAGGCCAATTCCCAGCCTAGGCCTGGTGCAGCGCCACTCCTATCACGACCAGGAAGGTATAGGATCCAGATGAATGGCGACGCAACGGAGTTGGACACCGGATGCCGTCAGAACAGCGGAATCTCACCCGCCAAACTTTCGAGCTGCTTGACGACCTCGCCCTCTTGGACGCCACCGCGCAGGCGGAGCTGGTCCGCAGCGGCCAGGCCAGCCCACAGGAACTGGTCGACGCCGCGATCGAACGGATCGAGCGGCTCAACGGGGCGCTGAACGCGGTCGTCACCCCCCTGTTCGAGAAGGCCCGCGCGGCGGCGGGAGGCGACCTGCCCGACGGACCGTTCCGGGGCGTGCCGTTCCTGCTCAAGGACCTCGGGGCGCTGTCAGCCGGCGACCCGTACGCGGGCGGGGTCAAGGCGGCGCGCTCGGCCGGCTACGTCGCCGACCACTCCAGCGTGATCACCGAGCGGTTCACCGCCGCCGGGCTGGTCTGCCTCGGCCGCACCAATACCCCGGAGTTGGGCCTGGTGCCGACCACCGAGGGAGAGGCGTACGGGGCCTGCCACAATCCTTGGGACCTAGGCCGCTCGACCGGCGGGTCCAGCGGCGGCGCGGCGGCGGCGGTCGCCGCCGGTATGGTCCCGGCCGCCCACGCCAGCGACGGCGGCGGCTCGATCCGCATCCCGGCGAGCGAATGCGGCCTGGTGGGCCTGAAACCGACCCGCGGCCGGGTGCCGCTGTGGCCGGAGGTGGCCGAGGGCTGGGGCGGCATGGCCGTCCAGCTCGCGGTGAGCCGCACCGTCCGCGACACCGCCGCTCTGCTCGACGTCGCCGCCGGGCCGTGCCCAGGCGACCTGCACACGCCCCCCGCACCCGCGCGCCCCTGGCGCGAGGAGGTCGGCGCCGACCCGGGCAAACTGCGGGTCGGCCTGCTCACCACCACCCCTGACAATGCGGTCCCGACCCACCCGGAGTGCGTCGCTGCAGCGGAGGAAGCCGCCCGCCAGCTCGAGTCCCTCGGCCACTGGATCGAGCCCGCCTGGCCGGACGCCCTCGCCGACTCCGGGATCTCCCAGGCCTTCATGCCCTGCTTCG